>ERZ1645192.898-NODE-898-length-24989-cov-12.810299_pt1 | contig 24989 bp, 22 predicted proteins | sample MGYA00575354_ERZ1645192 | MGnify/ENA primary metagenome ERZ1645192 (study PRJEB40844, sample SAMN11349763) | freshwater sediment metagenome | isolation source: river sediment | host: Sediment | place: India: Faizupur Khadar , New Delhi | collected 2017-02-21 ... | reverse complement strand
GTATAATACTCTTTACGGAGGCTGTAATGAGCGAGACCGAACCCGACTCTACCCCTAAAATTATCATCAAAAAAGACGGTCCCTACAAGGTGCAGGGCGGCGTTCCGTTCATCAAGCTCACGCAGGTATGTTCGGAGTATGGCGAGCCGCTCGAGTGGCAATTCCTTGGCGACCAAACCCCGGACCGTCCCACATACCTTCTCTGCCGCTGTGGCAAGTCCGCCACCTACCCATTTTGCGATGGTTCTCACAAACTCGGATTCGACGGCACTGAAACCGCTCGCACCGACAGCGCCTCTTTGCGGGTTTTCACCTATAAAGGTCCCGGTCTCACCGTAAAAAAAGACTCCTCGCTCTGCATGCAGTCCGGATTCTGCGTCCTGCGCAATACGTCTGTTTCGGAGCTTGCTTACGGCTCAATTGACCCCACCAAGCGCGATCGAGCCATCAAAATGGTGCACGATTGCCCATCCAGCTCGCTTACCTGCCGGCTGCCGGAAGACCCCGACCACGATTTGGAGCCAGATCTCCCCATGCAGATCGCGGAAACAATCGAAATCACCTCCTACGGTCCGATTCGTGCGCCTATCTTTGTGATGGGTTACCTGCCAATTGAGCGTTCGGATGGCGTGCCCTTCCTGCCCCTGTACCGGGTGAGCCTATGCACCTGCGGCGGCTCGCGCAACAAACCCCTCTGCGACGGCACCCACCGCTTCACCCAGGAAGCCGCCCTGCGCCGGAAGGCTCGCGAGAATAACCAGTAACCATGGGCTTTGTAGAAAACATCCGCCGCAAACGCACCTACGCCCTCTTTTCCTTTTGGCTTGATGAAGCGTTCAGCTACGACTCGATGGTTTCGCTGAATGCCTATCAGTTCCTCATCCGCGAACCAGATCAGGGCCATTGGAGTCTCTCCCTGCTGGCTTTCACGGATGTGACCAAAATACAGGATTTGCAGCAAGCCGCCGCGGCAGCCAACCGCAAGATGATCTTTGAAAAACGCGGCAAGATCAAAACGACCGAGTTAATTCAGGCTTACGTAATTGACCTCTTAAAGGAATATCTGCGGCGCGGTCCCCACCGGGAGCAATTTCTAACCGCGGATTCGCTGAGCCTGCGGGTAAAGGACCAACCCCTGCTGGCTCTGACTCCCAGAAGCTAAGTATTTCGCCTCATATTAGAAATTTCTTAATATCCCGATTAAGATTCGACCGATTCTTGAATGTTGCTTCTCAATCGATGATATTTAAAGAAAAACGATACGAGGAGATAAATCCATGAGTAAGAAAGTAGCAATTATCAGCGGGAGCATTCGTAAAGACGCCTTTAGCAAACAGCTTGCAGAAGCGGTTCAGCCGCTCTTCCCTGAGGGTTACGAAACAGAGATCGCTGAGATTGGGAATCTACCACTTTACAGCCAGGATTACGACAGTGAAACACAACCCGAAGCCTACACCAGGTTTCGCGATGCCATCCGCGGCGTGGATGCCGTGCTTTTTGTCACCCCGGAGCACAACCGATCCTTCCCCGCGGCTCTGAAGAACGCGCTGGATATCGGTTCACGCCCCTACGGTCAGTCCGTCTGGAACGGTAAGCCTGCGGCTGTCATCAGCAATTCACCTGGTCTGTTAGCCGGGTTTGGCGCAAACCACCACCTGCGCCAGGTGCTGACTTTCCTGAACATGCCCACCCTACAACAGCCTGAAGCCTACTTCTCAAAAATCCACGAGCTTCTCGATGGCAACGGCGGCTTCAAAACAGAAAACACCCGCACTTTCGCCCAGACGATCGTGGATGCTTTCGTGACGCTTATCGAACGATACTAACCCTTTCCCTCAACAAAACGCCGGGTGCATAACACAGCCCGGCGTTTTGTTTTGCTTATCGGTTTTGCATTTCCCTCCCAGTTTTGCGTTAAAATTGCCCTCGTGACTCAAGAAATTACTCTCACCAAAAAGCAAGCTCAGCGGCTTATGCTTGAAAGCCTGGGGTTACGCACCCCTCCCCGCCGAAGAGCCGACAAGCAGGCTCTTCTGGCTGCCATTCGCCAGATCCACAACCTGCAGATCGACACGATCAGCGTGGTTGCCCGTGCCCATCAGCACATCCTTTGGTCGCGCCTTGGCGATTATCAGACCGGCTGGCTTGAAAGCCTGCACGCCGAAGGGAAGCTCTTTGAATACTTCGCCCATGCTGTTTGCCTGCTGCCAATTGAGGATTACCCGCTTTTCCGGGCTGTGATGCGCGAGAAGTTCGTCGGATGGGATAACATTCGCGACTGGGGCAACCAAAACAGCGAAATCCTCGAGAACGTGCTTGCCCATATCAGCCAAAATGGCGCGGTCCGCTCTTCGGACTTTGAAAGCAAGCAGCCGCGTGGAAAGTGGTGGGACTGGAAGGTCGAGAAAGTCGCGCTGGAGCACCTCTATTACCGTGGTGATTTGATGATTGCCAGGCGGCAGGGGTTCCAACGGGTTTATGACCTGCGCGAACGCGTCCTGCCAGGCTGGGACGACGCGCAAGCCCCCGACTATTCCACCGCGGTTCGCGAGTTGGTGCAAAAAGCCGTCAAGGCGCTCGGGGTTGCCAACGTCTTATGGGCTTCAGACTATTTCTATCTCAAAAAGCCGAATACCATCACAGCAATCGAACAACTCCTGGCAGAAGGCACGATTCTGCCCGTCAACATCGAAGGCTTCAAACGCGGACCGTTCTTTGTCCACGTGGATAATGAGCCCCTGCTGGCACAAGCTCTCGCGGATCAGCTCCCCGCCACCCACACGACCATCCTTTCCCCCTTCGACCCGCTGCTGAGCGACCGAAGCCGCGCTCGGGAGCTTTTTGATTTCGATTACCTGATTGAGTGCTACACACCAGCCGCCAAACGGAAATACGGCTACTTCACTTTGCCCATCCTGCACCGCGGAAAGCTCATTGGCAGGATGGACGCGAAAGCCTGGCGCAAGGAGAAGCGTTTACAGGTCATAAAGCTCTTTTTTGAGCCAGGAGTTCGTGCCACAGACGGTCTGGCTAAAGCATTGGCAAAAACCCTGCATGCTTTTGCGAGTTGGCAGGGGCTGAATAACGTCGCAATCGACTGGGCAGATTCAGACGCGCTGCGTTTGAATCTGCAGGATCATCTGGAATCGACCCAGCCTTAGTCATCAGAAACCGTCTTCCGGAACTCGTGATATTATCTTGGTATGGAGCAAAACAACGGACCCTGGATGGAAAGTTCCAATCCGATAACCGATAGAACCGCTGATCAAACAGCAAAAACCACCCCCGCAGCAAAGCAAGGTCTTTGGGACCGCATCAGGCGCCTGGGGCTCGAGCCAGCCGCGCTGCGCACTATCACCGTGATCGCAACGGTGGTAATGATGACGATCGTGGTGCTGACGATGAGCAAATACTATGTCAGTGTGGAAGGTCAGGGTGCCGCGGAGTTGAAGGCTGCTGTCGCGACTCAGGCGGAATCTTCCGACATGGCGGTTTATATATCGCAGTCCGCCGCTTCTGCCGCGCAGAGCGAAGGAATCAGGCGGGAATTGAACCCGGATACCGTTCTGCCGATGCGAGCCCGAACTGAAATCATCACCTACACTGTTCAGGTGGGTGATAATCTTTTTTCCATTGCTGAACGCTTTAACCTTCTGCCCGAAACGCTGCTTTGGAGCAACCGCTATGTTATTGGCGACGATCCACATTTCATCTACCCCGGTCAGCAGCTGCTCATTTCACCTGTGGACGGCACACTGCACCGCTGGAGTGCCGGCGAAGGCTTGAACGGCGTGGCGGAGTTCTACCAGGTCTCGCCTGACGTAATCGTCAACTACCCCGGCAATCACCTTTCGGCTGATACCTTAGGCGGCTATTCCTCGCCGAATATCACACCAGGCACCATGCTGGTCGTGCCGGGAGGTAAAGGTGAGTTCACCGATTGGCGCACGCCGCGGATCACCCGCGAAGAACCTGCAACCGCGGTAAACGTGGGTCCCGGAGCCTGCACCGAAAGCTACGACGGCGTGGTTGGCACGCTCAACTTCCGCTGGCCCATACAAAACCATGCCCTCTCTGGCTACGACTACGCCCCCTCAGCCAACCATTTTGGCGTCGATTTCGGTGGAAACATGGGAGACCCAGTTACGGCAGTGGATAACGGCGTTGTGGTTTATGCCGGCTGGAACGACTGGGGTTACGGGAATATGGTGGTCGTGGACCACGGCTTCGGCTGGCAGTCGCTTTATGCCCACCTCGCGGAAGTGGACGTGAGCTGTGGGGAAGAAGTTTATGCTGGCGATAAAATCGGCAGCGTTGGCGATTCCGGCGCGGCGGATGGCGTTCACCTCCATTTTGAATTACGTAATGACGAATATGGTCGCGTAAATCCATGGGACTTTTTACAATGAGAAACCGAAGCCCCTTGCTGCTGTTAGCCTTCCTGCTCATCCTCAGCGGATGCACGGGAATCTTCCCGATGCCCAGCCCGCCCGCCGTACCGCCGCAGGCAACCAATACTTCCACAGCCTCGCCGACAGCCAGCGCGACGCCCACCCCGACAGAGACGCCAACACTGACCCCAAGCCCAACACCCATCCCCTCCACCGCGACGCCCACCTTCCAGCAGCGTGAAGCCGGGCTCTACGCAGCCAGCCTGCATTACCTGGCAAACACAGCGGAAGATGCCGACCTCATCGCGCGGAAAATTGACTTTGCTTCCGGTCCGCACGAGTCCGCCGATAACGCCTGCGGTCCCATTACCGTCGCAATCATGCGGGACGCTGGTTATTTGCCCGAGGACGCCAACCCCCATGACATGTGGTTGCTTTGCCCACGCGAGGAAATCCCGGAATGCCACGGGCTTGATACCCTTCGCCAGAAATTCTTCCCTGAAACCGATTACGATTACATCCGGATCGAAGAAAGCGTTGGTGCCTACGACTGGGCAAGGAATCCGCTCCAACCCGGGGACTGGCTCTATCTGTTTGTTCGCAAGGGAATCTCAAAATTTGACGGTTTTGACCATATGCTGGTGGTTACCAGAGTGGATGAGCACGGCAGGGCTTACAGCGTCACCAATATCAACAAGGGGGACGGTTTTGTGATCCAGGAGGAGCTGCTCTATGATCCCCGCCGACCCAGCCAGGGGCTGTTTGCTGAGCTGACGAACGACAAACTGCGAAAAGAACTCGGCATGACTGGTACTGCCGGCTTCCTGCTGGTTCGCGCTAAAACAAACCCTACACGTTGATATTTACAATCATTGTACCCATGGACAAAACTTTTATATATCTTATATAATTGTGAATATAATAATATTAATTCACAACCATTAGGAGTCGTATGGAAGAAAAAGATCTTGGTTTTCGCTTTTGGAATTTACTTCGGGATGCTTCGGTAAACACCGAATACATGATGACCGACTTCAGCGCGCGCAGCAAACTTTCACGCTTGCAGTGCCGCACGCTGCTTCAGATCTTCATCCAGGAAAAAGTCAGATTAAGCGACCTGGCGGTGATTCTGGGCATGAATCCGGGTAACCTCAGCCGCGTTTGCCAATCTCTCGAGGAGAGCTCTCTGCTGCAGCGGGAACACAGTGTGGACGACCGCAGAGTCTGGGCGATTTCTTTAACTGAAAAAGGGAAGGAAGTTATCCAGGATGTTGTGGAAAATATTAAAACGTCATTTCAATTTTTCCTCATCGATCACAGCGAAGAAGAGTTGCACATGTTGCTAAAACTGTGGAGTGACTATAACGAATATTTCAAGCAACTCAGGCAGGGGAAGAATCATAAATCGGAAAGTACAAAAAGCGGCTAATCCCCGGCGTTTTGGTTATTTGGGAGCGGTCTCAAATTAGCCGGCAGAGAAAAGCCTGTAGTTTTTGGTTTATATCAACCCCCCTCACACAAGCGAGGGGGTTTTTTGTTTGGGCATGGTTTTTTAAAATGCCAGCATGGCGAGCCCAAAAGGTGTGCCGCCTGCTGCCGCGGTAGTAAACGCGCCTGAACGAAGAGAAAATCAGCTTTGATGCAGTCCGGGGGCGTGCTACAATTAAGCCATGGAGTCAGCAGGATTTTCCGATGTTCGTCCATCGCCGATCGCCGGGCATTGGTACCCCGGCAAGCCGGGCGAATTGCGAGCGGCGATTGAAGGTTTCTTCCAACAAGCCTCCCTGCCGGAATTTAGCGGGCAGGTAGCGGGGCTGATCGTGCCCCACGCCGGTTACATCTACTCCGGGCTGACCGCCGCGCATGCCTTTAAGGCGATAATTGGCGTTGAATACGCGCGTATCATTGTGCTTTCCCCTTCCCATATGCCTTATTCTCAACCGCTTTTAACCACCGCCCACGATGCTTACGCGACGCCGCTTGGTGCTGTACCTGTTGACCGTGCGGCTCTGGCTGCTTTAAACCGCTTTCTCGGCGAAGCCGGCAAGCTGTCCATCGCGGCTGTTCGCAACGACCAGGAGCATTCTCTTGAGATCGAACTGCCTTTCCTGCAGGTGACTCAGCCACAGGGTTTCGGACTGGTTCCGCTGATGATGATGGACCAATCGGCATCCGCCTCGAGGCTGCTCTCATCCGCCCTCGTAAGGCTCATCCAAAGCTTCCCACCGGATGAACCTACGCTGCTGGTAGCCTCGAGCGACTTATCGCACTTTTACACTGAATCCGCCGCGAATCACCTGGATAGCACCCTTGCACAGGCGGTGCGTGAGTTCACGCTCGAGTCGTTTTATCAACACAAACAGCGCGGGGATATGGAAGCCTGCGGGCTTGCCCCCATGGCTGTCGTCCTGCAGACCTCCCACTTGTTGGGGGCAAATCAGGTGACAATAGCCGACTACCGCACATCCGCGGCTGTCACCGGCGATAGAAGCAGTGTCGTAGGCTATCTCTCAGCAATTATCTCCACCGGAAATGGGTCGGCACATGCATAAGCTCACGTCAAAATTCTTCACGTTTCTCCTGATCGCGCTCAGTCTGGCAGGCTGTCAAAAACCACTCCAGGGAAGACCAACCTCCCTGCCCACACAACTACCAACAGCCAGCATCACGCCCACCCCTTCGCAGACCCCCACACAGCCGCCAACTGTTACCATGACCCCCACCTCAACAGCAACCCCAACCGACACACCCGTCCCAAGCGCGACGAGCACATCCACCCCCACGCCCATCCCCACCCGCCTGGCAACGCTCTTTCCGCTAACCGCGGGCGGTCAACAAACAGTGGACTTCGGCTATTACTACATCACCCGTCGTGACAACCGCGAAGACGGCAGCCTGCGCAATCTCAGCGCCATGGTCAGCTTTCAGCTCGTGGACCGCGGCATCCACAGCGAAACAGTGCGGATCCTCGGGGAAGATGTGACGATTTATTATTTGCGGGTAAGGCATGTTTTTGACGAAACCAGCCTGGAGGTCAAACTGGTTCTAACGGGTCTGTATGGGCAAGACGTTGCAATTGCCGGCATGCCCGCGGATGGTTCGTCCTATATCAGCATTCGCAGGCAGGATGCTGATGATGTCTTCGAACCTTGGAAACTGCATCAGGACTGGAGCCTTCCGTTGGACCAGCGTGCACCGCTCTTCCAGACGGTGCGCCTGCCGGACTTTGAGTCAACTTTACGGGCACTGCCCGACCAGGTGATCGTCCTGGCGGACCACCCGATCATGCTCGACCCGAACGGGTGGACCCAGATCTACATCGATATGCAAAGGGTGAGTGCTTCCGCGGCTCGCTTCCAGCCTTTCTTTAGCTTTAACGAGTTCGATCAGATGACAGGCCAAAGCATTCAGGCAACCGTATGGCGGGACTACCTGGTCAACAACACGGATATCCCAAACAATCAATTCAACCGGATGTACTTCTCCGCTGATTTTCTGGTAATAATCACCCCCTGACGGCAGGTTGCCATTGAAACCCTTCGCGGAAGTAATCATTAATCTGGCTCAGATTGATAAAAGCTACCACTACCTCGTTCCGCGGGAAATCGGCGAAAGTCTGCAACCCGGCTGCATGGTGGCGGTACCGTTCGGCAAACAGGTCGTTCAGGGCGTGGTACTGAGCCTTTTGGATGAAAGCAGCGTGGAGGAGGTGCTGCCAATCCAGGCGGTTCTTTCCGAAACCACCGTTCTAACCGATATGCAGCTGCGCCTGGCACAGTGGATGGCAGAAGCCTGGTTCGCCCCGCTTGGCGCATGCATCAACCTGATGATCCCGGTCGGTTTCACGCGCCGGTCAGACATCCTCGTCTCGCTCACCCCACGGGAAGGGGTGGATGTTGCCGCTTTCAAACCTGTCCAGAAACGCCTTCTAAACCTATTGAAGGACCGCGGACCGCTGCGCGGCAGGCAGCTCGACCATGCATTTGGTGAAATTGAGTGGCGCGGCAGTCTGGAAAAGCTGCGATCCCTTGGGCTGGTGCGCACGGAAAACGTGCTTCCGCCGCCTGGTATTGCGCCAAAAGCGCTGCGAACCGCAGCCCTTTCACTGCCTCCCGCAGGCATTTCAATCCTCCCCCCTGAACAGCTCGGTCGAAATGAAACCACCCAACAGCGCCGAAAAAAGGTGTTGGAGTTGCTGGCGCAGGAAGCCTTCCCAATCGATTTTTCCTGGATCTATGCTGAAACCGGCGCGGGTTATGCCGATTTGAAGTTCCTTGCCGAAGCCGGATTGCTGCACTTCAACGAGACCGAAGTCTGGCGCGACCCGCTTGAGGAGGTTGAGGTTAAACCGGATGTCGTGCCCATACTCACAACTGACCAGGAGAAAGCCTGGCACCAGATTCAAAATGGGCTTGGGCAGGCTAACCAAAAGCCCTGCCTTTTGCACGGTGTGACCGGTTCCGGCAAAACTGAGATCTACCTACGGGCAGCCGCGCGCGAGCTGGCTGAGGGTCGCCAGGTGCTGATGCTTGTGCCGGAAATCGCCATGACCCCCCAAACCGTGCGGCGCTTTATGGCTCGGTTTCCCAACCAGGTTGGTCTGTACCACTCCAAACTTTCGGATGGCGAACGCTACGATACATGGCGTAGAGCCCGCAGTGGCGAGCTAAAACTGATCGTCGGTTCACGCAGCGCCCTGTTCGTTCCCATGCCAAAGCTCGGACTGATTGTGATCGATGAATGTGACCACGACTCGTACACCGAAACCGAGAGAGAGCCTTTCTATCATGCCGTTGAGACGGCTGAAGAACTCGCGAAAATCACCGGCTCCACCCTGCTGCTCGGCAGCGCCACTCCGAGCGTAACGCAGTACTACAACGCCAGCAGGGGTGAATTGACCCTGCTGAACCTGCCAAACCGCATCCTCGCGCACCGCTCCGCGGCTTCGCGAAGCGGTCAGGCGGATGACCTGTTGACCTTTGAGCTTCCGAAAGTGAACATAGTTGATATGCGGACGGAGCTGCGAGCAGGCAACAACAGCGTGCTCTCCAAAACCCTTCGCGATAAGCTCGCCCAAATCCTACAGGCTGATCAGCAGGCAATCCTCTTCCTGAACAGGCGCGGCAAAGCCAGCTACGTCTTCTGCCGCCAGTGCGGCTACACGCTGCGCTGTCCCCGCGACGACCAACCATTGGTGCATCATGGGGCGGGGAAAAACCTCGTTTGTCATCTTTGCGATTACACCCGCCAGATCCCCGCCAAATGTCCGGAATGCGGCAGCAGTCAGATCCGCCAATTGGGCTTGGGGACCGAACGCCTGGAAGAAGTGGTGCAGAAGGAGTTCCCTGCCGCGAGGTTATTGCGCTGGGATGCCGACACCACACGCCGTAAAGGCGAACACGAATTGATCCTCTCCCATTTCAGTGCCCACCGCGCCGATATCCTGATCGGCACGCAAATGCTCGCCAAAGGGCTCGACCTGCCCCTCGTCACGCTGGTTGGGATCGTGTTGGCGGAGGTCGGCCTTAACCTGCCTGACTACCGTGCCGCTGAGCGCAGTTTCCAGGTGCTCACGCAAGTCGCGGGTCGGGCTGGCAGAAGCCCCTTGGGCGGACAGGTGGTTTTGCAAACATACGAGCCTGATAATTACGTAATCCAGGCAGCCTCGCGCCATGATTTCGAGGGGTTCTACAAGCAGGAGCTCGCCTTGCGCAAGGAGCTAAACTATCCGCCCTACACCCGCCTGATTCGGCTGGAGTACCGCCACACCATTGAAGCCAAAGCCCAAAGCCAGGCACAGGCAATGGCGGACCTTCTCCGGGCGGAGATCGCCGCCAGAAGGATGAGCCAAACCAGCTTCATCGGTCCGGTTCCCGCGTATTATCACAAAGTTGGCGGGCACTTCCGCTGGCAGATCATCCTCCGCGGTCCGGAGCCGCAGACTATCCTCGATTCTCTCCCACTTCACGACTGGCAGGTGCAAATTGACCCCTCTGACCTGCTATAATTACAGCGTGAGTCCAGTCACAGACCGAAAAACCATTCTTGATGGAGTTTTTCTATGAACCAACGCCAGGAACTTATCAGCTGGGAGGATGTTCATCGCCTGATCGACAACCTTCTTCAGCAATTTGATCACAAATACAGCGTGCTGTTGATGATCACCCGCGGGGGCATTGTGCCGGGAGGTTTCCTGGCAGAGGCTATGGATATCCGCAACATCTATACCGCCTCTGTCGATTTTTTTGAGCCCCACGAAAGCCCCGGGCAGCTCAAATCCCCATACCTGGCATGGCCTAAGTTCCTCCAGTTTCCGGAAAATAGCGCGCTAATGAATGAAAGGGTGCTGATCGTGGATGATGTCTGGGGTTCGGGGCGCACGATTACAGCCGTGCGAAAACGTGTGGCGGCAGCCAGCGGCTTACCCTCCACCTGCGTTTTACACTTCAACCCCTATCGAAACCTGTTTGATTCCAGCCGCCCCGACTATTTCGGCGCGACTACCGACGCCCGCATCATCTACCCCTGGGAAGTGGAGCACGGTTTTCGTAATCCGCTGTTTCCTAACAAGCCCTGAGCATAGCTGTTCATGAGCGAAGCTCCTGCCCAGAAACCCTTGCGGTGGTATGACGCCATCACAATAAATGTCTATTTTTTCGCGTTAACCCTGCGCAGCCAGGCTCTCTCACCGCTGATTGTGCCGCTTCTGGTGCAGCAATTCGTGGGGGATGCCTCCAAGGGCTCCAGCTACGGCTCTATGCGGCTGGTTTCGCTGATGGTCGCCCTGCTCGTCCAGGCTGTGGCAGGTCAGCTTTCCGATAACAACACTTCACGCTGGGGCAGGCGACGACCGTTCATCCTGGTTAGCACCCTTCTGGAAATTGGCGCGTTTCTCGCGCTCGGCTGGATTGCTGGAAGGATGGATGGCACCTCTGGCTATTGGGCGCTTTTCGCGGTGATGGTCTGTTCGATGGCTTTTTCTAACATTGGGCACGGCGCCGCGCAAGGGTTGATCCCCGACCTTGTGCCGCCATCACAACGCGGCAGGTATTCCGGCATCAAGGCTCTTTTTGAACTACCGCTCCCGCTCATTTTCGTTGCTTTTACCATTTCCAGGCTGGTAACCGCCGGCAACCTCCGGGCGGCAATCGCGGCAATCATCGCTGTCTTCGTGGGGTCGACTGCCCTGGCGATGACAGTCAGGGAGACGCCCCTTAAACAGCCGGCAAAACCAGCCGACTGGGCGGGAATCCTGCGCCTTGTGGGAATGACGGGACTGTTCACTATGGTGATCCTATTGATTGGCAGCGGTGTCCGCCTGCTCGTGCCGCGGCTCCTGGCGCTGGATGGGACAGCAGGGCTGTTGCTGGTTGGCATGGTGGGTGTGGCAGGTATGCTGCTGGCTGTGGCGCTCGGGGTGATTGCCTCAGTAAAAATCAGCCTTGGCAAGCAAGCCAATGCCCACCCGGATTTCACCTGGTGGGTCATCAATCGGCTCGCCTTTTTGGTGGGGGCTAACAACCTCGGCAGTTTTGTGCTTTACTTCATCCAGGAACGTTTTCCGCTGTTGCAGGGCAACGCGGCAGCCCAGCCGGCTTCCATGCTGATGCTCGTGGTTGGCGCCGCCATTCTGGTGATCTCGATCCCTTCCGGTTGGCTTACCGACAAGTTTGGCGCCAGGCGGCTGCTCCTGATCAGCGGGATACTGGCAGCCGTCGGGACAGCCGTTGTGATTTTGTCGCGCGGTATGCCGATGATGATGGTTGGTGGGGCTCTGGTTGGGCTGGCAACTGGCGCGTTTTTCACCTCAAACTGGGCGCTTGGAACCTCCATCGTCCCCAGGGAGGAAGCAGGGCGGTGGCTTGGAATATCAAACCTCGCCGGGGCGGGAGCTGGTGCGATCGGCGCGTATATCGGCGGACCGATCGGCGATGGCGCGGGTTACCTGCTGCTGATGGGGCTCTACGGGATCCTGTTCCTGTTCTCAACACTGGCGCTGATTAAGATTAAACCAGAAGCGGGTGCCTGACCCGCTTCCATTCATCTCATTCCAGCCTGTCACGATCAGGCTAACAGCACTTCCGCCTGTGAGCCTTCGGCTGTCTTGCTGACCTCAATCCGGTCTGGGAAGAAATCCTTGAGTTCCTCAATGTGCGTGATAATCAATATCTTTTTAAAATCCTGGCGAATCAGGTTGATGGCTTCCACCAGGCGCTGGCGTCCCTGGGCGTCCTGATTACCAAATCCTTCGTCAATCACGAGCGTTTGCAGCTTCGCGCCGGCTCTTTTTGCCAAAACGCGCGAAAGTGCCAGACGAATGGCAAAATTGATCCTGAAGGCTTCACCGCCGCTGAAAGTCTCATAAGCCCGATCAGAACCGCCTGCACTGATGACGATATCGAGCGTCTCGCGTTTATCGGTGCGTTTGGTGTCCTTGTAGGTGCGTTGGGTCTCAAAGCTGACGCTCATCGTATAGTCCGAGAGCCTGCCAAGGATGTCGTTTGCCTGTTCTTCCAGCTCCGGTTTAGCCGCTTCGATCAGCATTGCTGGCACGCCATCTTTGCCGAAGGCTTTCTGCACCTGTTCAAGGTCGCGGATCTTGCGCCGGATAGACTCTGCTTCCTGCCTGATGGTGATTGCGTTCTTCTTCTGCTGCTCTATCGTGGCAAGTTGCTGCTTTAACCCACCAAGGCGGAGTTGAACCTTATTTACTTTTATTTTTGCTATGTTCAGCGAAGCTTCCGTCTGATTGATATCCGGCAAACCTGCCTGCGCGGCAGCCAGCTCGGCAACCCTGCCATCGAAATCAGCCTGGACGCGGTTCTTTTCGGAATTAGCAACCTGGCAACTCTCTTCCAGGTCGTTCAGACCAGCCTGCAATTCCACCACCGCGCTTTTAGCTGTTTGAAGCTGGTTGCGGCGATCCACCGCGGGGCGAGCAGCTTCTTCTTCCTGCCTGAGCTGTTGATGAGCACGGGCATCATAGCCCAGTTCAGCCAGCCGCTCTTCCTCCGCGGCGATTTTTAACCTGACATCCGGTAAAAAATCGTCGGCTTTCAGAGATTGGTCTACTTTTGCCAGGTTGATCGCGCCTTCTTTCTGCCAGTTTTGCTCAGCTTTCCGGATGTCCTGAAGACTGGTATCGATTTTTGTAATCTCATTCTGGTACTGCATCAATTCGGCTTTGTTTTTCTCAAGGTCGCGCCGCGCCTGGTTTAGCGCCTTCCCTTCCGCCTCAGCTTCCTCAATTATTTTCTTGTTAGCACGGTGTTGGTCGCCAAGGGCGGTACCGGATTCATTAAGTTCAATGCTCATTTCCATGCGGTGCGCTTCGGTTAACGGCTGACCGCAGGTGGGGCAAACCGCGCCGGTTATCTTTTTCAGTTTAGTAATGCGGTCGCGGATATCCTGCATGCGTGCATTGAGCTCGCCGTTTTCCTGGTTCAGGGCTTTTTTTCTGGCGTCGAGGTTTTCAAGCTGGCTTTCAAAATCGGCTGTGTTGGTAATTTCCTGGGTAAGGGTGGAAACCATCCCAGCCACGTCCTGCCGCTGTTCTTCCAGATGCCGGGCTTTTTCGGCTGCCTGGCGAATTTGGCTTTCTTCCTTGCGGAGATGATCAGCCGTGGTGGTCAGCCGCTGCTTTTCCAATTCAAGCCGCTGTCGGGAGGTTTTAAGCTCATTCTCTATCGGACGGTACTTTTCCGCCTGAGCTTCAGCCTGGCGCAGGCGTTCAAGCAGTTGGTTGTAGGTGTCGTACGCTTTGGTTATCTGACCTTCATTGGCGATGATGTTCTGGTAGGACTGAAGCCGGTTTATCCGTTCGGCTTTCTGACGTTCGTAGCTATCGATCCGCTTTTGCACAGCCTCAAGCTGATCGCCAAGCGTTTTGACTGTCTGTTGCTGTGCGTCGATTTTGTCTTTTAGTGTCAGCTGCTGCTGGTGAAGAGCCGTTTGCAGCTCCACCTCAGCCGAAGCCGCGTTAAGCTCCTGCTCGGCGGCTTGGTATTCCGCGTGTTTCAAATCTTCCTGGCTGATCTCACCTTGAATTTCAGTCAATTTGCGTTCCTGGATTTCCAACTCGTTTTTGGCATCCCGAATACGGTCCTTGGCAACTTCCAGATACACATCCCACTGGTCCAGCCCGAGGATGCTCGCGAGAATTTTCTTTCGGTCAGCCGGGCCCTGCGTTGCGAAGGAGTCAGCTTTTCCTTGCAGGAAAAACGCTGCATTGACAAAAGTGACATAGTCCAGCCGCAGGGTTTTCTCAATTTTTTCCTGGGTGGCACGCTGGTTATGTTCGGTCAAAATCTTCCAACTGCCTTCTTCCCCGGCGTCGGGGTTCAGGATCATAAATTCAAGCTGGCTGCCATTGGCGCGTGTGATGCTGCGGATAACCCGGTACGTCTGTGATTCATACTCAAAATCCAGCTGCACTTCCGCCTTGTTCGCGGCAGTATTGATGATGGCTGCGTCTTTTTTGCGGGCTTCCCCGTATAGGGCGTATGTGATGGCATCCAGCAGGGATGACTTCCCCGCTCCGTTTGGACCGGAGATGCACGCCAGCTCAAAGCCCGAAAAATCAATTTCAACTGGTTTGCGGTATGAGGTAAAGCCGGTAATGCGCAGTTTAATCGGTATCATCGTCACCAAACCCTAACAATTTGTTAAATCCCGCGGTGGTTTCGGGCAAGGGCTTTTCATCCTTGTGGATTTCCTGCCAGAATTTTTCATCATAGCGCCGCGAACGGATTGGGATCGGCATGGGCACGCCCCAGCCAAGCATCAGCACTTCTTCTTTCGGTTGCAGCTTGGCGAGCATGCCGCGCAGCGCGTTCCGCCCAGCCAGACCGCTCAACACCGCGTTGATGTCATCCTCATCCCCCAAGGCACCCGAGATACGCGTTCCAAGCTGCGACATTACCTCATCATAAATCTGGGATGGACGCTGGTCGATGATCAGCAGCGTCACATAATACTTGCGCATTTCCCGCGCGATGGTGCTGAAAATAGTCTGCGAAGCCATTTCGCGGTTCAACAGTTTATGCGCTTCCTCGACCACCACAACCAGCGGACGGGGTTCCTTCTTCTTGTCCTTGTGATACTGGTTCGTGGCTGCTTCCCAGGTGTCGCGGATCTTCCGTGTGATCAAGTTGGTGACAAGCAGGTAATCGAGCTCCGAATCGAACCCCCCAAAGGAAAGCACCACATGGCGGCCCTCTTGTAAGTGATTAATAACCTTCTCAAGCCCGTTGCTCGCGGGGCTGTCCACCAGGTAAGGGCGGTTCTTCAACCGGCTGAGTTTGCTGCGCAAGCCTTCCGCCGCCCCCACATGAACACCTGCTTCGTTCGCCCAGGCTTCAACGCTGTCGGCTGCCGGACGGCGTTTTCCGTCTTCGTCCTCTTCGGTGGCTTTCCCGCGCATTTCCATAAAGGCGGTGAACCATTCGTCGCCGAAGCTGTTCTGCAGGGCGTCCAGCGTTGTTGCGGTGGTTTCTTTCAGGTTGAGCGTTTGGCTAAGCTGGAGAATATCTTCGGGTGTGAGGTCTTTATAGGCGATTTCCAGGTTGAAATCGGCATTACGGGACCCAAAGCTCGTTCCCGCCCCCAACCCGACCAGAGTCACGCGTGCCGTAAACTGGTCTTTGAGCCCGCTAACCGGCTTTCCGGTATCCGAAGAGGTGCTGGAAGGTCCGTATTCATTGTGCATGTCAAAAATCAGGGTGGAGGCGTTGTTGGCATGGATCAACCCCGCCAGGATCATCCTTGCCAGGAAGGATTTGCCCGAGCCGGTCGTGCCGAAGATTCCCGCCGACCGTTGGACGAATTTTTCCAGGTCCAGGCAAACCGCGTGCCCTTGCTCGCGCGTCTCTCCTACCCGGAAAATTGTTTTTCCGTCCTCGGTGCCAAAAATCTGGGCAATATCCATGGAATCTGCCAACTTGACCGGCGCGTGGTGGTTGGGAACGGTCTTCACCGAGATCGGTTTTGGTTTTTCAGGGCGAGCCTGCGCCCACTGTGCGTATTCCGGGCTGGTTGGGTCCGGACCTCGGTCAAGCATCAGGGCGGGCATGACCGCAAGGTTGGTATAGAGCGTGTTTTGGTTGAGATACTGTGCCAGGCGCGGGCTGAAGCGTTCGCTGTTTAGCTGGCTCGCATAGTTGGGATCAACCGCCGCCAATTGGAGGTCGGTTACCAATCCATAAAAACGCAGGCTGCCGCTATCCATCACCACAAACGCGCCTTCCTGCACCGTTTGTGCCGGAACGGTCAGCTTCACCTGCAAATTGGCTTCTAGTCCGCCCCCGGTAACAAAGCCGATCGGAGGATTGTTATTACTGAAATCAATTCGTTGTTCCATGATGCCTTACTCCAATTCCGAAAGCGCGTCCAACACACGGGTCAGGCGCGGGTAATCATCTCTCAACAGGACGATCAGCCGTTGGCAGACCATCTCGTACCAATCGGGGTTGCCAAGTGAATCCTGCACCCGGCGTGCCTGGCTGAGGTGTGCCGTTAGCAGCTCCTCCACCGGCTGGTCTTCAAGGCGCAGGATGTGGCGTAGGTAGGAATACCCATGGCTGGTGAAGTGTGCCACTTCTTCGGAGTCGCACAAAAAGAGTTGGTCCAGGCTGAGCGGCGGGCGAGGCGGCAGTTGGTGATGGATTCTTCCATTACTGCCAAAACCAACCGTGAGCACCTGAATCTCAACCGGCAAGTTGCGATTGTGGCGGTTGTCCGCAGTGTATTCGCCGGGGATACTCACCCCCGAGACCAACTGGCGCACGAGTCCATCATCACTGATGCTGATGTTCGTGATCAGTCCATACACATCGGTCTGGTCTTCAAGGGAGGCTCTGACCAGCGAACCGAAGGATGGTGTTTCCAGCTCCCTAACGCGGCAGCCCGCCACAAACTGGCTGTTGTCGGCTCGCAGAAGCTTGCCGATCGGGATCGAACGGGACGAATCGCTCATGATAGTCCTTTCAGGTAATCTTTATTGGAACGCTGCTGGCGAGCCCGCGTTTCGGGGTCAATCTGGCTCTGAAGCATCACCTCAATTTCGTCTGCTTCGATCCGTTTGACCACCGCCAGCTCGTGGGCACGGTGCAGCAGATATGGGTACGGATGAGAATCCAACACCTGGGCTTCGGTATAGATAACGGCATGCAGTATGTCCACCAGGGCGGGGTTCTCGCTGACCCAAAGCGGAAATTCGAGGCGGATCAGGCAGGGGTCGTTTGCCTCGCTACTGACGTTCAGGTAAAAGAACCCCACCGGCGTACTGTTGGCTGGTTTGCGCGGGTTGCGGGTGATGGCTTCAAAAATCGCGGAGCGTTCTCCCGGCACGAGCAGGATATCCTGCAAAATGAAACGGTCGCTCAGGCTGAGCTTTCGATCGTTCGCGTCCAGGGGCAAGCCCTGCTGTTTGCACTGGAAAACTGCCAGCATGTGGCTGAGCAGGGCGGAACCTGGCTTGTCGATGTAGCCGGCTGTTACCACACCGCGTTGACGCAGCTCTTCGTCAATCTCAGACATCTCGCGCTGCACCTTCTGCTGCATCTCATGCCCCCGGTCGCCCTGGCTGCTTGGGCGGAAAAAGACTCCCAAAGGACCATCAGTCAATGTGATGACCGGTTCGCGGTCCTCAGGCGCGACTGCCTGGCGGAGCAGCTTGCGTTCTGCCAGGTCGCGCAGCAGCGCCACCTCATCCTCGCCAATCAGCGTACCCTCATCCCCCATGATCTGGTTCAGCGTGAGCAATTCTGTCTCAACGCTGATCTCAGGTGGAGCCCCGCTTCCGATATGGGCTTTGATCAGACCAACATTAATCACACCGAATTGCAGCGCGCGGTGTCGGCTTGGCACGACCTGCGAACCGTCGGCGGCGATGAGCGTGTAGCTTTGCGGCGCGCGGGGCAGAGGTTTATGGGTCAGAATCGGCTCGTTGGTGGGTTTTGCCAGATAAAGGTTGGTCAGTTGTTGCTCAGCATCCTCAATCGCCTGGCGCAGAAGCTCCGGGTTGGCTGCAGCCCCGTCGAGCAGGCTCTTAAGAATGCCCGCCTGGGCAGCCTGTTCCGCCTGCCAGGCGGCATAATCCGCCGCAAATTGACCTTGGCTTCGTTCTAATTGAGCGTAATTTACCGGCATAATCTCCTCTTTGGCGTTACGTTCCCTAATTATATCCAAGCCGACAAGACAATATGGAACAAAAAGCACTTATCCGACGTATTAATCTCAGAAAGTCAACCATACAGGAGAAAACTATGGAAAAGAAACGTATCTTTAGTCTAATCGCGATGCTGATCGTCGCTTCCATCAGCCTTTCGGCTTGTTCTATGCTCACGGAGAAGCAAGCCGAAGCAACCACAGCCTCCCCCCAATCCCTTTCGGATCCCCTGCGAACCTTGAGCGTAACAGGGACCGGCAAAGTCACCCTCGTGCCTGATCTGGCATACATCAACATTGGCGTTCGCAGTGAGGCGCAGGATGTTTCTTCTGCCCTCGAAGCGAACAACGCCCAGGCAGCCGCAATTACCAAGGCGTTGAAAGAAATTGGAATTGACGAAACTGACCTCCAAACTGCCAACTTTAATGTGTATTCCATCCAGCAGTACGATCAGATGGGGCAGCCAAGCTATATCAGCTATTCGGTGGAAAACACACTCTATGTTACTGTTCGTGATCTGACCAAGCTGAGCCAGACTTTGGACGCGGCTTTGGGGGCTGGAGCCAACCAGATCTACGGAATCAACTTTGATATCGCCAACCGACAGGCAGCGCTTGAACAAGCAAGAGACCTTGCCATCAAAGATGCCGAGGCAAAAGCACTGGCAACAGCAGCCACGGCTGGTGTCACTCTGGGTCAGATTCAGACGATTAATGTGGCTAACACTTCTTACGTTCAGCCCTATTCACCCTACGGCATGGGCGGCGGCATGGAAGATTCAACCACCTCCGTACCCGTATCGGCAGGGCAGATAGTGGTCAGTTTCGACGCAAACCTGATTTACGTCATCAAATAAACACCTACACTATCAATAGAATGTGCAAGGCAAACACCCCGGAATAGAACAGCTTTCCGGGGTGTTTTTTGTGCAAGTTTCAGGTTTTTACCGATCGAAACATGCAGCATGATAAAATGAATAATCCCGAATTGAATACCGAATGGGCAGGAAAAATTCAACCTATCCAACAGTCGGAAGCCTGATGAAGAAGAGGAGTCCAAATGAGTAATCATCCACTTGCAGGAAAACCCGCGCCGATCGAATCGCTGACGAACATTCCGCGTTTAATCTCAGCCTATTACACCCAACACCCCGAGCCAGGCAATCCAGCCCAGGCGGTGGCTTTTGGCACCTCGGGTCACCGCGGCACGTCCTTGAATGGGAGCTTCAACGATGATCACGTGGCTGCCATCAGTCAGGCAATCTACGAATATCGCCGCGGCGAGGGCATCACCGGACCGCTTTTCATGGGGATGGACACCCATGGGCTTTCGGAGCCGGCGCTTTATACCGCCATTGAGGTGTTTGCTGGCAACGGCATGGAGATTCACATCCATCAAAACCACCGCTACACCCCCACACCGGTTATTTCACATGCCATTCTGACCTGGAACGCCAGCCACAAAGGCGTCCAGGCGGACGGCGTGGTCATCTCCCCTTCGCACAATCCGCCTGAAGATGGCGGCTTCAAGTACAACCCGCCCAATGGCGGTCCTGCCGACACGGTGACCACCAAATGGATCCAAAACCGGGCGAATGAAATCATCGCCAACGACATGCTGGACGTTCGCCGGTTACCGCTGAACAAAGCGATGGCTGCCGAAACTACCAAACAAATAGACCTGATGACCCCCTATCTTAAGGACCTCATCAACGTGGTTGACTTGAAGGCAATCGCCGATTCCGGCGTTCACATCGGCGTTGACCCGCTAGGCGGTTCGGGTATTGCCTATTGGGAACCCATGGCGGAAATGTATGGGCTCAACCTTGAGGTCGTCAACAAACGCGTCGACCCGACCTTCTCCTTCATGACGCTGGATAAGGACGGCAAAATCCGCATGGACTGTTCTTCCCCCTACGCGATGGCGAGCCTCGTGGCACTGAAGGATAACTTTGACGTTGCTTTTGGCAATGATGTGGATTTCGACCGCCACGGCATCGTCACCCCGAGCGTGGGCTTGATGAACCCCAATCACTACCTGAGCGCGGCGATCTGGTACCTCTTCCAGCATCGTCCCAACTGGTCCGAGGCAGCCGCGGTGGGTAAAACCCTGGTCTCAAGTTCGGTCATCGACCGGGTTGCCAAAAAGATCGGGCGAAGGCTGTGCGAAGTGCCGGTGGGCTTTAAGTGGTTCGTACCCGGACTGCTGGATGGCAGCATCGGCTTTGGCGGGGAGGAAAGCGCCGGGGCGTCGTTCCTGCGCAGGAACGGCGACACCTGGACAACCGACAAAGACGGGTTCATCCTCGACCTGCTGGCGGCAGAGATCCTGGCGGTAACCGGCAAAGATCCCGGCTTGCATTACCAGGCTTTGGAAACGGAACTGGGCGGAAGCTTCTATGCCCGGCAGGACGCGCCAGCAAACGCCAAACAAAAATCTATCCTTGGCAATCTCTCACCAGAGCTGGTTAAAGCGGAAATGCTGGCTGGCGAGCCGATCGTGGAAAAGCTGACCGCCGCGACCTGCAACAAGGCTCCGATTGGCGGTCTGAAGGTCGTTACCGAAAATGGTTGGTTTGCTGCCAGACCATCGGGAACGGAAGATATTTACAAGATTTACGCCGAGAGCCTCAAAAGCGCCGCCCACCTGGCGCAGATTCAACAAGAAGCCCGCGAAATCGTCGACGCCGCGTTGGGAGAGTAGACCAGGTAATTCCCTCGTCAATAACCCCTTCTTAACAATCAACAAACAGCGGCGCAAATTTGCGCCGCTGTTTGTTGATACGTTGTGAATTGCTCGATTAATCTGATGTCAGATCAAATTTCCATATACCAGCTCTGCTGCCGAGCAGTGCCTTTGCCGCGTAGTCAGAAAGCTCAGCCAGAGCCTTTTCGTCGTTGGCAAAAACAGAGTCCTGCTTTATCCCATAACCCAAAATCCCTTCATCCTGAAAGCACTCCAGCTCCACACCGGGGAAGTCAGCTTGCATCGTCTTTTGAATAGCGTCAATATTCAACACCTTGCAGTATTCTCCTTCATTCGGATAGGCTGTCATCCCGAGGATTCTCAGTTCAACCGATCGGTTCAGAAAATCGCCGGGGACATTCGCAAAAATCAGACGGTCAATCCGATATGGCTCCTCTTCCAGCCAGACTGCTGAACAGTCATCCTTGTTTACTTCGTTTTGCATATCAATCTTGCATGCGGTCCCGTCTGCGTAATGAAACACGCCTTCCACCAGGTCGAACCCCGCCAGCGCGTAGTCCTGCGAGTCGATCTTCAGGACGGCATTATTGATCTTCCAATCCCGCGAGTCTTTCAATTCCCAACGCACTTCCACAACCGCGTCGTCGCCTGAGGCGGACATGCTGATTACTTCCATGGATAACCCGTCATACTCGGCGGTCTTGTTGGTAAATCGCGTTACCTGGTCTTGCTGATCCGCTTCGGGGATAGGTAAAGCGTTTTTTGCCTGTTCCGATGGCGCCGCTGCTTTCGAGTTCTCAATCATATGGTTTAACAGAAAAGCCAAGCTGACGATAACAATAGCGGATAGTAGAATCGTCACAATTTTATGTTTTGTTGTTTTCATTTTTTACCTCAATTGGTCAAGATCGTCAGCCTTCAATTGATAGTCTTTCCCCCGCCTGGTTATGTTCACACTTACTTCTTGCTTTATGGTTCATGTTATCCCTCCCGTCTAACACTCTAAAACCATGTTCAAATTCATCCTAACCCCCCCCCGGCAGTTTTGTCAAGTTGGATTAGTCCCGTAATGGGTCAGAGACCGGCCTCTTTGCATGTAACCATTAGCTTATCGAATGAGTTTTTTACGTTCCATGCTTTTCCATACAGGGTTTAGGCCGCGTGCAGTAATTGGGAATCGCATCCCCCAAGAGGATGGTTCCCAGGGGGTGACCCCTACAACAATAATCCGGGTAGGGGCAGACCCTGTGTCTGCCCGGGTTTTACAAAAGTGGGGATGGGCGACGTGGGTGCCTCCCCTGCATGTTATTACAAATAAAAAATAATGAAGAAATAATACCCAACCGCCATCGCCCAGAGCATCGAATCCAACCGGTCGAGCACGCCGCCATGCCCCGGGATCAGGCTGCCGGTATCCTTCAGCGCCAGCGAGCGTTTAATCAGACTCATCAGGGCGTCACCAAAGAAAGCTGTCGGTCCCATCAACAGCCCCAGCACCCCCCCATTCAGCAGTCCCAACTCAGGCAGCGGTTTGAGCAATACCCAGCCGATTAACACCCCCGAAATCAGCCCCGTCAGCGTGCCGCCAATCAACCCTTCCAGGGATTTTTTGGGGCTAAGCTTTGGCGTGACCTTACGCTTGCCAAACCGACTGCCAATCAGGTATGCTCCCGCGTCCACCAGCCAAACCAGCGCGATCGTCACCAACAGCCAGAGATTGCCGTTCGGTTGGCTCTGATTGAGCGAGACGCCATAAGAGCCCAAAACGCCAATATAAAACACGCCAAGCACCTGAAGCCCAAGGCTGATGAAAGCTTTGTCATCCCCATGCTCATACTGCCAAAGGCTGTAACTCCCCAACAGCGCCAGAATGATCGTCCACGCCATCGGCTCCACCCAACCAGTCGCAAACATGCGCAGCAATACCAGTGCGGCGATAGCCCCCATCATCAGCAGGAACGACACTCTGTACCCCCCGCTTTTGAGCATGCGGGCATATTCAAACCCCGCAAACACCAACACAACCAACAGACAAAGGTCAAAGGCAATGCCCCCAAGCCACGCCAAAGCCAAAAAAGGCGGCACAAACATTAAAGCCGAGAGTGCCCGCTGACGCAGCATTACTTTTTGCTCAGTCCGCCAAAACGACGGTCCCGTTTGGCGTAGTCTTCAAGCACCTGGTTGAGGGCGGCTTCGTCAAAGTCGGGCCAGAGCACTTCCGGAAAAGCCCATTCGCTGTAAACGCTCTGCCAGGTCAGAAAATTGCTGGTTCGCTGCTCGCCCGAAGTCCGGATAATCAGGTCAGGGTCCGGGATGCCCGCGGTAAACATGTTTTCAGAAAGCGTTTGTTGGTCGATTTCCTCAGCAGAGGTCCCCGCAGCCACAATCTTCTTAACCGCGTTTACGATTTCATCCCGCCCGCCGTAGCTAAACGCCAGGATGACATCAATTCGGGTGTTATTTTTGGTCAGTTCAATCGCGTTTTCAATTTTTTGGCGCAGCTTTGGTTCGAGGTGCTCCAGGTGACCAATATGCAGCAGGCGCGCGCCTTCCTTATGCAGTTCGGGCGTTTCGGTTTCAATAAATTCGCCCAAAAGTCCCATCAACCCGCCCACCTCGTCTTCGGGTCGGCTCCAGTTTTCCGTGGAGAAGGCGTAGAACGTCAGATGTTTGATGCCGGCTTTCGCGGCAGCTCGAATGACGAGGCGCAGGTTTTTTGTTCCGGCGCGGTGCCCAGCCAGCCGCGGCAGCCCCCGCTGCGTTGCCCAACGACCATTCCCATCCATGATGATGCCAACGTGCACTGGTACGCGGCTGCTATTCTCGGTCATACTAAAATTCCATAATCTCTTTTTCTTTGCGGTTGCCGATCACGTCCACCTCGGCTACCATTTCATTCGTCAGATCCTGCAGGTCAACCTCACCTTTTTTGAGTTCGTCTTCGGATATCATTTTTTCTTTTTCAAACTCACGCAGGTCCTTGAGGCTATCGCGCCGGATATTGCGGATGGATACGCGGCAATCTTCGAGGCGCGAATTGACCATCTTAACCAGGTCGCGACGGCGTTCTTCCGTTAGGGGGGGCAGATTAAGCCGGATCACCTTGCCATCGCTGTTGGGGGTGAGCCCAAGATCGGAAGCCTGGATGGCGCGCTCGATAGCTTTGAAAGAGGACGCATCGAAGGGGCGGATAAGCAGTTGGCGCGATTCGGGCACACTTATGGTTGCGAGCTGGATCAATGAGAGCGTGGATCCGTAGTATTCAACCTGCAACCTCTCCACCAGCGCGGGTGACGCCCGCCCGGTGCGAATCGCTATCAGGTCATCCTCCAACACATCCAACGCGCCTTGCATCCGTTGTTTGGACTCTCTAATCAACTCATCAATCATCTCTACCTCCAACTATGTTTGAATGACGCTTAAGCATAACCGATTTTTTCCAAAGTTGGGAAAAGCATAGAACCTGGGGCTCGCCTCTCATGCAATAAGCAAAAATAGCTGTAGGGCGAGCTTGGAAGCACCAAATACATTTATCAAATGCGACCACATCGTGCTTCCAATCCGCCATCAAGCCATTACTAACCTCAGACCATTGTCATCGGCGGGTTGAGGGCAAAAAACAACTACCCATCAAAAGGTACACGGTGTCCTCAACCTCGCCCTACGGAAAAAAGAATTCTCAGATGTTCGGTGCAATTGGTTTTACAAATCACTTTTACAAATCT
>ERZ1645192.895-NODE-895-length-25011-cov-6.639646_pt1 | contig 25011 bp, 17 predicted proteins | sample MGYA00575354_ERZ1645192 | MGnify/ENA primary metagenome ERZ1645192 (study PRJEB40844, sample SAMN11349763) | freshwater sediment metagenome | isolation source: river sediment | host: Sediment | place: India: Faizupur Khadar , New Delhi | collected 2017-02-21 ... | reverse complement strand
GATCGGACGCCAGGCCGGCCACGTAGCCCGAAGGCACATGCAAGGCGCCTCCCTTGTTGAAACGCACTCTGCAGACTCCACGGTGGCCTTCGGAAATAAGGCATGCGTGCCCACACGCGAGGCACCGAATGCGCTCGCCCTCGTTTCGCCACAGGGCGCCGGGCATTGTGTGACGATCCAGCAACTCCGCAAACGGCGAACCCGCCCCGGACAACGTCCGCGACGGTGCGGCTTGTGAAATCGAGGCCATCGTCAAAATGCAGAGGTCTTCCCCCTCACACACCGCCGGAGGTCGGAACCAGCCTCCGCAGCAGATCACTTCGGCATGTTTTCAGCGTCCAGCGAGCTGGCGAGATCCTTTTCGGCCAGCACCCAGTCCTGGATCGTCAACGGATGGGCCGGGAGCTTGTCCCGGAACATCCGGTAGGCATGTTCGCGAACCATGGCTTTCGTCAGACCGGGTGTAAAAGGCGCCGGCTGCTCGACGGGCTGTTCATTCTCTTTCTTCATACTGTGCTCCTTCCCTGCCAACATAGTCCCGCATGAATGCATTGCAAGGCCCGCGAAATCAATCTTGTGGCTATCCGTAATCGAATGGTATTCATTCGCATGCGCTTTAGACGATTCATCTCCGTTCCAGTCCTGCTCGCCGCATTCGCAGCCTCGGTCACCGCCGCGCAACAGCGCCCGGAACCACTCCCAAACATCGTCATCATTTTTACAGATGACCTGGGCTATGGGGACATCGGATCATTCGGGGCCAAAGGCTATGAAACCCCGAATCTCGACAAACTCGCCCGCCAGGGAACGGTATTCAGGAATTTCCACGTCGCCCAGGCCGTTTGTTCCGCATCCCGGGCCGGCCTTCAGACCGGGTGTTACCCGAATCGAATCGGCATTCACGGCGCGCTGGGTCCGAAGGGAGTCACGGGCATCAACGCAAAGGAGATGACGCTGGCCGAGATGGTCAAACAGCGCGGCTACGCGACCGCCATGTTCGGCAAGTGGCATCTCGGGCATCAACCTCAATTCCTCCCGCCGAATCACGGATACGATGAGTATTTCGGACTCCCTTACTCGAACGATATGTGGCCATTCCACCCCGAATACGCCAACGCGCCACTGTCCAAAAAACGCGAGGGCTACCCCGAACTGCCGATGATCGAGGGCACAAATATCGTGATCCCGAAGATCGAGCCCAAACACCAGGAGCAGCTCACCACATGGTACACCGAGCACGCGGTAAGGTTCATCAAAGCTCACAGCAACCAGCCGTTCCTGCTCCTGCTCACGCACAGCATGCCCCACGTGCCGCTCTTCGTGAGCGACAAGTTCAAGGGAAAGACCAAACGCGGACTGTTCGGCGACGTGATCATGGAGATTGACTGGTCTGTCGGTGAGGTCTTGAAAGCGCTGGAACAGGCCGGAATTGAGAAGAACACATGGGTCATCTTCACTTCGGACAACGGTCCCTGGCTTAACTACGGTGATCACGCCGGCACCGCCCTGCCCTTGCGCGAAGGCAAGGGAACTTCCTGGGACGGCGGCATCCGCGTGCCCTGCATCATGCGGTGGCCGGGAAGAATCCCCGCCGGCAAAGAATCCAGCCGGATGCTCATGACCATTGACCTCTTCCCCACCATAGCAAACCTTATCGGCGCCCGGCTGCCAAAGCACCCCATTGACGGAAAGAACGTTTGGCCCATTATCTCCGGCCAGCGCAAAGCCCCAAACCCCCATTCCAGTTACTGGATCTATTACGCAAACAACCAACTGCAAGCCGTTATTTCCGGGGACGGACAATGGAAACTCGTCCTGCCCCACAAGTACAGGACTCTGAATGGCCGCCCGGGCGGCGCCGGCGGAAAACCCGTCAATTACGACCAAAATGAGGTCACACAGCCGGAACTATACAAGTTGGGAACCGACATGTCAGAATCCATCGAGGTGTCCTCGAAATACCCGGCTATCATGAAACGCTTGCTCGCGGAAGCGGAAAGGGCACGCGCCCAACTCGGAGACAACCTGGCCCGCAGAAACGGCGCCGGAGTCCGCCCGGCAGGCACCGCCGCGGAACCGGAATAATCCCCAAAATGGATTCTCCAATCCTGGGAATCGAAATCGGTGGCACGAAGCTGCAGATCGTCTGCGGCGAGGCCGGCGGCAAAATCACCCGCCAGCAAAGATTCGCCGTCGATCCTGCCTCTGGCGCCGAAGGCATTCGCGGCAATATCGAGAGCCATTTGTCCAAGCTCCGCACCCAAACCAGCATCCAAGCCATAGGCGTGGGCTTCGGCGGACCTGTCGATTGGGGCACCGGCGTTATTGCCCGGTCCCACCAGGTCGAGGGATGGAGCGGCTTCGACCTCTCCACCTGGCTAAAGTCTCTCACCGGGGCCCGGGTGGTCGTGGACAACGACGCAAATGTCGCCGCGCTCGGCGAGGCTCTTTCCGGCGCCGGCCGGGGCTTTGCATCGGTGTTTTACGTAACGCTTGGCAGCGGCGTGGGCGGAGGCATGGTCCTGGATGGAAAGATTTACCACGGGGCAACTCCAGGCGAGAGCGAAATCGGACACCTGCGCCTGGACCGGTCCGGCACAATCGTGGAATCCGCCTGTTCCGGGTGGGCGGTGGACCGCGCGATTCGCAACCTGCCGGAGTCAGAGCGTCGGGGCGCCTTGTGGAACCTCACTCGGGGAATGCAGGCCGGTGAAGCCTCCATGTTGTCGAAAGCTCTCGCCGCAAAGGATCCCGCCGCGGAACGCATTCTTCGTGAAACCTCTCAGACGCTGGCGTTTGCCCTCTCACACGTCACGCACCTTCTGCATCCGCAAGTGATCATTATTGGCGGCGGCCTCTCCAACATAGGTGATCCGCTGCGCGCCGCAGTCGAAGCCGCGCTCCCGCATGACATCATGGACGTCTTCAAACCCGGTCCGCTCATCCGCCTGGCCGGACTTAAAGAGAATGCAGTACCGATTGGCGCACTTCATTTGGCGGAACCGCGGAACGTTTGACGCAACAGCCGCGATTCCCGGCCCCAGCGGAACCCCCACCGAAAGCGCCGCTCGCACCGCTCAGTTCTTCTGGCCCCTTGCCTTATCCGCAGCCGGAAGGACTTTCACATCCTCCGCCCCTTCTCCGCGCGCAAAAATGCTTCACCGCTGCCGGAGCCGGTAAAAGGCCTTCACGTGGGCGAGATTCGTGCGGATCTCGAGATAATCTCCCTGTATCTCCACCGGCAGTTGCACCGCGCTCCAGGAACCCGGCGCAAGCACCGTCGCCGTCTCGAGGTCAAAATTGAGGAATGACACGGGCCACCTCAGCGTGAGCTGGCCCGAAACCTCGCTCTGCTCCAGCCAGGGCGGCACAACCCGGTCCGTGCGCACCGAGTTGTTCCCCGAATCGGCTATGTACACCAAACCCGAACTGCCCGCCGCAACTCCCGCCGGAAAAAAGAACTGCGCTTCCGCTCCCGTACCATCGTATGGGGCCGCCACACCCGCTGCGCCCGCCATTGTCTCGGTCACACCCGTTGTGCCGGTTATCAAGACCCTGCGCAGTGTGTGATTCCCGGAATCCAGCACGACCAACTCATTAGCTCCCGCAACCGCGACTCCCTGCGGATGGTAAAACCGGCACTCGGGACCTGCACCGTCCCGGCTCCCCCAAAGTCCGGACGCACCCGCAATCGTGCCCACCTCCCCTGCAGGTGTTATTCTCCGGATTGTGTGATTCATAAAATCAGCCACATAAACATTGCCCACAGGATCCACCGCCACACCCGCCGGACGATTGAACCGCGCTTTTTGCCCCACCCCGTCTGCAGCCCCCGCATTCCCCGCCAGGCCGGCGATGGTTGTCACGGATCCAGCCGGAGTCACTTTGCGGATCACATGGTTCCATGTGTCAGCCACATAAAGGTTCCCGGAGGCGTCCGCGGCCAGCGCCTCGGGATGATTGAACCTGGCTTCGGCACACGGCCCATCCAGGCTGTTCGGCTGGCCGGGCGCGCCCGCCACGGTGCTGACGAGCCCGAAGGGCGTGATCCTGCGGATGGTGTGATTGCCAGTGTCCGCCACATAAAGGTCGCCGCTGAGGACATCGCAAGCAATGCCTTGTGGCACGTTGAACTGTGCGTTTGTGCCCAATCCGTCCAAACTTCCGGCTTCACCTGGCTGCCCGGCCAGGGTCGTTACGGCACCCGCCACATTGACCTTCCGGATCAGAGAGTTTCCTGTGTCCGCCACGTATAAATTCCCCGCCGGATCCACTGTCACACCGCCGGGACAGTTGAACTGCGCTTTGTGCCGGAACCCGTCAGAGGCGCCCGCAGTCGGCCGGCCGGCCAGGGTGTACATCGTGACCGGCTGAGCCATCGCTCCCGCAACCAGCGCGACGGCACAGGCCAGTGTCAAATGGATGCGATAGGTCTTCCCGTCAGTTCCACCTGGTGCGATAAATGATTCCGTTTGCGTGGGTCCCACCACGGCTCGCCGCGGACGCTCTCAAGGTGTAAACGGCGCCGGGCCGATAGGCCCGCAACCGCAGCACATACACAGCCGCTTTCGGGGTATAACCCGTCCAACCCGCGTGTGTGTCCCGGTCCACTTCCACACCGTTTTCAACCAGGGCAGCCCACGCGATGTCCAATCCGTTGGCGCCGCTCTTGTAACAGAAACTTACATCCACTTCGCCCGCGTCCGTTATCCCGGTCGTCACATCCCACTCAACCACCTGGTAGGTGGTGGACACCATCGAACTGTTCCACGCCCCCAACTGCGGCGGCGTCTGGCTTGGATTGAAGTTTATTCCCGCACATTCCAACCGCTGTTTGTGCGTTGTCAGACGGTTGGTGAACCCCGTCCAGTTCTTCAGTGAGGGCTGCGTCCAGCTCACCTCCGCAATGGCGCTCAGGCGGGGGTAGATCCTGAACTCCATGTTTTGCAGGGACGGGATGAATTCCGTCCAGGAATTGCCCTGCGCGCCAAGAATGTAATTCGTGAATGCCGGCGGCAGCCCTGACGGAATGGGCTCGAAAGCATAAACCGCCGGCAAGGTCACCAGCCCGGGCTGCGCCGGCGGCTCGTTGGACCAGATCACCCCCTCGCCGTAGCTGCCCGTCCCTGTCTCATATTTGTTTATGTATAGCGTTGCGCTCGGGCACATCACCACAGGCTGGCGGTTCGTCGCCGCTTGCATCGCGCGACTGTCCGCGCCGTTCTTCCAGTCCATCAGCGCCGCGTTTGTCACCAGGCCCCCGTTCATAATCTCGCTCCAGCCCATCATCACCCGCCCCTGGCTCTTCACCCAATCCGCAATCTGTTGCGTAAAATGCCCCTGGTAAACCTGCATGGATGAAATGCCCAATTCGTTGGTCCGCTGCTGATCCAGCGAATGGTTTTGCCAGTTGTTGAATCTGACTTCGTCCCCTCCGATATGAATGTAAGGTCCGGGAAAAACATCCATCACCTCGGTCAGCACATCCTTCAAAAACTCCAACGTCTCGGGCCTGGCGATGCAGAAAACACCTCCCACGTAACTGGTCACGTTCAGGCTGTAAGGACCGTTGTAGCAACTCGCGCATCCACACGCAAATTGCGGGTAGGCCGCCAGGGCCGACGACGAGTGTCCGGGCATTTCAATCTCCGGCACCACCATGATGTGCCGCTGCGCCGCGTATTCCACAATCTCGCGCGCTTCAGCCTGTGTGTAGAAACCCCCATACATCCCGTCCTCGCGCCATGCCATTGAAGCACGCGGGTTCAGACCAAACATCATGTCCGTCCGCCACCCGCCCACCTCCGTCAGAAGCGGCCACTTCTTAATCTCCAGCCGCCACCCGGAATCGTCGTCCAGGTGCCAGTGAAACACGTTGAGCTTGTGCATGGCCATGGAATCAATGAACCGCTTGACTTCGTCCACCGTGAAAAAATGCCGCACGCTGTCCAGCATCCAGCCGCGCCAGGCAAACCTCGGACTGTCTTTGATGTAAAGGCATGGCATGGTCCAGGACACACCCGCTCCGGGCCGCGGCGAGTATATCTCCGGCGGCAGCAGTTGCAGAATGGTTTGAATCCCGTAAAAAACTCCCGCCTGCCCGGGCGCGCGGACCACCACCGAATTCGTGTCCACGGTGAGCTCGTAACCTTCCCCCCCAAGACTCTGCATCGAAGCGTTCGTCGTCAGCAGAATCGTTCCCGGCGCCGCCGCGACACCATCCGTGGAATCAATACGAAATCGGCGCCCGGTGGAACGAAACAACGCCGTCGCAAGATACTCCGCATTCTGCCGTGATGCCGCATCCGCCAGAATCCGCACAGAAGCCGCCACCGGCGCACTTTGCGCCTCGCATAGGGTAAACTGCCCCGTCCCCAGGGTTATTTGCTGCGGAAGAGGAATGATCTCCGGGACCCCCGACACGCCCACGGCTCGCATCAAAGGAGCCAGTAAGACAGCAACGGCAAGTAATTGTGCCAGGCGACGCATGATTCCCGCTGATGATTAAATTACCCGATAGCGCACGTAAAGCAAACACAGTGGAAATCGAAGATCAACCAAGGGCCGATCGGGGAAGAGGCACCGTCCCCGAACTCCGCCGCATCCCGCCTCTCGCGCCCGCTAGCGCGCGCGCTTTGAACGGGGTTTGCGGCGCATCCCGTTCTGCATCCACAAGCGCCAGACCATGAAAAATGCCTCGCGAATAATGTGTCCGGACATCTTGGAATGACCCTGCATCCGATCGGTGAATATGATCGGCACCTCCACAATCTTGTATCCCTGCCGCCACAGCCGATGGGTCATCTCAATTTGAAAGCTGTAACCGTTGGAGTTGATGTTTTTCAGCCCGATCGCCTGCAGCGAATGCCGCCGGAAGCACTTGTAGCCGCCCGTGGGATCCGTCATCGGCATGCCCGTGACGATTTGAACGTATTTCGCCGCAAATTTGCTCAACATCAACCGGCTCAGCGGCCAGTTAATGATGCGTATCCCGTTCATATAGCGCGAGCCAATCACCAGGTCCGCCCCCTGCGCCGCCTGCAGGAACATCGGCACATCATCGGGATTGTGCGACATGTCTCCGTCCAGCTCGAAAATAAACTCGTAATCCCTCTCCAGCGCCCACTGAAAGCCCGCAATGTAGGCCCGGCCCAACCCGGCCTTCTCCGTACGGTGCAGCACGTGGATAAAGGGATCCTGGACCGCCATTTCATCGGCCAGCTTGCCCGTGCCGTCCGGCGAGTTGTCATCCACAACAAGCAGGTCCACCGGCGTCGGAAGCGCGCGCAGGCGTTTCACAAGAAGGGGCAGATTCTCCCTCTCGTTGTAAGTTGGGGTTACGACCAGGGCTTTGTTCATTTGGCGACCCGCCAAAGATGTAGCAAGACGGAACACCTCTCACAAGAACTAAGCGAACCCACGCGAAAACCGCTCCACGTCCGTGCCCGCACCCCGGCGGAGGGCGCACGCGACGACCGCTCTGCCCCGCCAGTAAAACCGCAGAAATAATTCGCTTTCGTTTTTGTCGGGTAAATTTACTTTCACCCCTGTGCTGCCTGCTCCGCACAACCTTTATCACGAGCTGCGCATGCGCTCCGGCCTTGGCCGCGCGCTTCGCGAAATCACGGACTCGCCGCCCGAACGCCTCCTCCAGGCCATCTGGCAGCATCAAAGGCTCAAACGCGACGAACTGAAAACCGCCGACGGACGGCGGGTCAACGTCCTCCACCCGGGGTTCTGGAACCTCGAAGGTGGGCCGGACTTTCGCCAAGCGCTCATCCAGATCGCTGACGGCCCGCTCATGCAGGGGGACATCGAGATTGATCTCCGGCCCTCCGGCTGGCGCGCTCACGGACATTACAAAAATCCCGCGTTCAAGACCGTCATTCTCCACGTGGTTTGGCAAACCGACGGCGCCTTTACGGAAGACTTGCCGCAGTTGCCGTTGAAACCGGTGCTCGACAGCCCGCCCGGCGAACTGAGCCTCTGGCTCAACGCCGAGGGCACACGGGAACTCCCCGCCGAGCTGCGCGGCAAGTGCTGCGCGCCCCTCGCTCAAATGGATCAGGGAACGGTGCGCGTGCTACTGATCGAAGCAGCAGAAGTCCGCCTGGCCTCCAAGGGGAACTGGTTCGCCGCGCGCGCACGACAGGCCGGTTGGGAACAGGGGTTGTGGGAAGGACTGTTTCGCGCCCTGGGTTATAAGCACAACGCATGGCCAATGCAGCGCATCGCCGAACTGCGTCCGCGATGGATCGCCTCCACCAACAACAATCCGGTCGAATTCCAGGCCCGGCTGCTCGGCATCAGTGGCATGCTCCCCTCGGATTTCCGACCCGGCCGAACCGAGATGCCATTTGCCAGGAGCCTTTGGGATAGCTGGTGGCGCGAGAGAGACCAGTTTGCAGACTGCATTCTGCCACGCGAAGCCTGGAGACTACACGGGCTCAGGCCGGCCAACCATCCCCAGCGACGCCTGGCGCTGGCAGCTCATTGGTGCTCCCGGCCCGCCCTGCCCAAAAACCTGGAGCAGTGGTGCGCGGCTGAAATCCCCAAAACCAGCCTCCCCGCATCTCTCGCCTCCATTCTGCAAGCGCCCGATGACGACTTCTGGTCCTGGCACTGGACCTTCCGCTCAGCGCGAATGGCCCGGCCCCAGCCCTTGCTCGGCCAGACTCGCGTCACAGATATCGCCATCAACGTCGTGCTCCCCTGGCTGGCGGTTCGTGCCGCCGAAGGCAGGAATCAGAAGCTGTTGGACACCATCCGACGGCGATATTTCGAATGGCCCGCTGCGGAAGACAACTCCGTCCTCAAGCTGGCGAGACAGCGGCTGTTTGGGGGCGCCTCAAGAAAACTGTTTGCCACCGCCTCGTCACAACAGGGCTTGATGCAAATCGTTCGCGACTTCTGCGACCACTCCAACTCGGTCTGCGACAAATGCCGCTTGCCGGAAATGACGCAGGAATACACGCAGAAGCACGTCTCGTGGAGAAACCATCCGGGACTGCGCACGCAAGAATCCACCTCTTGAGCTCACGCGACCGAGCATCCGTTCTATTCTGGGCCACGTTGCCACACATCCCACGGTTTCGGAAACAACGAGAGGTTGGTTAATGCTCAACGGGTCCCGCGCTGTCCTGGCAACCGCTCAGGCCCTTCCACCGCACAGCTAATCAGCTCTCAGCCTGAAGAAAGCCGCCGGGGCATCGGCGGAAACGTCCCACGGACTCGATGCGCCGGTCACATTCGTGTACGGCCCGGACACCGCCGGCGAACTCTGAAGTTTGTGCGATGGATTATCCCAGGAAAGCCGGATACCACCGGACACTCGATCGCAACCCAGGAAAGGCGCTGCGCCAGGGTCCGTCACGGCAGCAAAACTCAACCCCGCCCTCAAGTCGTCTATCATCAGCCCGGCGCCAATCCCGTCGTGCTGCCGGAAGCAAAATGAGCTGATTCGCCCGGGATCCGCCTCATCCGTGGCGGTGACGTGAAAAGCACCCTCGTTAGCCGGATCCACCCAGAGTGTCGTCCGCGCAGCGTCCACCTCGTATTTCACCACCACCTGGTAGGAGATCTTGAGGTTCATGCTCATCGGAAATGTCACGGGCGTCTCGTCAGGACCGTTGCCCACAAACAGCCGGTACGTGCCCTCCACCGCGTTGGTCGTGCCCGCCGATATCTTCCCCACCAAAGTGTTTCCCACCACAAAATGCGCAAACGTGGCCGGCAGAACTTTCGGCAAAGCCAGAGCCTGCACTTTGAAACTCACATAAAGAACCACCCCCGTTCCCGGATCATACGGCGCCCCGATAAGCTGCGCGGCAATGTCCTCCGAACAATTCTGCGACAACCGCAGCATCGCATTGCTCACCACACAGTCACCATACGTGCCGGACCTGCGGCTCCACAGTAGCGCTGAATTCGTCGTCACAGGCCCTTGCGGGTAATCAAACGGCTCGAAAAAAATCAGGCCCGGCGAAGGCGAAACCATGAGCGGAAAGAATGCGGACGTCACGTTCTCACCATCGGAAACCGAGACGGTAATTGGCGTCACGCCGCTCCTTCCCGGCACAGGGCTGATGGTCATGGTGCGGTTGGTTCCCGTGCCGCCAAGGACCACGCCACTCTCCGGCACGAGCAGGGAATTCGCGGCGCTGGCGCTCACCTGCAGATCCGCAGCCGGCGTTTCCGCGTCATGCACGCCAAAGGGGATCGGCCCCGCCAACCCTCCCGCAAGCATGTTCACACGAACAAGGCCGGATATCACCGGCGAGCTGTTCGCCGGAAGGCAGGTGACGTTGAAACTCAAGGAATTGGATTTCCCGCCGGTATCGACAACCCACAAGGATACCATCGACGACCCCGTAACTCCCGCCGCACCGACCGTCACCGTCCGGTTGGCCCCCAAACCCCCAACGGTAATGTTATCCAACGGCAGCACCGCCGGATTCGAACTCGTGGGCCTCACCACCAGGTTCGTGGCCGGATCTTCAGCATCCAGCACGGAGAATGGCAGCGCCATCGACACGCCATTCGCCGGCAGCACCTGGTCAGGCACCGAGCCGATAATGTAGGGCGAGGTGTTGTTATCTCCGATGGTCTTGCCGGAAATGGTCACCATATCGAGTTTAATCGTGCCATCGGGATCATAGTTTGCATGACCCGTCGCCACGTACCCCTCCATTCCACCCACGGCGGTGCTCTCAAACTCTGCCAGCAGCCGAATCCCGAACAGCGGATTGTTAGTCGCTCCCGCGATCGCGCTGAGATCGTAGTTGAAATTCGTGTACGAGTTCTCCTTCATCACGCCAATCACCGCAAAATCCAGGAAGGTGGTCCCATCCAGCGTGTATTGAAGGCGCATGTAGCGGCTCGCCGTGGTGCTGTTCATCTGCGCCCACGAGACCTTGATTTCCTCAAATCCGGCCGTGCTCGCCATGAATTGGACACCCGCAGTCCGGTTCGAGTAGGTCGTCCATGCGTAATCCCTGGTGCTCCAGGCGCTGTCATCACTCGTCGCCGGATCCGGCGTGGCCCCGGATGTGAAGCTCCCGATGACGCCGCCGATCAAACCGGCTGTGCCGCCCCCAACAGCGGGACTCAGCGTGCCTGTGGCAGTGTCTCCATCGGGCTCTGAACTGTTGAAATTCCATTGGCAGATGATGTCGGCAAAGGCTGTTTGTCCCAGGCAGATCAAAAGAAGTATCAACGCTCGCCACAAGCTCATGCGGGCGGGTATAAAGAATGGCCAACAGAAGGTCAAGTCCTGATACATCATCCCGCGTGGCTGCCGCCACAGCCAATCCAAGGACTTCACGTGCTTCGCCTGGGCGAAACGCCGGCTACTTCCGCATCAAAGCCTCTATTTCCTCCGCCTCAATCGGCACGTCCTCCATCAGGTCTGTGTTGCCCTGCTCTCCCAAAACGATGTCATTCTCGATCCGGATCCCCAAACCTTCCTCGCGAATGTAAATCCCCGGCTCCACTGTCAGCACCCACCCCGCCCGGAACGGCTCACTGGCGACACTCACATCATGCACATCCAGTCCCAGCGGATGCCCAATGCCGTGCATGAAATACTTTTTCAGCGCCGGAGCCGCGGGATCCTGTTTGCGGATATCCGCGCGCCTGAGAAGCCCCAGGCCGAGCAACTCCTCCTCCATCAGCCTCTCACAGTCCCTCTGCCAGTCTCGATGCAGCTTTCCGGGCCTGGCCGCCTTGCACGCCCCGCGAAACACCCGCAGCACAGCATTGTAAACCTGCCGCTGCCGCCGGCTGAACCGCCCGCTCACCGGGATGCTCCTCGTGAGGTCCGCATTGTAGTTGGCATAGCTGGCCGCCACATCCAGCAGAAGCACCTCGCCTCTCCGGCACACCCGGTCGTTTTGCACATAGTGCAATACGCATGAATTGGCCCCGCTCGCAATAATCGGGCTGTAGGCAAACTGTCCGCCGCGCCGGATGAATTCATGCGCAAACTCCGCCTCGATCTCCATCTCGTTCACGCCCGGCTTCACCATCCGGCACACCCTCGTGAATCCGTCCCGCGTGATCGCGCACGCCTCGCGCAGCAACTCCAGCTCCCGCCCGCACTTCACCGCCCGCAGCCGGTGCAGCAGCGGCGCAACCCGCTGGTAGCTGTGCAACGGGTATTTCGACCGCACTCCGTCGATGAAACGCGCATCCCGGGTCTGGACCTCGATCACCGCCCTGGAATGTTCGTTCGTGTTCAGGTAAACGTGGGAGCACTCGCACATCAGCCGGTGGAAAAGCCCCGGAAACGCCGAAAGCCACTCCACGCGTTGAATTCCCGACACCGCCCGGGCCTCTTCTTTGGTAAGCTTGTGCCCCTCCCACGTGGCCACTCGCTCGTTCGTTTCTCGAACAAAAAGGATCTCCCGCATCGTGTCGTCAAATGCCCCGGGATAGATCAGCAAAATGGTCTCCTCCTGGTCCACACCGGAAAGGTAAAACAAATCAGAGCTCTGCTTGAATGGCAATGTTCCGTCCGCGCTGGTCGGCAGGATGTCGTTCGCGTTCAGCACCGCCATCGAGTTCGGCAAAAGCAAACCCGCCAGCTTCGCCCGGTGATCAATAAACATGTCCGGATCTATGGCTCGATATCGCATATATTCACGGCTCCTGTCCGCCGCTCAAGGCTCGTCTTTAACATACATGTGCCGCAACGCGACAGCAGAATCCGCCCCCGTACACTGCCCGGAACCGGAGAATCTCAGGTAACGACTCGGCAAAAACCGCTGGCGCCGGACCAAAGCACAGCAACACGATCTCCCGGCTGGCGCGTCAGACACATGCAGCAACTCTGAAAGAATTGCCGGACCTCAAAGGTCATGCAGGTCAAATCCGACATCACACCCCATCCAAAGCGTCCGCAATTCATCCTGCAAACCGGCCTTCCCGAGGTTTTGCAGCCCGGTCGTCGATGCGCCCTGTCAGCGATCTCACCTGTTCCTGCGCAGCGCAGCCCCGTATTGCCTGATCGCAACCGGCTCGCCAAACCGCTCCAGGTAATCTGCGTCAATCCACACCGCGAACGTCGTGACGTGCCGGATCCCCATCTTCGCGTAGGTCTCCGCATCGTCCACGAGAACGCGCTCGTCCCAGGGCAATTCAGTCGCCGGACGCTTCCATTTTGAAAAACGAGAGACGTCCAGCCAGTATTCCAGCGCCTGCGCTGTTGCCCGTGGAAATACGGCCAGGTTCGCGTCCAACGCGGATAATGCATCCTTCGCTTCCGGCCCTGTTTGCCGGGCGTAGGGCACGTCGTACCGACGGTAAATCGGCGCAAATTCCAGAAACACCCCCGGCGCTGGCTTCACTTTTGCAGGCGGCGCAAGCGTATTGGCGTATGCCAAATGTGCCAGCTCCGCGCCCGGGTCGAGCTTCCGCAGTTCCCCAACAATCCGATTTTCCAGCAGCAGCGCCTGGTCCGAGTCGGAAAACTCACGACAACCCGGGCAGCGGCACCACGGCAACCCATCATCGCCCCAGAAGAAATAGCGGCTTGTGGTCGGCGGCAGACGCCGCGCCAGCCGCACGGCATTTGTGGCCACGATTTCGAGGGCGGGCTTCGAGGTGACACAAAGATTCGCATCCGGCACCCGCTTTCCCTGCTCGTCCATCCGGAACCATTCAGGATGACGGTCAAATAAATCTCGCGGAAGCAAATCCCGCATGGCGTGCAATTCGTACTCCACATGCAGGCCGAGCCGCGCGCATTCGCGCAAAAACTGCTGCCCTCGAGGCGACTCGATGAAACTGGCCACGTTCTCGGTCGAAGTGCTGTGATGCAATGCAATCGTCGTCAGCCCGGCCCGTGCCGCACGCTTCGGCCAATCCGTTGCCGACAGATCCTCAGGCACCAGCACAACGCCGCGCGTTCGGAACACCTCCGACCCCGCCGGCTCAGCATCCGGCAAGCGCCAGTCGGCAAAAGCGGAGGGAACGTGAAAGTCCGGGCTGGCCGTGTTCGGCTTAACCCGGCTCATCCAGTTGTCGTCGGCATTCCCGAGCGCACCCTTCCCGAACTCGGCGCGAAACAGGCCCACCCGCAAGCTTGCTCCCGGCGAAATCCGACGACCCAGCAACTCGCTGAGGCTCTCCAGCGGAATTGAAGCCTCCACGGTATAGCCGCGCGTGGAAATCCTTCCCGCGGCGCGAAGCCCCGCACAATTCCAATTATCATCAAACTTCCGATAAGAACGGCCCGCGTAGTCATGCACGCGCCCAAGAGGATCAATTTCTATGCAGAAATACCGGTCAAGCGCAGCGTCCCGCGCAAAGAAGATCTCCACCCGATCCTCGAGGTCGAGACTCAATTCGCCGGAAAACTCCTCTGCCATCACCACATCCGCGTCCTCAACGTCGAACGCAAACCACAGACGCTCGCTGTCAACAAGAGCCCGAAACTCAGTCGCCGGAGGAGTCCGCTTTGACCACGGGTAAACGAATCCGGCTTCCTTCCGGGCTTTGTTCCACGCAGGCTCGGTCAACTGTCCGTCCATGTGGATTGGCAGTCGTGCGGGTTCGTGTGAAACCTTCACGGCGCCGGCGGAGGCAACCGGAGCGACTGCCGGTTCCCCGGTGCTGCCCGTCACGCCTCCCCACCCGAAATACACCCACGCACAGACCAGCAACACTCCAGAACCAGAATAGAACCAGTTGACCGTTTGTCTTTTTCGCATATTGCCAAATGAGAGATCCGCACTCGGTGTCATATCCAATCACGCGTCCCGCCGTCAATCGGTAATGGCCAGGGGCTGGATCTCTGGACCTGCACTCCTCCATGTAAACGCAGTTTTGGGTATCGTTCATAAAGCAAACTCCTGCCGGGTGTGAGCTGCGCGGCTTCCTGTTCACCAGAGGGAAGTTGTGTCCCCAACTCCCTGCAGCCGGCTCCTGAACCATCCATCCAAGCTCCATCTTCGCTTTCCGTGCCATTCTATTTCAAATCAACTCTCTTCCAGCTCCCGCACCCAAAAAACATCTGGATTTCGCGCATGGGCACGGTCAAGATGCCGCCATCTAAAACACTATTGCGTCTATGAAAAAGAGCCTCTCCCGCCGTGCTTTCGTTAAAGACAGCCTCATCGCCTCATCGGCAGTTGCTCTGATGTCCACCACGGCCATCGGCCAGCAGTCCCCGGCTGCAGCACCTCCCGCCACGCCCGCGACAGACCTGCCGAGAGGAAAAATCGGGAAGCTCGAGATCAGCCGCCTGATTCTCGGTGGCAACCTGCTCACTCATTACACCCACAGCCGCGATCTCAAATACGTCTATAGCCTCGCCGCCAAGTACAACACCGACGAGAAGATCATGGAAACTCTCGCACTGGCCGAGGCCCACGGGATCAACACGGTCTCCATGCACAACCCGCCCCATCCGATGTCGATCCTCCGCCGCTATCGCAAAGAGCGTGGTGGTAAAATTCAGTGGATCATTTGTCCCACAGCGGCCATCGAGCCGGACGTGATCAAGTATCGCCAGCAGGTCGAGGAATTGATCCAGGATGGTTGCGAGGCCATCTACGTCTGGGGCGTGCATTCCGACTCGCTGATTGGCCAGGGCAAACACGACCTGGTAGCCAAAGCCGTGGCGTGCGCGAAGGAATTCGGCGTGCCCTCCGGTGTGGGCGCGCATTCGCTCGACGTCATCAAGACCTGCGAAGCGCAAGGCGTGGAGGCCGACTTCTACATCAAAACCTTCCATCACCACAGCTATCCCACGGCGCCAAAGCCGGACGAAATCAAAGGGCCGTATTCCGAGTTCCCGGGCTACTGGTGCAGCAATCCAACCGAAACCGCCGATTTCATGAAGACGGTGAAGAAACCCTGGATCGCCTTCAAGACGATGGCTGCCGGTGCTATTCCGCCGCAAAACGCCTTCCGGTTCGCTTTCATGAACGGCGCCGATTTCGTCCTGGCAGGCATGTTCGATTTCGAAATCGCTGAGGATGTTCGCCTCGCTGCTGAGGCCGTGAAACGCCACCAGGAACGTCCGCGAAATTGGCAGGCTTCGGTCACGCCGCCCAACACCCGCTCTATATGAAAACAAAAGCCGCAGCACTGTCCCTGCTTCTCATCTCGGCACTCCTGGGCCGGGCTGCAAATCAAACAGAGCCGTTCTCGGCCTTCTTCCCTTTCTGCATTGACTGGCATGACAGCAAAAAGCGCGGCTTCGAAGAGCAAGCCGCCATGCTCAAGGAACTCGGCTATCCCGGTGTGGGTCACATTTGGATGGATAAACTCCCGGAGCGGATAAAATCCCTCGACGCCGCCGGGCTGAAGCTCTTCCAGATCACGATCACGGTTAACATCGCCCCGGACAAGGAAGCCTATGATCGGAAGGTCAAAGAGTATCTGCCGCTGCTCAACGGCCGGAAGGTGCAATTCCTGCTGCTCATGAACGGAATGAAACCGTCCGATCCTGCAGGGGACGACAGGGCTGTCGAAATCATCCGCGAACTTGCCTCCCTGGCCGAGCCCGCCGGGTCGGAGATTCTGCTGTACCCGCACACGGATTTCTGGATGGAGCGGATTGAAGACTGTGTTCGGGTAGCGAAGAAGGCCGATCGCAAGAATGTAGGCGTCATGTTCAATCTTTGTCATTGGCTGCGGGTCAGCCCGGATCGCGACTACACCTCGCGCCTGAAAGCTGCCCTGCCCTGGTTGCGCGCGGTCTCCATCAACGGCGCGGACGAATATGACAAGGAAAAAGGGTGGGCCAAATACATCCAACCCCTCGGGCGCGGCTCGTTGGACACCTGCAAGTTCCTGCAAGACCTTCACAGACTGGGTTACAAAGGACCGGTCGGACTGCAGTGCTACGGAATCACCGGAGACACCCGCGAGCACCTCGCGGAATCCATAAAGGCCTGGCGCGCTTGCATGGAGCCATTCAAGAAGCAGGAATAACACTTGGCGCCTGATCAAGTGCGGCGACAAGCGGAGGGCAACACCGTTCGTTTCGACCCGTCACAGCCTCGTCTCAAACCGGCGCATTGCGCGTCAGCGGGCAGTGTGTTTTGGATATTGACCGTACTCGTTCAACCCGCGTTCCTGCTTCCTGCCCCCATTGGAAATTCCCAGTATCTCCATCGCCTCCCCCGCCAGGTAAAGTGATCCGGCGATAACAACGGTCTCATCCGGCGCGGTCGCCGCCAGCGCCTCGGCCAGGGACGGGCATTCTCGCACGCTGACGCCCGGCTTCGCGGCGGCGCACGCCGCGGCAAGCTCCGCGCCTGTCGCAGCCCGATCGCTATGCACCGGGGCGATCAGAATCCGCCCCGCCAGTGGCGCCAGCAGCTTGCACATCTCCCGGTAATTCTTGTCCTGCAGAATTCCCAGAATGAAGCACGTCCTGGCTCCCGCAAACTCCGCTCGGATGGCCGAGGCCAGCGTCGCCGCGCCAGAGGGGTTGTGGGCGGCATCCAGCACCACCACCTGGCCGTTTTCGCGCACAATCCGCTGCAGCCGCGCCGGCCAATAAACGCTTTCAAAACCTCGAACCACGGCATCCGGAGAGACCGGCAGCGCCGACCCCAGCACCTCGACGGTTCGAAGCGCCACACGCGCATTCGCCCTTTGATGTGCGCCATGCAATGGAAGTTCAATGCCGTCCAGCGGCGACGGTTCCGGCCCCGACAAAGGGACCAGGTGCAGCGGGGACTGCCTGGTGGCGGCCGTCTGCCGAATGACCTCCAAAGGCTCCGTATCCGCCACCCCCGTCACCACCGGCACGCCAGGCTTGATGATCCCCGCCTTCTCCAACGCGATGCTCGCCAGGGTGCTTCCCAGCCATTTCTCGTGATCAAACTCAATGGTGGTAATCACACTCGCCAGCGGATGGACGATGTTCGTCGCATCCAACCGTCCCCCCAGCCCGGTCTCCCACACCACCACATCGCACGCTTTCTCCGCGAAATAACTCAGCGCCATTACGGTGGCCACTTCAAAAAACGTCGGATGATGATCCCGCCCAAACTGCTCGACCAGCGGTCTCATTCCCTCGACCAGCCGCACAACGTCCCGCTCCGGAATGGGTTCGCGGTTCACCTGGATCCGCTCGCTGAAATGCACCAGGTGCGGCGAGGTGAACAGCCCGACCTGCAGCCCCGCGCAACGATAAATGCTCTCAAGCATCGCGCAGGTGGATCCTTTGCCGTTCGTGCCGGCCACGTGAATGAAGCGCAGCCTCTCCTGCGGGTTGCCGGCAAGCGCCGCAAGCCGATGCGTGTTCTCAAGGCCCAGCTTGGCGCCAAACCAGCGAAGGTCATACAGATACTGGACTGCGCTTTCGTAGGTCATGAGCGATGCGCCCGGTTCCGCAAAGGGCTCACTCCCGCGCCGCAGCGTCATGCGCGGCGGCGATAAACCCCTGGAACAGCGGATGCGGCTGGTGCGGCTTGCTCTGAAACTCCGGGTGAAACTGGCAGGCAATGTAAAACGGATGCGACGCCAGTTCGATGATTTCCACCAGCTTGCCCTCCGGCGACAAACCGCTGAACACGAGCCCCGCCTTCTCGAAGCGCTCCCGGTAGGAATTGTTGAACTCGTACCGGTGCCGGTGCCGTTCCTTGATCACAAACGAGCCGTAAAGCTCCGCAGTCCGCGTCCCCATCTTAAGCTGGCATGGCTGCGCGCCCAACCGCATTGTCCCGCCCTTGCGCACGACCCGGGTCTGCTCGTCCATCATCGCTATCACCGGATCCGGTGTCTCGGGCGCAAACTCCGCCGAGTGCGCCCTGGCAAGACCAAGAACGTTCCTCGCAAACTCAATCGCCGCAATCTGCATCCCCAGGCACAGCCCAAGAAACGGGATTGAATTCTCACGCGCGTATTGCGCCGCCAGGATCTTGCCCTCAACACCCCGGTCTCCAAATCCCCCGGGCACCAGCACACCGGCCACGCTGCCCAGCAGGGACGCCGCACCCTGCACCTCGATCTCCTCGGCGTCAATCCGCTGGATTTCCACACCGCAATCATTGGCCGCGCCACCGTGAATGATCGCCTCATACACGGATTTATAGGCGTCCTGCAGCTCGATATACTTCCCCACCACGGCAATCCGCACTTTCTTCTTCGGCGCAATAATCTTGCGCAGCGTCTCCTGCCAGTGCGTCATGTCGGCGGGCGCGCAGTCCAGGCGCAACCGCTCGCAAACAATCTCATCCACACGCTCCCGTTGCAGCATCAGCGGCACCTCGTAAATGCTGTGGTCCACATCCTTCTCCTCGACCACCGCTTCGCAAGGCACGTTGCAAAACATCGAAATCTTTTTGCGCAAATCCATGTCCAGCGGACGCTCACAGCGGCACACCAGCACCTGCGGGCCAATCCCGATCTCGCGCAGTTTGGCCACCGATTGCTGCGTCGGCTTGGTCTTCAGCTCGCCGGCGGCTTTGATGAACGGCACGTAGGTGACATGCACAAACAGGGCGTTGGACGGGCCAACCTCGAGGGCAAACTCGCGTATCGCCTCCAGAAACGGCAGCCCCTCGATGTCCCCCGTGGTCCCGCCAATCTCAGTGATGATCACATCCGCCTTCGAGCGCTCCGAAAGCAGGCGGATGCGCTGTTTGATCTCGTCCGTCACGTGGGGAATGACCTGCACGGTCTTGCCCAGGTATTTCCCCTCCCGCTCGTTGTTCAAGACGGACTGATAAACCTGGCCGCTGGTCAGGTTGTTCAACCGCGACAATTGGCAGCTCGTGAACCGCTCGTAATGCCCAAGGTCCAGGTCCGTCTCGGCGCCGTCATCCAGCACATATACCTCCCCGTGCTGATACGGGCTCATCGTGCCGGGATCAACGTTCAGGTACGGATCAAACTTCTGCAGCGCCACCTTGAGCCCGCGATGCTCCAACAGGGTGCCCAAAGACGCCGCCGTGAGCCCTTTGCCAAGGGAACTGACCACACCGCCTGTTACAAAAATGTATTTCATCGCCACGCCTTCCGGGTTCATCAGGTCACGACAGCAAACGTTCCACCCGGGCCACGTCCTCCGGCGTGTCCACCCCCACACTCTCCCGCGCCACACGCTCCACCGCGATCCCTATCCCGTTCTCCAGAGCCCTCAACTGCTCCAGTTTTTCGGCAGCCTCCAGCGCCGATACCGGAAACGCCACCAGGCGCAACAACGTCTCTCGCCGGTAACCGTATATGCCCAGGTGCTTCAAAAAGGGAAACGCGGCCATCCGCTCGCCAGCCCCGGCATTCGCCGCATCCCGGAGGTAAGGGATCGTGCGCCTCGAAAAATATAAAGCCTTGCCGGATGCGCTCACCACCACCTTCACCACGTTCGGATTGTCCAGATCCTCCGCCCGCGTAATCGGCGTGGCTGCGGTGGACATGTCCGCACGCTCCAGCGCCCCGGCCACAAGATCAATCGTCCCGGGATCTATCATCGGCTCATCCCCCTGGATGTTCACCACGGCATCACATTCGATGCCGCGCGCAGCCTCCGCAATCCGGTCCGACCCGCTCGGATGGTCCGCCCGCGTCATCACCACACGGCAGAACTTCGCCGCAAGGTCATAAATCCGCGAATCGTCCGTTGCCACGATAACTTCCCGAAGCGTCTTTGCCAGGCCGCAACGCTCGACAACCCGCTGCAGCAGCGGCTTGCCTGCGATCAGCGCAAGCGGCTTCCCCGGAAAGCGGGTGGAGGCGTAACGGGCCGGAATAATGCCGACAACTCTCATGGGCCGCCATTAAGCCACGCCCCGGCGCTTTTGAAAAGCAAGATTGCCTCAGGGATGACGCCCCATCCCATGCAGAAACGACTCTCGTCCCGCCAAAGCCCCGGCAAAGGCAGCGCCACATCGTCCCCGATCCCCCGCCACGCCAATCTCAGAATATACAATGCGGCGCGCGAGTGTTACTATCCGCGGCGCGCGATCATCGCAACCCGGACGCAACCTTCGAACGTTGTTTGGAGCACGGAGCTTTGGCGGCGCGCAGGAAACACTGATGATGCGTTATTCTTTTTTGGTTTTGTGCGCCCTTTGTGTGGCAACCGGCGGCGTCTGTCGCGGCAAAGCGGCCCAGTTGGAGTTTGTAGATCTGGGAGAGCCCGCCCGGGTCTTTTCCCTGCCACTGGAGTTTGTCACAGGTTCCGCCGGACCCGGTTACACGGCCTGGGGCGTTCACGAAGCCCACGACAACACAAGCATTATCGGCATTCGCGTTGAAACCGGAAAAGCCCGGGCTGCGGATCTCACGCAGTTTGGAAAAGCACACGTTCAAATGACCCTGGGCGCTGACGGCCACATCTACGCCTACGCCGGCAATCCAGGACATTTCGTTAAATACGATCTCAAAACGGCAAAGCTCACGGACCTGGGAATCCCCGCGCGCCCGGCGAGCTACTCGATCGGCAGCGCTGTGGGGCCCAAAGGCGAGTTCTACGTCGGCACATTTCCACAAACCTGCCTGGTCGAGTGCGACACCCTCACAGGCAGGATTCGCAGCTTCGGCCGCCTCTCTCCCGACGAACGCCAGTGCTATGCCCTTTCCCCCGCGGCCGGAGCGGACGGCACAATCTACTGCCCCGTGGGCCTGCATCACAGGGAACTGTGGGCGATCCATCCCATCACAGGCGCAAAGAAGCAAATTCTCCCCGAGCAGCTCACAATGGACCAGGGCATCCCACAGGTCTGGATCGGCGTGGATGGAAATGTTTACGGACGGGCCGGACGCGCCGCCTTCCGATGCTACCCCGATCGTATAGAGATCGGTCCGGTCAAGCCGGAGCGCGGCAGGAAGCCCCTGCAGGCCGGCAATTTGACTCTCACCGGGCTGGACGCTGGCGGCCAGATCAGGCTGCTGGATTCGAAAAGCCGCAAAGTGACGCAACTCCAAACAGATTACTCCGGCGCGCCCCGGATCGTTTATAGCGTCAGTTGCGAGCGCGACGGAAAAATTTATGGCGGCACCGCTTTCCCGGCCTTTTCCTTCGCTTACGACAAAGCTTCCGGAACGATCACAAATCTCGGACGTATCTCGACCGCTTCCGTGCAGGTTTATGACACCCTCAACACTCCCGGCGGACTGCTCCTCAGCGCTTATATGCCGGCAAGCCTCGATCTTTATGACCCTGCTCTGCCCATCGGCAAAAACAATCCCCGGCCCATCGCCAGCATCGACGGGCAGGAGCGCCCCATGCAGGTGATTCAAGGACCGGACGGGATGATTTACACCGGCACCGTGCCCTCCAAAGGCCGGCTGGGCGGGGCGCTGGTCCGCGCCAACCCCCGGGACTTCACCACTCGTGTCTGGACCAACCTCATCACCAACCAGAGTCTCTTCCATCTGGTCTCCATTCCCGAAACGGGAGAAATCCTCTGCTCAACCTCCGTGACCGGCGGCTCCAGCGCGATTCCAAGTGAAAAGGAGGCTTGCATCTTCTTGTGGCACTGCTCGAAAGAAAAAGTAATGTTCCGCGCGCAACCGGTCCGCGGCGCCAAATCCTACGGCTCAGTTGTGCGTGCTGCCAACGGAATGATCTACGGTGTGGCAAATGACAGCTTTTACGTTTTCGACCCCTCCGCGCGCAAGGTGGTTTTCACGGGCACGCTTCCAGTGAAAAATCTTCGGTTCCCCGGCCTGAGCGACGACCCGGTCGGACCTCGCAACCTCATCTATGGCCTGGGCGACGATGCTGTTTTCGCCATCGACCCGTCCTCGAACACCGCCCGGATTGTCGGGCGGGACCCCTCTGTCAGGCGTGCCCAGGGCTTTTTCGTCTCGAGGGATTTGGTTCTATATTATGGCGCAGGCTCGAGATTGATGCGCTGCAACCTGGCCGGGACGCAATGATGACCGGAATGAAGCCCCTCGAAAGGGACGATTTACCCACCGCCCACAATCCTCCCACCGTGCACAAGTCCCCTGTTCCGTCTGAATCCCTCAGGACCATCAAAACCGCATGCCTGGTCGTTGCCGCCGCTCTTGCCCTTTCATTCAACGTCGTGGGCAAAACATTTCATGTCTCCACTCCCAAACAGGTCGCGGATGCGGCGCGACACGCCGTTCCCGGGGATGACATCGTGCTCGCCGAAGGCACTTATCCGGACCTGAAAATCGCCATCACTGCCAAAGGCGACAAAACCAGGGCTGTCCGCGTGCGGGCCGGGAAAAAAGGGAAAACGGTCCTGACCGGTTCGCCTGCGATCGACATCCGGGGCAGCTTTGTGAAGGTCGAAGGCCTCGCCTTTCGCAACTGCGTGCTGCCTTCCGGAACCCGCGGGGCAGTCGTGTTCGATGGCGCAGCCAGCAGCTCCCTCGAAGGCTGCTCCTTTCAAGATGCAAAACTCCCGGCTGGAGCCGCGCTGATCACTTTTCGCAATGGAGCACACGATTGCCTCGTGGCAAGCAACACCTTCTCCGGCACACGTTACAAATCCGTCATGGTTGTCGTGGACGACCGCGCCCTGAAAAACGGCGCACCGGTCCGAAACAGGATCGCCGGTAATGTGTTCAAAGACATCCCGCCCCTTCGCGCCAATGGCGCCGAAACGATTCAGATCGGCCAGCGGGCATGGCCCCACAGCGAAATTCGTCTGGAAACAATCGTCGAGAATAACCACTTCTTCCGTTGCAACGGCGAAGCCGAAATCATCAGCATCAAGGCCAGCGGCAATATCGTCCGCAGCAACCTGTTCCGCGACAACAACGGGGAACTGGTCATTCGCCACGGCCACTTCAATACACTCGCCGGGAATCACTTCGAAGGAGGTTCGGGCGGCATCCGCGTCTCGGGCCACGGCAATGTCATCACGGCAAACACAATCCGCAATTGCCCCGCCACCGGCATTCGCCTCTACTACGGCACGCCGGACCTGAAACATCCGGCGTCATACCTCCCGGTTTACGATTGCCTCATCAGCAGCAACCTCGTCGAAAACTGCGCAAAGACCGGCATCCTTGTCGGGGATCAGAAGAATGCAGTGCACACGGACAGCAAATGGGCAGGCAAACCCTGGTTCGCCAGCGCAGTTCAAAACTGCACCATCGCGCCCCACAACAACACAATCTTCGGCAACACGATCGTTGGGCAGGCAGGACGCCTCCTCCAGTTGAATGACGCGCCAAACAATAGCATCTCAAACAATGTGCTGAGAACAGTGAAATAGACCGGGCAAGGTTCCACCAAAGCGGCAGGCGCATCCCCTGAATCTGTCACTTCACCCGGACCCGGGGACCGAACACTTGAGGGTCTTTACCAGCCAATCTCGCCTCCTCACAGCATGTGGGTTCAGTCGCAGTAACCGTGGATTCCATGCCAGAAAATAGCCGATATCGGGGCTGTCCCTTCTCGCCAGTTCCACTCGAACATACGAACGCTGGTTTTTTGGCTCCAGAAATGCCGGCATCACCGCCGCAACGGTCTGGCCCTCCAGCGCCACCAGGCAATCCAGAAAGCTGTCGCATATCAGGCGCGCTCCCGAACGTGTCGTCGCGGCAATGCCGAACGGCTCCAACTCCCGGGCCAACATCAGCGGCAGGGAGCCCCGTTCAAACGCCTGAAGGACCCTGGCCGGGCTGAGTCGAAAAGCTCCAGGCACCCAAAGTTGCAGTTTCCAACGCCCCAGAACCGCAGTTTGCAGCGGCCGGCTTAGCTCCGCATGGCTGACGATGCCAAAATCCAGGGTCAAATCGTGCAACCGCCGCTCAATCTCCCCGTCGGCAGCCACTTCACCGGCATACCTTGTCCCGTCTTGACGCGAACAGGACCCGGCGAGCGCCGGCATCAGAAAGTGCCGCATGAATGTCGCGCTGCCTCCAATACCGAACGTCTGCTCTTCCGCAAGACAACCCCGTTTGAAATTCGACAGGCCCAGCATGAAAAAACGTGAGATGCGCGCCAACTCCCGGCCGCTCGCCGTCAGCCGGGTGCCTTTGCCCTGCCGTTCCACCAGTCGGGTGCGGAAGAAGTCCTCGAGTTCCTTTATCTGGCGGCTGTACTGGCTCTGCCGCACGGGG
>ERZ1645192.894-NODE-894-length-25018-cov-9.119016_pt1 | contig 25018 bp, 25 predicted proteins | sample MGYA00575354_ERZ1645192 | MGnify/ENA primary metagenome ERZ1645192 (study PRJEB40844, sample SAMN11349763) | freshwater sediment metagenome | isolation source: river sediment | host: Sediment | place: India: Faizupur Khadar , New Delhi | collected 2017-02-21 ... | reverse complement strand
CCCTCCTTCGCCAGCAGCTCGCGGGCGGTGTGGAAGCTCTCGCGATCGCTGATCGCGTAGGCCTTGCGCACGCGGGTGAAGTCGGAGATCGGCGGCAGGAAATCCTCGCCGATGCCCTCCACCATCCAGCTTCCCGACTTGTCGCTCAGGGTGCCGCGGTTGATGTATTCCTCGAGGATCGAACCGACCGGATCGGCCAGCACCAACTCGGTGGCCGGCGAATGCTGCGCGAAGCAGCGCGACAGGCCGGTCATCGTGCCCGAGCTCCCGCAGCCGAACACGATCGCATCCAGCCCGCCGACCCCGGCCATCTGCCGCAGGATCTCGGGACCGGTGCCGTGCTCGTGCGCCGCCGGGTTGTCCGGATTGCCGAACTGGTTGATGAAGTAGGCGCCCGGGGTCTCGGCGGCGATCCGCGCGGCGAGGTCCTGGTAGTAGTCGGGATGGCCCTTGGCCACGTCGCTGCGGGTCAGCACGACCTGCGCGCCCATCGCCTTGAGGTTGAAGATCTTCTCGCGGCTCATCTTGTCGGGGACGACCAGGATGAGCTTGTAGCCTTTCTGCTGCGCGACCAGCGCCAGGCCGATGCCGGTGTTGCCGGCGGTGCCCTCGACCAGGGTATCGCCGGGCCTGATGTCGCCGCGCCGTTCGGCGGCCTCGATCATCGACAGGCCGATGCGGTCCTTGATCGAGCCGCCGGGGTTCTGGCTCTCGAGCTTCAGGTACAGCGTGCACGGCCCGGTGTCGAGGCCGCGGGCACGGATGATCGGGGTGTCGCCGACCAGGTCGAGGATGGAGTCGTGGATGGCCATGCGGTCGATCGCGTCTGCGCAGGCCCGGATTCTAACAGCGCGGCGAAACCGCCTCGCCGCGGGGTCGCGCGGCCGGCGGGCCACCGACGAGGAGGCCGCCCGCCGACCGCATCGAGGTCAGTGCGTGCTTTCGTACATGCGCAACAGGCGTTCCTTGGCGGCCAGCTTCTCGCGCTTCATCTGTCCCAGGGTCATGTCGTCGAGCGGGAGCACGCCGAGCTCGGCGTCCAGCACCTGCTTGTCGAGCTCCTGGTGCCGGTAGTACAGCTGCCGGAACTCGGGGCTGGCCTTCATCATCGCTTCGAGTTCCGCCTGCGGTTGTCCTTCGAACATGGAAACCTCCTTTCAGGTCTCTACGATGCGGAGTCCGGCCTGTGCGGCCGGAACGGCGCGGTGGGGGCAGGTGGGGGCCTGCCGGGAACTTGCGGACGCCCGCCGGGCGGCCGCAAAAACGCGAACGCCCCGGCGGGTCACGGCACGGGGCGCACGGAAATTGGATTGATCCACGTCATCGGCACGCCCGGACTTGCCGGTCGCGCCGCGCAGCACCTGGCTTGCGGCGGCGATCTCCGGGTTGTCGAACGGGTCATGCATCGGCCGGTCTCCGGCCAGATGGTGGTTGCGGATTCAAGACCATCTGGGGAACCGACACTACGCCTGCCCCCGGCAGGGCGCAAGCGCTTTCGCTGAACGCGCTTCCGAGCAGGCGACCGCCCGATCGATAGACGCAAGCGATTGTTTTCGCTCAATTATTCGGAATCACGATCTCCACCCGGCGATTCCGGGCACGCCCGGCCGGGGTGGCGTTGTCGGCCACCGGCTCGCCGTCCCCGGCGCCACGCGCGGAGGTCTTGCCGCGCCCCAGGCCGGCCTCGGCCAGCCCGGCGCGAACCGCCTCGGCCCGCTGCCGGGACAGGCGCTGGTTGGCCTCGGGATTGCCCTGGCTGTCGGTATGGCCCACCACCTCGACGCCACTGAAGCCCAGGCGCGCCAGGTAGGTCCCCAGCGCACGCACGCTGGCCGCCGCACCGGCGGTCAGTTGCGCCTGCCCGGAACCGAACGCCTCCCCCGCCAGGGTGAACACCTGCCCGCGCGCGTCCTGCCGGGACGGGGGCAGCTTGGCGCCGGCCACCAGTTCGGCTTCCTGGCGGGCCAGCGCGACCTCCTGCTCGCGCGCAGCGGCGACCTGTGCATCGCGCTCGACCTGTGCACCGTCCAGCGCAGCCTCGGCCTGCTGGGCTTGCGCCCGCAGGCGCGCCGCCTCCTCGGCCTGCACCTGCGCTTCGAGGCGCAAGCGCTCGGCTTCCGCACGCGCGTGCTCCGCATCGCGGCGGCTCGCTTCCACCAGCAATTCGCTGCGCTCGCGATCCAGGGCGTCGACCTGCCGACGCGCGGCCTCGATGCGGGCCGCCTGCTCCGCGATCGCGACCCGGCGCTCGGCCAACTGGCTTGCAGCGGGCATTTCGCGCCGCGTCGCGGCCTCCATCGCGGCGACCGCCTGCCGCGCCTGCAGGCGCTCGTACTGCGCGAACGCCGAAAGCCGGGGATCGACGTCGAGTTGCTGCAGGCGCGCGGCCAATCCGTCCGCCTGGATCGGCCACGCGAGCGGGTCCGGCGGCACCCCGTCCGCAGCCACCTGCAGGCGGGACCGCAGACCGGCCAGTTCGGCCAGGCGCTGGCGGCGGTCGGCGTCCGTGCGGGCGGCGGCGCTGCGCACGCGCGCAAGGTCCGCGTCGGCGGTCGCGGCCAGCGCCGATGCACGGGCCTCATCCTCGCGGCCACGCGCCATGGCGGCCTGCGCTTGCTCCAACCCCTCCCGCGCACGGGCAATGTCCGCCGCGGCGTATTGGTCGGCATCGGCATCCTGCGCACGCGCCACGGCCTGTTGCGCGGCATCGAGTTCCGCGGTCGGCGGCGGCAGGCTGGCGCAACCTGCAAGTGCGAAGGCCATCGCAAGGCCGCAGGCGAGTGCGTGCCGGGTCGAACCGAAGTGTGCGAAGCTTGGGCGCATTGGGGACCTTGCGTCGTGATCCAGGGACGCGGTCATTGTGGGAAGCCGGCGACGCCTTCGCAAATCGTCGGCCACGACCAGGGAATCACGTGATGGATATCGGCTATTTCCTGAAGCTGATGGCGGAGAAGAACGCCTCGGACATGTTCCTGACTTCCGGCGCGCCGGTGAACATCAAGGTCGAAGGCGAACTGATCCCGCTCGGCAGCGCGCCGCTGCCGGCCGGGATGGCGAAGAAGATCGCGTACTCGCTGATGAACGAAGCCCAGATCGCCGAATTCGAGCGGGAACTCGAACTGAACATGGCGATGGCGGTGCCGAACTCCGGCCGTTTCCGCGTGAACGTGTTCCAGCAGCGCGGCGAGGTGGGCGTGGTGATCCGCGCGATCCGCAGCGACATCCCGAGCATCGAGGAACTGCAACTGCCGCAGGTGCTGAAGGACATCATCATGGCGCCACGCGGCCTGGTGCTGATCGTGGGCTCCACCGGCGCGGGCAAGTCCACCACCCTCGCCTCGATGATCGACCATCGCAACAGCACCACCACCGGCCACATCCTCACCATCGAGGACCCGATCGAGTACCTGCACCGGCACAAGCGGTCGATCGTCAACCAGCGCGAGGTCGGGCTGGACACCCACAGCTTCCATGCCGCGCTGAAGAACGCGATGCGCGAGGCGCCGGACGTCATCCTGATCGGCGAGATCCGCGATTCCGCGACGATGGAGGCGGCGATCGCGTTCGCCGAAACCGGCCACATCTGCCTGGCCACCCTGCACTCGAACAACGCCGACCAGACCATCGAGCGCATCCTCAACTTCTTCCCCGAGGGCGCGCACAAGAACGTGCTGATGAACCTGGCGCTGAACCTGAAGGCGGTGGTGTCGCAACGCCTGGTCGTGGGCGTCGACGGGCGCCGCCTGCCGGCCACCGAAGTCCTGATCAACACGCCGATGATCCGCGACCTGCTGCGTCGCGGCCAGGTGCACGAAGTGAAGACGGCGATGGAAGAGTCGCTGCAGGAAGGCATGCAGAGCTTCGACCAATGCCTGTTCCGGCTCTACAAGGAAGGCCGGATCGACATGGAGGAGGCGCTCAAGGCCGCCGACTCGCGCGACGGGCTGGCGCTGAAGTTCCGGTTGTCGGAAGGCGCCACCGGCGAGCACGACCCCTACGCGGACGTGTTCGCCGCCCACTGACCGGCGCGCCGACGCGCGCGGCGGTCACGTCGGCGTCGGCGCATCCGGCTGGCGCTCGGGGCGTGCGGCCTCGAACGCCGGCAGCGACAGGCAGGCGGCCTCGATGCGCGACAGGGTCGGATACGCGGCCATGTCGACGCCGAAGCGGCGGGCGTTGTAGACCTGCGGCACCAGGCAGCAATCGGCGAGGCCCGGCGTGTCGCCTTCGCAATACGTGCCCGTCGACGGATGGCCGGCCAGCATCGCCTCGGCCGCGTCGAAACCGCGGACGATCCAGTGCTTCACCCATTCGTCGCGCTCGGGCTGCGGCACCGCCCACTCGTGTTCCAGGTACTGCAGCACGCGCAGGTTGTTGAGCGGATGCACGTCGCAGGCCACCAGCAGCGCGAGGGCGCGTACCCGCGCACGCGCACGCGCGGTTCCCGGGAGCAGCGACGGCGAGGGCCAGACTTCGTCCAGGTACTCGAGGATGGCCAGCGACTGGCCCAGCCGCCGGTGGCCATGCGCCAGGACCGGGACGAGTTCCTGCGGATTCACCGCGCGGTACTCAGCCGCATGCTGTTCGCCGCCGTCGCGCAACAGGTGGACCGGCACGAGGTCGTAGGCGAGGCCCTTCAGGTTCAGGCCGATGCGCACGCGGTACGCGGCGCTCGAGCGCCAATAGGAATACAACTGCAGCACTTCAGCCATGGCGTCCCCGATGGTCTGCCACCCCACGATATCCGGCGCGCAGGGGTGGCGTGAAGTGGCCGCCGCCAACCCGTCGACAGCCGGTCGTTTCAGACTACCGACTGGGGCTCGATACGCTGTTCGATCGCGCCGAAGATGCTGTTGCCGTCGCGGTCCAGCACTTCGATGCGGACCACGTCGCCGAAGCCCATGAACGGCGTGCTGGGCTTGCCGTCGCGCAGGGTCTCGACCGTGCGCTGCTCGGCGAAGCAGGAGGCGCCGAGCGAGGTATCCTCGTTGGCCACCGTGCCGGAGCCGACGATGGTGCCGGCCGACAGCGGCCGCGTCTTCGCCGCGTGCGCCACCAGCTGGGCGAAGTCGAACTGCATGTCCACGCCGGCTTCCGGCGCGCCGAACCACTTGCCGTTGACGTGGGTCAGCAGCGGCAGGTGCAGCTTGTTGCCCTGCCACGCCTCGCCCAGCTCGTCCGGGGTGACGAACACCGGGCTGAGGGCGCTGCGCGGCTTGCTCTGCAGGAAGCCGAAGCCCTTCGCCAGCTCCGCCGGGATCAGGTTGCGCAGCGACACGTCGTTGACCAGCCCGACCAGCTGGACATGCGCCGCGGCCTGCGCCGGGGTGGCGCCCATCGGCACGTCGTCGGTGACGATCACGATCTCCGCCTCGAGGTCGATGCCGTAGTCCTCGCTGGCCACCTTCACCGGGTCGCGGGGGCCGTAGAAACCGGCGCTGACCGCCTGGTACATCAGCGGATCGGTGTAGAAACTCTCCGGCACCTCGGCACCGCGGGCGCGGCGCACCCGCGCCACGTGCGGCAGGTAGGCGCTGCCGTCGACGAACTCGTAGGCGCGCGGCAGCGGCGCGGCGAGCGCATGCATGTCGAGGTCGAAGACCCCGTCCGCGCTGCCGTCGTGGAGGGCGTCGGACAACGCGTTCAGGCGCGGCGCGGCGTTCTCCCAGTCCTCCAGCGCGCGCTGCAGGGTGGGTGCGATGCCGGTGGCGCGGACCGCCTTGGCCAGGTCGCGCGAGACCACGACCAGGGTGCCGTCGCGCCCGCCTTCCTTGAGAGAACCCAGCTTCATGGCGACCTCATGTCCTAGCGAATTTCGTTAGTTGCAATTGTAACGATAGCCGCGGCGGGCTGCGCCGATCGCAGCGCCGCGATCCCGCGCCTCATGCGTCGTCGCCGAGGAACCCCTGCTCGCGGAACGTCAGCACCAGGGTGTCGCGATGGCCACCCCCGGCATCCACCGGCTGGATCGGGGTGGATTCGTGGATCACCCGCGCATCGTCCATCAGCATCAGCGACCACGGCGCCTCCAGGGTGAAGCGCTGGCCTTGGGGGCCGTCGGCTTCGAACACCCGGGTTTCCCCGCCCTTGATGCGGTGGCGGGTCAGCAGCACCACCGCGACGAAATCGACGCCATCGCGATGCGCGCCTTCGGGCGTCGGGCGGCCGAGGCCGTCGGTGGTGTCGATGCGGAACTGGTGGACCTCGACATGCCAGCGCGCCACCGGGCGCTGCCGGCTGCAGGCCGCGGCGATGCCGAGCACCAGCCTGGCGAAGGCGGGGTCGTCGACCAGGGCGGGCTCCAGCGGGGCGAACCAGCGGTCCATCCCCCCATGCAGGGCGTTGTACTCGACCGGCTGCCAATGGCGCCGGTGCGGGACCTGGCGCAACGCGCCGCCTTCGACGATGAACGAGCCGTGGCGGCGGCGGCGGTAACGCCCGCCGTCCTTGAGGTGCGCGTCCGGCGGCAGGTCGTCCCAGCCGGGCGCCAGGCCATCGAAATCCCCGACCGCGACACCGGCCAGCGCGGCCAGCGCATCGGGCTGCAGCACCGCATAGCCCTGCGCACGCAGGGTCTCGTCCAGGCGCTCCAAGGGCACGGCGGGGGCGGGGAAGCGGGCGACCATGGCGAACTCCGGGCGGGACGCGGATTGTCGCATCGCGCCGGGCCCGGAAACACGAAACCCGCCTTGCGGCGGGTTCGGGTGGACGCGAGGTCCGAAGATGGCAGCCCCGGATGGATTCGAACCACCGAATGCCTGAGTCAGAGTCAGGTGCCTTACCGCTTGGCGACGGGGCTATGGTGCAGATTGTAACGCCGAACCGTGTTCCGCATGAACCTCGCGCCGAGGCGCGTGTTCATTCGTCTTCTGGCTAGGGCGCGACGGCGAAGGCAGTACGAATCGTACGGCGAGCCGGCGCGCCAACGCCAGAAGGCGAAGGAATCAGCGCTTCGAGAACTGGGTGGCGCGACGGGCCTTGTGCAGGCCGACCTTCTTGCGCTCCACCTCGCGGGCGTCGCGGGTCATGAAGCCGGCCTTGCGCAGCTCGGACTTCAGGGTCTCGTCGTACTCGACCAGCGCACGGGCGATGCCGAGGCGGATCGCACCGGCCTGGCCGGTGGTGCCGCCGCCAGCGGCGGTCACGACCACGTCGAACTTGTCGGTGTTCTTGGTCAGCTCGAGCGGCTGACGCACGATCATGCGCGCGGTCTCGCGGCCGAAGAACTCGTCCAGCGGACGGTCGTTGATGGTGATGTTACCGCTGCCCTTGCGCAGGAACACGCGGGCGGTGGAGGACTTGCGGCGGCCGGTGCCGTAATTCTGGGAAATCGCCATGATCAGATGTCCAGCTTCTGCGGCTGCTGCGCCGCGTGCGGGTGTTCGGAGCCCTTGTAGACCTTGAGCTTGCGGTACATCGCGCGGCCCAGCGGGCCCTTCGGCAGCATGCCCTTGACCGCGATCTCGATGACGCGCTCGGGGTGGCGCTCCAGCGCCTGCGCCAGGTTCTCCGACTTCAGGTTGCCCACGTAGCCGGTGAAGCGGTGGTACATCTTGTCCTGCAGCTTCTTGCCGGTCACCGCGATCTTCTCGGCATTGACCACCACGAGGTAGTCGCCGGTATCGACGTGCGGGGTGAACACGGGCTTGTGCTTGCCGCGCAGGCGGTAGGCCAGGGCTGCGGCCAGGCGGCCAAGGGTCTTGCCCTCGGCATCGACGACGTACCAGTCGCGCTGGACGGTCTCGTTCTTGGCGATGAAAGTCTTCATGACGAACTCTTCTGGGGTGCTTGGTCGGGCTGGTTCCGGCGGGCCGGAACGTCGCCTCGCGTTGTATCCGCGGCGGACCCAACAGGGCAATCCGGGCGCGAAAGGAGTGAAATGATAGCCCGCCCCGCCGCCACGCGCAAGCCGAGCCCCTGCACGCCAGCAGCGGCCTAGAATGCCGGCATGACCCCGCCGCGCCGGCTTTCCCCCCTCGACCGCCTGCTGGATTCCGCGCAGAACGCGCTGGTGACCGTGTTCGGCGGCGCCCGCGCCGGGCGCGCCAACCCCGGGAGCGACGAGGCCGACGTGGCCCTGGACGAGGCCGAACGCCGCCACGCCGCCGGCCTGATGCGGATCAACCATGTCGGCGAGGTCTGCGCCCAGGCCCTCTACGTCGGCCAGGCCGCGGTGGCGCGGGATCACGGCGTGCGCGACCAGCTGCTGGCGGCGGCGCAGGAAGAAACCGACCACCTCGCCTGGTGCGCGGACCGCCTGCGCGAACTCGACAGCCGGCCCAGCCTGTTGAACCCGGTCTGGTATGCGGGGAGCTGGACGATCGGCGCCCTCGCCGGCCTGCGCGGCGACGGCTGGAACCTGGGCTTCGTGGTCGAGACTGAGCGCCAGGTAGAGGCCCACCTGGACGAGCACCTGCAGGTGCTGCCGCAAGCCGACCTGCGCAGCCGGGCGATCCTGCGCACGATGAAGGCGGACGAGGCGCGCCACGCGGACCATGCCGAAGCCGCGGGCGCGCGCGCGCTGCCGGCGCCGATCCCGGCCGCGATGGCCAGCGCGTCGCGATTGATGAAAGCGGTCGCCTACCGGCTCTGACCGACACGAAAAAGCCGGCATGCGCCGGCTTTTCCACGTGCACGCGCGACCGGTCAGTCGACCAGGTTGCGCCCGTGGTACAGCTCCTCGATCTCGCGCTTGAGGCGCGCCTCGATCTTCATGCGCTCCTTGAAGGACAGGTTGCGCGCCTTCTCCTCGAACAAGTACTGGTCGAGGTCGAATTCCTTCAGGTGCATCTTGGTGTGGAACAGGTTCTCCTGGTAGACGTTGACGTCGAGCATCTCGTAGCGCGACTTCACGTTCTTGGCCAGGTAGTCCTGGATCGAGTTGATCTTGTGGTCGATGTAGTGCTTCTTGCCCTTCACGTCGCGGGTGAAGCCGCGCACGCGGTAGTCCATCGTCACGATGTCGGATTCGAAGCTCTCGATCAGGTAGTTCAGCGCCTTCAGCGGCGAGATCACGCCGCAGGTCGACACGTCGATGTCGGCGCGGAAGGTCGCGATGCCGTTGTCCGGATGGGTTTCCGGGTAGGTGTGCACGGTGATGTGCGACTTGTCGAGGTGGGCGACCACCGCGTCGGAGATCACGCCCTTGGCGTCGGCCTTGTCGATCACCGGCTGCTCGGAGATCAGGATCGTCACCGAGGCGCCCTGCGGGTCGTAGTCCTGGCGCGCGATGTTGAGGATGTTCGCGCCGATGATCTCCGCCACGTCGGTGAGGATCTGGGTGAGGCGATCGGCGTTGTATTCCTCGTCGATGTACTCGATGTAGCGCCTGCGCTCGTCCTCCGACGCCGCGTAGCAGACGTCGTAGATGTTGAAGCTGAGCGACTTGGTGAGGTTGTTGAAGCCCTGGAGCTTCAGGCGCGGCAGCGGCTTGACCACGGTGGTCGGGTTCCCGGGAACGACAGGGGCGCGATTATGCGGCATCGCGGCCGGCAGGCGAAGTTTGCCCGCCATCACGGTTGGGCCTAAGCTGCACGCACTCACGCCAGAACCCCCCGAATGAGCGCGACTTTCCCAAAACCCGGCCTGCCCCGGCTGGCCAACCCATTGGGCGCGGATCCCGCGACCATCGAGCGTTTCATCGCGCATTGCCACCGCCGCAAGTACCCCGCGCGCGCCGACGTGTTCCGCCCCGGCGACGATGCCGGCACCCTGTACTACATCATCTCCGGCTCGGTCAGCATCATCGCCAGCGAGGACGACGGGCGCGAACTCGTGCTCGGCTACATCGGCCCGGGCGAGTTCGTTGGCGAAATGGGCCTGTTCGTGGAAACCGAACAGCGCGGCGTCGCCCTGCGCACGCGCACCGCCTGCGAGCTGGCGGAGATCGGCTACGAGCGTCTGCAGGCGCTGCTCACCTCGCAGGCGAACGATGCCGCGCGCCTGCTCTACTCGATCGGCGCGCAGATCAGCCAGCGCCTGCTGCACACCAGTCGCAAGGCCGGGCGGCTGGCCTTCCTGGACGTGAGCGACCGCATCTACCGCACGCTGTTCGACCTGGCCAAGGAACCCGATGCGATGAGCCATCCGCAGGGCACCCAGCTGAGGGTCTCGCGGCAGGAACTGGCGCGCCTCGTCGGCTGCTCGCGCGAGATGGCCGGCCGCGTGCTGAAGAAGCTGCAGGCGGACGGCAAGCTGCACGCCCGCGGAAAGACCGTCGTCGTGTACGGGACGCGCTGACCGCCCGATGTCGCGCGCCTTCGCCCCCGGCCACCACCCGCTCGGCGTCGACTTGCGCAACGCGGTGGTGGCGGACGCGGACGATGTCGCCCGCCTGCTTTGCGAATTGGGCTATCCCTGCGACCTCGACGACGCCATCGAACGGATTTCCGCGATCCTCGACAACGACCGCCAGGCCCTGGTGGTCGCGCGCCGCGACGGTGCGGTGTGCGGCCTGGTCGCGCTGGATTTCATGTACTACCTGCCGCTGGGCACCACCACCTGCCGGGTGACCGCGCTGGTGGTCACCCCGACCGCGCAGGGCCTGGGCATCGGCCGCGCCTTGCTGAAGGAAGCCGAACGCCGCGCGCGCAGCGGCAGCGCCGCGCGCATCGAGCTCACCAGCGGCTCGCAGCGCACCGAGGCGCATGCGTTCTACCGTGCCTGCGGCTACAAGGACAGCTCGGTCCGCTTCGTGAAGCTGCTCGGGGCCTGAGCCCCGACGCCGCCGCTCATGCGCCCGCGGGCGCCGCGACCGGATCGCCGGCGCGCCCCGGGCAGCCCCAGTTGAGGATCGGCGTGCCGGCCGGCAGCACGCGCCGGAACATCGCCACTCGGCCCGCCTTCGGGTTGACCACCACCGGCCGGGTCGCGGCCTGCAGCAGCGGCAGGTCGGCGCTGCTGTCCGAATAGGCCCATTCGACCGGCCCGGTGAAGCCGGCCTCGCGCAGCATCGTCATCTTCATCGCGTGGTGGCAGTGGCGCACCGCCACGACGCCACCCAGCCGGGGGCCGACCAGGGTCCCGACCACCGGGACGTCCTCGTGGGCGACGAAGGCCAGGATCGCGCGGGCCAGCGCCGGCGGCGCGCCGGTGGCGACCACCACCCGGTCGCCGGCCTCGCGATGCCGGTGCAGCACGTCGAGCGCGATCGGCAACAGGCGCGCGCGGATCGCATCGGTGTGTTGCTGCACGTAGCGGTCGATCAGCGCCTCCAGGTCGCGAAGGCGGTGCAGGCCCACGCTGCCGATCCACACGAACACCGAGATGCCGGCGCGACGGGTGGGCAGGAACGCGACCATCGGCCCCGCGACCGGCGCGGCCAGCAGCGCAAGCAGGCGACGCCACCACGCGCGCTCGATCAGCCACTTGAACAGGTGGCTGCCGGAATCGCCGTCGTACAGGGTGTGGTCGAAGTCGAACACCACCAGCGGCGCGCCGGGAACGGCGTCCGGATAGCGCGTGCTCATGCCGGGAAGAACAGCTGGCGCAGCGCCGCACCCGGCTCCGGGGCGCGCATGAACGCCTCGCCGACCAGGAAGGCATGCACGCCGGCGTCGCGCATGCGCGCCACGTCGGCCGGGGCGAGGATGCCGCTCTCGGTCACCAGCACCCGGTCGGCCGGCACCGCGGGCTGCAGGCCGAGGGTGGTGTCGAGCGACACCTCGAAGGTCTTGAGGTTGCGGTTGTTGATCCCGAGCAGGCGCGCCGGCACCGGCAGGGCGCGCTCGAGTTCGTCGAGGTCGTGGACCTCGACCAGCACGTCGAGCCCCAGTTCGTCGGCGATGAAGGCGTACTCGGCGAGCTGCGCATCGTCCAGCGCGGCGGCGATCAGCAGCACGCAATCGGCGCCCAGCACCCGCGACTCGTACAGCTGCCAGGCATCGACCACGAAGTCCTTGCGCAGCACCGGCAGCGCGCAGGCCGCGCGCGCCTGGCGCAGGGCGTCGTCGCTGCCCTGGAAGAAGTCGATGTCGGTCAGCACGGACAGGCAAGCCGCGCCGCCGGCCGCGTAGCTGCGCGCGATCGCGGCGGGGTCGAAGTCGGCGCGGATCACGCCCTTCGACGGGCTGGCCTTCTTCACCTCGGCGATCACCGCCGGGTCGCCGGCGGCGATCCGCGCGGCGATGGTGTCGGCGAAGCCGCGGGTCGGCGGCATCGAAGCCGCGCGTGCCTTCAGCTCGAACAGCGAGGTGCGTTCGCGGCGTTCGGCGACCTCGGCCTGCTTGCGCGCGAGGATGGTGGACAGGATGGTCGTGCTCATCGTGGCTGGATCTTCCCGTAGGCGCGCTCGACCTTGGCCACGCGCAGTTCGAAGTGGTGGTACCAGTGGCTGCGCCCGTGCGCGCGCACCGCCGCGTGGTCGGCCTGGTGCTTCCAGGCGACGATCGCGGCTTCGCTGTCCCAGTACGACAGGGTGAGGCCGAAGCCGTCCGCGTCGCGCACCGATTCCGCGCCGAGGTAGCCCGTTTGTGTGGCCGCGAGCGCGAGCATGCGCGCCGCCGCGTCCGCGTAACCGGCCTCGTCCTCGCCGTTGCGCAGCGACGCGAAGATCACCACGAAGTACGGCGGTTCGGGCAGCGTGGCGAATCGGGGATCGTGCATCGGCGGCGCTCGCGGGGGAGCGCCATTCTATGCGAGCGCGCTCACCCTGCCGGCAGCGGCTGCCCGGCGCGCCAGCCGCCCGCCTGCAACGCGTCGAGCAGGCCGACCACGACATCGCGGCGCGCGGGCTCGTGCACCGGCAGCACCAGCAGGTCGCCGGCGCGCGCCCAGGCCAGCGCCTGGCGCGCGGCCTCGGCTTCGTCCAGACAGACGGGGAGGTCCGCCTCGTCCATGCCGGCCGCATGCAGCGCATCGCGCAGGATCATCGCGACATCGCCGGAGGCGCGGCCGCGCAGGTAATCGCCGCCGATGTCCTTCAGCCACACCCGGTCCGGCCGCGCTGCGGCAGCCACCGCCGCCAGCGCGCGGAAATCCGACTCCAGCCGGTTGCCGGCATGCCCCAGCAGCAAGGCGAGGCGCCCACCGCGACGCAGGCCGGCGGCGACGTCGAGCAGGCCCTGCAGCCCATCCGGGTTGTGCGCGTAGTCCAGCAGCACTTCGACGTCGCCCAAGGTCCAGCGCTGCAGGCGCCCCGGGTTGTCGACATTGCGAGCGCCGAAGCGGGCGAGCACGCCGGCGATGGTCGCCGGGGCGATGCCGAGCGCGGACGCCGCCAGCGAGGCGGCCGCGATATTGGCGATGTTGTAGCGCGCCGCGCCGCCGACGGAGAGGGGCATCTCCGAGACCACGCCGAGGTCGTGCTCGCCGTCGGCGAGCACCAGCACCAGGCGGCCCTCGCGCACGCCGCACGCCGGCAGGCCGCGCGCGGCGGCATCACCCAGGTGCAGCGCGAACCAGCCGGTGCGCCGGTCCGGCGGCGCATGCGCCATCAGCATCGCGTCGTCGGCGTTGAGCACCAGCAGGCCGTCGGCGGCGAGCGACTTCGCCACCACCAGCTTGACCGCGGCGATGTCGTCCAGGCTATGGATGCCGTACTCGCCGAAGTGGTCGGCGCTCACGTTGGTGACCACGGCGACGCGGGCATCGTCGGCGACCAGGCCGCGCCGCAACAGGCCGCCGCGCGCGGTTTCCAGCACCGCCGACTGAACCCGCGGGTCGCGCAACACCGTGCGCGCGCCGACCGGGCCGGAATAGTCGCCGACCTCGACCGACACGCCATCCACGAACAGGCCGTCGGTGCTGCTGTAGCCCGCGCGCAGGCCATGCGCACCGAGCATGGCGGCGAGCAGGCGCACCGTGGTGGTCTTGCCGTTGGAGCCGGTGACCACCGCCTTGGGGATCGCATGCAGGTCCTGCCACGGCACCGCGTCGATCGCGGGCAAGGCGTCGAGCGGCCACGCCTGCGCGGCCTCGCCTTCGCCGAGCGACAGCAGCTCGTCGTCGGCATGCGCCGGGACGCCGCGCGCGCGCGCCGCGGCGACCAGGGCATTCAGCCCCGGCCTGGCCTCGGCCCGCGCCAGGTCGCGCAGCCTGCGCAGCGCCTCGCCGTCATCGAAGTGGGCGACGTGCGGGCGCGGCAGCTCGGCGTCCTCATCGACAGGGGCGTCGCTCGCACGCAGGCCGAGCGCCGAATACAGCGCCCACTCGTTCACTTCGGTGGCGACGTACAGCTGGTCGGGCGGCGCCTCGAACGCCAGCGATGCGCCGGTCGCATGCGTGCGCACGGCGATGGCACCCGGCGGCCAGCCGAGGGCATCCCGGGCCTGCTCGATGCGCTCGCGCCAGCGCTGCAGCATGCCGGCATCGACCGCCCCGCCCGGCGCGGCCTCCAGTGCCGCGCCCGCGCCATCGAAATACAGGTTGGCGCCGGTGAGCCGGCGCGAATCCTCGAACGGCGGCTGCACGGTCAGTCGCTTTCTTCGCGTTCGAAGCGCAGGCCGCGCTCGTCGCGCACCACGCCTTCCATCGCCGCGACCAGTTGCTCGTCCAGGGTCGTCTCCAGCGCGGGAATCTCGACCCGGGGCGCGGCGCGCGCGAGGTCGCCCTCGGGCTTGAAGCGGATGATCTGCTTCCACGAGCGGGTCAGCGCATCGGCGAACACCAGCACCAGGTCGCCGGCCTGGCCCATGCGCAGGGCCGCGTCCACCGCTTCCTGTTCGTCCGGGATCACGCTGATCGCATCGGCGCCCACCCCCGCCGCCTGCAATGCCCTGGCGATGATCCGCGGCACCTCGTCGCCGTCGCGGCCGCGCAGGGAATCGTCGCGGCGCACCACGTAGTGGTCGAACTTGCCGGCCACGACCTGGGCGATCTCGCGCAGGTCCTCGTCGCGGCGGTCGCCCGGGCCGGCGACGACCACGATCCGGCGGCTGGCGTCGAGGCGCTGGGCGAGGTCGGCCATCATGCCCACCGCATGCGCGTTGTGGGCGTAGTCCATGATCACCTTGAACGGGTGTTCGTTGAACACGTTCATCCGGCCGGGGGCCTGGAAGAAGGTGGTGTCGAAGGTGCGCAGGCCGTGGCGGATCGCGTCCAGCTTGATGCCCATCGAGAACGCCATCGACGCCGCGAACATCGCGTTCTGCACGTTGTGCAGGGCGCGGCCCTCGAGCGTGGCCGGGATCAGGTGGGTCCACAGCAACGGGATGTGGCTGCCCTTGTCGTACAGGGTGATCATGTGGCCGTTGACGCCCTGCTCCAGCGCGCAGGCGCGGCCACCGGCGCGCACGTGCTCGCGCACCAGCGGGTGCGAGGGGTTCATGGTCACGTAGCAGAGGACCTTGGCGTCGGTGTACGCCGACATCTTCAGCACGTTGGGATCGTCGGCGTTGAGCACCGCGCATTCGGTCGCGGCCTCGACCACGATCCGCTTGACCTCCGCGAGCTGCTCCAGGGTGTCGATGCCCTTCAGCCCGAGGTGGTCGGAGGCGACGTTCAGCACCGCGCCGACATCGACCTCGGCCACGCCCATGCCGGCGCGCACCAGCCCGCCGCGCGCGGTCTCCAGCACCGCGAAGTCGATCTGCGGGTCGGCCAGCACCATGCGCGCGGACACCGGCCCGGTCATGTCGCCCTCCACCGTGCGCTGGCCGTCGATGTACACGCCGTCGGTGGTGGTCAGGCCCGGCGTGTAGCCGGCCATCTTGGCGATGTGCGCCAGCATGCGCGAGGTGGTGGTCTTGCCGTTGGTGCCGGTCACCGCGGCGATCGGCACCCGCGACGGCGTGCCCGGCGGGAACAGCATGTCGATCACCGGGCCCGCGGCGTCGCGCGGGGTGCCCTCGCTGGGGGCGATGTGCATGCGGAAGCCCGGCGCCGCATTGACCTCGCAGATGCCGCCGCCGATCGACTTGTAGCTCTCGGCGATGTTGGTGGACAGGAAGTCCACGCCGCCCACGTCCAGTCCGACCGCGCGCACCGCACGCTCGGCCATCGCCCGGTTGTCGGGATGGATGATGTCGGTGACGTCGGTGGCGGTGCCGCCGGTGGACAGGTTGGCGGTGGAGCGCAGGGGCACGACCTCGCCGGCCGCCGGCACCGAGTCCGCGGTGTAGCCCTTGCGCTCCAGCATCAGCTCGGCCTCGCGGTCCAGCTTGAGCTTGGTCAGCACCTTTTCATGGCCGACGCCGCGCCGCGGGTCGCTGTTCACCACCTCGACCAGTTGCGCCACGGTGGACGCGCCGTCGCCGACCACGTGGCCGGGCGTGCGCCGGGTCGCGGCGATCAGTTCGCCGTTGACCACCAGCAGGCGATGGTCGTCGCCGGCCAGGTAGGTCTCCACGATCACCGAACGCGAATGCTCGCGCGCGGCCTCGAAGCCGGCGCGGACCTCGTCCTCCGCGGTGACGTTGATGGTGATGCCGCGGCCGTGGTTGCCGTTGTACGGCTTGAGCACCACCGGGCCGCCGAGCCGGCGCGCCGCGCGCCAGGCGGCATCGGCCGACTGCACCAGCTCCTGGCGCGGCACCGGCAGGCCAAGCGAGCCGAGGATCTTGTTGGTCTCTTCCTTGTCGCTGGCCAGCTCCACCGCGATGTGCGGGGTGCGCCCGGTGACCGTGGCCTGGATGCGCTGCTGGTACTTGCCGTGGCCGAGCTGCACCAGCGACTGCTCGTTGAGCCGCAGCCACGGGATGCCGCGGTCCACCGCGGCCTTCACCAGCGAGGCCGTCGACGGGCCCAGCGCGCGCCGCTGCGCGTAACGGATGAAGCCGTCGCGCTCCTCTTCCCAGTTCCAGCTGTCGTCGGTGGCGTTGCGCAGCTCGGCGGGCAGCAGCGAATCCAGCAGCTTCAGCGCGAGCTCGCCGGCGGCGATGCCCTCTTCCTTCTGCGCGTATTCGTAGACCACCGAATACACGCCGGGGCGATCGTCGGAGATGCTGCGGGTCTTGCCGAAGGTCACGTCCTCGCCGGCGACGTTCTGCAGCTCGATCGCGACATGTTCCAGCACATGGCCGAGCCAGGTGCCCTCGCCCTCGCGCATGCGGCGGATGAAGCCGCCGGGCTCGCGGTACGAGCAGCCGTGCTCGGCCAGGCCCGGCAAGGCCGCGACCAGCCCGTCGATGAAGGCGTCGCCCAGCCGCGCGGTGGGCCACTGCTCCAGCGCGCCGAGGTCGAGTTCGAGGCGGATGACCGGGAACTTCGCGTACTGCGAGGGTCCCACGTAGACGTTGCGATTGAGGATCCGCATCGAGCCCTCCGCTCGGTGGTGTCACGGTGGTGGTGGGGTCGCGCTCAGTCCTTGCGCGGCAACAACGTCCCGGGGGACGCCTCGCGGGTGTGCAGGTTGAAGGTGGCGCCGGCGGTCAGGATGTGCACCTGCAGGCCGATGATGCACACCGGTTCGCTGCCGTCGGCCTGGTCCATCGAAGTGAACTGCACGCGGCTGGCGTCGACCACGGTGATCGCGCCGCTGCCTTCCACTTCCAGCGTGTTGTCGGGGCCGATGAAGGCGGCGGTGTCCTCGTCCAGGCCGATGCCGACCGCGAACGGGTTGTAGGCCAGGGCCGCGGTCAGCCGGCCCAGGCGGTCGCGCTGGCGGAAATGCTGGTCGATGATGAAGCGGTTGGTGAGCCCGAAGCCGGGCGCGAGGTTGACGCTGTCGGCGCGCGGCGAACCACCTTCGCTGCCGAACGCGATCATGTGCTCGGACAGGATGCTGGCGCCGGCGCTGGTGCCGCCGACCGGGATGCCGTCGGCATTGCGCAGGCGGATCAGCTTGGCCGCCGGGGTGCCGCCGATGATGGTCGACAGCCGCAACTGGTTGCCGCCGGTGATGAACACCCCGGTGCATGCCTGCAGGACCTCGAGGAAGTCCTCGCGCTCGCCGTCGGCGCGGCTCTGGAAGTCGAGGGTGTCGACGCGGCCGGCCTCCAGCCGCTCGAACAGGTCCTCGTAGCGCTCGCCGGTGTCGGCCAGCTTGCTGGCGGTCGGGATCACCGCGATGCGCGCCTCGCGGCCGCCGCAGAGTTGCACGAAGCGCTTGAGGATGCGGCGCCGGCTTTCCTTGTCTTCCGCACCCCCGATGGGCACGATCCAGCCGCGCTGTTCGCCGTCGGCCACCTTGCTGGGACACATGTACTGCGGGTTCCTCGCCTGCGTCGCGATCCGTGTGGATCAGCGCTCGAACATACCACGCCGCACGACCGCGCCATCGCGCACGTGCGGCACCCCGCCCGCCAGCAGGTGGTGGACGCGCCCGTCCTCCGCCAGCACCAGCAGGTCGGCATCGCCCCCCACCGCGACCCGGCCCTTGCCGGGCAGGCGCAGCAGGTCGGCCACGTTGCTGGTGAACGCGGGCAGCGCGCGCTCCAGCGGCAACCCGCGCGCCAGCAGCGCGTCGAGCGTCTCCAGCAGCGCCCCGGAATGGCCCACGTCCATTCCGCAGACCCGGCCATGCGCATCGAAGCAGGGCAGGCAGCCGCCGGCATCGGAACTGATGCTCACCCGCTCCGGCGGCGCGCCGCTGTCGAGGTAGCGCAGCAGGGCCTCGTGGGCGGGCCAGGCATCCTCGCCCTCCTCCACCGGGAACGCGGTGATGTCGACGTGGCAGCCGCGCCGCGCCAGGTCGATGGCCTCGTCGAACAGCGCTTTGCGCCGGTTCACGTGGGTGGGCTGGAACACCCGCGGCGGCAGCTCGCTGGCGTCCAGCGCGCGGCGCACCAGGTCCAGCCCGCGCGCGCCGTCGCCGAGGTGCAGGTGGACGATGCCGGCCTTGCCGGTCATCAGGCCGGCAACATGCGCATCGGCGGCGATGCGCAGCAATTCGTCGAGGGTCGGCTGGCTGGACCGGTGGTCGCTGATTGCCAGTTCGCCCACGCCGAGCAGCGGCTCGACGAACACGAGGTCGCCGCGCACCGAGCCGGTCAGGGTCGCCGGCGGCACGTGGTAGCCGCCGCAGTAGCCCCAGGCGCCCAGGCCCTGCTCGCGCAGCGCGTACACATGCGAGAGCAGTTCGGCCGGCCCGCGGGTGGTGTCGTCGGTGCCGAGCAGGCCGACCACCGTGGTCACGCCCGCCGTGGTGTAACGCGACAGCAGAGGCGCCGGCACGCGGGTGGCGTAGCCGGCCTCGCCGCCGCCGCCGGACACGTGCACATGGCCGTCGATGAAGCCGGGTACGAGCCGGCGGCCCTCAAGGTCGATCGCCTCGGCGCCGAGCGCCGCGGGCAAGCCCGGATCCTCGGTGCCCATCCACAGCACCTTGCCGCCGCCGACCAGCAGATGGCGGTGGCCGAGGGCCTCGGGCGCATGCACGTCGGCGTTGCGGAGCAGGAGCAGGGGCGCGGTCATCGCGCCAGCGTGCGCGGCACCGGCGGCGAGCGTCAAGCCTCCGCCAGCGCGCGGGTGGTGGCGACGTAGGCGTCGAGCCTGGCGCGCGCCGCCCCGCTGGCGATCGCCGCGCGGGCGCGGGCGATGCCGTCGCGGATGTCCACGGCCACGCCGGCCGCGTACAGCGCGGCCCCCGCGTTGTACGCCACGATCTCGCGCGGCAGGCCGGGGTGGTTGTCCAGCGCCTGCACCACCATCGCCAGCGACTGCTGCGCATCCGCAACCCGCAGGTTGCGGCTGTGCGCCATCGCGATGCCGAAGTCCTCGGGGTGCAGCTCGTACTCGCGCACCTTGCCCTCGCGCAGCTCGCCGACCAGGGTGCCGGCGCCCAGCGACAGTTCGTCCATGCCGTCGCGGCCCCAGACCACCAGCGCGCGCTCGGCGCCGAGTTCCTGCAGCACCCGCACCTGGATGCCGACCAGGTCGGGGTGGAACACGCCCATCAGGATGCCCGGCGCGCCGGCCGGGTTGGTCAGCGGGCCGAGGATGTTGAACAGCGTGCGCACGCCCATCTCCCTGCGCACCGGCGCCACCGCCTTCATCGCCGGGTGGTGCACCGGCGCGTACATGAAGCCGATGCCGCAGCGTTCGATGCAGGCGGCGACCTGCGCCGGCTGCAGCTCGATCGCCGCGCCCATCGCCTCCAGCACATCGGCGCTGCCCGACTTCGAGGACACGCTGCGGTTGCCGTGCTTGGCGACCTTGGCCCCGGCCGCCGCAGCCACGAACATGCTCGCGGTCGAGATGTTGAAGGTATGCGCGCCATCGCCGCCGGTGCCGACGATGTCGACCAGGTGCGTGCGATCGGCGACCTCGACCGGGCGCGCGAACTCGCGCAACACCGTCGCCGCCGCGGCGATCTCGCCGACGGTCTCCTTCTTCACCCGCAGCCCGGTGAGGATGGCCGCGGTCATCACCGGCGAGACCTCGCCGCGCATGACCTGGCGCATCAGGTCGACCATCTCGTCGAAGAAGATCTCGCGATGCTCGATCGTGCGCTGCAAGGCGTCCTGCGGGGTGAATTGCACGGTCAACGCTCCAGGAAATTCTTCAGCAGCGCATGGCCGTGCTGGGTGAGGATCGACTCCGGGTGGAACTGCACGCCTTCCACCGGGAAGTCGCGATGGCGCAGGCCCATGATCTCCTCCATCGACCCGTCGTCGTGCTCGGTCCATGCGGTGATTTCGAGTGCTGCCGGCAACGTGGCCTTGTCGACCACCAGCGAGTGGTAGCGGGTGGCCTCGTAACCGTCCGGCAAGCCAGCGAACACGCCCTTGCCCTCGTGGCGGATGCGCGAGGTCTTGCCGTGCATGATGCGGCCCGCGCGGATGACGTCGCCGCCATAGACCTGGCCGATCGACTGGTGGCCCAGGCACACGCCGAGGATCGGCGTGCTCGCGCCCATGCGCTCGATCACCGCCATCGACACGCCCGCCTCGTTCGGCGTGCACGGCCCCGGTGAGATCACGATGCGCTGCGGTGCAAGGCGTTCGATCTCGTCCACCGTCAGCGCGTCGTTGCGCTCCACCCGCACCTCGGCGCCCAGTTCCTGCAGGTACTGCACGAGGTTGAAGGTGAAGCTGTCGTAGTTGTCGATCATCAGCAACACGTTGCGACCTCAATCCACCAATCGAAAAATGACGTAGGCAGTCGCAGTGATCTCGACGCTTTTTGGCTCGACCACGACCGGAAGCTCATCGTTGGCGCTCTCGCGCCGGAGCCGCGTGCCGAGTACGGCGACACTATCCAGGGTGGTTCCCGAGTTGTCTGCGCGGACGCGAATCGGCTTGTCGCTCACGGTGTGCGCGGGTCCCAGCCTGCGCCCGGCTGCTGTCGCAAGCAATTCGCCGTTGGCGCGCGCGCTCTTCACGGCGTCCGCGAGCAATTTTCGACGCACTTCACCCTCGCTTTCGACCGAGGGCTCGTCCAGCGAAATCTCAACATCGCGCGTCAAGCGCATGACGCTGATGAACTTGCGTAGCGTTTGGACGTTCCTGAAGTCGAACTGGAGATTGCGGCTAACGGAGTGACCGATATAGGTCACCTTGCCGGACTTGTCGTCTTCCTTTTCGATGCGTTCCACATTCAAGTCGCGGACATCGATATCGTCTTCCTCGATGCCGGCTTGCCGGGCCTGCATCACGAATGCCTTGACCTGCTCCTCGATGTCGCGACGTGCCGCATCGACATCCTGCCCCGTGCGACTGACGCTTAGGCCCAAGGGGAATTTGTCGGGCATGACCTTGGTGGAAGCCTCTCCGCTTACGTAAACGTAGTCGGGCCCGTCGATCACCTGCGCACTCACGCCTGCGCTCATCGCCAACAACACCGCCGCGAACGCCATCCGCATCTTCATCGCCATTCCTCCCTGGAATCCCATCACAACCCCCTCGCCGCCTCGGCCACCGCGCGAAACAGCGCGCGACCCTTGTTCATGGTCTCGTCCCACTCCGCCTGCGGGTCTGAGTCGTAGACGATCCCGGCGCCGGCCTGCACGTGCAGCCTGCCGTCCTGGATCACCGCGGTGCGGATCGCGATGGCGGTGTCGGCGTCGCCATGCCAGCCGATGTAGCCCACCGCGCCGGAATAGATGTTGCGCTTGACCGGCTCCAGCTCGCGGATGATCTCCAGCGCGCGGATCTTCGGCGCGCCGCTGACCGTCCCGGCGGGGAAGGTGGCGCGCAGCACGTCCATGTAGCCCAGCCCGTCGCGCAGCGTGCCGGTGACCTCGCTGACGATGTGCATGACATGGCTGTAGCGCTCAATCACGAACTGCTCGCCGACCTGCACCGTGCCCGGCTCGGACACGCGGCCGGCATCGTTGCGGCCGAGGTCGATCAGCATCAGGTGCTCGGCGCGCTCCTTCGGGTCGGCCAGCAGCTCGGCTTCCAACGCGAGGTCTTCGTCGTGGGTCCGGCCGCGCGGGCGGGTGCCGGCGATCGGGCGCACGGTGACCTCGTCGCCCTGCAGGCGGACCAGGATCTCCGGCGACGAACCGACCACCTGGGTCGCGCCGGTGTCGAGGAAATACATGTACGGCGACGGGTTCATCGCCCGCAGCGCGCGGTACACGTCCACCGGGCGGGCGCGGAACGGCACGCTCAGGCGCTGGCTGAGCACCACCTGGAAGGCGTCGCCGGAGGCGATGTAGGCCTTGCTGCGATGGACCGCGTCGAGGAAGCCCTCGCGGGTGAAGCCGCTGACGAAATCGGCCTCGTCCAGCGCGCTGCCGTGCAGGGTTTCCGGATACGGCGCGCCGCCGTGGCGCAGGCGATGGCTGAGCGCGTCGAGGCGGCGGTTCGCGCGCGCCCAGGCCTGCGGTGCGCGCGGGTCGGCGTGGACGATGAGGTACAGCCGGCCCTTGAGGTTGTCGAACACCGCCAGCTCGTCGCTGAGCATCAGCAGGATGTCCGGCGTGCCGAGTTCGTCTGGCCGGGCGTTGGCGCGCAGGCGCGGTTCGATGTATTCGATGCATTCGAAACCGAACCAGCCGACCAGGCCGCCGGTGAAGCCGGGCAGCCCCTCCAGCCTGGGCACCTTGTACAGCGCGCGCAGGCGCTCGACTTCGGCCAGCGGATCTTCGACCTCGCGGGTTTCCACCACCTCGCCATGCTCGCGCACGTCGAGCGTATGGCCGCGGAACTCGTACACGCGGCGCGCCGGCAGGCCGATGATCGAATAGCGGCCGAAGCGTTCGCCGCCTTCGACCGATTCGAACAGGTAGGTGTGCGGGCCGTCGGCCAGCTTCAGGTAGACCGACAGCGGGGTGTCGAGGTCGGAGAGCACCTCGCGCACCACGGGCGCGAGGGTGAAGCCGTCAGCGGCGTGCCGGGAAAACTGGGCGGAGGTGATCAAGCAGGGCGTCCTTGATGGGCATGTGGGCGATCTGGGCGGCGGAAGCTCGCCACCATCGCCAACCATGCTCGAAAGACGGGGTCGCCCGGTTCATGGGCGCACTGTAGCCGCATCCGTGCGCAGCGGGCAATCGGCCGGCAGGTGCATCCGCACCCGCCCCGGCACGCAGTCGATGCGGAAGCGCGCGGCTTCGACCGGCTCGCCATCGAGGTTGAGGATCAGCGGGCGGTCGGATGCGAGCTCGACCCACGGCAGCGCGCGACGCACCGCGACCCGCTCCAGCGCCGCGTCCTTGCCCTCGGCCATCGCGGTGCCGAGCGTGCCCAGCACCTCGCCGTCCAGCGGCGGCACGAGGGTGAGGTCGAGCAGGCCGTCGTCGACCAGCGCCTGCGGGCACAGCGCCTGCCCGCCACCGGCCTGGCGCCCGTTGCCGATGCCCAGTGCGATGAAGTCGCCTTCCCAATCGAATCCCGGGCCATGCAGGCGCGCGGCCTGCGGCTCGATGCGTCCGAGCTTCGACAATCCCGTCAGCACGTAGGCCAGCCCGCCCAACAACTTCTTCAGGCCTTCGTGGGTCTCGGTGGTGACCTCGGTGCCGAAGCCGCCGGTGGCCAGGTTCGCGGCCCAGTGCAGGGTGCCGCCCGCCTCCAGGCGCAACAGGTCGATCGGCGCGGCGGGGGCCTCGCAGGCCAGGCGCAGGGCCGCTTCCGGTGAATCCGGGATGCCGGCGGCGGTGGCGAAATCGTTGGCGGTGCCGAGCGGCAGCAGGGCGAGCGTCGGTAGCGCGGCCGCCGCCTCCGCGCGATGCGCGAGCGTGGTCGCGACTTCGCTGAGCGTACCGTCGCCGCCGCCCGCGACCACCGTCTGGATCCCGCCTGCGATGGCTTCGGCCACGTAGCGCTCGGCATCGCCCGCTTCCCACGTGACGCGTACGTCGACCCGGTTGCCGGCGTCGCGCACCGCCGCCACCGCGGCACGCACCGCATCGTCGCCAGCGGATTTGCCGTTGAGGACCAGGAGGAGGTGGCGCGGCGTCGGGATCGGCATGCGCGCAGCCTACGGATGCGCCGTGAAGGCCGGGCGAGCGGATGTCACGCCATCGTCACGATCGATCCGGAAGATGGGAGGCCATTGCAGGGACGATGGATGGGCAGGACGCCCGAATTTTCCCCGAAGCCGGCGTCGCCCCTCCCCTCCAGTGGCGCCGGCTTTCTTCTTTTCCGCCCCGTCCGCGCGATCGCGGACGCGCCGCGCCCGGCGTTTTCCGGCGTCAGCGGACGGCGGCGACCGCCGCTTTCATCTGCGCGACCACGCCGGCATACGGCGCCCCGTCCGTGCCGCGCTTGCCGAAGATCGCACTGCCGGCGACGAAGGTGTCTGCACCCGCGCGCGCGATCTCGGCGATGTTGTCCGGCTTGACCCCGCCGTCGATTTCCAACCGGATCGGGCGGCCGCTGGCGTCGATCCTCGCGCGCACCGCGCGCAGCTTGTCCAGCGCCGACGGGATGAAGGCCTGCCCGCCGAAGCCCGGGTTCACCGACATCAGCAGCACGTAGTCGATCTCGCCGAGCATGTAGTCCAGCACGTCCAGCGGCGTGGACGGGTTGAACACCAGCCCGGCCTGGCATCCCAGCGACTTGATCAGCTGCACGCTGCGGTGCACGTGCTTGCTGGCCTCCGGATGGAAGCTGATGTGGGTGGCGCCGGCGGCGGCGAAGTCCGGGATGATCCGGTCCACCGGCTCCACCATCAGGTGCACGTCGATCGGCGCGGTCACGCCATGCTTGCGCAGCGCCTCGCAGACCAGCGGGCCGATGGTCAGGTTGGGCACGTA
>ERZ1645192.893-NODE-893-length-25037-cov-7.448483_pt1 | contig 25037 bp, 26 predicted proteins | sample MGYA00575354_ERZ1645192 | MGnify/ENA primary metagenome ERZ1645192 (study PRJEB40844, sample SAMN11349763) | freshwater sediment metagenome | isolation source: river sediment | host: Sediment | place: India: Faizupur Khadar , New Delhi | collected 2017-02-21 ... | reverse complement strand
CGTGTTGATGTTGAGCGAGTACGCGACGGTCCGCTCGAGGATGCGCTCCACGCGCTCCCATTCGACAGGGCGAAACTGCGGCATGTCCTCGGCGTAGGGACAGTCGTGCGGGCAGCGGATCCTCGACCACATCTGCCCGTCCCGGAGCGTCCGCCAGTGTTTCGCGAAGTGCCACGTATTGCCGGAAAGAATCCCGCATCCGAAGCCCTTCTCCTTCGACGCCTTCTGGAAGCGTTTCGCCGCATCCGCATCGGGGAGGATGAACGCGACCTGCGTGGCGATCTCGCCGCTCCGGTCCGGGAGCGTTCGCAGCGAGAGCCCCTTGACGTTTGCGACGGCCTCCAGGATGCGCTTTTTCGTTGCGCGAAGCGCGTCGATGGCGCCCTGCATCTTCGAAAGCTGCACGAGCCCGAGCGCCCCCTGGATCTCGCTCATCCGGAAGTTGAACCCGAGGCACGCCTTCCCCTCGGCGCCGCGATCGATGGATTTATCGTGAATGTGCCCGTGGTCGTGGTAGTATTCCATCTTCCGGTACAGCTCCGTGTCGTTCGTGACGATGAGTCCGCCTTCGCCCACCGTGATGAGCTTGTACGGGTCGAGGCTGTAGGCGCCCCATCGCGCCATCGAGCCGACGAAGCGCCCCTTGTACGTCGCCCCCATCGCCTGGCACGAGTCCTCGATCAGGTCGAGACCGTACCGCTCGCAGAGGGACGCGAACGCGTCCATGTCGGCGGAGGCTCCGTACATATGGACCGGCATGATGGCCTTCGTCCGTTCCGTGATGCATTGTTCGGCGGAGGCCGGGTCGAGGTTCAGGCTCTCGTCGATATCGGCGATGACGGGAATCGCGCCGCATTCGAGGATCGCCTCGACGCTTGCGATGAAGGTGAACGCGGACGTGATGACTTCGTCGCCCGGGCCGATTCCCATGGCGCGAAGCGCGACGTAGAGCGACGCCGTGCCGCTGTTGACCGCGAGCGCGTGTTTCGTCCCCATCATCGCGGCGACCGCGTTTTCGAATTCCTCGACTCTGTAGACGCCTCCGCGCGTATCGTTGAACGAGTACCGGTGAACCATCTTGCGCTTCAGGCAATCGGCGACCGCGTCGATTTCCCTCTGGTCGAACATCTCGAATCCGGGCATTTAGAAAACCTCCTCATATATGGCGATGCAATCTTTTTCGGTGATATCCCTCGGGTTATTCGCGATCGGGCGCGCGACGCCCATCGCCTTGGCCGCCATCGTCGCGAAGCGCTCCTTCGCGATTCCCGCGCCGAGATCGCGCAGCGTCCGCGGAAGGCCGAGATCCGCGACGAGTTCTCCGATCAGGTCGGCGCACAGGAGCGCGCCGTCACGTTCGGGAATGTCGTATGTATCTCCGCCGAGCAGCGCGGCGGCCTCGGCGAAGCGCTCGGGCGACGCGAACGCGTTGAAGCGGGCGACGTGCGATAGCAGCAGCGCGTTCGAGACGCCGTGCGCGACGCCGAACATTCCCCCGAGGGGGTAGGCGAGCGCGTGGCATGCGGTCACGCCTGCGTTCGCGAGGGCGACGCCGCCGAAGAGCGCGGCGAGCATCATGTTTTCCCGCGCCTCGCAATCCCTTCCGTTGAACGTCGCGACGCGCAGATGCTTTCCGATCCTGCGGATCGCCTCGCGGGCGAACATGTCGCTGAACGGGGAAGCCTGTCGGCTCGTGAAGGCCTCGAGCGCATGCGCGAGCGCGTCCATCCCCGTCGACGCGGTGACGGACGGCGGCATCGACACGGTGAGATCCGGGTCGAGAAGCGAACAGTCCGGGTAGAGAAAGTCACCGTTGATGCCCCCCTTGACGCCGTCGCTCCGGCGGATCAGGACGGCCGTGAACGTGACTTCGGATCCGGTCCCCGCCGTCGTCGGGATCATGATCTTCGGAACGCCCGGCTTCGTTACGAGTCCGAGTCCCTGATAGACGGCCGCGGAACCTTCGTTCGTCGCGAGAACCGAGACGGCCTTCGCCGCGTCGAGGCAGCTGCCGCCGCCGAGTCCGACGACGACATCCGCTCCTTCGGCGCGCGCGATCGCGGCCGCGCGGTCGACCGTCTCGACGGACGGCTCCGGTTCGACTTCGGAAAAGACCGAAACAGCGCATCCGGCCGCGCGGAGTTGTTCCGCGATCCGGTCGGCTATCCCCAGCCGGAGCATTGTCCCGTCGGTTACGAGAAGCGCGCGGTTGCCGCCGAGCGCCTTCGCCTTTTCGCCGACGAGCGACGAAACCCGGGACCCGAAAAGAATCCTGCCTGCCAGAAACATATTCCACTGCATGATGTCACCTCTTCATTTCGGATATATGCATATACAGTTGCGTTATCGGGCGCGGCGCGACCGGAGGCGTTCCTCGCACGCGGCCACGTCTTCGGGACAGTCGATCTCGATCGTGTCGCGCCCGCACGGGACGCAGCGGATCGGATACCCCATTTCGAGGACGCGGAGCATTTCCAGGCTTTCGGTCCGCTCGAGCGGCGTCTGCTCCCATTTCATGAACGAGAGCAGAAAGTCCCGCCTGTAGGCGTACGGGCCGATGTGCTTGTAGTAGTCCGTCGCCGCGTTCCTCGGGTAGGGAATCCGGGACCGGCTGAAGTAGAGTGCGCGGAAGGAACGGTCGAAGACCATCTTGACGACGTTGGGACTGTCGATTTCTTCCTCTCGGTCGATCCGTTTTGCGAGGACTGCGATCGGACAGGACGCATCCGCGCGCAGCGCGTCGAGAAGCGGCGAGATGAAGTCCCGACCGACGAACGGATCGTCGACCTGGATATTCAGGACGATCTCCGCCTCGCAGCGCTCCGCGACCCAGGCGACGCGATCTCCGCCGCTCGGCAGGTCGGGCGGCGTCATGACCGCCTTTCCTCCGTGATCGCGTACGATTTTCGCGATGCGACCGTCGTCGGTGGCGACAACGATTTCGTCGAGCCCCGGCGTGGCGCGAACGCCGTCGAGAACCCGGAGCACCAGCGGGATGCCGTCTATGGGTACGAGAGGTTTTCCGGGAAGACGGGTGCTTCCGTACCGGGCGGGTATGACAGCGAGAGTGGACATGATCCGTTCCTTCTTCCTGATCGGGGATTTTTCAAACTCGTCATGAGTATTATCCCCGCGGTCGATTCCGATTGGCCTTCCCGATCGGAGTGTGTTTCGCGCATATCTGCGGGAATGGAGCTGGACAAGGCGGGGAAGAGTCCGTAATGTATTGAATGAAAAAAACAGGGCGAAACGCCCTGTCATGGAGGGATCGCATGTACCCGACGCTGGCGACTGTTTTCGGCATTCCGCTTACATCCTACTACATCCTCTGGACCCTTGCGCTGTGCATCGGCGTGCTCTGGACGCAACGGCGCGCGGTCCGGAATTTCGGCGTCGACATCGACGCGGTATCGTCCGTCATCACCTGGTCATTCGTTGCGATGCTGGTCGGAGCACGAATCGGCGGGTATTTCGACAACTGGAGTTTTTACGCGGCGCACCCCGAACGCATCTGGATGTTCTGGGAGGGAGGGCTCTCGTCGACACCCGCGTTTCTCGGCGCGGGGATCGCCGGGATTCTGTTGTGCCGCAAGAACGACATCCCGGTCTGGAAGCTCGCAGACGCCGCGAGCATTCCGGCCGCCGCAACGTATGTGGTCGGCCGCGTCGGCTGTTTCCTCAACGGCTGTTGCGCCGGCTTTCAGACGTCATGCCCTTCCGGAGTCCATTTTCCCTCCGATCCTCACGGAGTCTTCCGGCATCCGACGCAGCTCTATTACTCGGCTATCTCCGTCGGGATCGTGGCGGTTCTTTTCCTCGTCGAGCGTCGCATGCGCCGTTCGGAAAGGCCTCAGGGAGCCGTTCTCTGGCCCATCTTCATGGTTCTTTTCGGAGCGATGCGCCTTGGAGTCGACATGCTCCGGGAAGGGGACCGCTTCTTCGGCCTCCGCGTCGGACAAATAGTGGGCGGCGGCGTTTTGGTTGTCGGTCTCCTCTGGCTTGCGCACACGCTGTTGCGTCGGAACGCCCCGGAGCGTGACGCCGGTGAATGAACCGCGGGAAGGCGTCATGTCCAAAGCCCCGGAGAGGATCGGTATTTCGGCGTATGATACTCCTGTGGGTATTTCGCGATGTCCGTGGCATCCGTGGGGACTATGCTCTCGTCAGGGAGGTGGGGCCCATGGACTTCAAGTCCGTTTTGTTCCTGCTGGTGACAACCATTCTCGTTTTCGGCGCGGCTCCGTTCCTTTTCCCCGCGAAAAACAGGACGTAAGCTTCGTCTACACGAAGGGAGAACGCTCGTGAAGGCCTGTCCTGACGACGTCCTCCCGGTTCTTGCGTCATTCGAGAGAAAAGGATTTCGCGCGTACCTTGTCGGAGGGAGCGTCCGGGATTTGTTCCTGGGGTTCCCTCCGTTTGATTTCGATGTGACGACGGATGCGCCGCCCGAGGCGATCCCCGAAGTCTTCCCCGAGGCTCGTCGCGTCGGTCCGATCGAAGCTCCCGTCTTCATCCTTCCAAACCGAACCGCTCCCGTGGAAATCACGTCGCATTGCGGGCGGTCGCTCTCAGCCGATCTTTCCCGCAGGGATTTCACCGTGAACGCGATGGCGCTGGATATTCGCGGAACCCTCCACGATCCGCAAAACGGATCCCGCGACTGCGCGCTGCGTGTTCTGCGTTTCTGCGGAGAGCCTTCGGAGCGAATCAAGGAAGACCCCGTGCGAATCCTCCGGTTCGCCCGGTTTTCCGCCGTTCTTCCCGGTTTCTCCCCCTCGCCCGAAGGATTCGTTCCCTGCCGCGCCGCATGCCGGGAACTTGCGCGAATCGCCTCCGAACGCCTGACGGCCGAGATACGGAAAGGCTTTTCGGGAGATCCCGTCGTGTTTCTTGACCTTCTCGACGAAACGGGCGCGCTCGGCGAGATCTTCCCCGAAGTCGCATCCCTTCGGGGGGAGGAGCAGGACCCGGCTGTCCACCCTGAAGGGGACGCGTTCGCGCATACGCGGAAATGTCTTTCCGTCGCCCGGAGCCTGCCCTGCGACACGCGACTTCGCCTTGCCGTGCTTCTCCACGATATCGGGAAGCCGCGCAGCCGCAGCGTCGGCGACGGGACAGTCCGTTTTCCCGGTCATGAGGAAGCCGGCGCCTTGATGGTTGAGGAAATCTTGCACCGGCTGCGCTTTCCGGTGAAAGAGGCCCGGGAGGTAACCGCTCTTGTTCGCCGCCACGGAATCCTTCTCCGGGACGCCTCGGCCGAAAGCATCGCCGGGCTGTTCTGCGAGTACGGAGCGGAATGGCTCGACCTGCTCTTTTTGACGGCCTGGTGCGATATGTTGGGGGCCGGCGGCGTGCGGGAGGCATGGATCGCCAATCGCAGGAAAGCTCTCGGAATCGGCATCCGTGCGTTGCGGGAGCGGGACGTTCTGCCCTCGGGCGCGGCGCTCGGCGAGTTGACCGGAGAGGAAGCGGGGCCCGCGTGGGGACGTGCGCACCGCAGACTTCGCGTGTGCTACCTTGCCGATGAAGCGCCCGACGATGCATTTCGGCCGGAAAGAGACAAGCAGTAAACATTCTGCTATAATACACATACAAAGTTCGATGATGTTCGGTCGGAGGGATGGATCATGAGTCTGGGGATGCGGATCAAGACCCTCAGAAAGGCTGTGAAGCTCACGCAGCAGGGGTTGGCGGAGAAAACGGATGTCAGCCGGATTTACATCCAGGCGCTCGAGAGCAACAGGCGGATGCCCTCGATGAAGCTTCTCGGGCGTCTGGCGGAAGCGCTGGGCGTCGAGGTCGAGGATCTCGTCAAGGCCATTCCCGGCGAAGCGGGCGGCCGGGTCCATCTCGAGGAAGTCCTGGATAACCAGCATCAGGTGGAGATCTGGTATCGGAGCAAAAAACTCTCACACAAGGAACTGCAGTTCGTTCAGCGACTGATTGATGCGGCTCTGACGAAGTGGGAGGGAGAAGAGAGCACGGAGGCGTGATTTCTCCCGCAAAAGCCGCCTCGCCATTCGATTTCCCCGCTCCTCCCGAGTTTTTTCCATCTTGGGTGCGGGAGGAGTCGGCGCCGTGGCGAGGCCTGAGCGATTTCGACATTCTTGTGAAGGCGGAAGAGAACTCAGGCAAACGCATCGAAGTGCGCCGGGAGGTCATGCCGTCGTCCCTCTGGGGGTTGCACGTCGCCAGGGGAGAACGGGTGATGATCTTCCTGAACGCCGCACTGCCGCCCTTTTGGCGTCGCTTCGCGCTCTTTCACGAAATATACCACGTGTTGCACCATTGCATGGGGCAAGAGTTCTGGAGCAGGACGGCGACTCCCATGTCGAGTTTCGAGCACCAGGCCGACCTGTTCGCGTGGGGCGTGCTCTGGCGGGAGTGGCAGGAGGGAGAGGAAGCGTGAAGCGAATCCCCTTTTTCCTTCCGATGCTTTCGTGTCCCCATCGTTGCGTCTATTGCGACCAGAACAGAATAACGGGACAGACCGTTGCCCCGAAGCCGTCGGACGTGGCGCAATCGCTCTCCTCAGTGAATGAGCCCGCGGAAGTCTGTTTTTTCGGCGGAAGTTTTTCGTGCATGTCTCCCGATCTGCAACGGCTGTACCTTGAGGCCGCGTCCGCCGCTCCTTCCGGGAGCGTCGTCCGCTTCTCCACGCATCCCCGGTGCGTCTCCGAAGACCGCATCGGGCTTCTCTCGCCCTTTCCCATATCGATGGTGGAACTCGGGATCTCCTCGCTCGATGACGAGGTGCTCGCAACGTGCAGGCGCGGGTACGGCGAAAAAGAGGCGTTGTCGGCCGTGTCGCGTCTTCTGGACGCGGGGCTGACGACAGGCGTCCAGCTCATGATCGGCCTGCCGGGGCAGAGCATGGAAAGCTCCCTTCGGGATCTCCGTCTGCTGGCGTCCGTCAAGGGCCCGAGGGGAATGGCGCTCCGGATCTACCCGACGCTTGTCCTTCCCGGAACCGAACTGGAGGCGCTTCGCTCACGCGGCGCGTACGAACCGCTCGACGTGCCTCGGGCGATCGCCTGGACGTCCGCCATGATTGTCGCGGCCCGGGATCTGGGCTTCTCGTTGCAGCGTGTCGGATTGATCGAAACCGAATCCCTTCATCGCTCCGTCCCGGAAGGTCCGTATCATCCGTGCTTCGGAGAATTCGCCCGGGCCGAGTCGCTGTCGGCGATGCTTGCGCGTAATTCCGCGAGAGGCCCATGGGCGCTTTCTTCCAGAGATTTTTCGATTCTTCACGCGCATGCGGGCTACGGCGTCCTGTCGCTCTCGAAGAAGACGGGGCTTTCTCCGTCGTCCGTATCGGCCGGGTTTCGTTTTTTGCGCGGCGCACCAGGAATGAAAAAGAAAAGAGGCGTTGTGGAAGAATGAAGGACCTGCGCGATCCGGTGCAAAAAGTTCGGGAGCACCTCGAAGAAGTCGGGTGCTCCGTCGCCATTCACGTGACCGACGATACCATCTTCACGGTGGAGGATGCTTCCAGGGCCGTCGGCGCTCCGCCGGAGGAAATTCTGAAGAGCCTCGTTCTCTTTGCGGACGAACGCCCCGTTCTCGCGCTCATGTCGGGAATCAACCGGGTCGATCTGAAGAAGATCAAACGGATCCTGAACGTGCGGAAGGTGAAGATGGCGCCGCCGGAATGGGTATTCGACTACTCCGGATTCAAAATCGGAGGGGTGCCGCCTGTGGGGTATCCTGAACGGCTGCCCGCGCTGCTCGACGAGGACATGTTCTCATACGACGTCGTATGGGCCGCCGCCGGGACGGATCACGCATTCTTCCCCGTCTCTCCGGACGAGCTGCGCCGGATAACCGGGGGCGTTTCCGGGAACATCAAAAAGGACGAATCGCCGTGCGGAGGAACGGCCGAAGGAGCTCCGGTCTAGGAGCCCCTTCGGGGACGGTTATATAGTATCGAGAAGGTACTCCTGCAAGGCTTTTCCCTGCAATCCGCCGCCGATGCCGACGGCGAGCTTGAGCCGCGCCTGCATCGGGGAAAGCGCTCCGGCGTCCAGAACGCCCATTTCGAGCAGACGCGAGAAACTGCCCTCATGAGAAAGACAGGCCCGTGTCCTGCCCTGGGGGCATCGGCTGGTCACCGCGACGGGAATCCCTTCCCTGACGATGGCCCGGATGTGCGGAAGCCAGGAAGGGGGAACGTCTCCGTTCCCGAAGCCCGCGAGCATCAGTCCGTCGATGGATCGTGTCTTCAGCGAGGCGAGGCCGTCGAGAATGATGTCGCCCCCGCCGAGCGTCGCCTGCAGCAATTCGACGTTCCGTGCGGGGGTCGAGACGTTCTCGAGCACCTTCGAGCGCCTCGCGGCCCGAAGCAGATAGACGTTTCTTCCGACGATCTCGCCGACAGGTCCCTTGCCAGGCGCATCGAACGCGCACCGGCGCTGGTTGGCGACCTCGCAGACTTCGGACGCCGAAAAGAGCTGATCGTGAACGCAGAGGAGCACGCCGAGCCCCCAGCATTTCTCCGATGAAGCCGCACAGAACGCCTGCATGAGGTTGAGAGGGCCATCCGCGCCGGAACTGTCCTGCGGTCGGACCGCGCACGTGAAAACGACAGGCTGCGGATACGCCCACAAAAGATCCGTCAGATAGGCCATTTCCTCGATCGCGTCGGCGCCGCATGTCACGACGATGGCGTTTGTTCCCTCCCGGACGAGTTTCCACAGTATCTGCACGAGATCCATGGTCATCCGGACGGAGTAGTGCGATCCCGGCTGGTGACTCCAGTCGATCGTCCGGATCCGGGACTGGAGGTCTCCGGGAACGAGCCGAAGAACTTCCTCGGGCGTCACCGCGCCGTCCTGCGCCGATTCCCTGGCGCGCGTGACGATCTCTCCGCCTGCGATAACGAGCGCAAGCGCACCCTGCTGCGTCATGACGGATCGTTCCTAATAGCCCAGATCTTCGCCGACGATAATGACATGCGTCTTTCTCCCCATTGTTGGACGCTCGAGGATGAGGACGGCCCTGCAAACCCGCGTCGAGGCGTCGCAATCGACGCAATGGCCGACCTTGCTGCAGGGAGTATCGACATGGAGTCGCAGCGCGTTCGGGGGGGTCGCGTGATCCCGGATTCGGTCAAGCGCGGACTGGATGTCACGCGAAGCCTTGTTGACGCCGACGACGTAGATGATGGGGTTGTCCGCCCAGGCCATCGCTCCGACGCGATTGCCGTTCCCGTCGATATTGACCAGCATGCCGTCGTGGGTCACCCCGTTCGAGCTTGTCAGGAAGTAATCGGACGAGGCCTCGTCCTTCCACGCCTGTTTCCGTTGTTCGGGAGTGAATGACGGATCCCAGTGGTGAAAAATCGCGCACCCTCTCTCCCGTAGTTTCTCGAAGGCCCCGATCTCTCGAATCGTGACGGACCCGGGGATCCCAACGCTCGCACCTTCGGGGATGATCCGGAGAACGGCATCCATGGCCTGCTCTTTCGTATCGACGTATTCCGCGATGAACCCCTTTGCGGACATGGCCTTGACGATCGTCTGTCCGAGAAGCCTGCGCGACGCCTGTCTCGATTCCTCAAAGACGTTGACTGAATCCGGCATTCTGTTCATCCCTCCGTTTTCGTGAGCTTTGAATGATCCAGCTATGATTGCAGGAAAGAAATGGTTTGTCCAGTCCTTGCGTGTCAAGCGAAAGACCTTGACAGAGCCGTGCGTGGAACCTATAATCCTCTGCGCCTGCCGGAGAGGATGCGATAGCCGTGCGTGTCGATGGGGGACTGGAACAGAGAATCCATTATAACCGGCTGTACGACCTGTACGCTCCTCTTCTGACCGAAAAGCAGCGGGAGGCCTTCGAGCTCCACGAGTGCGAGGATCTTTCACTCGCGGAAATGTCGGAACGTCTCGGAGTGACCCGCCAGGCGGCCCACGATCTGGTTTTGCGGGCGCGGGACCGTCTCGGGGAAGCGGAAAACACTCTGGGACTCATGAAGAGGATTTCTCTTCTTGAAGCCCGCATCGGGGAGCTGGAGGAGCGTTTGAAGGAAGCGACAGGGGGAGAGAAACCATGTTCGATGCGCTGAGGGAACGCCTGGAAGGTATTTTCGACAAGCTCAAAGGCAAGGGCAAACTGACCGAAGCGGACGTCGACACAGCCCTCCGCGAAGTCAGGCGCGCGCTTCTCGAGGCCGATGTCGACTACAAGGTCGTCAAATCCCTCACGGAGGGCATCCGCGCTCGTGCGGTGGGACGCGATGTCCTTGAATCGATCACTCCCGCGCAGCACGTCATCGCCATCGTGTACGAAGAGCTCATAGCGATGATGGGCGCCGAGACCGCGCCGCTCGCGATCGCGTCGAAGCCGCCGACGATCATCATGATGGTCGGCCTCCAGGGAAGCGGAAAGACGACGAGCACCGTCAAACTTGCGCGGACGCTTTCGCGCGGGCACGCGCCTCTCGTTGTGGCATGCGATCTTCGAAGGCCCGCCGCCGTCGAGCAGCTCAACGTTCTGGCAACACAGTCCAAGGTCGGGTTTTACGGCCCGGAAAACGGGGAGACGCGCCCCGTCGTCGTTGCGGAAAAATCCCTCGCGTACGCGGCCGGGCATCTGAACGACGTCATCCTTCTGGATACCGCCGGGCGTCTGCACGTCGACGAAGAACTCATGAACGAACTGGTCCTGCTGAAGGAGAAGATGCGCCCGACGGAAATTCTTCTCGTTCTCGATTCCATGACCGGGCAGGAAGCGGTCCATGTGGCGTCCGCGTTCCATGACCGTCTGGGCGTCACGGGACTCGTCCTGACAAAACTCGACGGCGACGCGCGGGGCGGCGCCGCTCTTGCGGTGCGGTCCGTCACCGGCGCCCCCGTGAAGTTCGTCGGCATGGGCGAGGGGATCGACGCGCTCGAAGTGTTCGACGCGAAGCGCATGGTTCAGCGGATCATGGGGATGGGCGACGTCGTCGGTCTCGCCGAAAAGGTGCAGCAGGTCACATCGCAGGACGACGTGGACCGCATGTCGGACTCCATGAAGAAGAACCGCCTCACGCTCGACGATCTTCTGCTTCAGCTCGAGCAGGTGGAAAAGCTGGGGCCGCTCGAAAAGATCATCGACCTGATTCCCGGCGCCTCGAAACTCAAGGTCAACTCCGGCGATCTCGACCCGAGCCGCCTGAAGCGGGTGAAGGCGGTTATCCAGTCAATGACTCCGGGAGAGCGAAGAAATCCCGCCATCATAAAGGGAAGCCGGCGCCGGCGTATCGCCGAGGGGTCCGGAACGAGCGTCCAGGTTGTCAACCAGGTGCTCAAACAGTACGAGCAGATGAATCAGCTCTGGAAGCAGTTCGGAAAGGGACGAAAAGGGTTCTCGACAGGCAGATTGTTCGGAGGGAAGGGTTTTGGATCGCCCTTCCGTCCATGACAATACAGAGTCTCAACAGTTCAGATGGAGGTGTGTGTGAATGGCGGTGCGCATTCGACTTGCGCGACACGGAAGGAAAAAGCTTCCCTTCTACCGGCTCGTAGTGGCCGATTCCCGTTCTCCCAGGGATGGACGGTTTATCGAACAGATCGGAACCTATGATCCGCTTCAGGATCCGGCGAAGATCACGGTGGATGAGGAACGCGCCCTGCACTGGCTCAAAAACGGGGCCCTGCCGTCGGATACGGCGCGCGGGCTTCTGAAGCGGGCAGGCGTCTGGGAGAAATTCTCCCCGCAGAAGAGCGCGGAATAAGGCGATATGCCCGATTACGGCGATCTGGTCCGATATATCGTCGAAAAGCTTGTAACCCGACCTGAAGGGGCGACGGTGGTAGCGGAATCGAACGACCGGGGCATAACAGTGGTCACGATTCGTGTGGACCCCGAAGATATCGGCCGCATCATCGGCAAACGGGGCGCCACGATAAACTCCATCAGGTTGCTCTGCAAGGCGGCGGCGGTCAAGTCGGGAGAGCGGGTGGAAGTGGACATCCAGGAGGAGTGAGGCGTTCATGGCAGGGAGAGAAATCGTCATCGGGATGGTTACGGGCCCTCACGGCTTACGGGGGGAACTGAAAGTCTTTCCGCTTACCGATTACCCCGATCGCTTTCTTTCCATGGATCGCCTTGAGCTTCGCCGTCCTGACGGTCGTTCCATGGGGACGCTTACGATACGGGGGCTTCGCTGGGAAGACAGCAACAGGGTGTTCCTTCTCGAGAGCGAAGAGCTGACCGATCGCTCCGAAGCCGAGCGTTTCCGGGGCGCGCAGGTTATCGTCGACGAAGACGAACGCGTCGAACTTCCGGAAGGAGAGTTCTGGATCGACGGAATTGTCGGTTCGAAAGTCCTGTCCGACGAGACCGGAGAGGAACTGGGCATCCTGAAAGACGTCTATCAGGGGGGCGCGCAGGACATCTACTGCGTCGAATCGGAAGACGGCAAGACGCACCTCATTCCTGCGGTCGCATCGTTTGTCGCCTCCGTGGATCCCGAACGGAAAATCGTCAGAGTGCGGCTTATCGAGGGTTTGTGGAACGTATGAAAGTAACGGTAATCACCGCATTCCCGGGGCTTTTCGACGGTTTCCTGAAGACAAGCATCATCGGGAGAGCGGTTACGAACGGACTTCTTGACGTCCGTATCGTCGATCTTCGTGACTTTGGCGTCGGGAACTATCGTCAGGTGGACGACTATTCCTTCGGGGCGGGCGGAATGGTTCTCATGCCCGGACCGCTTGGCGAGGCGCTGGATACAGCCGGTCGAGAACGTGGAAAACCCTTTGTGGCGTACCCTTCGCCTCAGGGGGCGGCGTTGACGCAGGAAATGATAGAGAATCTCGCCTCCCGGACGCACGTCTGTTTTCTGTGCGGTCATTACGAGGGAATCGACGAGCGGATTTCCGAAACCAGGGTGGATCTTGAGTTTTCCATAGGCGATTGCGTTCTCACGGGCGGAGAGATTCCGGTGATGGCGGTCATCGATGCGATGGCGCGACTGGTTCCCGGAGTTGTCGGACGCAGCGAGGCCGTGTCGGAGGACTCCTTTTACAGGGGGATGCTCGATCATCCGCATTACACCCGTCCCGCAGTCTGGGAGGGGCGCGAGGCGCCTCCGGTGCTCGCTTCGGGGAACGATGCGCTCGTAAACGCGTGGCGACGACGCCAGGCCGTGACCCGGACGCTTTCCCGGAGACCGGATCTTCTCGGAAGGGCGGATATCCGGCCGTATCTTTCCCACGGCGTCTACGTCGCTCTGGTGCATCATCCGGTTCGCGACCGCGACGGACAGAAGACGACTGCGGCGTTGACCGGACTGGATGTCTCCGACGTATGCCGTTCGTGCAGAACGTACGGCGTGGATCGGCTGCTTGTCGTAACGCCTCTTCCGAGCCAGTGGGAGATGCTCGGGGTTTTGACGCGTCACTGGACCGAGGGATACGGGGGACAACACAACCCGGACAGGGCGAAGGCGTTCGCTCTCGTGAAGAGCGTTGCGACTCTCGAAAGAGCCGTCCGGTGGATACGCGAGAAGGAAAAAAAGGATCCGTGCATCGTGGGGACGAGTGCGGCGAATCGCGCCGACGCCGTTCCCGGTCTTGAGGCCAAGCGGATGATTCTGGAACGGGACGAGCCCGTCCTGTTCCTCTTCGGAACGGCGCACGGTCTGCACGATGATGCGGTTCGGCAATGCACCATGATGATGACGCCTCTCTCCGGCGGCAGGGGAGAATACAATCACCTGGCCGTGAGAAGCGCTGTAGCGGTGGTTTTGGATCGTTTTTTCGGATGGAGATAACAAGAGCGGTAAGGAGGGCTTGGCATGAATGCCATGGAGTTGGTCCAGAAAAAGTACATGAAGAACGAGGTGCCTGATTTCCGTCCCGGAGATACCGTACGGGTGCACGTCAAGGTTACCGAGGGAACCAGACAGCGTATTCAGATGTTCGAAGGCGTTGTCATAGCCCGGAAGCACGGAGGCCTCGACGAGACCTTCATCGTCAGGAAAGTCTCGAACGGAGTGGGCGTGGAGCGTATCTTCCCGTTGCATTGCCCGTCGCTCGACCAGATCGAAGTGAAGCGGCAGGGGAAGGTCCGGAGGGCGAAACTGTACTATCTCCGGAAACTCAGCGGAAAAGCGGCGCGCATAAAGGAACGAAGACCGTCCTAAAAACCATATTGACGCCATCGGCGTCGACGGGTATAATTCCCTTCGTTGCGCGGGGGTGGCGGAACCGGTAGACGCGCAAGGCTAAGGACCTTGTGGCCGCTAGGCTGTGGGAGTTCGAGTCTCCCCCTCCGCACCAGATATGACGAAGGGGCCTTTCTTTCGGGAAAGGCCCCTTTTTTGTGTCCTTTTCGATTGCCGAATGCACCCATCATTTGCTACACTGTGTATGATTGTTATGTCGATACAAAATACGAACCATGAAGAGGCACATTTCTTATGGAGACTCTGTACGATGCAACGATCCTTTGAAGACTGGCTGCGCGAAAAACCGCTTTCCGAAGGCGCCGGAACGGACGAATCCCGTCCTTCAGGAGTAGCCGGAAACGCTGAACTCCTCGGTCTTCCCGTTGTGCCCGCCGGGAACGCCCCCGTTTTCCCCGTCGTATCGCCGGATCGGACGCTTGAAGAAATTCCCGAAGAGATTCCGGAAGAAACCCCTGAAGAGACTTCAGAAAAGATTCCTGGAGAGGTCCCTGAGGAGACATCGGAGGAACCCTCGGAAAAACCTCAGGAGAAAATTCCCGAAGAGTTCCCGGAAAACGCGGATTCGATGCCGCTTCCCGAGAAACCAGCGGAGCGGACCGATGAAGCTGTGGTTCCGGAAGAGATCGTTCCCCAATCGCCCGAAAGCGTTCCGTCTGACGTTCCCGCAGGTTTTCCGGAAACAGGAGAAATCTCCCCGACGACTGCCGGGGAGACGACGGGCGAAGCGGATATTCGGGAGATTCCGCTCGCCGGCGCGCTCGAAGAAGTTCCGTTGTCCGGAGAACAGGAGATTCCCGTCAGGCGATATATTCCCCCGCAGGACGTCGTGTCGGATGTGGAGCAACAGTTGCTTGCGGAGATCGATGAAACGGGCGAGCGGGAAGCGAGACGAAAGCGGCGCGTCGTTTTCGGCGCCCTGATTTTCTGCGCCGTCGCGGCGCTCGGTTTTTGGTGGGGAACGCGGACGACTCCGGCCGAACTCAACGACAGGGGCGTCCTCCTGCTGGACTCCGGCAAGTCCGAAGACGCGCTCCGTCTTTTCCGGAAAGCCGAATCGAAATCTCCGGACTCCCTCCCGATCCAGTTGAATATCGCAAAGTCTCTTGAACGGCTCGGACGACATGGCGACGCTGTGGATGCGTATTTCCGCTGCCTTCAGATCGCTCCTTCCGACCCGGAAATCCATCTCAGGCTGGGATCGCTCTTTCGAACGCTCGAATCGCCCGAAAAAGCCGTCAGATCCTTCCAGGACGTTCTTCAGCGCGATCCCGGGAACGCGCGGGCGCTTCTCGGACTCGGGCTTTCGTATCTCGACAGGGCGGACGCCGTTCAGGCCGTTCCGGTGCTCGAGAGAGCGATCGAGCGAGACGCCGATTTGCAGGAAGCGAAAACGGCGCTTGAAAAGGCAAAGGGCATTCTCGAGGAACAGAAGAGACTACAGGAAGCACAGAAAGCCCGGGAACGCGCGGCCGAGGCTCTGGAACGCGGACGGGTCGCACAAATGCTGAACCGCGACGAAGAGGCGGAGAGCTGCTTCGAGGAAGCGCTTCGGTTTGATCCCGACAGCGAGGCGGCGCAGCTTTCTCTTGCGAACGTGCTGAAAAAGGCCGGAAAGTACCCCCGTGCACGGGAGTTATATGAAAACGTCCTGATGAAATCGCCGGAACAGCAGGAAGCCCGCCTCGGACTTCTGGAAACCCTGAAGCTTGAGGCCTCGGGAGAGCGACCCGTCAGCGGCGACGCGACGATGCAGAACAAGCCGGGAGACGCCCAAACGGAAAAAAGCGGGGCGGAAAAAGCCCCTTCCGGTACGTCAAAGCCCGGACGGAAACGGTCGTCTCCTTCGCGACGGTCTTCTTCATCTTCATCCCCTGGAGAACCGAAGGGCGTCGTGTCGCAGGCGCGCCGCGCCGCTGCGACGGTCCGTCGGACGGATCCGGTTTCTCTTTCCCGAACGCGCGACCCGCTGGAGAACCTTCTGGAAGGACGACCGACGGAAACCGCAACGACGGAGCGGCCGACATTCCGTCCCTTCCCCTTTCCTCTCGGGGAATACGCGGTGCGACGGCTCTCTCTGCCTGATTCGGTCCTGTTTCGGACGTCTCCGGTTCTTTTTCCGTACATCATGGCGGTTTCATCGCTGCAGCAGGCCGTTTCGGTCAATCCCGACGGACAGGACCTCTACCTCGCGATCGTTAGCTACCGCCGGAAGTCCGGGGCAAGACAGGACCCCGGAGTGTTGTCAGGGTATCTTTCCCCCGAGGAGGAAGGATTATACTCGCTTTTGCTCGCTCATGCGCTATACAGGACCGGTTCCGGCGGACAGGCGGGCGACGTGCTGAAGGATGCGCGGAGGTTCATGCCGAACGATCCGGAATGCAGACGGGTTGTCCGTTTTCTGTCAGGAATCTGAAAAAATCGTTTCTCTTTTCAAGAACTTGTGAATCGGGTATACTGGTCGCCGGTGTTGTCCGGTGGCCGCAATAATGCCGGGATCTCTATTCGTGCATGGGCGGTGATCAGGAAATGGAAGGAACACGAGCGGAAGAATGGGTACGGTCATATTTCCAGCGATTCTCTCTTTATGATGAATTCACGCAGAGAATCCGGAACCTGGTTGAGGATCTCGTTCAATCCGAGAAAATTCTGTCCTACGCTATCGAGGGACGGACAAAGACTCCGGGGGAGTTGACCCGTTATTTGTCGATGTCTCCCGGCGATGCTCCCGCGTCGCTTGACGAGATTCCCGCTTTGGCAACCGTCCGTATTCTTCTTCATTTTCCTGAGGACGTCGTCAAGGTCGAACAGATCCTTCAAAAAGAATTTCTCGTGGATCTCGCCCGCTCCACGCCCTCTTCGAAGCTCGAGGATCCGGACAGATTCGGGTATCCGGCGATACAGTACGTCCTCAGTCTCGATTCCACGCGCAGCGCGCTTAAGGAATGGGAAAAGTATCGCGGTCTCAAGGTGACGGTTCAGGTACGGACGGTGATACAGGAGGCGTGGGCCGTTGTTTCTCCGCAATTCGCGGTTCCCATGGATACGGCTTCGCGGAACAGGATCCGGAGAAAGCTCTCGCGGATCAGCGCGCTTCTGGAAGAGGCGGACGAAGGATTTCTCGAAATACGGGGCGCGGCCCGAACGGATTCCATTCCGGTCGCTGCGCCGGTCGAGCAGCAGGAGCCGGTTCGCGGGGAACGAAACATGACCCTTTCGGACCTCAAAGCCTTCTTCGACGAACATCCCGAAACAGCCGATCTCTGGTCTCGAAACGCCGTTCAGGCGGGTTTCCAGGTCTTTCTTTCCTCGCCCGAGTATCTCGAGGAGAGTTTGAACTATCTCTTCGACGTTCTGCGCGCCGCGGACATTTCGACGCTCGAAGCCTTCAAAGCGTTCGTAGCGGATGTCGGGCAGGACGAAAAGGGCCTTCGTCAACTGCAATCGATATGCAAGGCGTTCGAAAAGGAAATCCCCTCCTGGAAGGTCGACGGCTATTCCGCGCTGTTCCTGCTGGTGCTGAACCTTCGCTGGGATATCCTGCAAAACAAGGACCTTGTCGCGCTGAACGTCAAGAAGGGCTCGGACAGAATAAAGGGGCAATAAAGAAAGTCTCCCGTTCTTTATTGATGGAGAGAACGCAGTCAAAAGGGGGAGCCGCGGCTCTCCCTTTTTGGTTGTTCACGGAGTGTTCCGTTCCCGCTTGTTTTTTGAGTGCGGGACGATGAGGGATGAAGAGAAGGGGGCGACTCTCCTGTGGAAAACGTGTTGTGGATTTTTCTCGGATATCTGTTCGGATCGTTCCCTACGGGATATCTTCTTGTACGATTGCTGAAGGGAATCGACATACGGACGGTCGGATCGGGCAATATCGGAGCGACGAACGTCGGCCGATGCGTCGGGCGTTTCTGGGCCGTGGCCGTGAGCGTCGCGGACATGCTCAAGGGCGGACTTGCCGTACTGCTGGTGCGGGAACTCGCGTCTTCCGGCGCCGACATCTCCTGGCTTCTTGCAGGCGTGGGCGTCGCAAGCGTTCTCGGACATAACTTCCCGGTCTGGCTTGGATTCCGCGGCGGGAAGGGCGTTTCGACGACGTACGGAATGCTCTTTTTCCTCGCTCCTCCCGTTTCCTGCTATGCCGTTCTCGCCGGCGGCGCGGTCTGGTTCCTCCTCCTCGGAATCTGGCGGTACGTCTCACTGGCGTCGATGCTTTCCCTCTGGGTTGTCGCGCTCGTCTTCGCGGCGATGAACGCAGGACCGGCTCCGCTCGCGGCGACGGTGTTCCTTGCACTGATGGTCCTCCTGCGCCACAGGGAGAATGTGAAGCGTCTTCTGGCGGGAAAGGAACCCCGCGTCGGGCGGCCGAAAACGACTGTGGATTGACTATATCTGACCAATGCTCTACAATTGCCGTATCATCGAATGCAGGGGGTTCACACATGCCAAGCCTTACCCGAGTGATCGAAAACTACATCAACAACCTGTTTGCGGACGAAGACGAAAGCATGGTCTCTCTTCGTCGCAAGGAACTCGCCGAGATTTTCGGCTGCGTTCCGAGTCAGATCAATTACGTCCTTCGAAGCAGGTTCACGCCTGAACGGGGATACATCGTCGAGAGCCAGCGGGGCGGGCACGGGTATATCCGGATCGTCAAGATATGCTACGACATCCCCGAGGATCGAATCGGGCATATCGAGGATATCGTCGGGGACTCCCTGACGGAACAGGATGCAAAGCGGCTTCTTGCCTCGCTCCAGGAACGGGGCATGATCGATGCGAAGGAACGCCTGATCATCGAGGTTGCGCTTCGATATCTGGACGATGTGGGAACGTCGGAATTCGACGTGTCTCCCTACAAGAGGAATGCTTTGCAGGCGGAACTCTTGAAGCGCATGCTCAGAAGCCTGGCGCTCGCGTGAACGCTCCGCGGGGTGACTCTTGACGAAGAAAGGAAACGAGAATGTGGCAATTTTTCACTGAACGCGGAAAAAAGGTTGTGCAGCTGGCGCATCGTGAAGCCCTTCGGCTTGGTCACGATGTCATAGGGACGGAGCATCTCCTGCTCGGAATCCTCGCGGAGGGCGAAGGTGTTGCGTTCCAGTCGCTCGAAACGCTGGGCGTGGACACGAAATCGCTCTGGAAGCGCATTGAGGAGACGACGGGTCGGAACAATCCCATCCTGAAGCCCGTCGATCTTCCGTTGAGCCCGCGGGCCAAACGCGTGCTGGATCTGTCGATCCGCGAAGCACGGGGCATGGGCGTCAACTATGTGGGAACGGAACACATTCTTCTCGGAATTCTGTCCGAGGCGGAAGGCGTCGCCGCCCAGGCGCTCGTCTCTCTGGGCGTTGACTACGCGTCGGTGCAGCGCGAGATCGGGCGGATGCTCTCGGGAGTGGACAATACGGCCGAGCGCGAGGCCGAAGCGACCGGCGAGCAGGCGCGGAAGAAAGCCAAAACGAAGACGCCGACTCTCGATCAGCTCGGAATCGACATAACCGAAAAGGCGCAGCAGGATGAACTCGACCCGGTCATCGGGCGCGAAAAGGAAATCCGGCGGGTGGTCCAGATTCTCTGCCGCCGGACGAAGAACAACCCCGTCCTGATCGGAGATCCGGGCGTCGGCAAGACGGCTATCGTCGAGGGGCTCGCGCAGCGCATCGCCTCCGGTTCGATCCCGGAGATTCTGCGCGGCAAACGCGTCTTTCAGCTGAACATGGGCAACCTTGTGGCCGGAACGAAATACCGGGGCGAGTTTGAAGAGCGCATGCGCAAGGTGGTCAAGGAGCTTCGCGAGTGCAAGGATGTCATTCTGTTCATCGACGAGATCCATACCATCGTCGGCGCGGGCGGGGCGGAGGGTGCGGTCGACGCCGCAAACATCCTGAAACCGAGCCTCTCGCGGGGAGAGTTCCAGGTGATCGGCGCGACGACCGTCGAAGAATACCGGAAGCATATCGAGAAGGACGCGGCGTTGGAACGCCGTTTCCAGCCGGTTACCGTGGACGAACCTTCGGTAAGCGACTCGATCGGCATTCTCCGGGGACTCCGCGACCGGTACGAGTCGCACCACCGCGCCGTCATCTCCGACGACGCGATAGAATCCGCGGCGCGGCTTTCCTCGCGCTACATAACGGAACGCTCCCTCCCCGACAAGGGAATCGACCTCATCGACGAGGCCGGCGCCCGGGCGCGGCTTCGCACGATGGAGGCCCCCGAGGACCTTAAGGGGCTCGAAAGGCGTCTCGAAGAGATCCGCCGCGAAAAGGAAGCCGCGGTGGATTCGCAGGAATTCGAGAAGGCCGCGCAGCTTCGCGACGAAGAGAGGCGTCTTTCGGACGAGCTCGAGGAAAGTCGCCGGGCATGGCATTCCAAGAGAAACGAAGAGCGTCCCGTGGTGACGGAACAGGATATCGCCACCATCGTCTCGGAGTGGACCGGAATTCCGGTGGCGCAGATCTCCGAGGAGGAGTCGAAGCGCCTCCTCCGGATGGAAGAGGAAATCGAAAAACGTCTGATCGGACAGAGCGACGCGGTTCAGTCCGTAGCCCGGGCGGTTCGCCGCGCCCGCAGCGGCCTCAAGGATCCGAAGCGGCCGATCGGGAGTTTCCTGTTCCTCGGTCCGACCGGCGTGGGAAAGACGGAACTTGCGCGTTCGCTTGCGAACTTCCTGTTCGGAAGCGAACAGTCCATGATACGCCTCGATATGAGCGAATTCATGGAGCGCCACGAAGTCTCGAAGCTCATCGGAGCGCCCCCGGGATACGTGGGGTATGAAGAGGGGGGCAAACTCACCGAGGCGATCCGCAGGAAACCCTATTCGGTCGTTCTCTTCGATGAAATAGAAAAGGCGCACCCCGATGTCTTCAACATTCTTCTGCAAATCATGGAAGACGGACGTCTTTCGGATGGACAGGGACACAGCGTTGATTTCCGAAACGCCGTCATCATCATGACGAGCAACGTCGGCGCCAGGGATTTCGCGAAGGGCGCCTCTCTGGGGTTCTCTGCGGGGGACGTCTCCGATCCGTATGACTGGAACAGATTGAAAAACACGATCATGGACGAAGTGAACCGGACATTCAGACCGGAGTTCCTCAACCGCGTGGATGAAACCGTGGTCTTCCGCCCTCTTGGAAGGGATTCCATGCTCCGGATCGTCGATATCATGCTTGCTGAGGTTGCGTCGCGAATCCGGGATCAGAAAATGTCCATCCTCATTTCCGACAGTGCGAGGGCGCTTCTGCTTCAGGAGGGCTTCAAGCCGAAATTCGGCGCGCGTCCGTTGCGTCGCACCATACAGCGGCTTGTGGAGGATCGGATCGCCGACATGCTTCTCGACGGCACGGCGTTGCCGGGAGTGACGGTATCCGTGGATACCGGCGCCGACGGTCTGACGTTTTCCATGGCTTCGGAGAAGTAAGACTTTTTTCGGGGAAGCATTCTTCGGGAGAGGGACCGGAATGGGACGATCCTGCCTGAGATTCCCGAACGGCGTTGCAAGAAACCCGAACGAAAGGGGATAGGCATCGTGCGTTTCAGAACATTCTTTTTCCTCTTTTCGCTGTGCGCGGCTCTTTTCGTCGGACATGCTGCACCGGCCGGGGAGAAAACTCCTGTCATCCGATGCGGCGACGAAACGGTCACGGCGGAGGAAGTCCGATACCTTCTCGCACAGCAGGCTGGAGGCAACGAGGGAATCGCTTCGGTCATCCTGAACCAGATGAGCGAGACGGACACGGCGCTCTTTCTCGGCCAGATTGCGGAGTCCATGCTTCTGGCGAAGGCGGCGCAGCTTCAGGGGCTTCATCTGGAACCCCGGGTGGCGGCCCAGATCCGCTGGAACGATATCAATCTCCTGGCGCAGGCGTATGTCGGGTGGGCTTCGGAGCGATGGGACATGAGCGACGACGCGTTGCGACGCTTCTATGAATCCAACGGCGAACTGTTTTTCCAGGAAGAGGAAGTCCACGTTCGCCAGCTTCTTTTCAAAACGGAAGAAGAGGCCCGGAACGCCGTTCTCGAACTTTTTGGAGGAGCATCTTTCGATGTGTTGGCGGAACAGCGCAGCATCGATCCGGTTTCGTCCCGGAACGGCGGCGACATGGGTTGGATCCGGCGCCGCACCATGCCGAAGCCTGTGGAAGACGCGATTTTCGCACTCGCTTCGGGAGCGGTTTCAAAGCCCGTGCAATCGGAATACGGCGTTCACGTGTTTCAGGCTCTGGAGCGGAAGGAACGCCGCCCCCTCGGGCTTTACGAGTGCCGCGATGCGGTCCGGGAAGCGCTTGGCCGATCGTATCTGTCGAAAGATCTTGAACGCTTGAAGGAGCGTCTGAAACCGACGCTTTCGCCCGGGGCGCTCAAGGCCGAAACGGCGAAATAGCTGCTGTCCCTTTCGGATTTACCGGACACGGAGTACGAGCGATATCGTACTCCGTGTTTTTTTGAATCGAAAACTGTACTCCGAGTGAGAATATCCTATAATAGCGTCAACCGGTTCATTGAGCCTCGTCGCGCAATGACGAAGGAGATATTTCCACTCTGGAGGGGATAGAAGCATGGGGACGGAACGAATATGTCGAAAACCAACCATTACCGAGGCTCTGACGATACTGATCATTGACGCGCTGATCATCAGCTACGGGGTGCTGAGCATCAAGACGGAAAGCGGCTGGACGTTCGGCCTTGGGCTCAGCGCACACATTCCGTTGTTTCTTGCGGCGACGGTTTCGGCGATTTCGGGGATGGTGTTTCTGAAAACCCCGTGGAGGAAACTGGAGGACGGCATGGTTTCCGCCATTACCGTGGCGATGCAGGCCATTATCATCCTTCTCGCGATCGGCGGACTCGTCGGATCGTGGATTCAAAGCGGCGTCGTTCCCACGCTGATTTTCTACGGACTCAACATGCTCTCGCCGCGCTTTTTCCTCCTTGCGAGCCTTCTTATCTGCTCCGTTGTCTCCCTCTCCACCGGAAGCTCGTGGAGTACAAGCGGCACGGTCGGAATCGCGCTGATGGGAATCGGAGCGGGGCTCGGCATTCCGGCTCCCGTTACGGCCGGTTTCATCCTTTCAGGCGCCTATTTCGGCGACAAGATCTCGCCCCTTTCGGACACGACGAACCTCGCACCGGCGGTATCGGGGGCTGAACTGTTCGACCACATCAAGGCCATGTTGTGGACCACGCTGCCGACGCTCTGCATCGTCATGGGCATCGCCTGGTTCATGGGAACGAAGTACGGGGCCGGCGCGCTCGACGCAACCAAAATCAGCCTCATCCAGCAGATGATGGCCTCCGAATTTCCGATTTCCCTCATGGGCTTCGTTCCGCCCCTGCTCGTCCTGACGCTTGCGGCGATGAAAATCCCCGCAATACCGGGAATCGTCTCGGGAATGCTCCTCGGTTCCATTCTGGCCCTGGTGCATGGCCTCGATATCGGAAGCGTGCTGGGCGCCCTGCATTCCGGGTACAGCACGTCCCTGATAACGAAGGTCTCCGAGGCCGGAGACCTCGCCGCGCTTGCGGAAGCCGTCAAGGGGTCAGCCATGCAGCTTTCCGCAACGGCGGACGTCGAAATGTACAAGAGCGTCGGCGGCCTTCTGAAAGACCTTTTGAACCGGGGCGGCATGTCCTCCATGCTCGGAACGATCTCGCTGATTCTGATGGCGCTCACGCTCGGCGGCATTATGGAGACCTGCGGGTACCTCGAAGTCATTCTCGAGCGGCTCATGCAAACGGTTCGCACCGTCGGCGGCCTCATCACGTCGGTTATCGCGTCCTGCATCTTCGCGAATATGTTCCTTGGGGATCAGTATCTCGCGATCGTCATCCCGGGACGCATGTTCAAGCCCGGGTTTGAAAAGTTCGAAGTCGGCGGGAGAAAACTCGCCCCCCGCATGCTCTCACGGTCTCTGGAAGACTCCGGAACGCTCACGTCGGTCCTGGTTCCCTGGAACACGTGCGGCGCGTACAACAGCGGCGTTCTGGGCGTTGCGACCCTTGAATACCTCCCGTACGCCTTTCTGAACTGGCTGAACCCGCTTGTCGCGATAGCCCTGACGTATATGGGGATCGGCGTTTACTGGAAAGATCCGGAGAGCGAACCGAAGCGATGACGCATCCTTCGGATATCCTTCCCGCCGAAAGCAGCGCCTCCTTTCCGAAACAGATGAAATACCTCTCGGTGCTTCTCGGCGTTTTTCTGATGGCCGAAGGCGTCCGCGGATTCGTTTCCCCATCGGGAAGGGGGGCGTATCTCGCGTTCCCGTATTTTCTCGTTGGGGCGGTCTGTATGTACATCTTCGGATACGACCGGCGTCTGTTCCTCGACCGGGAAGGAGTCGTCCGGGAAACAGCCATCTGGGGACGGGTGCTCCGTGACGTGACGCCGTGGTCCTCGATCGTCGGCATCTCGATGACTCCCGCAAAAGGAAAGGTTCTAGCGTTTTTCAGGAAAGGAACGACGGGATGGCGCATGCGATTCTCGTCCGAAGAGGAACTCCGCTCCTTTCTGGAGGATGTCGCTCCCGACGTGCCGATGGAATAACGAAACGAAACGCGGCGGACTCACTTTTTCGCGAGTCCGCCGCGTTCTTTTACCGGGTTCAGGATTTCTGCGATTCCTTGTTGAATGTTCGGATCCAGGCATTTGGGTGGAACCCAAAAATAGAGCCTCTGCCATACGGAAAAACGGATGCGTTGCGAAAGACTGTCAGAAAATTGGGGAAGAACGTTTCCTCCCGTCAAGGTGTTGACACAACCTGAATGCGCGGATATACTATCCCTCGCGTTGATCGAACGCAGGCGGGCGGATAGTTCAGCGGTAGAACACCTGCCTTACACGCAGGGGGTCACAGGT
>ERZ1645192.891-NODE-891-length-25065-cov-48.381407_pt1 | contig 25065 bp, 21 predicted proteins | sample MGYA00575354_ERZ1645192 | MGnify/ENA primary metagenome ERZ1645192 (study PRJEB40844, sample SAMN11349763) | freshwater sediment metagenome | isolation source: river sediment | host: Sediment | place: India: Faizupur Khadar , New Delhi | collected 2017-02-21 ... | reverse complement strand
ATTCAGTATCTATCGGTAGCCTATTGAAATGTCAAGTAAAAGTAAAACAGCGAATGAAAAAATGTCTGAAGTAAAGCCCGAATTTGAGATTGACAAATAGGGTGCAGAGACATAAGAGACCGACTGAGATTCAAGTTATGGTACAAACTGATCAAACGACGCTATACAGTTTCCGCGAAGAATTGTTGAATAGTATTACGCTTTGTAAAATGAAAACAGTCTTGAATTATCACTTTTTAAATGCTAGAAACTGCTGTCTTTCAGCAATGACATCCTGAAAATTGGAGATCGATATGAAAAAAACTATTTCGGTTATTCTCTTCCTGGCAGCTATCCTGCTTGTTGTGGGAACCATCTGGGCTAAGGAAAAGTACACGGTAACGGTTCTGCCCTTTTCGCTTCATAGTGCTGAAAATATTGAATATGTCCGTCAGGGAATTGGTGACATGCTCATCAGCCGTATCTCTGTTCCCGATAAAATTGAAGTCACACGCAAAGATGTTGTTCAGGATGCCCTGAAAAAAACAGGAGCAAGGGAACTGAATCTGACAGATGTTCAAAGCATTGGCCAACAATTGAAATCGGATTATGTGGTGTGGGGAAGTATTACCAAAATCGGCAGCAAAATCAGCATTGACGGAAAGCTGGTTGATGTCTCAGGCGGTAAATCGGATGTCGATATTTTTTTCCAATCGCAAACACTTGACGAAGTGATTCCTAAAATTAATGATTTTTCACAACGACTCGTCCACTATATTCTTGGAGCAACACCACAAGCAACTTTGCCCGCGGCGGCCGTCACACCTGCGGTCGCTCCACCACCTGTTCCCGGAGCCTCACGCGAAGCACAAATCATTGCTGGCATGAAGGCGGGCGGTAAAAAAGGGACACTGACCTCTATGATCAATCCTGAGTTCATCAATGCGGCCGATCCGATCAACCGTAAAAATTTCTGGATGAGCCAGCAGTTTAAATCGGAATTTAACGGAATGGATGTCGGAGATGTCAACAAGGACGGATTAAATGAAGTTGTTATCATTGATCACCATAATATCTATATCTGCCAAAAAACGGGTGATACTTTAAAATTGCTCAAACAAATAAAGGGTAAGTCCTATAATCGTTACATGTCCGTAGATGTCGCGGACATCAATAAGGACGGTACGCCGGAAATTATTGTCACATCGTTAAACGACAGACTGCTTAACTCCTTTGTCCTGCAATACAAAGATGGTGACTATATAACCATCGCTTCCGACATCCGTTATTTTTTACGTGTAATTGATACGGCGTCAGGCACACCATTGCTTTTGGGACAGCCTTATGGGATGGACAAAGTATTCGAGACACAGATTTATGAAATCGTCTGGCGGAATGGAAAATATGTTTCTGGTGATAAAATGAAAATCCCCAGTGGATTGTCTGTATATGGTTTGACCATTGATACACTGGGTTCGGGCGCCAGTGAAAAAATTATCGCCCTTGATGAGTTGGACTACTTATGTATTATTTCACCAACAAACAAACCGTTGAGCCGGATTTTATCTTTCGGCTTTTCACCTGATGAGCTGATCTGGAGAAGTGATGAAGTTTACGGCGGCAGCAACAACTATATCGCAAATATTGACAAGCAAAAGCCCAGTGACAGCAATCTGGAAAACAGTGCTTTTGCCAATTTGCGGATTCTGTCTTTTGATACGAACAAAGACGGCAAAAAGGAACTTATCATTGTTAAAAACCTGTCCTCTGTCGGCCGTATATTTAAGAACCTGAAGCTTTTCTCATCCAGTGAAATCTATAATCTGGAATGGGACGGCCTCGGAATGGCTGAAAATTGGCGCACAAAAAAAATTAATGGTTATGTCGCTGATTACTGCTTTAAGGACATAGATAACGACGGTAAACCGGAAATCGTTCTGGCCCTGGTTCAATCCGTAGGAGCATCAACCAGTGAACGAAGTGTCATTGTTGTCTATGAGTTGGAGATGCCTCAATAGTTATTGACAAACGCTTCACTCTTAGATATAGCGTCCGGGCGACTTCGTAAGCATACGCCTGTGAATGTCGCAAGAAAACCAGCTAAAGGTTTTGGAAATAAATAATCCCTCAGAGGCGGTGTAGCTCAGTTGGTCAGAGCATACGGCTCATATCCGTAGTGTCCCTGGTTCAAATCCAGGCACCGCCACCATAATTTACTGACCCCGCCCATTTCAGGCGGGGCATTTCACAAAGAATTTCATGATCGTAAGATCCAAAAACAGCAACGCAACTTTTCTGCCTCGGCATTTTCTAAAGAACCGGCACCTTCAGTCCATTCTGGCTTCCGCTCGCATGTTAATCCCCCCTCATCGATCCCTTCTGGAGCATTTAGAAGAATTAATTATCGATACTACGGAAGGATCGAAATTGCTGGCCTATATTTCACGACATCCCCATTCCAGAGGATTGATGATTATTCTGCATGGATGGGAAGGTTCTTCCTCGTCAGCCTACGTCCTGGCCGCCGCTTCCTACTTTTATGACCGGAAATTATCGATTTGCCGTCTCAATTTGAGAGATCATGGCAACTCGCATCATCTGAATGAAGGCCTTTTTCACGGTGCTCTATTGCAAGAAACATTCGATGCGGTCAATGCCCTTGCCCGATATTCTGAAAATTTACCGGTCTATCTGCTTGGTTTTTCTCTGGGCGCCAACTTTGCTTTACGTATCGCAATAAAACATTCCCAAACACCGATTAAAAATTTGGAACAGGTGTTTGCCGTCAGTCCTCCCTTGGACCCTTATAAGACAACACTGGCTATTGATAACGGTTTGGCTTTCTATCGAAAATACTTCCTGAAAAAATGGAGGCGTTCTCTGAAAAAAAAGCAACGACTTTTTCCGCAAAAATATAACTTTAATAAAATGCTGCGCGCAAAAACCTGTATAGATTTAACTTCGGACATGATGACTTATTTCCCGGATTTTTCTTCCTATCGGGATTATTTCAAGTTATATACACTGAATGAAAAATCATTTCAGAATCTGAATTTGCCGGTCAATATATTTATAGCAGCGGATGATCCTGTTATTCCGCTGGAGGATTTCCAATCACTTGGCGATAACGATTTTTTAAAAATTTTTCGACTGCCTTTTGGCGGTCATTGTGGTTTTATTGACTTGTTTCCCTATCGTCGCTGGTATAATGAAAAAATATCAGAAACGTTAAGGTAAGCACTGAAAGGATTGAGATGGACTTAAAACTGCTTCAACAAAAAGACGATTTTCCGCTTTACGTTTTGAGACAATTAGACAAGGCATCTATTGACTATCAAGAAAAACACCTCTCGATTGTCCAATCTAATTCTAAGGGGGGCAATCATCTGGAAGCCGGCGTTGTGTTGCTGCTTCATTATAATAATTCAGAATTTTGTTTTCAGCTGATTAAACGTTCAGCAACCGTCGCGCAGGCAGGCGACATCAGCTGTCCTGGAGGCATCCTGGAAGACTCAACTGATGCAATGTTGAATCACATTCTTCTAAAAACAGGCATTATCCACACCATTGATAACCGGACCCTGAATGATCTTCCGAATAGAGATGAACAGACAGCCGATTTAATCAGGCTTTTTCTGATGAACGCGCTGCGCGAATCCTGGGAAGAAATAGGTCTGAGTCCGCTCAATGTTGATTTTCTGGGCGCCCTCCCCTCTTATTCACTGACTTACTTTTCCCGGACCATCTTTCCTCTAGCTTGCCTGGTTAAGGCTTCTTACACGTATCAGCTGAATCCTGAAGTTGAAAGAGTCCTGGAAATTCCCCTGAGCTATTTTTTCCAAAGTTCATCTTATGCCATGGTGGAGGTTGAATCTGGTCTTGGAAGTTCCGATCCGCGCTACAATATGAAACTGCCCTGTCTGGTCATCCCGGATGGTCAGGGTAATGATGATATTCTCTGGGGCGCGACATTTTACATCGTCACCAATTTTTTACAGATTGTTTCCGGAACGACATTGCCACCCTCACCCCCTTCGCGCAGGGTTAAAAAAACACTCTCTTCCCATTACGCCTCGGGACACCGCTGATGCCATGAGTATTTTATCCATTAATCATGCAGTCGTCGATACGATCATCTTTGATTTTGACGGTACTCTGGCTAAATTAAACATTAATTTTGATCAAATGCGTCGCGCCATTTTTGAACTTGTTTCCCGTCATGGTATTGATCATCAAAGTCTGCAGCACCGGTTTATTTTGGAAATCATCGGTGAGGCAAACGCGATTTTGCGTAATTATTCACTTAAAAAAGAGCAATCCTTTACGGAGGAAGCATATCAGATTATTGAAGGCATTGAAGTAGAGGCTGCCCACAGGGGAGAATTATTCAGTGGAACAAAAGAACTGCTAACGGCTCTTGATAACCATTCTATTCGGGTTGGAATTATTACCAGAAACTGCTCCAAAGCAGTTCATACAGTGTTTCCGGACATTTCATCCTATTGCCGGATCATCGTCTGCCGTGACGATGTAAATCATGTCAAGCCACACCCCGAACAACTCAATCTTGCACTGTCCAGGCTGGGCAGCAAAGCCAACCGAGCCATCATGATCGGCGATCATCCCCTGGATATAGAAACTGGTCGAAATGCCGGCACACTGACTGCAGGCGTCCTGACCGGTCATTTTCAAGAAGACGATTTTATGGCAGCAGGGGCAAATTTTATTTTACCACAAGCCTTGGATATTTTAAAATTGCTGGAATGAGTATAAGTTCACTGATCGTATTTGATTGACATATTTTATCAAATTATATACGAACCTTCGTTACTTAGACCCTACATGTCATCCTGAGTATTATTTTGATTTAAAGGAATAAATGATGAATCCACATGTTTTTCGTGAATATGATGTTCGAGGTGTCGTTGATAAAGATTTAAACGAAGAATTTATTGTGAACCTGGGACGAGCTATCGGCACATATGCGCAGCAGAATAAGGTTAAAACCATGACGGTGGGACGTGATTGCCGTTTGAGCTCAGATGCCTATCACCGATATTTGATCCAAGGCCTGAATGCCGCGGGGATTGATACTATTGATATTGGTCTTTGCGCGACACCCATACTTTATTTTTCTATTCGACATTGCCAGGCCGGTGGGGGTGTTATGATCACCGGCAGCCACAATCCGCCGGAATTTAACGGCTTCAAAATCTGCATCGGATATGATTCCATTCACGGCCAGCAGATCCAAGAATTAAAAAAAATTATGGAAGCAGGGAATTACTTTTCCGGTAAAGGATCTACGCAGCTCAAAGGTTTAACCGAGGTTTATCAAAACTATCTTTTTGATCGCGTTCAAATATCCAAAAAATTTAAAGTCATACTGGATGCCGGAAACGGTGTCGGCGGACAATTTGCGCTGCCCCTTCTGGAGAGGATGGGCTGTGATGTCACCTGTCTCTATTGTGATCCGGACGGCCGCTTTCCCAACCATTTCCCCGATCCCACAGTTGAAGATAATTTAAAAGACCTTATTAATCTGGTTGTCCTAAGGAAAGCTGATTTAGGAATAGCCTTTGACGGAGACGCCGACCGCATCGGTGTCATCAGTAATACCGGTGAAATTATCTGGGGAGACAAACTGCTGCTTTTGTTTGCACGCTATATTTTAAAAGAGCATCCCGGGGCTACCATCATCGGTGAGGTTAAATGTTCACAGGTTTTATACGACGGCATCAGGCAATATTCCGGTCGTCCGATTATGTGGAAGGCCGGCCATTCGCTTATTAAAGCCAAGATGAAAGAAGAAAAGGCTCTTCTCGGCGGAGAAATGAGCGGCCATTTATTTTTCGCCGACCGTTATTTTGGATATGATGACGCCATATACGCCGCCGTGAGATTGCTGGAAATCCTTTCACAGACCAATCAAAAAATAAGCGAATTGTTTTCCGATGTGCCGCAAACGTTTGTTACGCCCGAAATACGAGTGGATTGCGATGATGACAAAAAAGCAGCGGTTGTGGAGAAAATCAAGCACCACTACCGGAAAACGCCCGGCGTCATTGATATTGACGGTATCCGCATTCCGTTTAAAGAGGGATGGGCGCTCGTGCGCTGTTCCAACACTCAGCCGGTTATCGTCCTGCGTTTTGAAGCTTCATCTGCTGAAAGTCTAGAAAATATTCGCAGCGAAGTGGAAAACCTGCTGCTTTAATAATAACGGCCACTTAAAGATTATGGATGATCACAGCGATTTGCCGCATATTTCCATTAATTGTACCGATGTTTACAACAGAGGCATTCGCAGGGGTTATTTTCTTATTGAATATTTTCTCATAGTATGTAAGTTTTTTCACAAGCATTTAAAATGCAATACATTATTATGTTACGTTTAAACTTGAAGATGGAGTGGGTATGATGAAAATTGCGTATCGTTTTTATTTTTTTCTGCTGATCTGCATGTTCTTATTCGCATGTAGTAATAAAACAGCAGGCATTGCAGGCAAAATTATTGATGGTCAAGAAAAGCCCATGTCGGGCGTTTCTATTATTTTCAAGCAAGTTCAGCCTGTTCAGGGATATGAACAATTCGAGACCAAAACCGGTACAGACGGTAATTTTCAGATAGCAGGTATCGCTCCCTCGTCCGACTACATTATGACTATACTTTCCGTCAAATGGAGCACAAATATCGCCAAGAAAATAAAAACCCCGAAGTCGGGGAAAAATCTGGTTTTAACCACCCCGATTAAAATTCGTTTTAACCAAATGAAAGACGGCACTATTGTTGATACCAAGACTGGTTTGCAATGGTTGATTTATCCTGTCGCTGATATAACAGCCGCCAATGTTGAAAATACTGTAAAGGAACTTAGAGAGGGAGGCTTTGCCGACTGGCGTCTTCCGTCTCGGATGGAACTTGCAGGCATTCAGGAAAATCCCGAATTGACGAATAAAACGTGTTGTGTTTGGGTTGCAGATACGAATTCGAAATCTGTCGATTGGATTGTCTATGGAGAAGAAAATAATGAAATATGGACGTCCAGAAAAGAATTTCCTGAAAATAGAATTGTTGTCGTAAGAGATTTGATGCCGGCAACTGCTCAAGTTCCTATTGCGCCAGTTGCAAAACCATAAAGCGGTATCGATATGGCGAAAGCCTGTTTCCAGCACCCAGCGAGCGGCATTCTGTTTAACCTTTCCCGCTGAAGATGAGTCGAAGATTACAGACGAAAGTCACGGAGAGTGGTGACATGAAAAAATACATGATTTTATTGATACCGGCTTTCTTGCAGCTGATTTTCATGGGCTGTGCGGATATGGGTCTGTATCAGCGACTTGTTATAAAGAAAACCGTTACGCCTCAGAAGAGTGTGCGCACGACCTGGCTGGGCACAGCAGGCATGTTTATAACGGACGGAAAAACGGGCATCCTGATCGATCCCTATTTGAGCAGATTCAGCATGAGCAAGATCGTGTTTGGTTGGCCCTTGGAACCCAACTACGCCCTGATCCGAAAATGGGCCGAGAAACTAGGTAGGGAAAATATCACGGCGGTCATCGTAAGCCACAGCCATTTTGACCATGTCGCGGACGCCCCCTATTTCGCAATCGAGGCTGACGCACCGCTCATCGGCACAGAAAGCACCATCAATGTGGGCAGGGGCGCCGGTATGGCGGAAAGCAAATTGATAGCTGTGAAGCCGGACCAGACCATGCGGTTCGGAGATTTTACCGTAAAGTTCATTGAAAGCGCCCACGGCCCCGCCCTCCTGGGCCGCGTACCCTATCCCGGAACCATCGACCAACCGCTTACCCCGCCGGCAGCAGCGGGAGATTACCGTTTGGGCGGCGTGTTTGCCCTGCTGATCAGTCACCCTTCCGGGGCGATCCTTCATCATGGAAGCGCAGGATTCAAACCGGAAATGTATGACGGGATTGCTGTGGATGCAATTTTTTTGGGTATCGGCGGCAGAGGGGATACTGATCAATATCTGGAAAATGTCGTATTGAAAACCCGTGCGCGACTTGTGGTTCCGGTGCACTTTGACAACTTCTTCAAGCCGCTGGAAGACGGCATGTCATTTCTCCCAATGGTGAAATTCGCTGAATTCTACCGCAAGGCTGATAAACACCGGTCGCTGTTCACGTTACGGACCATGCCCTTCTGCGAAGAAGTTGCAATTCTGCCCATGGATACTGCCATAGAACCTCTTGGTGCTATTCGATAGGAGTGTTGCCGATTGTCCTTGCGCCTCATTTTTCCCGACGCATGACGTGCACGGCAGTGGCTTTGAATGAGACAACTACCATTGAACCTTCACAGATGCCTAATTCATCGCAAGAAGAAACCGTGATATAGGCGACCACAAGAAAACCGCAGTCTAAAATCATTTTATAGAAAAATGCTTGACGGATGATTTTCTGAATTTTTGCTTCAAAAACATTACGTGCACTGGTTTTTTCCGCTATGGCCGGCAACACGGTGATATTTTCCGGTCTTATACAGCAGTATACATTTTGCCCCGGCAAAAAATTACCCACTGCTTCAATTATTTTTCCATCCACGGAAATTTCCATAAGGCCCGCATTGCATCTTTTGACATTTCCTTCCAATATCGTTTCCGTGCCGACAAAGTTGGCTACAAATTCGGAGTCCGGCTGATTGAAAATCTCAGCGGTAGTTCCTGATTGAATAATTTTGCCTTCGGCCATCACAGTTACATTCTGCGCCAGACGCAATGTTTCTTCACGATCGTGTAACGCCAACACGGCGGTAATTTTTGTTTTCTCCAGAATATTCCGGAGATCATCCATGAGCGTTTCCCTCGTCGGAGGATCGAGCGAGTTAAAAGCCTCGTCCATCATTATCACCTCCGGCTTCAAGGCAAACGCACGTGCCAGAGATACTCTTTTAGCTTCCCCACCGGAAAGCGTTTTAGCTGATCTTGTGGCAAGAGAACTAATCCCAAAATAGTCTAATGATTCCTCAACACTCTTTTCAATTTCACTACCTGTTAGATGCCGGAATTTCAGGCCCAGAGCTATGTTCTTATAAACAGACGTATTGAGGAGAAGCGGCTCCTGGAAAACAACAGAGATACTTCGACGCATGGTAGAACGACTAGCGCTGCTATCGATAGGCACTCCCTGATAATATATCTTTCCCTGGCTTGTTTTTAACAAACCGGCCATCGTTAAAAGAAGTGTTGACTTGCCTGCGCCATTGGGACCGATCAGGGCAAGGATTCTGCCCTTTTCAACAGTCAGCTCGCTGATATCCAAGACAGTGACGCCACTGCGCTTGACGATTAAATTTTGAACGGTAAGTATGTTCATCGTGGATGCTGCCTTTGTTGTACCTGCGTGAGAAGGAGATTAACCAGAAATGCCAAAATCAAAAGGATAACACCCAATGCTATAGCAATGTCAAAATTTCCTTTGCCGGTTTCCATGACGGTTGCGGTGGTAAGCACGCGCGAATATCCTTTGATATTACCACCGACCATAATAGAAGCGCCGACTTCGGAAATGACGCCACCAAAACCGGCCATGACAGCTGCCAGAAGCGGCAGTTTGGATTCTTTGATCAATACCCACACCATCTGCATCCGACTGGCGCCCAGTGATAGAATCTGCAAGCGCAAATTCGGCGGCAGGTTTTGAATAGAGGCCAGCGAGATACCCATGACAATCGGCGTGGCGATGATCGCCTGCGCTATAATCATCGCATACGGGGTGTAGAGAATCTCCAGAAACCCCAGTGGTCCGCTTCGCCAGATCAAAATCGTTACAAACAGACCCACAACAACGGGTGGCAACCCCATTCCCGTGTTGATGATACTAATGACCAGTCTCTTTCCGCTAAAGTTGGTTAGAGCGACGATTGTTCCAATGGATACGCCGATGAAAAGACTGATAAACGTGGCTGTCCCTGATATTTTCAAAGACAGCCACGTAATGCCCATAACTTCGGGATCAAAACTGATGATCAATTCAAAAGCTTTGATGACCCCTTGAATAATTAATTCCACTCAGTGCCCCTAGCTGTTACTTCCCTAAATCTTCCACTTTTTTCCCGGCATCAGGGAAAAACAGAGGTGACCCGAATTTATCGACGCCGAAAGTTTTAATGATATTTTGTGTAGGTTTGGAAACCATGAAATCTGCAAATGCTTTGGCACCTTCGGCATTGGCTTTAGGCCATTTGGCGCTGTTAACTTCAATCACGTGATAAATGTTAAGCAGCGCCGCATCGCCTTCCGATAAAATATCCAGATTCAGATTCTTTTTCATCGCCAGATAGGTGCCTCTGTCAGCCAATGTATAGCACTTTTTCTCCGCCGCAACATTTAAGGTCTGTCCCATCCCCAGTCCGGTTTCCTGATACCATTTCTGCCCGATGGGATTGATTTCCGCTTTCTTCCATAATGTTTTTTCTTTCGCATGTGTTCCCGAATTATCTCCCCGCGATGCAAACAATGCGTTGCCAGAGGCGATCAATTTCATTGCCTCAGCCGACGATTTCGCAGTTTTAACTTTGGCTGGATCAGCGCCTGGCCCAACAATAATAAAATCATTGTGCATCACCAGACGCCGGTTAATTCCGTAACCTTCAGCAATAAACTTCTTTTCCGCATCTGGTGAATGAACCAGCATGACGTCCGCCTCGCCTTTTTGTCCCATCGCCATAGCCTGCCCGGAACCTACAGCAATCGTTTTTACAAAGTAGCCCGTTTGTTTTTCAAATATAGGAATCAAAACATCAAGTAATCCCGTATCCTGCGTACTGGTGGTTGTTGCCAGAATAATATTTTTTTGTTTAGGCGCGGCAAAAACATTCGCTGCACCCAATACCACAAGCACTGTCACAATCATTAACGTAATAACCCATTTGCTGCTTCTCAAGATTTTCATGACTTATCTCCTTTTTGTTAATTCCTATTTCTTATTTGATTTTTGCCATTCGATGGAATTTGGGAAGAACAGCACTGCGCCATATTTATCCTTGCCGAAATCCCGGATGAGCAGCTGGCCTTTTTCGGGCGAGGTCAGCCATTTTACAAATTTCATAGTATCTTTCACATTGACCTTGGGACATTTTTGCGGGTTGACCGGTATCAGCGAAATATAGTTCAATAGAGATTCGTCACCTTCAACCAGAATGGATAGTTTGATTTGAGATTTTATTGAAATATAAGTGGCCCGATCAATGACTGTGTAAGCTTCTTTTTGATCAGTGTATTTGAGTGTAGGAACATTGCCTTCAGCACCCTTTTCGTAAACGGCATACCATGAACCGGCAGGCTTTATTCCAGCCTTCCCCCAAAGTTCCATCTCCGCGACATGCGTTCCTGATTTGTCGCCGCGGCTGATAAAAAGAGAGCCGCTATCCATAATTTTCTTTAACGCTTCTGTTGCTGTTTTTATCCCTTTAATTCCCGCAGGATCAGCCGCCGGTCCGACAATGACAAAATCATTATACATCAGAGGAATTCTTTCGATGCCGAAACCATCAGCAATAAACTTTTCTTCCAGTGACTTGGCATGAACCATAACCAGATCGATGTTGCCTTGGCGGGCAATATTCAATGCCGCTCCAGTTCCCGCACCCACATGACGCACGCGAATGCCGGTCTCTTTTTCAAACTGATCCTCGAGAACGCCCACAATGCCCGAATCAATCGGGCCGATTGTGCTGGATAAAAAGATAAATTTATCACCATCAGCGGCCAATGCAAAACTGGACCATAACAATAAAAGCAGCACCAGACATTTTCCAATAAATACTTTCATTTTTAACACTCCTTTCTTTTATTATTTCTAGTGAATAATTTCTCTATGAATGGAGGATGCGTCCCGCATCCTTAAAACTGTAATTTCCTATTTTTCCAACACGGCTTTTAAATTGCTCCGACTGAAGCGTTTCTATAAAAGCCTGAATAGCCGGTTGAAAGAATGTGTTTTTATTGAGAACCATATCGAAACGTTCGCTGACAATGGGCTGGAAATTCAGGTCCAGTATTTTTGCGACAGCGGCCGATGCGATACCTACATCAGCTTCACCAGAAATGAGAGAAAGTCCCACTTCAAAATGCGTATAGACTTCACGGTCGTACCCTGAAATATCGGCACAGGCGATTTCTCTATTTTTTAGTTCATAATCCAACAGAATTCTTATTCCCGACCCGCGTTGTCTGTTGACAAAACGCAGGTCTTTTTGGGTAAGACTTTCCCATCCCCTAAAACTATTCGACTTGGATTTTGGAGTCAGAAAACCAATTTGACGATAAAACAGATTTACAACAACCGGTTGATGGTCCGGGCAATACTTTTTCAAATACGGTGTATTATATTCGCCGGTTTCGGGATCATAGAGGTGCGAAAACGCAATATCCGTCAATCCCGTATTGAACGCCTCCAAACCGTTGACACTGCCGGTATTGGCTGAAAAAATATTGAAGGCTGGATGCTTTGTTTTGATTGCCGTCAACAGGATATCCAGCAGTGGATCATTACTGCCGGCTGCCAGAAGCGCACCTTCGATGGAATTGATTCTTTTCCTGGCCTGTTTGAGGCCATCGTGGGCGCTTGTCTGTATCCAGTCATCAATAAGTTTAAGCGGAAAAATCCACTTTCCCGTCACCCGCGTGCAGGGAATTTTCCCTGCCTTGATGAGTAAATATATCTGTTTTTCATGAATATCCAAATATTTGGCAACTTCTTTTGTATTCATTAATTCGTTGGACATAAGCCCTCCATTTTGAGGATTAGATTGATAAAGCATATCCTATAATTTATCAAGAATATTATTCCAAATTCCGACTTACAATTACTTGCATTTTCCCAATATTCTCTTCAAGGATATTTTTAGTTTATATGGAACTATTTTATCCAACTGAATACTGTTTATGGATAGATATTATCCGGTTTTAATATTTCAAGCGAATAGAGAATCATGGCATAACTTAATATTAGTTTTTAATAACATGTAGTTATTTTTTTAGTAACTTCTGGTATAAAATTTGATATAAGATTGAATTATTCAGAACTACTATGAAGTTTAGCAGTTGAAATAGCTTCATCAATGTTTAGATTTGAGCAATTTCAAACTTATGGTAAACAAACTTAGAAAGGTATCTTTCGACAGTGCCATACAATGAATAAGAAAATTTTGTTACTCATTTTATTGATTTTATTATTCAGCAAAAGCCTCTGGGCTACTGATACGTTTCAAAAAGGTGATGTGCTTACCCTTCAACAATGCATTGACACCGCTCTGAAAAATCATCCCGCAATAAATGCCGCAACCGGCGCAATCAGGCAATCCGAGAGTAAAATCGGCCAGGCCAGCGCCGGTTATTACCCCCAGATCGTCTTTCAATCCGGCTATTCACGCGTCGGTCCGGCAGCCACCTCCATGAGAAGTGACCCCTATAATTATTACTCCGACACGCTAAACCTCAACCAAACCCTGTTTGATTTCGGCAAAACATCCACATCGGTGGATATTGAGAAATTAAGAAAGCAATCGGCCGAAGCGGATTTTCAAGAAACAACCTCTTCCATCATTCTTATGGTGAAGGAGACTTACTATTCTTTTCTCAAAGCGAAAATGAGTGAGGCCGTTGCGCTGGAGACAGTCAATCAGTTTCAACAACACTATGACATTGCCAGAACGTTTTTTGAAACAGGTAAAAATTCAAAAATTGATGTCACCAGTGCGGAAGTCAATCTCAGCGACGCCGGCATTCAATTGATTTCCGCTCAAAACGCTATGCGCATCGCGCGGGTCAACCTGAACAAAGCCATGGGCGTGATATCCACTACCGAATACAATGTTCAGGAAGCATTTCATCTTGAGCATGCCGATATTTCCTTTGATACCGCCTTGGCACAGGCTTACGAAAACAGGCCGGATATTCTTTCCACCCGTTTGAAAAAAGACGCCTTGGAAAAAAGCATTAATCTTAATAAAAAAGGGTATCTCCCCGTAATTTCCGGCAACGCCACCTATGGTTATGCGGGAGATGATACTTCCATGGATAAATCATGGAATGCCGGCGTTGCTTTGACCTTCCCGCTTTTCACTGGCCTTTCCACCAAGTATGCCGTTGCAGAAGCCAGAGCCAATCTGGACATTGCAAAGGCCAATGAGGAATCGCTCAGGCAGACCATTTATCTGGAAGTGCAATCTGCCTATCTGAACCGTAAGGAAGCTTTTGAACGCATTGAAACGGGCAGGATCATTGTGCGTCAGGCCGAAGAAAACCTTGAACTTGCCCGCGGACGATATGCAACCGGTGTAGGCAGTTCCATCGAGATTACGGATGCCATGATCAAACTCAATAATGCCAAATTGACGTATATCAGCGCTTTGTCCGACTTCAGCGTTGCACAGGCCCGTCTGGAAAAAGCCATTGGAGTCCAAAAATGAAAAAAATTATCATCGCGGTTGTCATCCTGATTTTAATTCTCATCGGTGTGCTTTACTTTTTCAAAAAAAATGACAAAGCACCCCAATACATAACGCAGACAGCTGAACGGGGCGATATTCGCGCGACCGTTTCCGCAACAGGAACGGTCAATGCTGTCACTACGGTTCTGGTTGGTACACAAGTCTCCGGAACGATCAAGCAGATTTATGTTGATTACAACTCAACCGTCAAGAAAGGACAGTTGCTGGCTCAAATTGACCCGTCCTCATTTGAAGCGCAAGTCGCGCAGGCTTCCGCCAATTTATTATTAGCCCGTGCCAATTTAGAAAAATCCAGAGTCGCTCTGCGCGATACCCTCACAACTTTTGAAAGAAATAAGATTCTATACGGAAAGAACTTTATCTCCAGGAGTGATCTGGATTCATCCGAAACCGTTTATCTTTCAGCCTTGGCGCAAATTAAAGCGTCCGAGGCGCAGGTTGAACAGACCCGGGCAGCGCTGAGTTTATCTCAGACAAACCTTCGCTACACACAGATCGTTTCCCCGGTCAACGGCACGGTCATTTCGCGTAGCGTTGATGTGGGACAAACCGTAGCAGCCAGCTTTCAGACTCCAACGCTTTTCACCATCGCCCAAGATCTGACGAAAATGCAGATTGATGCCAGTATTGATGAAGCGGATATTGGCAGAATAAAGACAAACCAGCCTGTGACCTTTACGGTGGACGCATATCCCGACCAGACATTTAAAGGAAATGTTTCAGAAATCCGCAACGCACCGACCACCGTGCAAAACGTGGTAACCTATGCTGTGATTGTCAAAGTGGATAACCCTGAGCTGAAACTTAAACCCGGCATGACAGCCAACGTGTCGATTATTATCGACGACAAAAAGGGTATTTTACGCATTCCCAACGCCGCGCTAAGAGTAAAGATCCAAGACAAGGAAATTACAGCCACTGCGCCCAAAGGCACGGGCGTCTGGGTTATGGAGGATAAAAAACCAACGCGTATCGCTCTTACCGTCGGCATCAGTGATAACCGCTTCACAGAAATCCTGTCCGGAAATATTTCTGAAACCTCTAGGCTTATTGTTGAAGTAAAAAATAATAATCAAAAAACGAATGCACAGCAAGGTCCCCCTCCCGGCCCGAGGTTTTAAATAAAATGGCATTGATTGAAACGGATCAGTTGGAGAAGAAATACGAAGTCGGCGACAGCATCGTTCACGCGCTAAACAAAGTATCTCTGCAGATTTCTGCGGGGGAGTTCGTCGCAGTGATGGGGCCTTCAGGCTCCGGTAAATCCACTTTTATGAACGTCATTGGATGTCTGGATGAGCCGACCGCCGGCCGCTATCTGCTCGACGGCATCGACGTCAGTCAAATGGACCGCGACGCGCTTGCGGAAATTCGCAATGAAAAAATCGGATTTGTTTTTCAGGGTTTCAATCTTCTTTCGCGCACCACAGCACTGGAAAATGTAGAGGTGCCCCTGCTTTACAGCAAAAACATCCCCAAAGACCGAAGTCATAAAGCACGAGAAGCTCTTAAACTCTTAGGATTGGAAGAAAGGCAGCAGCATCATCCTAATCAGCTCTCCGGCGGGCAGCAGCAGCGGGTGGCCATTGCCCGCGCCCTGGTGAACAACGCACCACTCATTCTGGCCGACGAACCGACCGGCAATCTGGATACTAAAACCAGTGTTGAAATTATGGAGCTCTTTGTCCGGCTTAATGAAGAAAAAAAAATCACAATCGTTCTGGTGACGCATGAACCGGACATCTCGGCATACAGCAAGCGAATTATTCGTTTCCTTGATGGACAGATAATCAGCGATCAGGAAAACAGACCATGATCAATCTTCCTGCCACCATTAAAATTTCATTGCGTTCCCTGCGCGTTAACAAGATGCGCTCTGCTTTAACCATGCTGGGGATCATCATCGGTGTCGCCGCTGTCATCACCATGCTGGCAGTGGGCCGTGGCGCCAGCAATAAAATATCTGAACAGATCTCGGCTGTCGGCAGCAATCTGATTATTGTTCTTCCCGGTTCGACAACCACCGGCGGCATTCGCCTGGGCAGCGGCGCAATTCAGAATCTGAATCGAGCCGATGCTGATGCCATTAAAAGTGAGTGTTCCGCTGTATCAACGACCGCTCCTATTTTAAACGGCGGCGCACAAATTGTTTACGGCAATCAAAACTGGGCAACCGTCGTTTACGGAACGGATGAAAGCATGGTGGAGATTCGGGACTGGACACTGGCTATCGGCAGAAATTTTTACGAACAGGAAATTCGTAGCGCCGCCAAGGTCTGTATATTGGGACAAACCGTTGTGGATAATCTTTTCGGCAATAATGATCCGATCCAACAAATCATCCGGATCAAAAAAGTGCCGTTTACTGTGATTGGCGTTCTGGACTCCAAAGGCCAGTCCATGATGGGCCAGGATCAGGACGATATTATTTATGTGCCCGTCACCACGGCACAAAGAAACCTTTTCGGAAGAACGTTTCCGGGAACGGTGCGATCGATCATGGTCAAGGCCAAAAGCACGGAAGAACTCGACAGAGCCGAAGCGCAGATCAAAGAACTGCTGCGGCAAAGACATCGAATCGGTCCGACTCAAGAAGACGATTTTACCGTCCGCAACCTTACGCAAATGATGCAGATGGCTGAGCAGTCCTCCAAAGTCATGGCGCTCTTGCTGGCGGCTATTGCCAGCGTATCGCTCTTGGTGGGTGGCATCGGCATTATGAACATCATGCTGGTTTCGGTCACGGAAAGAACCCGGGAGATCGGCATCCGCATGGCAGTGGGCGCCAGGTCATGGGACATCCGCACACAATTCATCATCGAGGCACTCATTTTGTCTCTCATCGGCGGTCTGGTCGGCGTTTTACTGGGCATCCTCTCTGCAGAATTGCTTTCCTTCTTTGCCGGATGGACCATATTAATTTCGACCTATTCCATTGTGCTGTCTTTTGGTTTTTCCGGACTCGTCGGTATTTTTTTCGGATTCTACCCGGCATATAAAGCATCTCTGATGAACCCCATTGACGCTCTCCGACATGAATAAACCAATGGATCCATCGGGACACCACACCTTTGAATAATTATATTGACCTATCCATTCATTTACGGTAAAAACCTCACAAATTTATCAGCCACAAAGAATGAATTCAGCGGATAAATTTATTAGAATATTCATAAAATATTATTAGTAAAGGGAGGCACAGAAAAGGAATATGAGTATGGAAATTAAAGCCCCCATGCCGGGGAAAATTGCCAGCATTCCGGTGAATGTCGGCAGCCAAGTACAGGAAGAAGAGGAAGTCATCATCATGGACGCAATGAAAATGGAAATTCCCGTTTATGCCCCGGGCGCAGGAACCATCAAGGAAATTAAAGTCAAGGTTGGCGATTCCGTCAATGAAGGCCAGGTGCTGGCCATCCTCGAATAGAACGTATCTCCTTATCCGAAATTAACAAACCCGTTGAATTTACACGTCAGGTATAAAACAACGGGTTTGTTTTACTCTAGATGATTTTTCCACACTGTATTAAGTCACAACCTCCGGCAGAGCCGGAGGCTTGTTAATGTGAACCGCTCAAAGCGGTCTGTTTATGAACCACCTAAAGGTGGTTATTTCTCAAACATACCCAGTTGATCAAGGCGACGGTCTTCCGTTTCCTGTCGCCTGATGTAATCGCGGATTGTTTTCTCATCCGCACCTACGGTTGATACAAAGTAACCTCGAGCCCAAAAATGTTGACCTGTAAAATTCTTTTTCCGTCCCATGTACGTTCTGGCTATCTGGATGGCGCTTTTCCCTTTAAGATAACCTACGACCTGAGAAACTGAATACTTGGGTGGTATCGATATCAGCATGTGTATATGATCCGACAAGAGATGCCCTTCGATCACCTGGCACTCTTTTTGCGTAGCAAGGTCCCTGAACGTTGAACCCAAATGCTTCCGCAATTCCACATACAATGTCTTCTTCCGACACTTCGGTATCCATACCACGTGATACTTGCATTCCCACTTTGTATGGTTTAAACTCCTTACATCTTCCACTGTTTGCCTCCTCTGCTGTAAACTTTGAGCGGTTCACAGCGGAAAGGCTTTCCTGTATTCCCGGAATTGTCAAACTCTGGGAGTCCCCCGGCATAGCCGGGGGTTTACTCAGGAGAAATTACTTTGAGATTTTCCATAACCTCCAAAAAAATCATTCCAGTCGGATCACCTCGCCGTTTAAATAAGGCCTTTTGAGAAGAAATCCTTTTTTTCGTCCCCCTGCCCTCTTTTTCTTTTCTACCGCCTTTTGGACCCAAGGCTTAGTAATGGAATAGTCTTCTTCGTGGATAGGAGAACCGTTAAATGCCTTCCCGTTGCAACCAGTTGTGGTAGGAAACCATCCGGGACAACACCTTGACGGCCCGCTCCGGGGTCAGGAAAGCGATTCCGCTGTAAGGGTTTTCGGGAATTTCGGTGATGGTCCGGCTGTGAACATCATCGAGGAATACACCCAAGATGGGTTTCCCATATTTTACCATCAGTTCAGCGCTGCGCTGGAATACCTCAGCCTCCGAATCCTTATACATCTTAATGCCCATATCGTAGTATTCCTGTTGGACTACCTGTCCGGTGTCGCGTGCCGCCTTAACCATCGTATCGATCAGTCGAAGTCTTCCCACGACACCTAAATGGATGATGGCATCGCATTGATCCCATTGGGCAAGGATTTCCAAGACCTTCACGGGTATTTCTGCGCCCATCTCGCCGACGAGATCAACAGGATTCTCCTTGCTCCAGAAAGGTGGCAAAATCTGATTAATTTTTTCGATCACGTCAGATGTCAGATGCGGGATTTCCAGGCCGGCCTCGATGCACAGGTCCGTCGTTACGACGCCCCAACCGCCGCCCAAGGTCATAATGGCCACACGCCGTCCCTTGGGTAGGGGTAAGGATGAAAAAGCGGCGGAAAGGTCAAGGAGATCTATGGGCTGTTCCGCTAAAACGACTCCGGCCTGACGGCATGCGGCATTGAGGATCTTGATGTTAGAAGCCAGAGCGCCTGTGTGGCTTGCCGCGGCCCGGCTTCCGGCGGCCGTCCGCCCGCCCTTGAGAAGGACGACGGGCTTCCTGCGAGAAACCTTTTGTGCCGTCCTGAAGAATCGCTTGCCGTCCTTGATGCTTTCCACATACAGGATGATGGATTTCGTCACCTCATCGAGGGCGGCGGTTCGGAGATAATCCTCGAGGGTAATCATGGCTTCATTACCCGATCCGCAGAAAGAACGGATGCCAATACCTTCGGCTTCGGCAAAGGCCATCAGTTGGGTTCCCAGATTGCCTGATTGGGACAGGAGTCCAATCGACCCGGCCTTGGGCCAACAGGGTGTCCCGACGCAGTAGAATTTAATATGAGGATTACAAATGCCCATGGTATTGGGCCCTAGAACGGAAACGCCGGCCTCGGCTGCGGACCGGATCAGTTTCTTTTCCAGTTCGCGGCCTTCGGGACCAACCTCGCCGAATCCCGATGAGATGAGCAGCATGTACCGGATGCCCTTGGCCTTGAGTTCGGGAATCAGTTTCAAGGACTGGACGGCCGGTACGGTCACGATGGCCAGATCGACAGGGCCGGGAACATCACTGATTGTTTTATAGACCTTGCGTCCGGCAATCTCTTCGGCTTTGGGGTTGACCAGATAGACATCTCCTTCATAGCCGCCGGCCAAAACATTGGTCATGAGCATATTGCCCCATTTCCCGAGCTGGGCCGAGGCGCCAATAAAGGCTACTGATTTGGGATTGAACATCTGGCCGATCTCTCGCGGATCCACAGGTGGCCGTGCGGCAATTTCTACCGGCCTCTCCCCAAGGATAATGAGGGCATCAACGGCTGTAACATGGCCGTCGGAACCGACAAGCAACGGATTGATGTCCACTTCCGTGATGGCCTCCCAGTCTAGAGCCAGCCGGGACAGGGCGACGAGGGTCTTAACGATCTCTTCCCGACAAACGGCCGCATCACCACGAAAGGGTCCGAGAAGCCGGACGGCGCGAAGTTCATCGAGCATCGATTCCGCCTCATGCTCATCCAGAGGGGCCACGCGGAAGACGACATCCCCCATGGCCTCCGTAAAGATACCACCAAGACCAAACATAACAACGGGGCCGAATTGGGGATCACAAAACATACCGGCAACAAATTCCCGCCGCCCCTTAATCATGGGTGATACGAGGTAGCCCTCAAGATCGGTGCCCGCCGATTGGGCGATGGCCTGTGCCGCGTCTATAACCTCATCGGGATTCTTAAGATTCAGATGGACAAGATTTCGTTCCGTTTTATGCGTCAATTTCGTTCCTAAGCCTTTAAGGACAACGGGAAATCCAAATGACTCCGCCTGTTTTTCCGCTTCCTCCGGTGTTGCCGCAACAGACTCGCTCACAACGGGAACCCCATAGAGGTTTAAAACCCTCTTGGCTTCCGCCTCCGTCAAGGCCGTTCGTCCTTCCTTTTTCGCCTGTATCAGTAGCTTTTTAATATCCACGTTTTGCCCCCTTATCGGCAGTCATAATTTACTTTATAATATCCACACTTATTCGCACGATGTCAAATATAAAATCATCGTCGGCTGGATGCAGCAAAATCGGATAACGACCTGCGTAAACGAATATACATGAAGAGAATCAGGTCGATGCGGTTACGGAGATAACAAGGAGAAGTACGCTCCTTGAATGCTCTTACGCGAATGGAAAGTCAAGGTCAAAATTGCCTATGAAATAGTCTCGCTTTTCAGCCCAAGTTTAAGAAGTAACACATTGACGCTTCGCTTATAAAAATGTTATCAATTAGCCACGAAGGCCATTAAAGAAAACAAAAAGTCTGAACTGAATGTTTTTTACTTTTTTCTTAATCAGAATAACTTTAGCCAGGGTTAAGAAATCATGGACAACTCAAAAGAAGAAGAGATGAACGCGCAGAATTACTTTGGTTATGTGAAAACCAAGATTGCAACCGAAGTTACGAGACAAACGCTGGTACTAATACTGGCCGGTGGCGAGGGGTCCCGCCTAGGGGAACTCACCAAGTGGCGCGCTAAACCCGCAGTCCCCTTCGGCGGCAAATACCGCATGATCGATTTCACGCTGTCGAACTGCGTGAACTCAGGGCTACGACAGATTGGCGTGCTGACGCAGTACAAGTCGCACTCGCTGATCCGTCACCTGCAGCACGCCTGGAATTTCATGCGCGCCGAAATCGGAGAATTCGTGGAAATTATTCCGGCCCAGCAGCGAATGGGCAAAGAATGGTACCGCGGAACGGCCGACGCGCTCTACCAGAACATTGACATCATTCACCGGCATGCACCTCAGTATGTTCTGGTACTGGGCGGCGATCACATTTACACTATGGACTACACGAAGATGCTGATGCAGCATGTCGATACGAATGCGGACATCACCGTGGCCTGCGTCGAGGTTCTCCGCATGAATGCGCGGGACTTCGGCGTCATGTCGGTCGATGAAAACATGCGGATAAGCCGCTTCACCGAGAAACCGGCCGATCCGGAGGCCATCCCCGGTAAGCCGGACACGGCCCTGGCCTCTATGGGTATTTACGTCTTTTCAACCCGTTTCCTCTACGATTCGCTGATCGAAGACGCCCAGGATGAAACGTCCGCCCACGACTTCGGTAAAAACATCATCCCGCACGCTATTCAAAAAAGCATGGCCATGGCCTACCCCTACCGCAATGAGCAGGGCAAAATGGCCTACTGGCGGGACGTGGGAACCCTGGACGCCTACTGGAAGGCCAATATCGAACTTTGCGCCATCGAGCCGGAGCTGAACCTCTACAATTCCAAATGGCCCGTCTGGACATACCAGACGCAGCATCCGCCGGCAAAATTTATTTTTGACGAGGAAGGCCGGAGAGGCGAAGCAATCAATTCACTGGTCAGCGGCGGATGCATCATTGCAGGGGCACGGGTCAAGCGTTCGGTGATTTTTTACGCCACGCGCATTGAAACGGGGAGCCTGGTCAAAGACAGCGTTGTTCTGCCCATGGTGTACATCGGGAAAAACTGCCGCATTGTCGGCGCGATCATCGACAAGGGGACGCACATTCCGGACAACACCGTGATCGGAGAAGATCCGGTCGATGACGCTAGGCGGTTTCACATCAGTGAGGAGGGCGTCGTCCTGGTGACCCCCGAAATGATGGGACAAGACCTGATATTCGGCGTAGCGCCGATCTACTGATCCCGCGGCTGTGTCCAATCCGCCCCAGCACCGGTTACCCGCGTGCGCCGCTAGATCATTTTCTCAAAGGCGGCAGACATGGTTTCAAGGCGTCTCTGCGACGTTTCCCGCGTGTCCGCGCGCGCCGCATAGTAGATCTTGATTTTCGGCTCCGTCCCGGACGGCCGGATACAGATCCACGAATCGCCTTCCAGTATTAGCTTGATGGCATCACCGGCGGCAATCTCAAGATCCGACACGGTCCCGTCGGCCAACGTGCGCTTCTGCGTCAGGTAGTCCTCGGTGGCGTTCAACGCCAGGCCGCCGACGTCGGCGACTTGTTTTTCGCGCAGCCCGGCCATGATCTCCCGCATCCGGTCCATGCCGTCCAAACCTTTAAAGGTAATGTTCTTTACTTTTTCCAGGTAGTAACCGTGCGTCTGGTAGAGGTTCTCCAGCACATCCAGCAGGCTCTGTCCCCTGCCCCCATAGAACTGCGCCGCCTTACAAAGCAGCAGCGCCGCCAGCACCCCGTCCTTGTCGAGGGCAAATGTACCGGCCAGGAAACCGTAGCTTTCCTCAAAACCGAAAAGAAACTCGCCGTCTGTTTTTTCGTTTCTCACAATGAGTTCGGCGATGAAACGGAAACCCGTCATGACGGTATGCGACATAATGCCGTAATGACGGGCAATGGCATCGGCCATGTCGGTGGAGACAAAAGACTTGACAATGTAGTCCGACGGACGGAGACGGCCTTCGGACTGGCGCCTTTCTAGTAGATAGTTAGCCAACAGGCAGCCGATCTGGTTCCCGGTAAGCATGGCGTAGGTTCCGTCGGCCTGGCGAAGGGCCGCGCCCATCCGGTCCGCGTCCGGATCCGTGCCGATGGCGATGTCCGCGCTCAGGCGGCCGGCCAGTTCGACGGCCATCTTCATCGCACCCGGGTCTTCGGGGTTCGGAGAACTCACCGTCGGAAACGAGCCGTCTGGATTTCTCTGTTCTTCGACGACAGCGAAATTCCTGATCCCGGCGGCGGGAAACACGTTTTCCGCGGTTCGTAGTCCCGCACCGTGCAGCGGGGTGTAAACAACCTTCAGATCACGGGCGGGTTCTGTTCCGCACAGGGTAAGCATGCGATCATAATAAAGCCGGTCGATCTCCTCGTCTATCTCACGGATCCGGCATGAAGTAATCCCATCCCTGAAACCGATTCTCCTAACGTCCGTGAAGGGATCGAGCTTTTTGATACGAACCGTCACGGCCCGGCTCTCTTCCGGGCTGAGCTGCCCGCCATAGGCCGCATAGACCTTGTACCCATTGTACTCTCCCGGATTGTGGCTCGCTGTGATCACGACGCCGCCGTCCGCTTTCAGGTGCCGTACGGCAAAAGATAACTCGGGCACGCTCGTCAACTCCCTGAAGATAAAAGCCTCAATGCCGTTGGCCGCAAAAACGCAGGCCGTCTCTTCGGCAAACTCCCGGGAAAACTTCCTGGAGTCGTAAGCGATAACCATGCGCATTCCGTCCCGCCTGAGGGCAAGCAGATGATCGGCCAGGCCCTGGGTTGCCCGCCCGATGACGTAGCGGTTCATGCGGGCCGTGCCCGCCCCCAAGACACCGCGCAATCCGGCCGTCCCGAACGGCAGGTCGCCTATAAATCGCTCTTTGATCTGTCCGTCGTCATTCTGTATGGCGTCCAGCTCGTCCAGCAAATGTTTTTCCCGGACAGCATCTTTCCAGTACATATAGGTTTCTCGATATCCCATGATTCTCCCCCAGTAGATTTTTTTGCCGACTTGTTGGCCTTCCGGTTCAGGCAATCTTGAGCCACACGGCGTCCAGGCCCCCGAGCGTGATTTCCAGCAGGCCGTCGATCAGCAAATATGGATGTCCGGTCAACAGGCAGGCGGCCGTGCCGTTGAGTAGCGGCCGCAGACGCCTCCGGTGTTCTGCCGCAAAAAGCGAATTCCGGCTCAGAAAATCGAAAACCACGAGCTTTTCAGAATCCGATCGATTGACGGCGACAAAAAACACACCATCCTGCGCCGCCTCTCCCAGGGCGTCTTGTCCTCCCGTCACATAGCGCAGCACACCAAGGCAGTCGGGATCGGGCGCAAAGAACACGGCATAACCTGTCTGCAATGCATCCGCCCCGTTGCGCAAATGACCTAATGTCGCATAAAGATCCGTCAGGTCGTATGGCGCTTGCCGGAATGTCTCCCGATTGAAGGGATCGAGGAACCCGAGCATGCCTCTTTCATCTCCATAATAGATACAGGGCACGCCGGGAAGACTGAACTGCAGAATCGCCGCCAGCCTTTGGCGCCGGGATCCTTTCCGGTTCTGCAGATCGCTGATGACGAACGAGGCCTGCTGCTCACGGG
>ERZ1645192.888-NODE-888-length-25105-cov-8.829940_pt1 | contig 25105 bp, 22 predicted proteins | sample MGYA00575354_ERZ1645192 | MGnify/ENA primary metagenome ERZ1645192 (study PRJEB40844, sample SAMN11349763) | freshwater sediment metagenome | isolation source: river sediment | host: Sediment | place: India: Faizupur Khadar , New Delhi | collected 2017-02-21 ... | reverse complement strand
CGCACAGCGGCCCCGGGCCGAGCACGCGGCCGCCGGCATCGACCAGCACATGGCGCCCGTAGGCCATGCCGGCATCGGGCCATTCGCGCAACACGGCGAGCAGCGTCGCCAGGGCATCGGGTTCCAGCAGGTCGTCGCCGTCGAGCACGCCCAGTACCTCGGCCTGCGCCTGCAGCGCGGCGGCGTGCAGGGCCTCGGCTTCGGTCGCGGCGACATGTTCGGCCACGCGCAGGCGCGGATCGCCGGCGGCCGCGGCCTGCAGGGCGGCGGGATCGGTGTCGGCGCCGACCAGGATGCCCTCCCATGCCACTGGTGCTTGCGCGCGCAGGCTGGCCAGCGCATCGGCAACGAACGCGGCCGCGCCGCGCACGGGGATCAGGATCGACACTTCCGGCGCGGTCATCGCGCGGAATCCGTCGCGGACTTGGGCTTGAGCACGTGGCGTGCACGCACCCCCAGCGACAGCGCGTGGGTGGCGTCCATCCCGCGGCGTTGCAAGGCGCGTTGCGCGGCTTCGAAGGCGGTGCGTACCTGGCGCAGGCGGTTGCCTTGCGACACCGAGGTGGCGCGGATGCGGTAGGCGTACAAGGCGCGCGGCAGGTGCTCCACCGGGTAGCGTTCCGACAGGCGCAGGCAGAAGTCGTAATCGGTCGAGACGTCCAGCGCGGGATCGAAGCCGCCGAGCGCGCGGTACGCGTCGGCGCGCACGAGGCGGAAATGGTAGGTCATGAAGTCCAGCAGCAGGCGTTCCGGCGAATACGGGGTGCGGAAGCGCGTGCCCGGGCCCAGCACGCGGCCGGCCTCGTCGATCTCCACGTACTCCGAATAGGCCATCCCGAGCTGCGGGCGGGCCTGCATGAAAGCGACCATCGCCGAGAGCGCGTCCGGGGCGAGCAGGTCGTCGCCGTCCAGCACGCCGACATAGGCGCCACGCGCCTCGCGCAGGGCACGGGCGAGGCCGACGCCGATGCCGTGGTTGCGGCCGTCGCCGAGCAGGCGGAAGCGCGGGTCGCGCGCGGCGTAGGCCGTGGCGATCTCCGCCGAGCCGTCGGTGGAGCCGTCTTCCCAGAGCAGCGCCTCCCACTCGGCGTGGTCCTGCGCCCGCAGGCTGTCCAGCGCGGCAGGCAGGAAGCGGGCGGTGTCGAAGACGGGGATGGCGATGCTGACCAACGGTGGCGGCACGGACGCGCTCCTGCTTGAACCCGGGGCGGGCAGCCCCACATCACCGGTTCGAACGGAGAACGCCATGGATCCCAGCCAGAACCCGCATGTCTTCCACGCCACCACCATCGTCTCGGTCCGCCGCGGCGGGCAGGTGGTGATCGCCGGCGATGGCCAGGTGACCCTGGGGCATACGGTGATGAAGGCCAACGCGCGCAAGGTCCGACGCCTGGGCAAGGATGGGCGCGTGCTGGCCGGTTTCGCCGGCGCGGCGGCCGATGCGTTCACCCTGTTCGAGTTGTTCGAGGCCAAGCTGGAGAAGCACGGCCAGCTGACCCGCGCCGCGGTCGAGATGGCCAAGGATTGGCGCACCGAGCGCCGCTTCGGCAAGCTCGAGGCGCTGCTCGCGGTGGCCGATGCCGAGACCTCGCTGGTGATCAGCGGCACCGGCGACGTGATCGAGCCGGAGGACGGGCTGATCGCGATCGGCTCCGGCGGCATGTACGCCCTGTCCGCCGCGCGCGCGCTGCTGGCGCACACCCAGCTGGATGCGAAGACCATCGCCACCGAGGCGCTCAACATCGCCGGCGACATCTGCATCTACACCAACCGCAACATCGTGGTCGAGACGCTCTGAGCGCCCGCCCGGCGTATCGAGGGCAGACCGATCAACCAAGCGAGTATCGGGGAGCGACTTGATCGGTCTGCCCTCGGTGCGCCGCACCACAGGACCCACGCCATGACCGATTCCTCCTCCATGACCCCGCGCGAGATCGTCGCCGAGCTCGACCGCCACATCGTCGGCCAGCACGCGGCCAAGCGCGCGGTCGCCATCGCCCTGCGCAACCGCTGGCGGCGCGCGCAGCTCGCGCCCGAACTGCGCAACGAGGTGATGCCGAAGAACATCCTGATGATCGGCCCGACCGGCGTCGGCAAGACCGAGATCGCGCGGCGCCTGGCCACGCTGGCGAACGCGCCGTTCGTGAAGGTCGAGGCGACCCGCTTCACCGAGGTCGGCTATGTCGGCAAGGACGTCGAGCAGATCATCCGCGACCTCGCCGACACCGCGGTCAAGCTGCATCGCGCGCAGGCCAAGCAGCGCGTGCGCACCCAGGCCGAGGAACGCGCCGAGGAGCGCATCCTCGACGCCCTGCTGCCGCGCCGCGAGGCGCCGCCGTCGTTCGGCTTCAACCCCGCCGCCAGCGCCACCGTCGACATCGGCGCAGAGCCTTCGTCGCAGGCGTCCTCGACGCGGCAGAAGCTGCGCAAGCAGCTGCGCGCGGGCGAGCTGGACGCGCGCGAGATCGAGCTCGACCTCAGCATGAACATCGGCGTCGACATCATGGCCCCGCCCGGCATGGAGGAGATGGGCCAGCAGCTGCGCCAGGTGTTCGGCCAGCTCGCCGGCGCCAAGACCCACAAGAAGACCATGACCATCCAGGCCGCGCGCCCGCTGCTGCTGGAGGAAGAAGCCGGCAAGCTGGTCAACGAGGAGGAGGTGCGCGAACGCGCGATCGAGTCCTGCGAGCAGCACGGCATCGTCTTCATCGACGAGATCGACAAGGTCGCCAAGCGCAGCGAGGGCCACGGCGCCGACGTCAGCCGCGAGGGCGTGCAGCGCGACCTGCTGCCGCTGGTCGAGGGCAGCACGGTCAGCACCAAGTACGGCCCGGTGCGCACCGACCACATCCTGTTCATCGCCAGCGGTGCGTTCCACCTCGCCAAGCCCTCCGACCTGATCCCGGAAATGCAGGGCCGCTTCCCGATCCGGGTGGAACTCACCGCGCTGGGCAAGGACGACTTCGTGCGCATCCTGACCGAGCCGAAGGCGGCGCTCACCACCCAGTACGTCGAGCTGATGGGCACCGAGGGCGTGCGCCTGGCGTTCGCCCCCGATGCGGTGGAGCGGCTGGCCGAGATCGCCGCGCACGTCAACGAGCGCCAGGAGAACATCGGCGCGCGCCGCCTGCACACCGTGCTGGAGCGGTTGCTGGAATCGCTCAGCTTCGAGGCGCCGGACAAGGGCGGCGAGGTCGTGGTCGACCGGGCCTACGTCGACCGCCAACTCGGCGACCTGGTGCAGGATCCTGACCTGTCGCGCTACATCCTCTGAGCGGCGCTACCGCAACGCTCCCAGCCACTGCCGGAACAGCGGCTCCGCATCGAACCGCCGCTCGAGCTCCGCGCGATGCCGCCGCGCGTACGCCAATGCCAGCACCAGCGGCACGCTGTGCTGCCGGCGGCCATAGGCGGCCTCGCTGATCGCCAGTGCCGCGGTAGCGGCGTGCAGCGGCATCGGGATGACTTCGGCCTTGTACGCGAACGGGTCGGCGCACCACGCAGGGTCCGAGGTCACCAGGTATTGCCGGCACACGAACGGGCGCTGCGGGTGGATCGAGCAGGCGTTGTCGTCGAGGAATGGACACGCCAGCCCGAGCTTGAAGTAGGCATGGGCGAGGGCGCGTGCGGCGTCCGCGCCCAGGTCGTCCGCGCGTTGCAGGAAGGCGTCGGCGAGGCCTGCGTCGCGCAGGCGCTGCTCGCGGTCGGCGAAGCGCGCCTCGACGTCGTGCCGACGCGCCGCCGGCAAGGCCTCCACGAGCCGCAGCAAGGCATGGGCCTCGGGCGGGGTCACCGGCACTGGTTGTGCGCGGCAGCAGGCGGAGCAGCCCTTCGCGCACGCCACCGTGTGGCCACCGCCCTCTGCCTTGCGCACGGCGTGGGCGATCGCGGCGTCGTCGATCGCGCGCTGCGCCGGCAGCAGTTCGTCCAGCCGCGCCGGGGAGGGCGGTTGCGGCGCCGACACCGCGACCGCCGCGCCATCGATGCGCAGCACGAGTTCGATCCGGCGCCGGCGAGGGTCCATGCCGCAGTGAACGGAAGGCCGGGGACGCGCGGGACAGCCCTCAGTCGGCGCGCACCCGCCAGGCCTCCGCCAGCGAGATCGCGCCTGCGCGGGCCAGCGCCACCGCGGCCTGGGTGATCGGGACCATGCCGTCCTCGATCGCCACCTGGTGGATACGGTCGGCTTCGGCGCCGGGCACCACCAGGGTGCGCAGGCGCGGGCTCATCACCAGCAGCTCGTAGACCGCGCGCCGGCCGTGCACGCCGAGGCCTTCGCACTGGCTGCAGCCGCGTCCCGCGTGGAACACCTCGTCGGCGCCGACGCCGAGCAGTTCGCGCATGTGCGCCGGGGCGTCCTCGACCTGGCGGCAATGCGGGCAGGTCAGCCGCACCAGGCGTTGCGACATCACCGCCAGCAGGCTGGCGCGCAGCAGGTAGGGCTCGACCCCGAGGTCGAGCAGCCGGGTCACGGTGGTCGCCGCGGTGTTGGTGTGCAGGGTGCTCAGCACGAGGTGGCCGGTGAGCGCGCTTTCCACCGCGATGCCGGCGGTCTCGCGGTCGCGCACCTCGCCGACCATGATCACGTCGGGGTCGTGGCGCAGGAAATTGCGCATCGCGCTGGCGAAGGTGAAGCCGGTCGCGCGGTTGACCTGCATCTGCTGGATCTCGGCGACGTGGAACTCCACCGGGTCCTCGATGGTGAGGATGTTGATCCGCTGCTTGCGCAGCTCCAGCAGCATCGCGTACAGGGTGGTGGACTTGCCGCAACCGGTCGGGCCGGTGGTCAGGAACATGCCGTGGCTGCGCGCCATCACGTCGTCGAGGCGCTCGCGGTCGGCCGCGGTCAGGCCGAGCTGGTCGATGTTCCACAGGCTCTCGCGGGCGTCCAGCAGGCGCACCACGACGCTCTCGCCGAACACCGCCGGCAGCGCCGAGATGCGCAAGTCGACCTGGCTGCCGTCCTCCAGCGCGAAGGTGGTGCGGCCGTCCTGCGGGCGCCGGTGCTCGGCCAGGTTCATCCCGCCGAGGACCTTGATCCGGCTGACCACCGCCGCATGCAGGGCATGCAGGAGGCTGCGCACCGGGACCAGTTCGTCGTCGATGCGGAACAGCACGTCGGTGCCGTGTTCGCCCGGCCGCAGGTGGATGTCGGACGCGCGCCGCGCCACCGCGTCGGCGATGAGCCCATGCACCAGGCGAACCACCGGTTGTTCGCGGGCGAGCCGTTGCGCCTCGTCCTCGCTCGCTGCCTGCGCGGGCAAGCTCGGATCGAGGCCGAGCCGGCGAACGGTTTCCTGGTCCTCGACCCGGTCGTAGCTGCGCGCGATCGCATCGCGGATGCCGCGCATCGTCGCCTGCAGCGGCACCACCCGGTGCGGCGAGACGAACTCCAGCGCCGCCAGCGCCTCGCTGTCGGAGGGGTCTTCCATCGCCGCGGCCAGCAGGCCGCCGTGGATGCGCAGGGGCACCACCCGCAGCCGTCGCGCGAGCTGCGGCGACAACAGGGCCGCCGCGGCCGGCTCGGCGCCGACCTCGGGCAGGCGCACCAGCGGGACCTGCAACCGGGCCGCCTGGCCATAGCAGCGCTCGCAGGCGTCGTCGCCGCTGGCCAGCCACGTCGCCAGGTCCACGCCGTCCGGCGCCGCGCGGGTCGCGTAGGTCCCGCGGGCGTGTTCGTCGAGGTAGCGATCCAGCGCCGCGTCGTCGGCCAGCAGCCGCGGCGCGGCGGGCACGATGGTCCGGTGCTCGCCCATGGCGTTCCCCCCTGATTCGATGCTCCCAGTCTGAGTCCCGCGCGGACGGCCTGCATTGCGCGGCGTCAAGCGCCGGCGATGCGATAATCCGGCCATGAGCACACCTGCAGGCAAGGACGGCACCACCCACTTCGGTTTCCGCGAGGTGCCGGTGGCGGACAAGCAGAAGCTGGTCGGCGAGGTGTTTTCGTCGGTGGCCGGCAAGTACGACCTGATGAACGATGCGATGTCGCTCGGCATCCACCGCATCTGGAAACGTTACTTCGTGGCCACCGCGCAGGTCCGCAAGGGCGACCGCGTGCTCGACCTGGCCGGTGGCACGGGCGACATCGCCGCGCTGCTGCGCGAGCGGGTCGGCGACGCCGGCGAGCTGGTGCTCGGCGACATCAACGGCGAGATGCTGCGGGTCGGCCGCGACCGCATGACCGACCGCGGCCACGTGCGCGGCTTCGAGTACGTGCAGTGCAACGCGCAGGCGCTGCCGTTCCCGGACGCCAGCTTCGACCTGGTGACCATCGCCTTCGGCCTGCGCAACGTCACCGACAAGGACGCCGCCCTGCGCGAGATGCTGCGGGTGCTGAAGGTCGGCGGGCAGGCGCGGGTGCTGGAGTTCTCGGAAGTCACCGCCGACTGGTTCAAGCCGCTGTACGACTTCCATTCCTTCCAGGTGCTGCCGCGCCTCGGGCGGCTGTTCGCCGGCGATGCGGACAGCTACCAGTACCTCGCCGAATCGATCCGCAAGCACCCGCCGCAGGCCGAGCTGAAGGCGATGATGGAAGCCGCCGGTTTCGCGCGTTGCGACTATCGCAACCTGTCGGCCGGCATCGTGGCCATCCATACCGGTTACAAGGCCTGAGCGATGGCCGACGACAAGCCCCTGCGCAGCTTCCGCGAAAGCCCCTGGCGCTACTCGCAGTTCGCCATCCTCGGCCTCGTCGTGGCCGGCCTGGCGAAATGGCTGAGTCCTGTGGGTTGGCTGCCGGCGCTGGCGATCGGCGCAGCGGTCGCCGTGGCCTACCTGCTGTTCGAGAAGCGCCGCGGGGTGATCTGACCGCCTCCGCATCCGGCGCACCGGATGCAGGAGGGGTGGCAGGCGCGCATCAGGGCTGCCAGCCGTAGCTCAGCTTCAGGAACACGCTGCGCGTCGCGCCGAACAGGTCCGGGTGGTCGTCGTCCATGAACGCGCCGTAGGATGCGCCGGCGTACAGCGCGGTGCGCGGGTTGATCTTGTAGGAGTACACCGCCTGCGCTGCCCAGTCGCGGGCGGTTTCGTTGACCGGCTGCAGGTACAGCGCGGGGTCGCGGGTCACCTCGCTGCCCTGCAGGGTCAGGCGCAGGCGCTGGCGTGGGTCGAACTGCCAGCTGCCGCTGGCATTGGCGACCACCGCCTCGAACGCGGTGCCGCCGTCGCGGCGCATGCGCTGGTGGACGATATCCCAGTCCATCGCGATGCCGCGGCCGATGTTGGCGTTGCCGTACAGCTCCACCATCGTGCGCTGGCCGGTCTTCGACGCGGCCAGGTCGAGCAGGGTGCCGGCCTGGGCATAGATGCCGACCTGCAGGCGGCCGTTGGGGCGGAAATTGGCGTTGGCGTCGACGTAGTGTTCGTCGAACATCCGGCCCTTCCAGTAGCGGTCGCGCACCAGGCCGTGCAGGCGCAGGTTGCTCTGCTTCGGTCCCTGCGCGCTGACCTGCGCCTCAAGCTCGCGCTCCAGCAGCTGGCCGTCGTAGCGGTGGGTGGTGTCGAAGTCGGCGTAGAAGTTGATCCGGTTGAACGCCTGGTCGTCGCGGAACCAGCTGTAGCCGCCGCCGAGCAGCGACTTGTCGTAGCCGACCTGGCCCATGAAGCCGAGGTCCGCGCGGAAACCGGGATCGATGTCCTCGTGGGAGGCGGTGAAGTTCCAGTTGCGGTTGCTGAAGGCGTACTCGAGGCGCCAGGCGTTGCCGGTCGGGGTGGAGTCGTCGCCCAGCTCGCCGCGGTACTGGTCCACGATCTCCTGCGGGTACTCGGACTGGCTGTGCAGGAACTGAGCAGTGGCGGTGTGCGCGCCCTGCTGCCAGCGCGCATCCACGCCGGCGAGGTTGTTGGCGTAGTCGTCGCCCTGGCGGAAGGTGCCGATCGCGCCGATGCTGAAGTGCGTGTTGATGTCATGGCGGTAGCGGCCGACTGCGACATTGGCCTTCTGGTCCAGCTGGCTGAAGCCGGAACCCAGCACGCCCGGCACCAGCACCAGGGTGGTGGCGTCGCGCGCGACGATCGCGCCGTAGGCGCCGCTGCCGGTGCGGCCGGTGGTGCGCAGGCCGTAGTCCGGGTCGGCGATCTGCCGTGTGTAGAGCACGTCGAACTGGGTGGTGAAGTAGTCCGCGCCCTCCAGGAAAAACGGCCGCTTCTCCTGGTAGAACAGCGCGAAGCTGTTGTTGATGTCGAGCTGCAGCTGGTCGGTCTCGACCTGCGAGAAATCCGGGTTGAGCGTCGCGTTCAAGGTCATCGCCGGCGACGGCGCCCAGCTCACGTCCACGCCGGGTTCGATGCTGCTGTCGGTGCCGCCCCACGGGGTGCCGGCATCCGGGCGCGATTGGCTGCCGCCGATGGTGAGCGTGGGCACGACCTCGAGGTTGCGCCCCTGTTGCGCGCCCGCGAAGCCCTCGTACTTGCCCCATTCGCACTGGAAGCAGTTGGACTCGCGCGGGACGCGATGGCTGGTGAGCTGGTGGCGCTTGTCGCGCGGCCAGTTGCGGAACAGCGAAATGCCCCAGCGCTGGTCCTGGCCGCCCCGGGGGAAGCGCAGGGTCGAGAACGGGATGCGGATCTCCACCTCGTAGCCATCTGCGGTGAGGCGGCCGGCGCTCTCCCACAGGCCGTCCCAGCTGGCGTCCTCCTGGTTGTTGGTGTTGGTCTCGTCGCGGATAAGGTCGGCCTGCACGCCCAGCGGGTTGACGATCAGCTCGTAGGCGCGGCGATGGTCGTCGAACGTGTCGAGGAACACGCCGACCCAGTCGTCGTTGAAGGCGGCGTCGCGATCGCGCAGCTGCGCGCGGATCTGCGACGGATCCGGGTCCTTCGCATGGAAGGCGAGGTACAGCGCGTCGGCGGTATAGCCGATGCGCACCGTGGTCTGCACGGGAGCGGGCGTGTTGTCGCCCGGCTGGATGTCGTAGGCGACCTGCTGTTCGAGCGCGCCCTGCCAGGCGTCGTCGTCGGGATTGCCGTCGATGGTGATGTCGCCCTGCAGCAACGGGATGCGTCCGCCCGGGATGTAGGCGGCGGGCGCCGCGGCCGCGGGGTCTGCCTTGGAGGGGGCCGACGCGGCATGGGCGAACGGCGCGCACAGCAGCAGGGCGGCGGCCAGGGCATGCGGCTTGGCGACGAGGGCTTTCAAGTGTCTCTCTCCGTGAGGCATCGGGTGTCGGGGGATCGGATGCGGGGTCGGGCGGACGGGTTGCCATGACTGATGGCAGGGGCGGCATGCGGCCCGCCTCCCGCGGCCCGCGTGCACCTTCCCCAATCGCGGGCCTGCGCCGGCAGTGCCGGTGGTCGCCCCACTTTCGGCAGGGCCGCCTGCACGGCGGCCCGACCCGGGCGGCGGTAAACTCGGCGTTTTCCGCGACAGGTCCCCCGCATGCGCCAGCTCATCCTCACCGCCTCCATCGCCGCCGCCCTCGGCATTGCCAGCGGTTGCGACCACAGCCCGGCCCCGCAGCAGGCGGCGGCTGCGCCCGCGCCGCGGCCGGCCGTCGCCGAGCAGGTGGTGGACGAGCATTCCTACGCCGAGCCGGACAAGGTCCGCACCACCGACCTCGCGCTGGACCTGGCGATCGACTTCGGCAAGAAGCAGATCGCGGGCACCGCCACCTACACCCTGGAGTGGCTCGACAAGGCGGCGACGCAGCTGGTGCTGGACACCCGCGACCTGGAGATCCAGAAGGCGGAGGGGCTGGGCGTCGACGGCCAATGGCGCGCGCTGCAGTTCGCGCTGGCGGGCAAGGACAAGGTGCTGGGCAGCAAGCTCACCATCGACGCGCCGGATCGCCCGGCGCAGGTGCGGGTCACCTATGCGACGTCGCCGGCGGCGTCCGGCCTGCAGTGGCTGGAACCCTCGATGACCGAAGGCAAGCAGCAGCCCTTCATGTTCAGCCAGTCGCAGCAGATCCATGCACGCTCCTGGGTGCCGTTGCAGGACACCCCGCGGATCCGCTTCACCTACAGCGCGCACGTCTCGGCGCCGGCCGACACGATGGTGCTGATGAGCGCGGACAACGATCCCGCCGCCGCCCGCGACGGCGACTACACCTTCGAGATGCCGCAGAAGATCCCGTCGTACCTGCTGGCGATCGCCGCCGGCGACCTCGTGTTCAAGAAGGTCGGCGATCGCAGCGGCGTGTGGGCGGAGCCGGCGATGGTCGACAAGGCGACCGCCGAGTTCGCCGACACCGAGAAGATGATCGACACCGCCGAGGCGCTGTACGGCCCGTACCGCTGGGGCCGCTACGACTTGCTGGTGCTGCCGCCCAGCTTCCCGTACGGCGGGATGGAGAACCCGCGCCTGACCTTCGCCACCCCGACGGTGATCGTCGGCGACAAGTCGCTGGTCTCGCTGATCGCGCACGAACTGGCGCACAGTTGGTCGGGCAACCTGGTCACCTTCGCCACCGACAAGGACGCCTGGCTCAACGAAGGCACCACGACCTACGTGCAGGGCCGCATCACCGAGGCGCTGTATGGCCAGGACATGGCCGACATGGAGCACGTGATCGACCGCGACGAGCTCAAGCAGGAGTACCGGACGCTGAAGCCCGAGCTGCAGCGCCTGTCGCTCAAGCCGGGGACGCTGTCCGACCCGGACGACCAGTCCAGTGCGACCGTCTACACCAAGGGCGCGTGGTTCCTGCAGTTCCTCGAGAAGCGATTCGGCCGCGAGGTGTTCGATCCGTGGCTGAAGGGCTACTTCGACCACTTCGCGTTCCAGAGCATCACCACCGCGCAGTTTCGCGACTACCTCAAGACCCAGCTGATCGACAAGCACCCGAACGTGGTGACGATGCAGGAGGTCGACCAGTGGCTGTACGAGCCGGGGATCCCGCCGAACGCGCCGGTGGTGGAATCCGGCAAGTTCAGCACGGTCAATGCCGCGCGCATCGCGTGGATGGGCAGCGCCAAGCTGCCCGACAAGACCATCACCGACGCCTGGGGCACGCAGGAGTGGGTGCATTTCCTCGAGGGCATGCCGGACACCCTGGCCCAGGCGCAGCTGACCCAGCTCGACGAAGCCTATCGCTTCACCGGGACCCCGAACGGCGAGATCGCGATGCGCTGGTACCCGCTGGCCGAGCGCAGCGGCTACGCGGCTGCGCGCCCGGCGATGGGCGCCTTCCTCGAGCGGGTCGGCCGGCGCAAGCTGATCATGCCGACCTACAAGGCACTCGTGGCCACGCCAGATGGCTTGGCTTTCGCCAAGGCGGTGTTCGCCAAGGCAAGGCCGGGTTACCACCCGATCACCACCGGCTCGGTCGAGGCGATGATCGCCGAGGCCAAGCCGATGGAACGGCAGGAGGTGCCGGAGGCGTTGCATCCGGTGGACCCGGCGCCGCAGCCGGCCCCGACGAAGTAAGGCGTCCGCGCCATGCGTTGGGCGCTCGCGCTGGCGCTGGTCGTGGTGGTCGCGGTCGGGATCGTGCTGTGGCGCGATCCCTTCCTGCTCGTGCGCGGCGAGTTCGAGCGGCAGCGCCTTGCCGCCGGGCTTTCGCGCGACAGCGTGGTCGTGGATGGGCACCGCTGGGTGTATGCCGAGCGCGCCGCGGACGCCGCCGATGCCCCCACCCTGGTGCTGGTGCACGGGTTCACCGGCAGCAAGGAAAACTGGTACCCGCTGGCGCGCGCGCTGGGCGGCCGTTACCGGCTGCTGATCCCGGACCTGCCCGGCTGGGGCGAAAGCGAACGCAAGCCCGGAGCGGTGTACGGGTTCGGCGAGCAGGCCGCGCACGTGGACGGGTTCATCCGCGCCTTGTCGCCCGGCCGGCCGGTGGTGCTGGTCGGGCATTCGATGGGCGGCGGGATCGCCGCGCTGGTGGCCGCGCGGCATCCGCGCGAGATCGCCGCGGTCGCGCTGCTCGACGCCGCCGGGGTGCGCTTCAAGGACAACCAGTTCGGCGTCGACGTGCTTGCCGGGCGCAATCCGTTCGCGGTCGAGGACGAGGCCAGCCTGCAACGCTACATCGACATCGTGTTCCACGACGCGCGGGCCAAGCCGTGGCTGCCGTGGCCGGCGTCCACCGCGTTGATCCGCAAGCGTCGCGCCGATGCCGCGTTCGAGCAGGGCGTGCTGGCGCGGATCGGGCGCAGCGAGGAAAGCCTGCTGCCGGGCGAGGAAGCCGCGCGCATCCGCCAGCCGGCGCTGCTGCTGTGGTGCCGGCAGGATGCGGTGATCGATCCCAGCGCGCTCGAGCTGTACGCGGCGCGCATCCCGCAGGCGCGCAAGGTGCTGCTGGACGGCTGCGGACACATGTCGCTGATGGAGCGGCCGCAGGCAGTAGCCGAGGCGCTGGTCGCGCTGGCCGGGGACACGCAGGGCGGCGCCCGGTAAGCTCCCGCCACGCATCGCCCCAGGAACCGCCATGAAGCACGCGCTCCTCGCCATCGCCCTCGTCGCGCTGTTGCCCGCCTGCCAGGGCGGCGATCCGCAAGCCGCTGCCCAGGCCGCGGCCGCGCAGGCCGCCGCGCAGGAACGTGCGGCCGAGGACATGGCGCGGCAGTTCGACGACGCGGTGGCGGCGCAGAACTGGCACCTGGCCAAGGGCCTGGGCGACGTCTTGCTGATGGACCATCCGGCCAGCGCGGCGGCGGCGCGCATCAAGCCGCGGCTGGAGGAGATCCGGGCCAAGGCTGAAGCCGAGGCGCAGCAGCGCCGGCTGGCGGCGCTGTGGTCGTACGGGGAGGAGCCGGTGAAGGGCGGCACCCAGCTGTCGGCGGCGATCTACTCGCAGGAGCCGGCGGACACCGACGGCAGTGGCGCGCATCCGGTGCGGCTGATCTTCCGCGACCATCCGGACTGGGGGCGCAGCGCGTACCTGGTGCTGGAGGCCGGCGATTTCGATTGCTATGGCGGCTGCCGCTTGAAGGTGACCGCGGATGGCAAGACCCACGCGTTGCCGGGGTCGCGGCCGAGGACCGACGAAGCCATCGCCATGTTCATCGACGACCACAAGGCGCTGTGGAAACTCGCCAAGGCCAGCAAGCAGCTGTCGATCGAATTCCCGACCAAGGGCGTCGGCCGCAAGACCGTGGACTTCGAGGTCGGCGGGCTGGATCCGGCGAGGCTGCCGAAGTGGAACTGAGCGCGCGCGGCTGAGCGGCGATGAATATCGACGTCGCCATCGTGGCGGTGGTCAGCGCGGCGGCGATCGCGCTGCATGCCGGCCTGTTCCTGCTGTTCCGGCGCTGGATGGACCGCGACCTCGCGCTGTCGTTCGCCGGCGACGACCCGGGCAAGCGCGCGTGGATGCTGGCGCGCCTCGCCGAGGCGCGGCGTACCGGGGTCGGGCGGCGTGCGCTGCCGGAGTGGCTGGCGCAGGCGGCCAGCGCCTACGCAGCCCGCGCCGATCAGGCCAGCGCGTAACCGAACTGCTGGCGGAACTGCTCGCTGAACTCGGGGTAGTCGAAGCGCTGGTTCTGGGTGCCCGGATGCTCGACCTTGAGCGCGCCCATCAGGTTGCCCATGCGGCCGATGGTCATCCAGTCGTAGCCCTTCTCGATGCCGAAGATCAGCCCCGCGCGGAACGCGTCGCCGCAGCCGGTCGGGTCGGTGACGCGGCGCTCGTGCGCCGGCGGGATGCGGTGGGTGGTGCCGTCGGCATGGATTTCCGCGCCGCGTGGCCCGCGGGTGGTGATGTAGGCCTTCACCTTGCCGGCGATCTCGGCTTCGCTCCAGCCGGTGCGCTCCTGCAGCAGGTTGGATTCGTAGTCGTTGACGCAGACGTAGTCGGCGCGTTCGATGAAGGCGCGCAGCTCGGCGCCGTTGAACAGCGGCATCGCCTGGCCCGGGTCGAAGATGAAGGGGATGCCGGCCTCGGCGAATTCCTTCGCGTTCTGCAGCATGCCCTCGTAGCCATCGGGGCTGACGATGCCGATGGTCACGCCCGGCACGTCCTTCACGTGGTTCTCGTAGCTGCGCATCATCGCCCCGGGGTGGAAGGCGGTGATCTGGTTGTTGTCGTGGTCGGTGGTGATGAAGGCCTGCGGGGTGAACAGCTCGTCGATCACCTTGACGTGGTCGAGGGTGATGCCCTGCTCCTCGAACCAGGCCCGGTACGGCCCGAAGTCGCCGCCGACGGTGGCCATCGGCACCGGGTCGCCACCCAGCAGCTTCAGGTTGTAGGCGATGTTGCCGGCGCAGCCGCCGAATTCGCGACGCATCCGCGGGACCAGGAAGGACACGTTCAGGATGTGCACCTTGTCCGGCAGGATGTGGTTCTTGAACTGGTCGGGGAACACCATGATGGTGTCGTAGGCCAGGGAACCGCAGATCAGGGCAGCCATCGCAGGGTCTCGGAGGGTCGGCGCAGGGCCGCACAGGGTACCGTCGGCGCCCGGCGGCGGCCAGCCTTCGCCGCGATCCGCCTTGCCGGCACCCGGGGGCGTTGCTAGGCTAACCGCCCCCGGCGGTGTGCACGCCGGCCAGTCTCCTTCCCGCGTTTCCCCCGCGCGGCGTTCCCCTCCTTCCGGCAGTCCCCTCGCATGTTCAAGTTCCTCGGGCGCTATTTCTCCAGCGACCTCTCCATCGACCTCGGCACCGCCAACACGCTGATCTACGTGCGCGGCCAGGGCATCGTGCTCAACGAACCCTCCGTGGTCGCGGTGCGCCAGGACCGCGGCGGCGGTGCCAAGGCCGTCGCGGCGGTCGGCAGCGAGGCCAAGCAGATGCTGGGCCGCACCCCGGGCCACATGAGCACGGTGCGACCGATGAAGGACGGCGTGATCGCCGACTTCACCTACACCGAGGAGATGCTCAAGCACTTCATCCGCAAGGTGCACAAGAGCCGCTTCTTGCGCCCCAGCCCGCGCGTGCTGGTGTGCGTGCCGGCCGGCAGCACCCAGGTCGAGCGCCGCGCGATCAAGGAGTCGGCCGAGGAGGCGGGTGCCCGCGAGGTCTACCTGATCGAGGAGCCGATGGCCGCGGCGATCGGCGCCGGCATGCCGGTGACCGAGGCGCGCGGCTCGATGGTCGTGGACATCGGCGGCGGCACCACCGAGGTCGCGGTGATCGCGCTGAACGGCATCGTCTACTCGCAGTCCGTGCGCATCGGCGGCGACCGCTTCGACGAGGCGATCATCGCCTACGTGCGCCGCCACCACGGCATGCTGATCGGCGACGCCACCGCGGAGCGGATCAAGCTGGAGCTCGGCAATGCCTACCCGCAGCAGCTGGTCCGGGAGATCGAAGTCTCGGGCCGCCACCTCGCCGAAGGCGTGCCGAAGATCATCGCCATCAACTCCAATGAAGTGCTGGAAGCGCTGCGCGAGCCGCTGGCCGGCATCGTCTCGGCGATCAAGCTGGCGCTGGAGCAGACCCCGCCGGAGCTGTGCGCCGACGTCGCCGAGCGCGGCATCGTCCTCACCGGCGGCGGTGCGCTGCTGCGCGACCTCGACAAGCTGATCAGCGAGGAAACCGGCCTGCACGTGCAGGTGGCGGACGACCCGCTGACCTGCGTGGCGCGCGGCGGCGGGCGGGCGCTGGAATTGGTGGACATGCACGGCAACGAGTTCTTCGCCCCCGAGTAAGCGCCGATAACCTGCTGCGCTCGGCGGATTGCCGCCGTGCGCTGCTCGGAATCCTCATGTACTCACACGTACACTGCGGTTCCTGCGCTGCGCGCGGCGACAATCCACCATCGCTCGCGACGGTTCTCCGGCGCTTCCTCCACGACACCTCCCGATTCGCCATCCGCTGACCCACTGACGTGCCGTCCCTCGCCGGTCCTCCCGCTGCCCGCCCCGGCGATGTCGCCGGCGTGTTGCGGCTGCTGGTCTACCTGGTGCTGGCGCTGGTGGTGATGGTGCTGGACCACCGTGGCGGTTGGCTGGCAACCGCGCGGGCACGCGCCGAAGTCGCGGTGCAACCCGTGTGGTGGCTGGCCCAGCTGCCGTCGCGGATCGGCGTGGCGGTGAGCGAGGACGCCGCGCTGCGCAGCCAGTTGGCGCGCGAGAACCGGGTCCTGCGCAACGCCTTGCTGGTCACCGGCGCGCGCAATGCACGCCTGCAGGCGGCGGCGGTGGAGAACGTCCGCCTGCGCGCGCTGCTCGGCGGGGTGGAACGCAATCGCCTCGACGTGCAACTGGCCAGCATCCTCGACATCGACCTGGATCCCACCCGGCAGCGGCTGGTGCTGGACGCCGGCCAACGCGACGGCGTGCAGGTGGGGCAGGCGGTGATCGATGCCGGTGGCCTGATGGGGCAGGTGATCCACACCACGCCGGCCACCGCCACCGTCCTGCTGGTCACCGATCCCGACCACGCTGTCCCCGCGGTGACCGCCCGCAGTGGCGCCCGGGTGATGGTCCATGGCGGTGGGCGCAGCGACCTGCTGCGGGCCGCCGACATCCCCTTGTCCGCGGATGTGCGCGAGGGCGACGTGCTGCTCACCTCCGGCCTGGGCGGACGGTTCCCGGCCGGCTTCCCGGTCGGGGTGCTGGGCGTCTTGCGCGCCGACGACAGCCGCGCCTTCCTCGCGGCGGACGTGGTGCCGGCCGCGCAGCTCGATCGCGGTCGCGACGTGTTGCTGCTGCGCGGCTACAAGCCCGCCACGCCCACGCCCACGCCGCCCTGCGTGCCGGGCGCGGCGGCGCAGGACTGTGCGCCCGCCGCATCGACGGCCGAGGCCGGCACGACGAAGCCCGCGCCGGCGGTGGCACGGGAGGCGACGCCATGAGCCGCGCGCGCAACGGCTGGGTCTTGCCGGTCAGCCTGCTGGTTGCGTTATTGCTGGGACTGGTGCCGATGCCCGACGTCCTGCAGCCCCTGCGGCCCTACTGGCTTGCGCTGGTGCTGGCGTACTGGGTGCTGGAAGCCCCGGACAAGGTCGGATTGGGCGTGGCTTTCCTGCTTGGCTTGCTGGCGGACCTCGCGTTCGGCGGCCTGCTCGGCGAGCAGGCGCTGCGCCTGGTCGTGCTGACCTTCATCCTCGACCGCTTCCGCGCGCGCCTGCGCTTCTTCCCGATGTCGCAGCAGGCCCTGGCGATCGGTGGCCTGCTATTCAACGACCGCGTGGTGGCGATGGCGGTGCACCTGGTGCTCGGCGAGGTGCAACTGCCTTGGGCGTTCTGGGCGGCACCGCTGGTCGGGATGGTGCTGTGGGCACCGCTGCACCTGGTGCTGGACACGCTGCGCCTGCAGCGACGCGGGTAGGCGATGCCGCGCGCGCCGCGCCTGATGAAGAACCATGCGGCGGAAGCCGCGCTGTTCCGCGCGCGCGCGCTGGCCGGTTTCGTGCTGGTGCTGGCCGGCCTGGCAGCGCTCGCCGGCTGGTATTTCCGCCTGCAGGTGCTGCGCCACGACGAGTTCGCCACCCGCTCGGAGGCCAACCGGCTGCGGATGGTCCCGGTGGTGCCGGCGCGCGGCCTGATCGTCGACCGCAAGGGCCGGATCCTTGCCGACAACGTGGCGGCGTGGCGCCTCGACGCGGTGCCCGAGCGTGCCGGCGAGGGTGGGGCGTTGCTCGCGCGCCTGCGCGAGGTGGTGGCGATCGACGAGGAACAAGGGTCTCGCTTCCTGCGCGAGTACAAGGCCAGCAGGCCGTTCAAGCCGGTGACGCTCAAGCTGCGGATCAGCGATGAAGAGGCGGCCCGGTTCGCGGTGAACCGCTGGCGCTTCCCCGGCGTGGACCTGGTGCCCTACCTCGGGCGGGTCTATCCCCAGGGCCCGCTGCTGGCGCACGTGGTCGGTTACGTCGGCCGCGTCGACGAGAAGGACCAGGCGGCGCTGGGGCCGGCAGGCAGCGCCTATTCGCACGTCGGCAAGACCGGGCTCGAGCGCTATTACGACGAACAGCTGCGCGGCAAGCCGGGCTTCCGCCGGCTCGAGACGAATGTCGATGGCCGCACCGTGCGTGCGCTCGACACCGTCCCGGCCACGCCCGGCACCGACCTGCAGCTGTCGATCGACCTCGACCTGCAGCGGGCGATGGTCGACGCCTTCGGCGAGCTGGAGGGCACCGCGGTGGCGGTCGATCCGCGCACCGGCGAGGTGCTCGCGATGGTCAGCCTGCCGGCCTACGACACCAACCTGTTCGTGAATGGCATCAGCCACGCCGACTACAAGGCGCTGCAGGACAACCCCTCGCGCCCGCAGTTCAACCGGCTGGTGCTGGGCGGGGTGGCGCCGGGCTCCACGATCAAGCCGCTGACCACCCTGGCCGGCCTGGACAGCGGCGTGCGCCGGCCGGAGGACCGGATCCTCTCCACCGGTGTGTTCCGCCTGCCGGGGATGCGCGGCCGTGGCTGGCTGGATGGCGTCCACGGCTGGACCGATGCGCGCAAGGCGATCTACGAATCGGTGAACACCTACTACTACCAGCTGGCGCTGGACATGGGCGTGCAGCGCTACGACACGTACATGGAACGGTACGGCTTCGGGCAGAAGACGGGCATCGACCTGGCCGGCGAGATCGAGGGCATCGTCCCGTCGCCGGCGAGCAAGCGGCAGTACGAGAAGAAGGCACGCTGGTATCCGGGCGACTTGGTCAACGCCTCGATCGGGCAGGGCTTGTGGAAGGTGACGCCGCTGCAACTGGTGCGAGGCGTGGCCGCGATCGCCGACGACGGCCGGATGCGCCGCCCGCACCTGGTCGCCAACACCCGGCCGCGCTTCGACGCACCCTGGCAGCCGCTGCCGCAGGCCGATCCGATCCGCATCAGCGACGATGCCGGCCACGTGCGCGTGGTGCAGGAGGGCATGCAGATGACCACCACGGGCTCCGGCACCGCGGCGCGGATCTTCCGCGGCACGCCCTACCTGTCGGCCGGCAAGACCGGCACCGCGCAGGTGGTCAACCGCGGCGCGCGCGCGGTGGATCCGCGTTCGCTGCCGCTGTGGAAGCGCCATCGAGGCCTATACATCGGCTACGCGCCGGCGGACGACCCCAAGATCGCGATCGCGATCGCGGTCGAGGGCGGCGGCTTCGGCGCGGATTCCGCCGCGCCGATCGCGCGCAAGGTGTTCGACGCGTGGCTGCTGGGCAAGCCGCCCACGCCGGCGGCGACCGAGCCGGACGGCGATGCCGCAGCCACCCGGCCCGACTTCTCCAACGTGGTCGGCAACCCACCCGCCCCGCCGCCCGTGCCCACGGCCCCGGTGCCAGCGTCCGCGGAGGCACCGCGATGAACGTGATCCTGCGCGTCCTGCTGGACCTGCTGCTGCGCTTCCTGCGCACCCTGGACATGCCGCTGCTCGCCGCCCTGCTCGCGCTGATGGGGATCGGCCTGGCCACCCTGCACAGCGCGAGCAACGAGTCGATGCGCGTGGTCGCCACCCAGGGCGCGTACTTCACCGTCGGCCTCGGTGCGTTGTGGGTGGCCTCGCGCGTCCCCGCGCACATCCTCAAGCAGCTGACCCCGCTGGCCTACGTCGCCTCGCTGGTGCCGCTGGTGCTGGTGCTGTTCATCGGCCGCGGCAAGTACGGCAACCACTGGATCAACCTCGGCTTCTTCAACTTCCAGCCCTCGGAGCTGGCCAAGCTGACCCTGCCGATGATGCTGGCGTGGACGCTGGATCGGCACCGGCTGCCGCCGCGCCCGTCGGTGCTGCTCACCGCGCTGGTGGTGATCGCGCTGCCGGTCGGCCTGGTGTTGCTGCAGCACGACCTCGGCACCGCGGTGCTGGTGCTCGCCAGCGGCGTGTTCGTGCTGTTCCTCGCCGGCGTGTCGTGGTGGTGGTTCGCCGCGGCCGGCGCGGTGGGCATCGCCGGGTTCTCGCTGGCGATGTTCGCGCCGATCCGCTGGTTCTCGTTCCTGCGGCCCTACCAGCAGGACCGGATCCTGACCTTCCGCAACCCCGAGAACGACCCGATGGGCGCGGGCTGGAACATCATCCAGAGCAAGATCGCGATCGGCGGCGGCGGCCTCACCGGCAAGGGCTGGGGGCAGGGCACGCAGTCGCACCTGGACTACCTGCCCGAGCACACCACCGATTTCGTGTTCTCGGTGCTGTCCGAGGACTTCGGCTGGATCGGCGTGGTCGTGGTACTGGCGCTGTACCTGTTCGTGGTCGGCCGCTGCCTGTGGATCGCCGCGGAGTCGCGCGATGGCTACGCGCGGCTGCTGGCCGGCACCCTCGGCCTGTCGCTGTTCGTCTACGTGCTGGTGAACGGCGGGATGATCTCCGGGCTGCTGCCGGTGGTCGGCGTGCCGATGCCGCTGCTCAGCTATGGCGGCACTGCCCCGGTGGCGCTGCTGCTCGGGTTCGGCGTGGTGATGGCCTTGAAGGCGCGGCGCACGTTCAACCGCTGAACCCGCGCAACCGCGCGGCGCAAGCTGAACCGCCGTTCGGGTGGCCGCCAACCTGCGTGCTACCCTCGCGCCGATGATCCGACGCGCATTGCCCCTGCTCGCCGCGCTCGCGCTTGCCGCCTGCGCCGTCCCGCCGCCGAAGCCGATGCCGTCGACGCCGGCCCCCGTCACGCCGCCGCCCCCGCCACCGACGCCCGAACCCGTGGCGCCGGTGCGCGACATCGCCGCCGCGCGTGCCGCCTTCGTGCGCGAGACCGCGCAACGCTTCGGCATCCCCGCCGCGGAGATCGAGGCCACGCTGGCCAAGGCGCAGCTGCGCGAGGCCATCATCAAGGCGATGTCGCGGCCGGCCGAGGCCAAGCCCTGGCGCGACTACCGCCCGATCTTCATCCAGCCCAAGCGCATCGACGACGGCCGCGCGTTCCTCGCCACCCATCGCGATGCGCTCGCGCGCGCCGAGCAACGCTACGGCGTGCCCAAGGAAGTGGTGGTCGCCATCCTCGGGGTGGAGACCAGCTACGGCGGCAACAAGGGCAGCTATCCGGTCATCGATGCGCTGTACACGCTGGCCTTCGCCTACCCGCGCAGCGGCGATCCCGCCAAGGCCGCGCGCGAGGACCAGCGCCAGGCGTTCTTCCGCGACGAACTGGCGCAGCTGTTCGCGCTGGGCAAGGAAGAGGGCTTCGACATCGCGACCCTGAAGGGCAGCTACGCCGGCGCGATGGGCTGGGGCCAGTTCATGCCCTCCAGCTACCGCGAGTACGCGGTGGATGGCGATGGCGACGGCAAGCGCGACCTGTTCAACGACCTCGACGACGTGTTCGCCTCGGTCGCGAACTATTTCGCGAAGAAGGGCAAGTGGGAGGCCGGCGGCCCGGTGATGGAGCGGGCGGCCCGCGACGCCACGGCGGCCGACTTCGTCAATCCCGGCAATGCGGTGACCCTCGACCAGACCCTGGCCGGGCTGGCGGCGAAGGGCTATCGCCCGGCCACGTTCCGTTACCTGCACACCGATGGCGGCCCGCCGGTGACCCTGGTCACCCTCGAGGGCAGCGCCGGGCCCGAGTACTGGATCGTCTACAACAACTTCAAGGCGATCACGACCTACAACATCTCGCGCCTGTACGCGACCGCGGTCCACCAGCTGGCCGAGGCCATCGCCGGGCGCACGCCGGACCCGGCATGATCGCCCGCCGACTCCTGCTGGCCGCGTTGCCGCTTGCACTGGCGGCCTGCGCGACCACCGGCACCGCGTCGAAGTCGCCGCCGCCGCAGGGCCCGAAGGTGGTGGTGCAGCCTGCGCAGGGGGTGAACCCGACGCCGCCGCTGCACCATCGCAAGCCGGTATCGCCGTACGCGCCCGCGCAGGAGGATCCCGGCAAGCGCGGCGACTACGTCGCCGGCGGCCTGTTCCGCCCGGGGGAGGCCGACTCGGTGCCGGACTACGTGCCCGACGTGGACGCGATCCCGGAGCCGGAGGTCCGCGCCGAACCGCGCGCGCGCACCGGCAACAAGAGCTACAGCGTGCTCGGCAAGCGCTACCAGGTGCTGGACTCCGAGCATGGCTACGTCGAGGAAGGCGGCGCGTCGTACTACGGCAACAAGTTCCATGGCCGCCGCACCTCCAGTGGCGAGGTGTACGACATGTACGCCTTCACCGCGGCGCACAAGTCGCTGCCGCTGCCGAGCTATGCGCGCGTCACCAACCTCGACAACGGCAAGTCCGTGGTGGTGCGGGTCAACGACCGCGGGCCGTTCCATTCCAACCGCATCATCGACCTCAGCTATGCCGCCGCGGTGAAGCTCGGTTACCGCGAGCGCGGCACCGCCCGCGTCGAAGTCCGCGCGCTGACCCCCGGCGAGCTGCAGGACGCCTCGCTGGCGCAGAAGCAGGGCCCGGGCGACACCAGCGCGATGGATGCGCTGGTCGACGGCCTGCCGCAAGCGGTGGCCGCGGCCGGACCGGCCGATCCCGCGCCGCAGGCGGCAGCGCCCGCCACGACGGCACGGCAGTACCGCTTCGACATGCGCCAGGACGGCAAGCTGATGGGCGCCGACGAATTCGATGCGTGGATGCGCTCGCGCCAGGTGCGGGTGGCCACCGGCAAGCCCGGCACGCCGGATCCCGTGGCGCCCGCCAACCCGGTCGCGCCCCCACCGCCGCCGCCGGTGAATGCGGCCGTGCTGCAGGCCGCGCAGGCGCCGGCTGCGAGCGGCGCCGTGACCCTGCAGGTCGCCAGTTTCGGCAGCCAGCAGAATGCGGAGCACGCCCTCGACCTGCTGCGCGGCGCCGCGATCGATGGCGCCCGCTTGCTCGACGCCGACGTGAATGGGCGGCGCATCTGGCGATTGCGCGTGGGCCCGGTGGACGAAGCGCGCGCCCCGGAACTTGCGGCGCGCCTGGTCGGTCTGGGCTTCGGCCAGCCGCAGCGCGTCCGCGACTGAGGCCGTAATCGCGTCGCCATGCGGCGACGTGGGTGACGTTTTCGGTGACGGCGGTCGGTCCACGCCCGTTCGATGCGGCTTAAAATGGCCGCTTGCCTGTTGTGTCGCCGCATTGGTGCGGCCCGAGGAGTGTTGTTGATGCGTTCGCGTTCGTTGTTGTTCGTCGCGCTGGCCACCGCCGGCATCGTCCTCGGTTCCGGCCTTGCCACGGCGCAGGCGCCGGCCCCCGCCCCGGCCCGGCCCGCTGCGTTGAGCGACAACCTGCCGATCCCGGACGCGCCCGCGCCCGCCACCAGCAAGGCCTGGCTGGTGATGGACTACGCGACCGGCCAGGTCCTGGCTGGCGAGAACATCGACACCCCGGTCGAGCCGGCCAGCATCACCAAGGTGATGACCAGCTACGTGATCGCCGCGGAAATGGCCGCCGGCAAGGTCAAGCCGACCGACCAGGTGATGATGACCGAGCGCGCCTGGCGCGAGGGCGGCGCCGGCACCGACGGCAGCTACAGCGGGTTCGAGGTCAACCAGGCCGCGCCGCTGGTCGAGATGGAAAAGGGCATGGTGGTGCAGTCCGGCAACGATGCCGCGATCGCGCTGGCCGAGCACGTGGCGGGCAGCGAGCAGGCCTTCGCCCAGCTCATGAACGCCTATGCCAAGAAGATCGGGATGAAGGCCTCGCATTTCGTGAACCCGCACGGGCTCACCGCCGAGGGCCATGTCACTACCGCGCACGACCTGGCCCTGCTCGGCCGCGCGCTGATCCGCGACTTCCCCGAGGCCTACAGCTACAACAAGATCAAGGAATTCACGGTCGGCCCGATCACCCAGCCGAACCGCAACCTGCTGCTGTGGCGCGACCCCAGCGTCGACGGCATCAAGACCGGCCACACCTCCAGCGCGGGCTACTGCCTGATGGCCTCGGCCAAGCGCGGCGACCAGCGCCTGATCACGGTGGTGATGGGCGACACCAGCGAGAACCAGCGCGCGGTGGACTCGCAGGCGCTGCTCAACTGGGGCTTCCGCTTCTACGAGTCGCACCAGCTGTATGCCGCCAACAAGTCGCTGGCCACGCCGAAGGTGTGGAAGGGCGATGCCGACAGCGTGCAGGTCGGCGTCGCGCAGCCGTTGCTGGTCTCCACGCCGCGCGGCAAGTACGAGCGCCTGAAGGCCAGCATGGAGCTGCCGAAGTCGCTGGTCGCGCCGATCGCGAAGGGCCAGAAGCTCGGCACAGTGAAAGTGGCGCTGGACGGCAAGGTGGTCGCCGAGGCGCCGCTGGTCGCCCTGCAGGGCGTGGAGGAGGGTGGCTTCTTCAAGCGCCTGTGGCACGCCCTGCTGATGTGGTGGGCGGAGTAAGGCCCGTCCCCCACGGAGGCGGGCACGGTTGGATCGTCGCGCCCGCGTCCCCATACTGCGGCGATGGACATCCATTCCGACAATCCCGAGCACGGCTTCCAGTTCCCCGGCACCTTCGAGCTGTCGGCGATGGGGGCCGCGGACAAGCACCTCGAGGCGGACCTGCCCCGGCACCTGATGGACGCCGGCATCGAGGTCCTGCACGAAACCGTCAACTGGAAGCACTCGTCCAGCGGCAAGTACGTGTCGGTGCGCATTTCGTTCCGCGCCAACTCGCGCGAGGACTACGACCGCGCGCACCAGGCGCTGCGCGACCACCCCGAGGTGAAGTGGACGCTGTGAGTGCTTGCCCCCTCCCTTGCGCCGCAGGCGGAGGGGATGGCTGGGGAGGGGTGCCTTGATGGACGACATCGACGACCGCCAACCCCCTCCCGGCCTCCCCCCGTGCTGCGCGCAAGGGGAGGAGGCCGCGGCGCGCCCCGCGGTCGTCCGCGACCTCGGCCGCCAGCCCTACGAACCCGTGTGGCGCGCCATGCAGGCGTTCACCGATGCGCGCGGCGAGGCCACCGAGGACGAGCTCTGGTGCGTCGAGCACGAGCCGGTGTTCACCCTCGGCCAGGCCGGCAAGCCCGAGCACGTGCTGATGCCGGGCGAGATCCCGGTGCTCCATGTCGATCGCGGCGGCCAGGTCACCTACCACGGCCCCGGCCAGCTGGTGGCCTATCCGCTGCTCGACCTGAAGCGGCTGAAGATCGGCGTGCGCGACTACGTGTGCAGGATCGAGCAGGCGGTGATCGACACCCTCGCCGAATGGAACATCGAGGGCGCACGCAAGGACGGCGCGCCCGGGGTGTACGTGGCCGGAGCCAAGATCGCCGCGCTCGGCATCCGCGTGCGCCGCGGCTGCAGTTTCCACGGGCTGGCCTTCAATATCGCCGGCGAGAGCACCGCCCCGTTCCTGCGCATCAACCCCTGCGGCTACGAGGGCCTGCAGGTGGTCGCGCTGTCCGACCTCGGCGGACCGTCGTCGCTGGATGCGGTGCGGCCGGTGCTG
>ERZ1645192.887-NODE-887-length-25106-cov-11.928905_pt1 | contig 25106 bp, 16 predicted proteins | sample MGYA00575354_ERZ1645192 | MGnify/ENA primary metagenome ERZ1645192 (study PRJEB40844, sample SAMN11349763) | freshwater sediment metagenome | isolation source: river sediment | host: Sediment | place: India: Faizupur Khadar , New Delhi | collected 2017-02-21 ... | reverse complement strand
GCGCGTCGCGAGGCCGCGGCGCGCGCGCATGAGCCTGCCGGCGTCGCGCTCGGCTGCGGCCGCAGCCCGGCGCCGATCGGCGCCCTCGCCGCCGAGCTCGAACGCCTCTACGCCGGCCCCGTCGGCATCGAGGCGGCGCAGGTCGAGGACGACGCAGCGCGCGACTGGCTGTTCAACCAGTTCGAGGCGAGCTTCGGCGCGCCCGATTCGATCGAGCCGGCGGAGCGCGCTTTCGAGGCCGTGGCGCTCGCCGACACGTTCGAAACCTTCATCAAGGTGAAATTCCCGTCGAAGAAGCGTTTCGGTTCGGAAGGCGCGGAATCGGCCATCGTCTTCCTGCGCGAATTGCTGCGCAGCGCCTGCCTCTCCGGTTTCACTGAAGCCGCCATCGGCGGCATGCATCGCGGTCGTCTGGCGACGCTCGCCATCGTTCTGGGCAAGCCGGTCGGCGTGCTGCTCGCCGAGATCAAGGGCCGCGACCTCACCGACGGCGGTCCCGATTTCACCGGCGACGTGCCCTACCATCTCGGCTATTCGGGCGAACTGGCGCATGGCGGCAAGCGCATGGCCATTTCGCTGTCGCCGCACCCCTCGCATCTGATGACGGTTGCGCCCGTCGTCACCGGCCTTGCCCGCGCCAAGCGTAGCGACGGCGACGACGTGCTGTGCCTGCTGCTGCACACCGACGCGGCCTTCGCCGGTCAGGGCCTCGTCAGCGAAGTTCTTCAGCTTGGCGGCCTGCAAGGCTATGGCGTTGGCGGCACGGTGCATCTCGTCGTCAACAACCTGATCGGCTTCACCACCAACGCCTCGGAAGGCCGCTCGTCGCGCTATTGCACCGACATCGGCAAGACGGTCGGCGCGCCGGTGCTGCACGTCAATGGCGACGATCCGGTCGCCGTCGCCCGCGTCGCCGAAGTGGCGCTGGCGTGGCGGCGCAAATATGCCAAAGACATTCTGATCGATCTCGTCTGCTATCGCCGCAACGGCCACAACGAGCTGGACGAGCCGCGCTTCACCCAGCCGCGCGTCTGGGCGGCCATCGACGCACGTCCGAACCTGCGCCAGAGCTTCGGCGATGTTTTGCGCGCGGCCGACAGCGCCGCCTTTCATCGCGTCGAGGCCAAATCCATCGCGCTCAAGACCGCGATGCAGCAGGGCTATGAGGCGATCGCGACCTTGCGCCCCAACGGCGGCGACGGCCGCGCCGCGGCATGGTCCGCAATTCGACGCGCCGGCGAATCCGATGTGCTTGCGCCCGTCGCCACCGGCCTGCCGCTTTCCCGTCTGCGCGATCTTGGATCGCGCGCCAGCACCATCCCCACCGATGTCGCCGCGCATCCGAAAGTGGCGCAATTCTATCGCGCCCGCCGCGAATCCTATGAGCGCGGCGCGGACATCAATTTCGCCAGCGCCGAGGCTTTGGCCTTCGCAACGATGCTGGCCGATGGCGCGTCCGTGCGCTTGTCCGGACAGGACAGCGTGCGCGGCACGTTCACCCAGCGCCATCTTGCCGTGCACGACATCGAGACGGGGCGTCATGTGCTGCCACTCGAACATGTCGTCTCGGGCGAGGCGCGCTTCGAACCGGTCAACAGCCCGCTGTCCGAATATGGCGTGCTCGGCTTCGAATACGGCCATTCGCTCGCCGACCCGCAGCGCCTGACGATCTGGGAGGCGCAGTTCGGCGACTTCCTCAACGGCGCGCAGATCATGGTCGATCAGTTCATCGTCTCGGCCGAGGCGAAATGGGCGATGATGTCCGGCCTCGTCGCGCTGCTGCCGCACGGCCTCGAAGGACAGGGCCCGGACCATTCGTCGGCCCGCATCGAGCGCCTGCTGCAACTTTGCGCCGGCGGCAATATCATCGTCGCCAATCCCTCGACGCCGGCGAACCTGTTTCACCTGCTGCGCCGGCAGATCGTCGCGCCCTGGCGCAAGCCGCTGTTCGTCATCGCGCCGAAAGTGCTGCTGCGCCTCAAGGCCGCCGTGTCGTCGCTCGACGACATGGGGCCGGCAACGCATTTCCGGCCACTCGTCGTCGATGCGCCGCAGGGCGCGCCGTCGCGCTTCATCCTGTGCGCGGGCAAGGTCGCCTACGAGCTGGCCGAGCGCCGCGCCGAACTCGGCCTTGAGGACCGCGTCGCCATCGTGCGCGTCGAACAGCTCTATCCGTTTCCGCTGCAGGAGCTGGAAGCCTTGCTCGGCGCAGCGTCGAACGCCGAATGGATCTGGATGCAGGAAGAGCCCGAGAATCAGGGCGCGCTCGGCTTCGTGCGGCAGACGCTGCGGCGCAGCTCGCAACTGGCCGCCTCTTGCCGCGGCGCGGTGTCGCGGCCGCCATTGCCGGTGGCGGCGGGCGGCTCCATCGAGCGGCATGAGGCCGAGCAGCGTGAACTGTCGGACCGCGCTCTTGACTTCGCGCACTGGCGCATGGCGGATGCCTGAAATCGAGCGCCGCGCTCTGCGCGGTCTGGCAATGTGAGAGCCGCGCCCAGCGCGGCCTGGCGGATCGGAGCAGCAGCAGCGTCATGGCCCCCTTCGAACCGGTCCGCGCCATCGAACGCGGCTTGAGCGTGCTGCGGCTCGTCAGCGAAATGGGCCCTGCGACCGCCACCGAATTGGCCCGCGCCGCCGGCCTGCCGCAGCCGACCGTCGTGCGCATTCTCGAAACCCTGATCAAGTCTGGCTATGTCTATCGCTTGTCCGATGGCGCGAAGTTTCGCGTCACGGGCCGCACCAAGACACTGAGTTCCGGCTATGACGCGACGTCGCGCCTTGTCCAGCTGGCCGAGCCGCTGGTCGAGGACTTGCGCGCCAAGATCGGCTGGCCGTCCAATCTCGCGACGCGCGAGGATGACGCCATGGTCATCGTCTACACCAACCGCAACGCCAAGGGCCTGTCGATCCCCGGCCGCCTCGGCGCGCGCATTCCGCTGCTGGCGACGGCCGTCGGCATCGTCCAGCTTGCCGGCCTGCCGCAAGATGAGCTGGCGGAGCAACTCGCGCGCCTGCGCGCGTCGAAGGAACGCTGGGATGTCGAACCCGAGATCTGGGAAGGTCTCGACGAGCGCCTCGCCGCCGCCCGTCACGATGGCTGCGCCTTCGCGCACGAGCGTTATCTCGACGATGTCTATCAGTCGCAGATCTGGGCCGTCGCCGTGCCCATCGTCGTCAAGGGCAAGACCGAGGCCGGGCTGAGCAGCCTGGTGCTGCGCGACGCCGGCCCGCGCAAGGCGATCCTTGCGAAAATCCTGCCGCACCTGAAGGAAACGGCCGACGAAATCGGCCGCATCCTTTCCAGCGAGACGTAACGACAGCCGCTGTCCACCCGAACTAGCCGGCGGCTTGCAACGCGCTCCAGATCTTGTTGGGCGTGCAGGGCATGTCGATATGATCGACGCCGGCGGCGGCGAGCGCATCGCAGACGGCGTTCATCACCGCGCTGAGGCCGCCCGTCATGCCGGATTCGCCGCCGCCCTTCAGGCCGAGCGGATTGGTCGTGCAGATGGTCGGGCGCTCATAGGTCTCGTAGGCCGGCGCGTCTCCCGCCCGCAACATGGCGTAATCCATGAAAGAGCCGGTGATGATCTGTCCTGAGCCGAGATCGTAATGCGCCTGCTCGCTCAAGGCTTCGCCGATCGCCTGCGCGATGCCGCCGTGCAGCTGGCCAGCGACAACGGCATGGTTCAGCACATGGCCGCAATCGTCGACCGAGACATAGCGCCGCATTTCGACGCGCCCCGTCTCTCTGTCGATCGAAACTTCGGCGACATGACAGCCATTCGGAAACGTCGGCTTGGCCTCGATATCGGCGCGCGTGTCGAGGCCGCCGCCAAGATCGTCGGGAAGACCCGATGCCTGTCGTGACACGGCGTCGAGCTCGAACAGGTCAATCCTCCGTCCGCCATCGCCTGTTTCGAAAGCGCCGTGCCGATAGGTCAATTCCTCGGCAGGCTCCTGCAGCAACAGCGCCGCCAGCCGTCGCGCCTTGTCGAGCAGTTGTTCCGCCGCTTCCGCCATCGCCTGTCCGTTGGCGACCGCCGAGCGCGAGGCCAGCGTGCCCGAGCCCTCGCCATTGCGGTCGCTGTCGCCCTGCCTCAGCTCGCAATCCGCCTCGTCCAGATCGAGCAGGCGCGCGGCCAGCGCGCGAAACACCGTGGCGTGCGACGTGCCGAGCGATTGCCCGCCCGAATCGACGAAGATCCTACGGCCTTCGCCGAAGCGCAGATGCAGCGTCTCCTGCGGCGGCCCGCCCGCCGGCTCGACGAAACAGCCGAGCCCCAGTCCAAGCAGGCGACCTTCAACCGCCGCCGCGCGCCGCCGCCGCTCGAAGTCCGGCAGATCGACTTTGCCCAGCGCAAAATCGAGGATGCCGGGAAAATCGCCGCTGTCGTAGACAAAGCCGAGCGCGTTGCGATAGGGCATCGCCGCCGCCGGAATCATGTTGATGCGCCGCAACGCGATGCGGTCGAACCCGCAGCGGCGCGCGGCGAGATCGATCAGCCGCTCCATGACGTAATTGCCTTCCGGCCGTCCCGCGCCGCGATAGGCGCTGACCGGCGCGGCATTGGTCAAGGCGCAGGTGACGCGCGCGAAAATGCGCGGCGTCGCATAGGGGCCGACAAGGCTGCGGACGAAATTATTGCTGCTGATGAAAGCAGAGTTGGACGTGTTGAACGCGCCAAGATCGGTGCGGTTCTCGACTTCGACCGCCAGAAAGCGGCCCTCCGCGTCGAGCGCCAGCCGCGCCGCGATGCTGACTGCCCGCGCCTGCGTGTCGTTCGTCATGGCTTCGAGGCGCGTCGAGGTCCAGCACACCACGCGCCCGGTCACGCGCGCGGCGGCGAGCAGCGCCGCATATTCCGGATAGCACCAGCAGCGCGCGCCGAATGCGCCGCCGACATCTTCCGTCAGCACGCGCAGGCGCTCCGGCGCGATGTTGAGCGTGCGCGCCACATGCTTGCGCAACAGGCCGACGCCCTGGCTCGGCGCCGTCAGCGTGTAACGCTCGCTCGCCGGATCATAGGCCGCGATGGCGCTGCGCGGCTCCATCGGCGCGACGGCGACGCGCGGAATGTGCAGACGGGCCTCAACGATATGCGCCGCCTGCGCCATCGCCTGCGCGACGCTGTCGCGATCGCCGACGCAATAGCGCGCGGCGACATTGCCGGGCGCGCCCGCATGCAATTGCACGGCTTGATCCGCCAGCGCCGCATCGACGCCGATAACCGCGTCGAGCGGCTCGTAGTCGACTTGCACGATATCCGCCGCGTCCTGCGCGGCAAGACGCGTGCGCGCGATGACGAGCCCCAAGGGTTGTCCGACGAAATGCACGCGCTCATCCGCCAAAACCGTCCAGGGCACGGAGTTGAACAGGCTCTCGGGCGATGGCGGAACCGTATTGGTCTCGGGGATCGCGCCATAGCCGAGTCGCGCCAGAGCGGCGGCGTCGACGAAGGCGACGACATCCGGATTGGCCAGCGCATCTTCGGCCGAAATCGACAGAACGCGCGCATGCGCGTGCGGCGAGCGGACAAAGGCGGCGAACAGGGAGTCGCCCGGCGCAAGATCGGCGGTGAAGCGCCCACGGCCGGTGACGAGCCGTTCATCCTCGACGCGGTTCATGATGTCCTTCATCTTTATCGACGCCACGGCAGCAGAGCGCGCTCCAGCATGTCGACGAGATAGGCCGAGACGAAGCCGAGGAAGGCGATTTCGAGCAGGCCGACATACATCACGTCGACCCAGAACACCGTCCACGACCACCAGATGCGATAGCCGAGCCCCTCGTTGGCGCCGACGAATTCCGCCGAGACGAGCAGCAGCAGCGCCACGCCGGTCGCCAGACGAATGCCGGTGAAAATGCCAGGCAGCGCGCCGGGCAAGGCGACCGTCGCATAGGTCTGCCAGCGCGAGGCGTGCAGCGAGCGCGCGACGTCGAAATAGATCGGGCGAATGTTCAGCACGCCCGCCGACGTGTTGATAACCATGATGAAGAACACGCCGATGGCGACCGTGACGTATTTCGACATCTCGCCAAGGCCGAAGATCAGCAGCAGCAGCGGCAGGATGGCGATCTTCGGCAAGGGATAAAGCCCGGCGACCAGCGGCTGCAGAAAATCGCGCACCGGCTTGAACAGGCCCATGGCGAGGCCAACGAGCACGCCCGGAACGCCGCCCATCAACATGCCGATGCCGGCGCGTTGCAGACTAAGGCCGAGGTCGGTCCAGAATTGCCGCGTGCCGAGCAATTCGAACAGCCGCGCGAAAATCGTCGATGGCGCCGGAAAGAACTTCACCTCGATCCAGCCGAGGCGCGCGGCGAGCTCCCACAGCAGGAAGAGGATCAGCGGCGACAGAAGCGGTTTGAAACGATTCAGCATCGCTCACCCCGCCTTCGGCAGGCTGCGGGCGCGCGCGGCGAGAACTTCGTCGCGCAGCAGCCCCCAGATCTCGCCATAGAGATGCGCGAATTCCGGCGTCGCCTTCAACTCGGTCAGCGAACGCGGCCGCTCGAAGGGAATGCGGATGTCGGCCTTGATGCGGCCGGGCGCCGAAGTCATCACCACGACGCGGTCGCCGAGCAGAATCGCCTCATCGATGGAATGCGTGATGAAGACGACGGCGTTGCGGCTCTCCTCCCACAGCTTTTCCAGCTCCTGCTGCATCAGCAGCTTGTTCTGCTCGTCGAGCGCGGCGAAGGGCTCGTCCATCAGCAGAACCTGCGGCTGCGGCACGAAGGCGCGCGCAATCGACAGCCGCTGCTTCATGCCGCCCGACAATTGATGCGGATAGAATTTGCGGTAGGCCGAGAGACCCGTCTGGTCGAGAAAATAATCGACGCGCGCCGGGCTCGTCGTCTTGTCCCACAGGCCCGTCATCTTCAGGGCATAGGCCGCATTGGATTCGACGCTGAGCCAGGGGAAGACGGACTCTTCCTGAAACACCACCGTCGACAGCAGCCGCTTGGGATCGGAGCGGCGGATGGAGAGCGTGCCCGCGCTTGGCTTGTCGAGTCCGGCCAGCATGCGCAGCAGGCTCGACTTGCCGCAGCCCGATGGCCCGACGATGCAGACGAACTCCTGTTCGCCGACATCGAGATCAATGTCCTGCAAGGCGACATATTCGCCGTTGCGGACAGGGAAAGCGCGCGTAACGCCGCGCACTTCAATCACAGGCGATGTCTCCGCCATGTTCAGCGCAACGCTTCGACGAAGCGATTGTCGACATAGGCCGCAAGATCGGGCTTCTGCCGCACGAGGCCGCGCGCCGCATACCAGTCGAGCTGCGTTTCGAGGCTGGCGCGGTTGACCGTGCAGTCGAGCTTGGCCATCGGCCAGCCGGTGCGCTCGTAGAGCGAGGCGTCGTCGAGCGGCAATTGCTTCTGGAACGACGCCGCCACCAGCTTGCGCTTGCTCTCGTCCTTCGTCGCATCATGCATGAAGGCGACCGAATTGCGATAGCCGCGCATGAAGGCCTGCCCGAGGGCGCGGTCCGTCGTGTTGAGACGATCGCCGAACATCAGCACGGCGGCTTGCAGATTGGGCGTCGTGTCGGAATCATAGGTCAGCACTTCGGCCGAACCGCGCGCCTTGGTCAGGCTCATATAGGGCTCGACCGAGGAACAGGCGTCAATGGCGCCGCCCGTCAGCGCCGCCGCCATGTCCTGATAGGGCATCTGCACGAGGCGCACGTCGCTCTCGGCCAGGCCGCCCTTGGCCAGGGTCTGCACGCCGAGATAATGCGTATATTGCCCCTGCGCCGTGATGGCGAAGGTCAGGCCCTTGAGATCGGCCGTCGTCTTCACCTTCGAGCCATAGAGATCATTGCGCACCAGCACGCCATGCGAGCGCGTGCCGGGAACCAGCGAGAAATAATCGCCGACGATGCGCGAGTTGATGCCCGCCGCGAGCGTGTTGTAGAGCGCGGCGCCGCCGGAGGTCGCGGCGACGTCGATCTGGCCGCGCGACAGCGACGGAATCAATTCCGCCCCGGAGCGGAAGAAGACGATCTCGACATCGACGCCTTCCTTCTCGAACAGCTTCTGATCGATGCCGACGAACATGGCGTTGGCGATGCGCAACATGCCGACTTTCAGAACCGGGCGGGCCTGCGCCCGCGCCGGAGTCAGCGATGCGGCCAGCGCAAGCGAACCGCCGATGAGAACATGGCGTCGGTTGAAGGGCATTTTTCCTCCCAATCGCACGGGCTCCGAGGCGCATTCCGCCGCCGTGTCGTATTTTGTCGATAGTCGATGAAAAATCGACATTGCTGTCAATATCGATTTTTCAGACCGCGCGGACGCCGCGAAGGATCGAAATGCGGCTCAGCGCGCCGGCTCGTCGCCCATGCCGCGACCGACGCCGAAAGACAGGCGCGCAAAGCTGTCGGCGATCTCGTCGATGGAGACGCGGCCGGGGCGATACCATTCTCCGGCCCAGTTCACCGCGCCGAGCAGCATGAGCCGCACGGCGTCGAGCGATAGCCCTTGCGGGATGTAGCCTGCATCAGCGGCCTGCTGCACGATGTCGCGCCAGATTTCCTCGTAGCGACGGCGTTCGACGCGGCAATGCTCGCGCAGCCCGCTCGGCAGGAAGGCGAAGGCGCGAATGGAGGCGGAGGTGTAATCGCTGTTTTCCAGCGATGATTGCAGATGCGACTTGATCGCCGCCCGCAAACGGTCGAGCGGCGTCGCATCAGCGGGCAGCGCCGCCAGCGCGGCGGTGACGGCGTCGAAGACGACGCGCACGCCTTCGTTCAGCACCTGCTCGACGATGGCGTCCTTCGACGGGAAATGATGGTAGATGCTGCCGGCCTTGATGCCGACGCGTTCGGCGATGGCCCGCGTCGTCATCGACTCGTAGCCGCGATGACGCAACAGCCACGCGCCGGCGTTCAGGATCTCCCGCGACGCGCCCGCGGGGCGCTCGGCCTCGCGGCGCGCGCCGCCGCGCGGCCTGGCATGATCCATCGATTCGCTAATGGCCTCAGCTCCCGTTGCTGATGATTCCCCATTTGACCTTTTCATGGTGAGCGCGGCGCATCAAGAGTTGCGCCTCGCCCTGCTGCAGAACGACGTCGTTCTGATCAACGATGTTGATGGCCCAGCCGATCAGGCCGAACTCCGGCCGCGACACGTCGCGCTTTTCGGTCACTTCGATCAGGCAGCGGATGGTCGCGCCCATGCGCATCGGCGCCTTGAACTTCCAGTTGACGCCAAGCAGCGCAACGACCGTGCCGTCGATCAGGTCGAGCCGCGAGGCGAGGCCGAAGGCGATGCCGATGCCCATCGGCCCATGCGCGACGCGCGCGCCGAAACCGGTGGCGGCGGCGAAGACCTCATCGGTGTGCACCGGATTGAAATCGCCGGTCAGGCCGGAAAAGCTGACGATGTCGGCTTCGGTGATCGTCCGGCCGGGGGTCTCGAAGCGCTGGCCGAGCGCAAATTCGCCATACAGCCGACCCATCACTTAGCCCCTTTCCAGTCGGGCCCGAAGGCCGGCGGACGCTTCTCGACAAAGGCGCTCATGCCCTCGTTCCAATCGTCGCTGCCGACGAGCGCGGACAGAGCCTCGACGCCGAAGCGCCGCGCGCTGCGCAGATCGACGTCGCCGCTGAGATGCACGGACGCCTTGCACTGCCCCAGAGCCTGCGGGCTCAATGTCATGATCTGCCGCGCCAGCTCGAGGCTCGCCGCGTCGATGTCTTCGCGCGCGACGACCTGCGTTGCAAGTCCGTGCGCGGCAGCTTCCTCCGCGCCGACATGGCGCGCCAGCATGATCCATTCCATCGCCTTGCCGCGGCCGATATGGCGCGACAATTTCTGCACGCCGCCGGCGCCCGGCGTCGCGCCGAGCTTGGCTTCCGGCAGGCCAACCTTGGCGGTCGTCGCCAGAATGCGGAAATCGCAGGCCAGAGCCAGTTCGAAGCCGCCGCCCATGGCGTAGCCGTTGACGGCCGCGATGACGGGAACCGGGATCGCCTCGATCTTGTCGAAGACGCGGGCGATGCGCTCGAAATAGCGGTCGCGCGTGTCGAAACGCTCGGTGAAGATGCGGTCCGGTCCGGCGAAATATTTCAGATGCGCGCCGCCGCAGAACGCCTTGTCCGCGCCGGTGATGATGACGACGCGGACGCGGCGTTCCACCGCCGCATCGAGCGCGCGGCTCAAATCGTCGAGGAATTCGAGCTTCAGCGTGTTCATCTCGGCCGGACGGTTCATGCGCAGCCGCATGACGCCGGGGATGGGCGTGTCGATGTCGATTGTCGTCGGAGTCATTTCTTCGAACCGCTCATTTCGTCGCGCAAATCCTTGCGCCGGATTTTGCCGGTGATGGTCGTCGGCAGCGACGACCGGAATTCGATCTGGCGCGGATATTCATGCGCCGACAGCCGCGTCTTGACGAAGGCCTGAATGTCCGCGTGCAGCGCCTCGTCCGGCCGCGTGCCGTCGCGCGGCACGATATAGGCCTTCACCGCCTCGCCGCGCACCGGATCGGGCGCGCCGACGACAGCGACCAGCGCCACGGCCGGATGCTGCATCAGGCAATCCTCGATTTCCGTCGGGCCGATGCGATAGCCGCTGGAAATGATGACGTCGTCGTCGCGGCCGTGGAACCAGAAATAGCCTTCCTCGTCGCGGTGGCCGACATCGCCGGTCAACAGCCAGCCGTTGCGGAATTTTTCCTTGGTCGCCTCGGGCTTGTTCCAGTAGCGCAGGAAGAACACCGGATCGGGCGCGCGCACGGCGATGGAGCCCGTCTCGCCCGGCTTCACCGGATTGCCGTCTTCATCGATGACTTCCAGCACATGGCCGGGAACCGCGCGGCCCATCGAGCCGTCCTTGACCGGCATGATCGAGGCGCAATTGGCGACGGTGAGATTGGCTTCCGTCTGCCCATAGAACTCGTTCATGGTCAGGCCGAAGGTCTCGCGGCCCCATCCCAGCATTTCTTCGCCGAGGCGCTCGCCGCCGCTGGCGATGGAGCGCATCGAATAATTGAAGCGCTCGCGCGGCCGACTGACCTGCCGCATCATCTTGAGCGAAGTCGGCGGCATGAAAGCGTTGCGCACCTTGTGGCGGCCGATCAGCGAGAAGGCTTCTTCGGGATCGAATTTCTTCAGCCGTTTGGCGACGACCGGCACGCCATGAAACAGCGACGGCAGCAGCACGTCCATCAGCCCGCCGGCCCAGGCCCAGTCCGCCGGCGTCCACATCAGATCGCCCGGCTGGGGAAAGAAATCATGCGGCAACTCGACGCCCGGCATATGGCCGAGCAGCGTGCGATGCGCATAGAGCACGCCCTTCGGGTTGCCGGTCGTGCCCGACGTATAGACGATGATCGCCGGATCTTCGGCCGCCGTATCGACGATCGTATGGGCGTCCGAAGCCGCCTCAATCAGCGACGACCAGCCATGCACCGACGAGGCGACGCGATCCTCGACGCTGATCAGCAAGGGCCGCGCAGTCAGCTTGTCGCCGAGCGTCAGCAGCTTCTCGATGCCCTCGACATTCGACACCACCGCCCGCGCGCCGCTGTCGTTGAGTCGGTATTCGATGGCGTCAGGCCCGAACAGAGTGAACAGCGGCAAGGCGATCGCGCCGATGCGATAGGCCGCCAGATGCGTGATCAACGTCTCCGGGCATTGCGGCAGCAGGATGCCGATGCGGTCGCCGCGCGCGATTCCATGGGCCAGCAGCGCATTGGCCAGCCGGCGCGACTGCTCCTGCAAAAATTCAAAGCTCAGATGCGTGGCGACTCCCTCCGCCGTCTCGCTGATCAGCGCGGCGCGGCCGGAGCCGACATGCCGGTCGCAGACGGCGCTTGCGATGTTGAACCGCTCCGGAATCGCCCACGAAAACCCCTTGGTGACCTCTTCGTAGGTCCGCCCAGTCAGCCGCATGGAAAACCCTCTTGTCGAACTCCCTAACGTTTGGTAGGCATAACGCAACAAGACAACGGTGACAAGCCGGCAACCACGGGAGGAAGAGAGTGATCAGAAAATATGCGTCATTCGCCATCGCGCTGAGCGCGACCCTGTTCGCGACGTCGGTAGGCGCCCAGCAGGGCGACAAGCCGATCCGCATCGGCGTTCTCAACGACCAGTCGGGCATCTACGCCGACCTGTCGGGCCAGGGCTCGGTCATCGCCGCCCGCATGGCGGTCGAGGATTTCGGCGGCAAAGTGCTCGGCAAGCCGATCGATGTGATCTTCGCCGATCACCAGAACAAGCCCGACATCGGCGCGGCGCTTGCCGCGCGCTGGTATGACGTCGACGGCGTCGACGCCATCATCGACGTTCCCGTCTCCTCCGTCGCGCTCGCCGTTCAGGGCGTGGCGCGCGAGCGCAAGCGCACCGTGCTGTTCTCGGCCGCCGGCAGCTCCGACATCACCGGCAAGGATTGCTCGCCCTACGGCACGCAATGGACCTTCGACAGCTATGCGCTGGCCAAGGGCACGGCCAGCGCCGCCACCAAGGCGGGCGGCAACACCTGGTTCTTCCTCACCGCCAATTACGCCTTCGGCACGGCGATGGAAGCCGACGCCCGCCGCTTCATCGGCGAAGCCGGCGGCCAGGTGCTCGGCAGCGTCCGCCACCCGCAGGCGACGGCCGACTTCTCGTCCTTCCTGCTGCAGGCGCAGAACTCGAAGGCCAAGGTCATCGGTCTGGCCAACGCCGGCAACGATACGATTCTCGCCGTGCGCGCCGCGGCCGATTTCGGCATCGTCTCGGGCGGCCAGAAGGTCGCCGCCATGCTCACCTTCCTCTCGGACATTCACGCGCTCGGCCTGAAGACGGCGCAGGGTCTGCAGCTGACCGAGAGCTTCTACTGGAACCTCAACGACGGCACGCGCGCCTGGTCGAAGCGCTTTGGCGACCGCATGAACGGCCGCATGCCGACCATGGTTCACGCCGGCGTCTACAGCGCGCTGACGCATTACCTCAAGGCGGTGAAAGCCGCCGGTTCGACCGACGCCGACAAGGTTGCCGCCGCAATGCGCGACATCCCGGTTTCGGACGCGATCCTGCCCAAGGCGAGCGTGCGCCAGGACGGCCGCGTCATCCGCCCCTATTACCTCTTCGAGGTGAAGAAGCCCGAGGAATCCAAGGCGCCGTATGACTATTACAAGCTCGTGCGCGAAATCCCCGGCGAGGAAGCGGCCCGTCCCTTGAACGAAGGCAATTGCCCGCTGGTCAAGTAAGGCCACGCGCACCCAGTCTGCGAGGCGGAGAGAAGAAACGTGCCGGTAATCGAAAACACCATCAGGAGCGGCCCTGACTTCGACCAGAAATCCGAGTCCGTCTCGGAGCTGATCGAGACGCTGCGCGAGCGCCATCAATGGGCGCTCGGCGGCGGCGGCGAAACGCTGCGCGAGCGTCACAAGGCGCGCGGCAAGGTGCCGGTGCGCGAGCGCATCGACCATCTCGTCGATCCGTTCTCGCCGTTTCTTGAACTCTCTCCCCTCGCAGCCTGGGGCCAATACAAGAACGAACTGCCCGCCGCCGGCATCGTCACCGGCATCGGCATGGTCGGCGGCGTCGCCTGCATGATCATCGCCAATGACGCGACGGTGAAGGGCGGCTCCTTCTTCCACGAAACGGTGAAGAAGCACCTGCGCGCGCAGGAAGTGGCATGGGAGAACAAGCTCCCCTGCATCTATCTCGTCGATTGCGGCGGCGCCTTCCTGCCCGAGCAGGATCGCGTCTTCCCCGACCGCGACCATTTCGGCGGCACGTTCTTCCAGCAATGCCGCATGTCGGCGTCGGGCCTGCCGCAGATTTCCGCCGTCTTCGGCGGCTGCACCGCCGGCGGCGCCTATATCCCGGCGCTCTCCGACGAAGTCGTGATGGTGCGCGGCACGGGCCGCATTCATCTCGGCGGCCCGCCGATCGTCAAGGCGGCGATCAAGGAAGTCGTCGACGGCGAAACGCTCGGCGGCGCGGAAATGCACTCGACCGTGTCGGGCGTCTCCGACTATCTCGCCGAGAACGAGCTCGAGGCCATCGCCAAGGTGCGCGACATCGTCTGCGCGCTGAACTGGCCGCGCAAGCCGCAGCCCGAGCGCCGCGCCTCGCGCCCACCGCTCTACGACCCGGCGGAGATTCCCGGCATCATCGGCACCGACCTCAAGCAGCCCTACGACGTACGCCAGGTCATCGCCCGCATGGTCGACGGCAGCGAGTTTCAGGAATTCAAGCCGGCCTATGGCTCGTCGCTCGTCTGCGGCTTCGCCCATATTCACGGAGAGCCGGTCGGCATCCTCGCCAACAACGGCGTGCTGTTCGCCGAATCCTCGGTCAAGGGCGCGCATTTCATCGAATTGTGCGACCAGCGCCGCACGCCGATCCTGTTCCTGCAAAACATCACCGGCTTCATGGTCGGCACCGACGCCGAGCGCGGCGGCATCGCCAAACATTCGGCCAAGCTCGTTTACGCCGTCTCCAACGCGCGCGTGCCGCGCTATACCGTCATCATCGGCGGGTCTTATGGCGCCGGCAATTACGGCATGTGCGGCCGCGGCTTCCAGCCGCGCTTCCTGTTCGCTTGGCCCAATGCGCGCATCGCCACGATGAGCGCTGACGTCGCCGCCAATGTCGTCACCGACCTGCGCCGCTCCAGCGTGACGCGCGGTCAGGCCGACGAGGACGAGATCGCCCGCATCGACAAGGCGACGCGCGAGCAGTTCGAGGCGCAATCGACACCCTATTACGCCACGTCCCGCCTGTGGGACGACGGCATCATCGAGCCGGACCAGACGCGCGACGTGATCGGCCTGTGCCTGTCGCTGCACGCCAATGAGATCGAGCTTCCCGAACACCGCCCCGTCTACCGGATGTAAGCCCGTGATCCGCTCCCTTCTGATCGCCAATCGCGGCGAAATCGCCGTTCGTATCGCGCGCACCTGCCGCCGTCTCGGCATCCGCTCCATCGCCGTCTATTCCGACGCCGACCGCGAAGCGCCGCACGTCAAGGCCGCCGACGAAGCCTATTGGATCGGCCCCTCGCCGGCGCGCGACAGCTATCTGCGCATCGACGCCATCATCGCAGCGGCACAGCGCGCCGGCGCTGACGCCATCCACCCCGGCTACGGCTTCCTGTCGGAAAACCAGAAATTCGCGCAGGCCTGCGCCGACGCCGGCATTGTTTTCGTCGGCCCCTCGGCCGAATGCATCGCCGCCATGGGCCAGAAGATCGGCTCGAAGATCATCGCGGCGCAAGCCAGCGTGCCAAGCGTGCCGGGCTATATCGGCGAGGACCAGTCGGACGAGCGCCTCATCGCCGAGGCTGAACGCGTCGGCTTTCCCATCATGGTCAAGGCTTCCGCCGGCGGCGGCGGGCGCGGCATGCGTCGCGTGTTCTCGCCCGACGAATTGAAGCCCGCGCTGGACATGGCGCGCCGCGAGGCCGAGGCGGCGTTCGGCGATCCCGCTCTGCTGATCGAACGGCTGGTGCTGCGCCCGCGCCACCTCGAAGTGCAGATCGCCGGCGACAAGCACGGCAACATCGTTCATCTCTACGAGCGCGATTGCTCGGTGCAGCGCAACAACCAGAAGGTTCTGGAAGAGGCCCCTGCCCCCAACCTGCCTGGACACGTCCGCAGCAAATTGCTCAACCGCGCCGTCGCGCTCGGCCACGCCATTGGCTACGACAGCCTCGGCACGGTCGAGTTCATTCTCGAGGAAGGCTCGGACGAGCCGTGGTTCCTCGAAATGAACACCCGCCTGCAGGTCGAGCATCCGGTGACGGAAGCCATCACCGGCTACGACCTCGTCGAATGGCAGATCCGCATCGCCGCGGGCGAAAACCTGCCGGCGCGCCAGAGCGAGATTGAAGCGCGCGGCCACGCCATCGAAGCGCGCGTCAACGCCGAACGCGCCGATCAGGATTTCCGCTCCGACGTCGGGCCGATCATCACCTATCGCGAGCCAGCCGGGTTGCGCATCGACAGCGGCGTCAAAGCCGGCAGCGAAGTGACGCTGTTCTATGACTCTCTTCTCGCCAAGGCCATCGCCTATGCGCCGACGCGCGAGGAATGCTGCGCCCGCCTTGCAGGCGGCCTGCGCGAATTCGTCATCGCCGGCGTCGCCAATACGATTCCGTTCCTGACCGCCGCCGTCGAACATCCGATCTTTTACGGCGGGCGCGCCACGACGCGATTCATCGAAGACGCCTTTCCCGGCGGCTGGGCGCCGCGCAGCGAGAATGCGCGGCTGGCCCGCGCCGCAGCCGCCTTCGCGGCCCTCGTGCCAGAACGCGCGCCGCAGCCGCAATCCGCGTGGCTCGGCCTCGCCGGCTTCCGCGCCCTGCGCCCCTCCGGCGGTCTGGCGACATGCCGCGTCACGGTGAAAGCCGACAAGACCGAGACAGGCCTGACGATCGGCGCCTGCGGCGGCGATGTCTATCGCGTCGCCGATGACCACGGCGCTTTCGACGTGACCTTGCGGCGCGACGGCGACGTGCTGGAGATCGCCTTCGACGGGCGGGCCTTGCGCGCGCCGTTGTCGACACAGGGCCATCTCGTCCATGTCGCGCTCGGCGAGGAGCGCTACGCCTTCGAGGTGAAGACCGAGATCGAAGCCAACAAGGCCAAGAGCGGCGGCTCGGGCTCGGGCGCGATCCTCAGCCAGATGCCGGGCATCGTCGCCGAGATCAAGGTCGCCCCCGGCGATCGCGTCGAGGCCGGACAGGTCGTCGCCGTGCTCGAGTCGATGAAGCTGTTCATCTCGCTCGCCGCGGAAGTCACCGGAACCGTCAAGGATGTCGGCTGCTCCGCCGGCCAGACGGTGCAGGCCGGCGCGCGCCTCGTGCTGATCGAAGCCGACGCCTGACGTCGATCAGGCGGCGGCCTCCGTCTTTTCCGCCGCGATCAATCGGCCGATCTCGCCGCGGCAGGAGCCGCAATTGGCGCCGGCCTTCAGCGCCGCGCCGCCAAGAATGGCCGCGCGGATCTGATTGACGCCGACATTGAAGCAGGCGCAAACCAGCGCGCCGGGATCGGGCCGTTCCGCCCCCGCGCGTCCTGCCAACAAGGACTTCGACGCCGCGGGTGACGAGGACGCCGATGTAGACACGCGCGACGATGATGTCGGGCGGCCGTGACGAGTTCCACGCATCCCAGATGAAGAAACCGATGCCGACGCGCAGGCCGGAGAAAATGCAGGGCGCGGCTGCCGGCGCCATGATCTTGAAGAAGAACTCGATCTGGTTGAGGCGCAGCGCTTCGGCGATGTTGCGATAGTCCTGCGGATCAGGTGATGCGCTGCATCCTCACCGATGGACCGGGCGCATCAGGATCGCCTTGGCGCGATCGAGACTCTTGCGGTCGGCCTTTCCGCCATCGGCCGGACCAGATCGGACGCCCTTGCCCCTCCTGAAGGTCTTGCCATTTTTCATAAAATTCATACGGTTCATGACGTTTCTCGCGTGGTTTTGACGGACTGCCGGGCGGCGGCGGCGACAGCCTCAACGCATCGTTTTCGTTGCTGCGGGCGAGATAGCGACGGAAGCGGCGCATGCATCGCGATTTAAGGGAGGCGCAGGACGCCATGACGCCGGCGAGCCGCGCGTCGTTCCTTCAGCAGGAAATATGGCTGGCGGCGTCGATCGCGCCGCACCCATCGGCTTTCAATCTTCTCTGGTCGCTGCGCTTCACCGGCCCGCTGGATCTTGTCGGCCTGCAACGGGCCCTGGCCGACGTCGTGCGCCGGCAAAGCGCCTTGCGCGCCGTCTTTCGCTGGAATGGCGCATCGCTGGAGCAGAGGATCAAGCCGCTGCGCGACGAGAACAAGCTTCTTGATGTCGTGGACGTTGCCGATGGCGCCTGTTTCGAAGACGCAGCGCTTGCATTCGGCGAAGCGCCCTTCGACCTCGGCGAGGGCCCGCTGTTTCGCTTCCGCGCGCTCCGATTGGCGCCCGAGCGCCATGTGCTGCTGTGCGGCTTTCACCATCTGGTCATCGACGGAACATCCTGGCCCTTGTTCGTCGACGCCCTGCTCTCAGCCCTGCAGGGCGAGGCGTTGCCGCATCCGGACGCCGAATATACGGACTTTTGCGACGACCAGCATCGACGCCTGCAAAGCGGTGCCTGGCGCACGGCGCAAGAGGATTGGCGGCTCAGGACCGGCGCGCTTGCGCCCACATGGGATCTTCCCGTCGATCACGCCCGGCCGGACGGCATCGACTCGACCGGCGATCATGTCGACATTCTCCTTCCGCATTCCCTCGCCGCCGATCTGCGCGCGGCCGCGACGCAATGGCGAACGTCGCCGTTTCGCGTCGCCTTCGCCGCTTTCTTTGCTTTTCTTCAGGCGCTGACGCGGCGCGACGATGTCGTCGTCGCCACCACGCTCGTCGGCCGCGCGCAGCCGGAGTTCAGCCGGATTGTCGGCCTGTTCGTCAACACGGCCGTCATCGACGCCCGCCTCGAAAGCACGACGTCCTTTAGCGACCTGCTGGCGCAGACAAGCGCCGGCCTCGACAAGTCTGTCGCGCTGCAGGATTACCCGTTTCATCTGGCGACGAAGGACGCCAACCTTGCGCGCGCGGCGACGTCAGCCCCCTTCACGTCGGCCGCGTTCACCAAGATGCCGCGCAGCCGCCAACGCCGCCTCGGCGCTCTCGATGTCGTCGATCGGCGCCTTTTTCTGCGTCATGCCGGCAACGAACTTTCCGTGTTTTGGCAGGAATCCGCCGAAACCTTCCGCATGACGTGGACCTACCGCACGGCGCTGTTCGCGCGCGGCACGATCGAGCGCTTCGCGCGGCAATTCCAAAGTCTGCTCGCGCACGCGCTCCTGACCCCTCAGCGCCCCGTCGCCCGTTTGCTGACGGCGACGCCGGCGGAGCGCCGACAGATCCTGAATGTCTGGAACGACACGGACTGCGCCTTTTCCGACATGACGCCGCTCCATCGCCTGATCGAAGCGCAGGTCGAGAAGACGCCAGAACGCATCGCCATCGTCACGGCCGAGCGGCGCTGGACATATGACGAGGTCAATTGCGCCGCGAACCGCCTGGCGCAGGCCTTGCGCCAATCCGGCGTCGGACAGGGCGCCTTCGTGCCGCTGCTGATGCACGCTTCGGCCGAATTGCTGATCGCTGAACTGGCCGTGATGAAATGCGGCGCAGCCTTCGCGCCGCTGTCGCCGGATTGGCCGAACGGCCGGATCGAAACGCTGCTCGCGAAACTCGCCGCGCAAGTGCTGGTTGTGCGGGGCGGCGACGCGGCAACGCCCCTGACGACCGATTGCCGGATCTTCGACGCGCTGCGCGTCGACGGCGACGGGAATCCCGGCAATTCACCGGCCGCCTCCGATCTCGACGATCCGATCTATTGCCTGTTCACATCCGGTTCGACCGGGCTTCCGAAAGGCGCGGTCAACCGTCACCGCGGCATCGTCAACCGCCTGCAAGCCATGACGCACAGCTTCGGCGGCGACGGCGACGACGTCGTGCTGGCGACGGCGGCGTCGACCGTGGATTCGCTGGTCTGGCAATTCTTCTGGCCCCTGATGCGCGGCGCGCGCGTCGTCGTGCCGCCATACGGCCACGCCGTCGCGCCGCAACTGGTGCTGCAACTCATCGCCGACCACAAGGTCACGGTCACTGATTTCGTGCCGTCAGTCTTTCAGGGCGTCGTGCGATACGTTCAGGACAACGTCGAGGCGCAGGCGCAAGCGCAAAGCCTCCGGCATCTGATTATCGGCGGCGAGGTCATGAACGCCGACGCGGTCTATGCGTTCAAGGCGCTCGCGCCGCATGTCGCCATCGTCAACACCTATGGTCCGACCGAGACGTCCATCGGCGTCATTTTCCATGAGACGCCCGCCGCCTACGCCAATCCGATGCCGATCGGGCGACCCTTCGCCAATATCCGCGCCGTCATTCTCGATGCGGATCAACAACTGACGCCGATCGGCATGGTTGGCGAACTCTGTCTCGGCGGCGCCTGCATGGGTTTGGGCTATCTCGGCGACGCGGCGGCGACGCGCGCGGCATTCATCGCCAATCCCTTTCCGGAGCTCGGCTGCGACACGCTTTACAGAACGGGCGATCTCGCGCGCTTTCGCGCCGACGGCGTCATCGAATATTGCGGGCGCATCGACCACCAGCTCAAGCTTCGCGGCGTTCGCCTCGAACCCGAGGAAGTCGAGGCCGCCCTCATGCGCCATCCGGCTGTCGATCAGGCCATCGTCTCGCTGCGCGATGCGGGCGCCGACGCGGCGCGGCTCGTCGCCCATCTCACAATCGCTTCGGGAGAATGCGAACCGAATGGCGCAAGCCTGCGCGACTTCCTGCGTCGCGAACTGCCGTCGCATCTCATTCCGTCGGCATTCTTCCGCGTCAACGCCATGCCGTTGGCGCAGGGCGGCAAGATCGACCGCCGCGCCGCAGCGAAACTGCATGGCGAGCCGCTCGCCCACACCGTCGCGTTCGAAGCGCCCCGCAACGCGCTTGAACGCCAGATCCAGATCATCTGGGGCGAGCTGTGCGACAAGGATTCGCCGAGCATTCACGACAATTTCTTCATGGATCTCGGCGGCGATTCTCTCAAGGCCCTGCTCTTCGTCGTGCGCTTTGAGCAGGAGGCGGGGCAGGCCATTGAAGTCGGCCAGCTTTACGAAGCGCCGACGATCGCCGCGCTGGCGCAACGGCTTTCGTCGCACCCGCCCGCCGCTGCCGGCGCGGCGCAAGAACGCGACGTCAGCCGCGACGAGATCCTTGGCCGGCAACGCAGCTATGTCGCATCGTGGAAAGGCGAGCGCGTCGCGGCGCAGTCCTTGCTGTTCGCCATGAACCCGCAAGGCAAGCGTCCGCCTCTGTTCTGGTGCTTTCAGGGCTTTGAGGAACTGAACATCCTGTCGCAGCGCCTCGGCGGCGAGCAACCGCTGATCGGCATGCGCTCCGGCCATTTGATCATGGACTACGCCGACGCCAACATCGACGTCCTGGCGAACCAATACGCCGACGAGGCCGCCGCCATCCGGCCCGAAGGCGAATTCGTGCTGGGCGGCAATTGTCAGGGCGCAATCATCGCCCAGCGGACCGCCGAAAAACTGCGCAAGGCCGGCCGAAGGGTGGCGCTGCTCATCCTGATGGAAGCCAGCGATTTCCCCGCCTATCCGGGCAAGGTCGCGCTGCTGTTCGGCCGCGACAGCCACCTCAACCCGTACAACAGCCACGGCGATCCCGACGCCGTGTTCGCGCAGCGCTATCCGGCCGGCTATGTAGTCGACTTCATTCCCGGCGCACACGGCCAGTTCTTCAACGCGCACAACATTGACGGCCTGGCGAGCGTCATCGCACGACAGGCGCAGGGCCGGCCGTAACGCCCTGTATTTCGCCGCCCCGGATCATTGCGGCGGGCCGTCGCCCGCCGCGTCAGATTTCAGGATGCGGTAGAGCTGGGCGCGACTGACGCCGAGCAGGCGGGCGGCCTGCGCCTTGTCGCCATCCGCAGCGGCGACAGCCGCCAGCGCTTCCTTCAGCCGCACCCGTCCGATCTTCGCCTTCATCGATTGCGCCGGCGGCTCGGGCCTGGCAGCGCTGTCGGGCGCTTCGGCGAAACTGACCTTGCCGGTCAGCAGGAAACGCATCAGCACGCTCTCGAGTTCGCGCACATTGCCCGGCCAGGAATGGGCGAGCATGCGCGCGATGTCGGCCTCGGACAATTTCCGCACCTCGCATTGCAGCCGCCGCGCCGCGCGCGCGCACAGCCGCTCGAACAAGAAGCGCTTGTCCTCGCGCTGGCGCAGGCTCGGCGCCCGGATCGTCAGCACGTCGAGGCGATAGAAAAGGTCGCGGCGAAAGCGGCCGTCGTCGAGCATGGAGGCCAACGGCCGATGCGTGGCGCAGATGACGCGCACATTCGTCGCAATCGGCGAAGTGCCGCCGACGCGGACGATCTCGCCGGTCTGCAGCACGCGCAAAAGGCTGCCTTGCAGGTGTTGCGGCATGTCGCCGATCTCGTCGAGGAACAAGGTTCCGCCGGCGGCGACTTCGAACTTGCCGAGCTTGCCGCGCGTCCGCGCGCCGGTGAACGCCCCGCCCTCATAGCCGAACAATTCCGCCTCGATCAGCTCGCTCGGGATCGAGGCGCAATTGATCCAGACGAACGGCCCGCCCGCGCGTTCGGACAGCGCATGGATCGCCTGCGCCGCCAGCTCCTTGCCGGTTCCGGTCTCACCCTCGATCAGCACCGGCAGGTCATGGCGCGCCGAAAGGCGCAACGCGTCGCGAAAGGCCTCCATCGCCGGTCCCTCACCGACGATGTCGTCGAGCGACAGGCGCGAGCGCCAGGCGCTGTTCTGCTGCTGGATCGCCAGCCCGGCCTGCGCCACGCGGCCGTAGGTCTTTTTCAGCGCCTCGACATCCGAGAACAGCGCCATGCCGACCGCGCCGACGATTCGCCCGTCCTGCAGCACCGGCACCTGCTTGGTGATGAGCTGATGGCCGCGCACTTCGAGAGGATAGCCGACGCGCGTACCCTCGCCGCGCGCCACGAGATGCAGCCGCGTCTGCTCGCCGACGACCTCGGTGATGTGGCGGCCGAGAAAATCAGCCTCCTCGCCGCCGAGAAGCTGGCAATAGGGCTGGTTGATCAACACGATGGCGCCGCTCGTATCGACCGCGACCAGACAGTCGGACACATGGTCGAGGACGAGCCGCAGAAACCGCGCCTCCTCGGTCGCCGAGCCGAGCCATTCGGGCAGAGCCATTTGTCGCATTTATGAGATTCCTATCGCATAAATGCGATGATAGTGCCTCTTAAAAGGCTGGTCAAAACTTTTCCCCAAACGCATCAATCGTCGAAACAGCTTGTAAAACAACTTATTATCTTACCCCATTGCTGCCGCTTGCAGCTTGGCACGGGGCTTGCGGTTTCTTCCCCGGACCCATCCAACGGAGGAAACGCATGACCGCCATACAAACCATCCCGATCGGCGACACGGTCGTCCAGGTCTCGGGCGACGGCTATCCGCTCGTCTTCGTCCACGGCTTCACCACCACCGCAGAATTCTGGCGCGAACAGGTCGACGCCTTTTCATCGACCTATCGGGTGATCCGCATCAATCTGCCCGGCCATGGCGTGTCGCCGCGTCCGACCGGCCGCGCCTATACGATCGAGGCCTTCGTCGACGACGTCGCCAAAGTGTTCGATACGCTCGGGCTTGACCAGGCTTTCCTCGTCGGCCTGTCGATGGGCGGCACGATTGCGCAGAGCTTCGCGCTGCGCTTCCCCAAGCGCGTGCGCGCCCTGACGCTGGTCGGCGCGACGCCGCACGGTCTCGGCCCGGACGTCAATGTCGACAACGTGCTGAAGGCCATCGCGGCTCTGGGCGTGGTCAAGGCCAGCCAGAACGTCATCGACCGCTCGTTCGGTGCCGCAGCCTCGCCGGAACTCCTCGCCTTCGCCCGCAACGAAGTGGCGCAGACGCCGGAATTCGTGGCGCGCGAAGCCATCGCCTCGCTCAACGCCTCCGACAGCCGCGCCTCGCTGGCCCGCCTGACCATGCCGGCGCTGGTCGTCGTCGGCAATGAGGACTTCATCACGCCGCCGGCCGAATCCGAGGCTTTGGCCGCGGGCATCCCCAACAGTTCGCTGTCGGTCATCGCCGCGGCGGGGCATTTCCCGATGCTCGAGCAGCCGGCGCTGTTCAACCGTCTGCTCGGCGATTTCCTCGCCGCCAGCGCGGCGGACGCCCCTGCCGGACGGACGGTTCAACTCGCTGCGGCCAAATGAAACAATCATAAAACAAGGAGGAAGCCCGATGACCATGCAAGCACTTGCGACGGAGCACAGGCCGGCGGCGAGCTATGCCGAAAAGGACACCAAGCGCGTCGTCTTCGCCGCGGCGCTCGGCACCGTGTTCGAATGGTACGATTTTTTCGTCTACGGCAGCCTTGCCGCCTTCTTCGGCGCGCTGTTCTTCCCGAAGGGCAATGAAACGGCGGCGCTGCTCGCCTCGCTCGCCACGTTCGGCGCGGGCTTCGTGCTGCGCCCGTTCGGCGCGGTGGTCTTCGGACGACTCGGCGATCTCGTCGGCCGCAAGAAGACCTTCCTCGTCACCATGCTGGTCATGGGCGTCGCCACCGCCGCCGTCGGCTTCCTGCCGACATATGAGACGATCGGCTGGTGGGCCCCGGCGATCCTGGTCGGCCTGCGGCTGTTGCAGGGCCTTGCGGTCGGCGGCGAATTCGGCGGCGCGGTGACCTATGTCGCCGAACATTCCGAGGCCAACCGGCGCGGCTTCACCACGAGCTGGATCCAGATCACCGCGACGCTCGGCCTGTTCCTGTCGCTGCTCGTCATCATGGGCTGCCGTCAGGCCATGTCGGCGGAGGCTTTCGCCAGCTGGGGCTGGCGCGTGCCGTTCATGGTCTCGATCGGCCTGCTTGTCATCTCGCTCTACATCCGGCTGAAGCTCGAAGAATCGCCGATCTTTCAGCAGATGAAGGCCGAGGGCAAAGGCTCGAAGGCGCCGGTGACGGAAACCTTCGGCAATATGCGTAACCTGCGTCTGGTGCTGATCGCCATTTTCGGCGCCGTCGCCGGTCAGGCGGTCGTCTGGTACACGGGCCATTTCTACAGCCTGTATTTCATGACATCGACGCTGAAGATGAACTACGAGATGGCCTACACCTATCTCACCATCGCGCTCGTCCTCGGCACGCCGTTCTTCCTGTTCTTCGGCTGGCTGTCGGACAAGATCGGTCGCAAGTGGATCGTGCTCAGCGGCTGCGCCCTGTCGGCGCTGATGTTCATTCCGCTGTTCCAGGCGCTGACGACCTACGGCAACCCGGCTCTGGCCGAGTTCCGCGCCAACACGTTCGTGCAGGTGCAGGGCAATGATTGCAATGAGGACCAGTCCTTCCTCGGGCAATTGTTCCAGCCCAAGGCGACCAAGGCGTGCACGCGGGCGAAATCCTTCCTCGCCAGCAACGCCGTGCCGTTCGCCATCGCCTCGGGCGACAGCGCGCTGACCATCAAGATCGGCGACCAGACTCTGCAGGGCTTCGACGACAAGGCGCTGCGCGCCGCGCTCGTCGCCCGAGGCATGCCGACAGCGGCCAATCCGGCGGCGGTGAACGGCCCCAT
>ERZ1645192.886-NODE-886-length-25110-cov-6.962922_pt1 | contig 25110 bp, 22 predicted proteins | sample MGYA00575354_ERZ1645192 | MGnify/ENA primary metagenome ERZ1645192 (study PRJEB40844, sample SAMN11349763) | freshwater sediment metagenome | isolation source: river sediment | host: Sediment | place: India: Faizupur Khadar , New Delhi | collected 2017-02-21 ... | reverse complement strand
CAGCGCGCCCTTGTGGTTTCGCCCCCGAAAGCCGGAAAGACCACGCTGATCAAGCGAATCGCAAATTCGATAACGCAGAACTATCCCGATATCATCCTGATGGTTCTTCTCATCGACGAGCGCCCCGAAGAAGTGACGGATATGGCTCGTTCCGTGGACGGCGAGATCATTGCGTCGACGTTCGACCGGCCGGCCGACGAGCACATGCGGGTGGCCAACCTCGCGCTGGAAAAAGCGAAGCGTCTGGTCGAAGCCGGCAAGGACGTCGTCCTTCTTCTGGATTCCATTACGCGCCTTGCGCGAGCGTCGAATCTCGTCGTGCCGCCCTCCGGACGAACCCTTTCCGGAGGCATGGACCCCGCTGCGCTGTATTTCCCGAAGCGCTTTTTCGGGGCGGCGCGGAATATCGAAGAGGGCGGAAGCCTGACGATCATCGGAACGGCCCTCGTCGATACGGGGAGCCGAATGGACGATGTCATATACGAGGAATTCAAGGGGACGGGCAACATGGAGCTTCATCTGTCCCGAAAGCTCGCGGAACAGAGAGTCTTTCCCGCCATCGATATCACGAAATCGGGAACCCGGCGCGAGGAACTCCTTTTCAGCGAGGAAGACCTGGGCAAACTCTGGCTTCTCCGGCGCCGCATCGTCAGTGTGGACGAATCGGCGGCGTTGTCCCTCATTATAGATAAACTGAAGCAGTCTGCATCGAACAGAGAGTTTTTCATGTCCATCAAGCTTGCCTAGATCCCGGAACGGATGCCGGAACTTTTCCGGCGTATCTGCATCCGGATCAAAGGAGGGAGATGCGTGAAGAAATCGTCGAAAAAGGCCCCGGTCGCTCCCCGGGGAAAGGGACGATTCGGTTTTATCACGGTTGTTTTTCTTATGGTAGGCGCCGCAATTCTTCTGACCGTCAGTGCGGGAAACAGACACGCCATGGTCGCATGGGGGGAACTTCCCCATGAAAAATCCTCCGGAGAACCGGAGGTTCAGGATTCTCGCTTTATTCTGATCGATGTTTCGGATACGAAGCCGGAACTTCACGAAGACCTCGATGTGCGGGACGAGGCGTCGAGTCCCGGGAACCGTGTCTTCGTTCCCGACGATGTCGATGCGGCTTTCGCCGAAACCGGCGCGCCGGCTCTTGCGGAGCGCGGCAGTGAATCGGCCCTGCGTGCGACTCCGAGGGTTGCCCCCGCGTCACCGTCGCCGGTTCCGGAAAAGGCTCCGCTCGTCGTAACGCTTCCGGCCGATAAACGCACCCGCGTGGAGGAGCCGGCTGCATCGCGAACCGACGTCACTGCGTCCGGGAAAGCGGCTGCGGAGGTTTCTCCGCTTTTCGCCGCCGGGACGGCTCAGACGGTCTCTTCACGGGAGCTGCCGGCGTCCGCCGGCGAGGAATCGGGTCTCCCCTCGTATCTCGGGATATCGAACGCCTCTTCTTTCGTTTCTCCGGATCTGAAGAGGCTTCCCGACGGAGACAAGCCGGAAATCACGCCCTTCTCCGAGACGACGATTCCCGATTACGACGTCATAGAATTGAAATCTGAGGAAAAAGGATCGAAATTGCCCGAACTGGACGAGCTCGAGGATGTATCCGACGACAAGGATGGCGACGAGATCGTCCTTCATCCCGTCCGGGCCGATTGGGTCGAGCACACGGTCCGGAGCGGGGAGACGCTCTCGGATATCGCGATCCGCTACGGTGTCCGCTCCGACTCCATCGTAAAGGCGAACGAACTCAAGAGTCCCGATCGTCTTGCGAGTCAACAGCTTCTGCTGGTTCCGAACTCGAACGACAGCGTCGAAGCGACGCTCGAGGAAGTCCGGACGCGGAAGGCCCGAATCGCCGAAAAACTGGATCAGGCGAAACCGCTTCATGTGACGACCTATATCGTCGGCCCCGGCGACAGCCTCTGGTCGATCGCGAACCGTTTCAACGTCGAGATCGACACGATCTTCGGTTCCAACGCGCTGAAAGATCCCGACGTTCTCAAACCCGGAGCGGCCCTGCGGATTCCGAACCAGGACGGTATCTTCGTCGCTGTCAAAAAGGGAGAGACGGTCGAGTCGCTCGCGAAAAAGTTCAAGATCGCCGCGGCGAAAATCCGCGCCGTGAACGCGGGAGCCGATCTGACGTCGCTCGTTGCCGGAAAGGAACTGTTCCTACCCGGCGCGGCTCCGGAAGCCACGACATCGGGGGATGACGACGCAGCGAAGCCGGTCGTCAAGGCGGAACGCTCGTTCTCCAGAAGCTTCAAATGGCCCGTGATCGGAAAGCTCAACAGCCCCTTCGGATGGAGACGACATCCGATTTCGCGGAGGAGACAGTTCCACGCGGGACTTGACATCAAGGGGCCCCGTGGACGTGCGATCAAGTCGGCGAAGGCCGGCAAGGTCGTGTATGTCGGCTGGATGGGCGGGTACGGCCGAACGGTCGTCATCAACCACGGAAACGGGTATACGGCGCTCTACGCGCACTGCCAGACGCTGAACGCCCGCCAGGGACAGTCGGTGTCTCCGGGGACCGTGATCGCCTCCGTCGGCTCCAGCGGAAGGGCGACAGGAACGCATCTTCACTTCGAGGTGCGGCTGAATAACAGACCGATAAATCCGCTCAAGTTGTTGCGTTAGGCAATTTTCGCATGACATCCTGAAGCGAATTGAGTACACTGGACCAAGGAGATATCCCTGGTCCTTATTCTTTTTTTGAACCCACGCAGGGATGGAGGGCCTTCCGATGGCGAAGTTCGTGTTTGTAACAGGGGGAGTTGTTTCTTCCCTCGGCAAGGGGATTACGGCTGCTTCTCTGGGAGTCCTGCTCAAAAAGCGGGGCTTGCGCGTTTCCATCATCAAGCTGGATCCCTACATCAACGTCGATGCGGGGACGATGAATCCGTTCCAGCACGGCGAGGTGTTCGTGACCGACGACGGCGCCGAGACGGATCTTGATCTGGGGCATTACGAGCGTTTCATCGACGAGTCCCTTTCCTCGGACAACAATGTCACGACAGGAAAGATCTACTCCGCCGTGATTTCCAAGGAACGCAGGGGAATCTATCTCGGAGGAACGGTGCAGGTCATTCCGCACATCACCAACGAGATTCAGGAACGAATCCTCCGCTCGGCCGACAAGATGGACGTCGTGATCGCGGAGATCGGCGGCACGGTCGGGGATATCGAAGGCCAGCCGTTTCTCGAAGCGATCCGCCAGATGGCTTCCCGCGTTGGACGGGAAAACGTCCTGTATTGCCACGTGACGCTCGTGCCTTTTCTGGAGGCCGCGCAGGAACTCAAGACGAAACCCACCCAGCACAGCGTCCAGGAACTCCGGCGCATCGGCATTCTGCCGGATATCATCGTCTGCCGGTCGCATTATGAAGTGTGCGACGATATGCGCGACAAAATCGCCCTGTTCTGCAACGTGCCGAAGGAGGCCGTCATCCAGGCGCTCGACGAGCCGACGATCTACAAGGTTCCGCTGAGCCTCCACGCCCAGAAGCTCGATGTTCTCGTGATGAAGCGCCTCGGGATCGAGACGCCGGTCTCTCTCGACCTTTCCGATTGGGAGCGGGTCGTGCAGCGGTACTGTCACCCTTCGGGAGAGGTGGAGATCGCTCTTGTGGGAAAATACATCAACCACAAGGATGCGTATCTCAGCGTGGTGGAAGCGTTGCACCATGCCGGGGTCCATCACGATGTCCGCGTTTCCATCCGGTCCGTCGAGGCCGAGGAAATCGAAGAAAAGGGCGCGGAGAACGTCCTCTCCGGCGTCTCTGGAATCGTGGTTCCCGGCGGATTCGGGGCGCGCGGCTTCGAGGGAAAGATTCTGGCCGCCCGCTACGCGCGCGAGAAACGCATCCCGTATCTTGGCCTTTGCCTCGGGATGCAGGTCGCCGTGGTGGAGTTCGCAAGAAACGTATGTTCCCTGACGGGTGCGCACAGTTCGGAAATTGATCCCGGCGCGGTCAATCCGGTCATCCATCTCATGGAGGAGCAGATCGCCGTGTCCGATATGGGGGGCACGATGCGTCTCGGCGTGTATCCGTGCGATCTCGTCCCGGGCACGCTTTCGGCCGGGTTGTACGGGACGGCCCGCGTGGAAGAGCGACACCGGCATCGGTACGAATTCAACAACGGATACCGGAAACGGCTTGAGGCCGCCGGCATGATCGTTTCCGGCGTGTATTCCGCAAAGAATCTCGTTGAGATCATCGAACTGCCGGATCATCCCTGGTTCGTCGGGGTGCAGTTCCATCCCGAATTCCGGTCGCGTCCCGTCAAACCGCATCCGCTTTTCGTCGGTTTCGTCGGGGCCGCGGCGAATCGGAGCCGGGAAGATACGGGCGTTCGAAATCAGGAAGGGGAGGCGAGAGGATGATACGTATGGAATGGTCCCGCAGCGATGCGCGAGGTGGAATGGTCCGGAGGTTTTTCGTCCTGGCGGCGGTTTTGCTCGCCTGGAGTTTCGTTCTTTCCGGAACACTCGTCCGGGCCGAAGAGAATCCGCCGTCGACGTTCCAGATCCTGGCGCGGGCCGAAAAGATCGTGTACGGGGATACGAAGGGCGGCGGTCTCATCGATCGTCTGAACGGCATCGAAAAGGACCTGTTCGGGCGCGGGTTGCCGGGGAGCATTTCCGATCGCCAGACCGCGCTTGTCTCGTTCCTCGAGAAGGGAAACGCCGGACAGCCTTCCCTGCTCTTCAAGCTCGCTGTTGCGGAGTGGGTGCTGTCGCAGCGCATCCGTTCGGGAGACGCCGTCGCGCAGCGGATCGACGCGCTGGAGACGCAGCTTGAAGGAACGTCGCTCCAGGACAAACCGATGTCCATGCGCCTGGAACGCGTGCTTTCCCTGCTGCTATCCGAGGCGGTCCAGTGGAAGGACGTCGAGGTTCCGGCGGCCCTTGTTTTGCGTTCCGAGCTTGCACGAAAGCTTTCGCCGTCGACATCCAAGGTCGGAGACGAAGTGATGCTGACGCTTCGGCAGGATGTCGTCGTCGAGTCGCATCTCGTCGCGGGCCGTGGCTCCCGGATCGTCGGAAAGGTGACCGAGGTGTCCAAACCGAGAAGTTTCGGGCGGGCGGCGGAGGTCAAGGTCGTCATGGAAAAACTTCTTCCGCTTGGGCCGGAAGAGATCCCCGTGACGATCGGAGAGGAAGCGAAGAAGGCGTCCCAGGCCGAATCGGCGCAGATAGCCGCGGCGGGGACGAGCTTCCTCGGCGCGATCCTGCTCGGGCCGCTGGGGCTTGCCGGCGGATTCCTCGTCAGGGGAAACGTGAAGGAAATCCCCGAGGGAACCCCGATATACGTCCAGACCGTCGGCGCCTTCCGTGCGTCCGGATACCCGATTCCTGCAGGGCTTGAAAGCGTGGTTCGCGATCAGAACAGCGCTCCGGACGTTCCCGCCTCGGCGGATGCGGAGCCGACGCCCGTGGAGCGCGGAGGAGAAGATCCCGCACGCAGCAAATAAACGAATGTGATGGGGAAATGATCCATGGAAGTGAGGGACAATGAATATGTCATGGAAAAAACGAACGATTGCAGTGCTTTTCGCCTTGAGCCTTCTCGGAGGAACCGCATCCGCGATTGATCTCGGCGACCTTATCGGGGTGGTCGGAGGCGGATTTCTCGTCGAGAACGTCGCAGGACCGCTCGACGATTTCATCAACACGATGACATTGAACAAGGGCGCGAAGGTGCAGGGGAAGACGAAGGTCGTTCCGATCGTCTCGCTCGGCTCGGGAACCCGAATCGGCGCCGTGCAGGTCGCCGGACCGAAGGGAACGGTGGACCAGTGCAAGGCCGTGGCGCAGCTCGAAGTGACCTTTATGGGGAGGATACGCGTGAAGATTCTCATCCCGATCGACGCGCTGAACCCGTTGCAGCGCTTCCGCCGCGTGCAGGGCGTCGGCGTTTCCGCGATCATCGACTACAAGCTCTGATGCGGCGCCGGAAAAGAACGGCCGAACGGAGATCGTGATTTTCATGTTCTCTCTGAGGAAATTTCTTGCCCTTCTCTGCGTGTTGCTCCTTCCGAACGGCGTTTTCGCCGCCGAGAGTCCGGTGGAAGAGGCGACGGCGATTCTTGAACGATGGACGTCCTTCCATTGGGGGCGGGACTGCATCGTCTGGGTCGTGCATTATCCCGAGGAGCTGGTGACGCCGTGGGTGGAAGCGGAGGCGGCGCGGTCGGGGATGTCGCAGGAGGAGAAGGACGAATATCGGCGGTCGTTCGTCAAGGAGCTTCGCATCGCGGAGACCGAGCCGTTCCTGGTAACCGTGTACGCGTTCGGTCCGAAGCCGCTTTCTCTCGCCCCGCTGTCCGGTTCGGTGCTGCTTTCTCTCCCCGACGGACAATCGATCGCCCCGACGTCGTACGAGAAAAAATTCGACGAACCGCTCACCGGAGTCGTTCAGGGGCTCGTCTTCTTTCCCAAACAGCCCGACAAGCGTTTTGTCGTCATGGTCAAGGGGCTCGGCATTCGCGGAGAGCAGGAATTCGCTTTTGCGGCGCACGGTTCGGGAAACGGGAACGGAACGCCGATCGCCGATCCGGTCGCGAAAGAAGACGTCGCCCTTGTCCCGAAGGCCCGCGACAAGAGCAAACCGGAAGCGGGCGGCTCCAGGGAAGGAATTGTCGTTTCGCTGCCGCCCGTCCCGAAGTCGGAAAAGAGGCAGCCGGTCGCACCGGAACGTCCGCAGCCTCCGGTTTCTCCCGTTCCGCCGATTCCGCCCGTCCCGACGCCGGAACCTGCCGCGGATGTCCGGTCCGGCGATGTCGGCGCTCTTGCGGATTTTCTGCCCGGCTCGAAAGAGCGAACATCCGGAGACGTCACTCCTCGCGGAGAGCAGAAAGCGGACCGGAAAAACCTCTACCGATCGAGAGAAAAGGCTCTTGAGGAGTTCCTTTCCAAGTGGGTTGCCGGAGACGCGGAGGGGATGCACGCGATTCTTTCCGAAGCCTCGCGAAAGACTGTCTCCGTTCAGGCGCTGAAGCGCGACACCATCGACTCGTCGATGCGATGGGCGCTCAAGGACGGATACAAGGTGAAGTGGACGGACGGAAACAAGGCGAAGGTGATCGCCTCCCAGAAGTTCATCCTCATGCGGACCCTGGTGAGCCGGATCATTACGTTGACGCAGGAAGGGCACAGCTGGAGTGTTGTCTGGTAGAATCACCAGATGGGCGCTCGTCGCTTTGGGCGTCGCCGCCGTCGTCCTGTACGCCCGGGGGCTGGTCCACGATCTGTCTTTGCAGACGACCATGGTGCGGAAGGGACTTGCACATCTTCCCGCAATGGTCGTGGAACATATCGGCGTCGAGCGCGAATTCGCGGGCGTCCTCTGGAAGGGGTCCGTGGACCGCGCCGAACGTGGGGAATCGGGAGTCCTTCTCTCGTCCATCGACCTGCTGGGGGAGTGGCCCGAAGGACGGCGCGTGAAATTCGTCGCGCCCGAAGCCCGCTTCGAAGAAGTGTCCGAACAGGCGACGCTCGATCACATCAGCGGCGTAATATGGCATGTCGCCGTATCGGCCGACGCATCGGCCAGCCCGGAATCCCCCGACAGGATCTCCGGCGACGAAATTCGTTTTGAAGCGAAGCGGGCCTTATGGAAGAACGGGTCCAGGGAGATCTTTTTCCCTGAAGGCATTGCGATTTTCTCCCCGAAAGGGTCTCTGCGCGGTCATTCCGCCGGCGCCTCTCTGGACGGGGAGTTCCGGATCGAGGGAGGAGCCGTACTGACGTGGGACGACGAAGATCGTTTTCTACGCTGATGAAAAGTGCACACAGGCGGATGCGAGGTTTCTCCGTATCCGGGATAGTCGTTTTCGCGTTTCTTCTGTCGTCGGCGATGGTTCATTCCGGAAATCCGTATGCATTCGCCGAAGAAGTCCTCAAGCCCGGCGCGGAGGTCACCCTTGACGCCGAGAAAGTCACCTTCGACGAAGCGGGAGGAACCGCGACGGCGGAGGGCGGCGTGCTGCTCCGGTACGGAACGCTTCGCATCAGCGCCGAACATGTGGATGTCGACGCGGGGACGAACATCGTCACCGCGCGGTCGCTTCCCGGCAAGAAGATCGTCATCGTATCGCAGGGAAAGACGCTGGAGGGAGATCAGCTTCGATATAACCTCAAGACCCGCGAGGGCGTTCTCATAAATGCGACGGCGTACGCCCCCGCAGGCGAAGGCGCTCTTTTCATCCGCGGAAAGAACGTCGAGGTCGCTCCCCCGGAGATCGCCATTCAGAAGGGCTGGATTTCGAAAGAGGCGGCCGCTTCCGCGATAAAGGACGGCGAGACCGTCGGAAAGTGGGAATCGGCTTCCTTCTCGACCTGCCCCCTGGACCATCCCCATTACCGGCTTGTAACGCGTCGAGTGACCCTGATTCCCGGGAAGAAGGTCATCGCGAGAAATCCGAGAATTTACATCGGGGATACGTTGCTGTTTTCGTATCCCTTCGACTATATCGTTCGCCTGGACCGAAAGGAACGCGCCGTCGAAGCGACCTTCATGCCGCTTGTTGAGCGAACGTCCGACAAGGGAGTCGGTCTTGGCATCTCCGGCCCGATCGCATGGGATACGGGCAAGGTGACGATCGACGCGATGTACTGGGAGAAGATCGACGAAGAGTGGAAGCTCTCCCTGGAGCAGAATGTCGGCGAAACGCTCACGCTGTTCGCGACGACATCCTACACGTGGGAAGAGACGACGAAAGAGAAGACCTATCGACCGACGTGGGGGCTTTTCACGCGCTCCGGAGACTGGAAGGCGAAGCTGATCTGGTCCCAGCGGGAAGCCGTGGAGGTTGAAAAAGCGTCGGCGTCACGTACAAGAGCGTCCTGTGGCGCGACCCCGAGTTCTCCATCGTCGGCCCGTGGTGGCGGGATGCGGCGCTCGACTGGTCCTGGTGGCGCGTAAAGGCGACCGCCGGGAGCTACGAGGAAATCTCCGGAGGAACGACGATCAATGCCGACAGAAAGGGCGCCGGCGTTGAACTGTACGGGGAGTCGGAGGGGAACGTGCGCGCTTTCTGGAGCGGATCGTACTGGTATTATCGCTATGACGATCCGTACGACGTGCAGAAGATCGGCGAAGCGACCGTCGGATTCCGGTACGGCCGAGGGACGGTCAGCTTCGGGACCGCCTACGTCCGCAGATGGGTGAGCGGAGAGTCTCCGATGTACTGGGATTCCTACGAGGAGCGGGAGGAAATCCACCAGCTCGTGGACGTGTCTCTTTCGTCGGCATGGGCGTTCTCTCTCCGCGGAGGGTACGACCTCGCGAATTCGACGATGGGCGAACTGGTGTATCGCCTGATTTACCGGAACGACTGTTGCATGGCGTGGGAATTCGTCTATCGGGATGACCGGAAGGGTGACGATGACTGGATGGGGTTGCGCGTAACATTGACGGCCTTCCCCGAAAAGCCCGTTTCTTTCGGAAGCAAGAACCTGAACGATCCGTTCGATCCGCCGAAGGACGCCCCCGCCAGGGACGATGATTGAGAAAAGGGGCGCGTCCTTCGGAGCCGGAACCGCTAGAGAACGGTGATATCGAGAATACGAAGGTATCGGACTCCGCGCGGAACCTTGACCTGCACCTCGTCTCCGACCGTCTTGCCGCTGACGGACTGGCCGACGGGGCTGTGTATGGAGACTTTCTTGTTCTTGGGATCCGCTTCTTCGGATCCGACCATGGTGTATACGAAAAGCTCCCTGTTCGTGATGTCCTCGATCGTAACGGTGGTTCCGACCGCGACCTTGCTGGCGTCGATGTTTGACGTATCGAGAATTTTCGCCTTGCTGAGCTGCGATTCGAGCCACAGAATTCTGCTTTCGAGCTTTGCCTGCTCGTCCTTTGCCGCGGCGTATTCCGCGTTTTCACTGACGTCGCCGAAAGAACGGGCTTCCTCGAGCTGGCGGGAAATCTCCGACCGCCCGTTGCTGCGAAGCTCAATCAGTTCGGATGTGAGCCTTTCGTATCCGGTCTTGGTCATTACGGTATCATTCTCTGTTCCGTTTCGCGCCACGATGCCGCCTCCCTTTACTGGGCTGTTCGCATTGTGATATGGAATTCTAACAGACATTCATTCCGGAGGCAACATCAGGTATTGTGAATCCGATGTTCCGGAGTGAGGCTTGAGTTTCTGTTGTTGCACCGACCGTTGTATAATCAACGCTCGGAAAAGACGGATGTAAATCCAAAGGATGGTGTATGCGTGCGTAATTCAGAAAGCAACAGAGAAAGAAAAGGAACCCCTTCTCACAGGAAAAGCGGTCAGGACTCGCTTCGCTTCATATCGCTCGGCGGCCTGGGAGAAATCGGCAAGAATATGTACCTCATCGAATATGGCGAAGAGATCCTCATTATCGATTCAGGACTGAAATTCCCCGACGAGGAGATGCTCGGCATCGATTTCGTCATCCCCGATATCTCCTACCTTGTGGAGAACAAGCATCGCATCGTCGGCGCGATCATCACGCACGGCCACGAAGACCATACCGGCGCGCTCGCGTTCGTGCTGCCGAAACTGGATATCCCGATCTTCGCGACTCGTCTGACGCTTGCGATGATCGCGCATAAACTCGAAGAAGCCGCTCCGACCTACAAGGTGAAGGCGACCGAGATCAAGGCCGGAGAGACGATTGCGCTCGGTTCGTTCTCGATACGCTTTATGGCGGTCTGTCACTCGATCCCCGACGGCGTCGGACTCGCCGTGAAGACGCCGCTCGGGACCATCGTGCATACGGGCGACTTCAAGCTCGATCCGACGCCGATAGACGGCCGTCTGACCGACTACGGCGGCTTCGCCGATGTCGGGCGCGAGGGCGTGCTTCTCATGCTGTCCGATTCGACGAACGTCGAGCGGAAGGGGTTCACCCTGTCCGAGCACGTCCTCAGCGGGACGCTCGAGAAAATTTTCCGGCTTCACCGCAACCGGCGAATCGTCGTGTCCTCGTTTGCGAGCAACCTTCACAGGGTCCAGCAGGTCGCCGATGTTGCCGCGCGGTTCAACCGGAAAATCGCCTTTATCGGCCGGAGCATGATCGGAAACGTCGAACTCGCGAGGGATCTCGGATATCTGAACATCGACGAAAAGATGATCGTCCCGATGGATGAGATCGGGAGAATCGCTCCGAACCAACTTGTCGTCATGACGACCGGGAGCCAGGGGGAGCCGTTTTCGGGGCTTGTTCTCATGAGCAAGGGAGAGCACCGACAGATCACCCTCGGAGAGCGGGATCTCGTGGCGGTTTTTGCGACGCCGATTCCCGGCAACGAAAAGCTTGTCAGCAATACGATCAACCGGCTGTTCGCTCGCGGGTGCGAGGTGATGTACGAGAGCGACAGCGAAATCCACGTCTCGGGACACGCCTCGCGCGAAGAATTGAAGCTCATGCTCAATCTCGTCCGACCGAAATATTTCGTCCCGATTCACGGCGAATACCGTCATCTCGTGCGGCACGCGCAACTTGCCGAAGAGGTCGGGGTTCCCGCGCGGAATGCGTTCGTCATGCAGATCGGCGACGTTCTCACCATTACTGAGAAGAAGGCGCAGGTAAAGGACCGCGTCCAGGCAGGCGGGATTCTCGTGGACGGAATCGCGTTCGGGGAACTCGAGGGCAGCATCCTGAAGGAACGGCGCGAACTTGCGGAAGACGGCGTCATCGCGCTTTCCGCGACGCTCGATTCTGAGGGAATGCTCGCGGCGGATCCCGTCGTGGAGAGCCAGGGATTCCTGCACATGGAAGACGCGGAAACGCTGCGTTCGGAGATCGTGACGGCCGTGCGGCAGGGAGTCGCGGAGATGCGCGGGCTCGGCTCCCTGGAGCCGGACGGGTTGTGTCAGAAGATCCGGACGCGCGTTCGCGATGTCGTCCGGCGGTACAGCAAATCACGCCCGGTTATCATGACGCTGATCTCCGCCGCCGGCGAGCAGCTGGCGCACCCGCAGAAGACGGCGCCCGCAAAGAGCAGGCGTCGCCGATGATGGAGGCCCTTTCTCTCGGGGCGCTCCAGGGGGTCACGGAATTTCTCCCTGTGAGCAGTTCCGGCCACCTCGCGCTTCTTCAGATGCTTCTGGGCTTCAGGGAAGCTCCACTGGCCTACGATGTCATCCTGCACGGCGCGACGATGATGGCGACGCTTCTGTTTTTCCGGCGGGATATACGCGTTTTAACGGGAGAATGGATTTCCGGATTTTTCCGGCCGGAAGGGCGCTCGACGCCCGGATGGCGCATCGGGTGGTCCGTCGTCGCCGGAACGCTCGTGACCGCATTGATCGGGCTTCCTTTGAAGCCGCTGGTCGTCCGTGCGCTGGCGTCTCCCGCGCTGGTCGGGGCCGGGCTCCTTGTGACGGCCGCTCTGTTGCTGATTGCGGAAACGGCGCGCTCCCGGAACGCGCGCGTTTCCCTTCGGAACGCGTTGTTCGTGGGGCTTGCGCAGGGAATCGCGGTCCTTCCGGGGATCTCCCGCTCCGGTGCGACGCTTGCGGCCGGATTGCGGAGCGGGCTGGAACGGGAGGAGGCGTTCCGCTTTTCGTTTCTTCTCTCGCTTCCGGCGATTGCGGGGGCCGTCCTGCTTGAGCTGCGTCACGGACTCTCGGTCGGCGATCTGCCTCCGGGCTGGATGTGGGGCGCCCTGGCGGCCTTTCTCACGGGATACGCCGCACTCCGGTTCCTGCGACGTATCGTCGTTCGGGGGCAGTTGCGGTTGTTTGCGGTCTATTGCGCGTGCATCGGGGCTCTGGCCCTGGGCGCGTCGCTCGCGGGGTAGGGTGCGATGGCTTCTTCCGGTTCGCGTTGCTGGTATGTTCTGGTTTTCGTTTTCATCGGAACATTGCTCGGGCTGTATCTTCAGCGATTTCAAATGACGTCGGCTTTTTTCCGGGATATTCTCTCGGTGGGATTCAATATTCAGGACGTCGATCTCGGCGTTTTCTCCTTCGGTTTGAAGTTCAGCTTCCGATGCAATCCGGGAACGATTGTCGGCGCGGTGGCGGGCTTATGGCTTTCCCGGTGAAGATGATCCTCGCCTCGGGCAGTCCGAGGCGTCGGGAACTTCTGGAGTCGCTCGGATGGGTGTTCGAGGTCCGGGTTCCGGACGTTCCTGAAGATCCGCTGCCGGGCGAATCGCCCTGTGTGGCGTGCGGGCGTCTCGCCCGCATCAAGGGCGCGTCCGTCGCAACGAACGCTTCGCCGGATACGCTGGTTCTGGCGGCTGATACGGTCGTGGATCTCGACGGAATGCTCATGGGAAAACCGGAGAACCCCGATGATTCTTTCCGGATGATCTCGCTTCTGAACGGAAGGACGCATCGCGTCCATTCCGGCGTCGCCGTTTTCTGGAACGAACGGGTCGCGGACGCGGTCGTCACGTCGGAAGTCACGTTCCGGCGTCTGGGCGAAACGGATCTCCGCGCGTATGTCGATAGCGGAGAAGGGCTCGACAAGGCCGGGGCCTACGCGATCCAGGGATGGGGCGCACTTCTCGTCGAATCCATCAGGGGATGCTATTTCAATATCGTCGGGCTTCCCCTGTCCCGAGTCAGCTCGCTTCTCGAGGAACTCGGCATTCCGGTCGTCAGCCAATGGAGGGTTGGTTCATGAAAACTGTGATTCGTGACGTGCGTTCCCGGCTGTTTTTCAGCGGAACGGGTGTGTTGCTGGGAGTTGCTTTCGTCTTTTCCCTCATCGCCCTCTGGCCGCGATGGAGAGCGGAAACGGAATACCGCGATGTCGCCATCGTTGCGGACTATTCGGATGTCGTCGGTCTTTCGGCGATGAGCGGAAGGTCGCGGGCAGAGGTGTTCGATCTCCTCAGAAAAAGCGGCGTTTCGGGGCTGATGGTGTCCGAAAAGACGGGGCAGGAGCTGTCGACAGGCGCGGCGCCGCTCTTTTTCGGTCCCGCCTCCTCCCTTTCACCGGAGATCCGCAAAGGCCTGAAAACGCCTGTCTCGGGGCCGCGTATCGAAAACGGTCCGGCTGTCTTTATCGACAAGGGGAAGGCCTATTCGCAGAAAGCCATGACATTTCTGTTGTCCCGTTTTCAGGGATCGTTCGTTTCCCCGGTTCCGGGAGGCGTGTGCGGGTTGCTTTCGAGAAGCTGGGACCAGCTTTTCCTGTCGGGAGTCCTTCCGGACTACGATGGCCTGGAGTTTGCGAAGGAACTCAATGTTCCCGTTCTCTACCGAATCTGTCCCGCGCCTCCTTCGGACGGCGCAGGCGTGGTCAGTTCGCTTTCCGGCGTGTTGCGGGAATATCCGAATATCCGGTGCCTCTCCCCGACGGGCGAGATTGCGGTCGGCTATCCCGACTTCAAGCCGCTGGGCGAGCTGGTCAAACAGTCGGGGACGACGCTGGCGATGGTCGAATTTTCCCGCCAGATCGGCGCGCCGCAATTGTCGTGGTCGGCGTACCCTTCGCTGCTTCCGTTGCACAGTGTGACGCATGAGGAGATCCTGTCCCGGAACATAGGGCGGCAGGTGCTCGAAGAACGCATGGTTCGCGCCGTCAAGGAACGTTCCGTTCGTCTGCTCGTCTTCCGTCCATCGGCGATGAACTATTCTCCGTCGGTCCTCGATACATTCGTGCGCGAACTGAAGAGTCTCTCGAGTTCCCTCTCGGAACGGTCCGTGAGGGTGCTCGGCCCGAGCGGGTGGCCCGAACCCGTTCGTCCGTGGAGAAACGGACTTCTTGCCTCGATCGCGTGTTCTTTCGCGTTCGCGGCGGCGGCATTCCGGCTTTGGATCCGCTGGAGACCGGACGAAGCGAAGACCGGGAACCGGTCCGTTTCCGCGCCCGTACTGCTCCTTCTGGGAGGAGCCGCGCTCCTTGTCGCGTTCCTCTCGTGGAACATCTCGTTCGCCGCTCGCCTGCTCGGTGCGCTCACGGCAGGACTTGTCGCCGCGGAGGCGTCCCTGCTGGCTCTTGACGGGTGGGAGCGACCGGTTCTCGGATCGCTGAAGGGCTTTCTTTTCGCCGTCGTCGGAGGACTGGCGGTTGCGGCCCTTTTCAGCGAACCGACCTACATGCTCCGGCTGCGGAGCTTCTCCGGCGTCAAACTGACGTTGCTTTTGCCTCTGATGATCGTCCTGCTGTACGACCTGAAAAAACGGGTCCATCCCGAATCGCTCGGTCAGATCATCGAACGTCCCCCGGTCTGGGGAGAGCTGATGCTTCTGGGAATGCTTCTCCTCGGCGCCGCGATCATGGTCTTTCGGAGCGACAACGTGCAGTTCGTTCCCGATTTCGAAGTGCATCTCCGCGACGCGCTGGAACGCTTCCTGGTCGCCCGTCCGAGGAACAAGGAGCTTTTCGTCGGCTATCCCGCGCTTTTCCTGTTCAGCCTGTGCATGAAGGACCAGCTCTGGCAGCGGTACCGGGAGATCCTCCGACTTGCCGTGACGCTTGCGTTTTCGTCGGTCGTGAACAGCTTCTGTCACTTTCATACCCCGCTGTCGTTCATTCTTTTCCGGGAGTTCAACGGCTGGTGGTCCGGCGTCCTGATGGGCGTCGCGATCCTGTTCCTCTGTCGTCTCGTCGTGATTCCTCTCTGGGCCAGATTCCGCGGGGCGCTCATGGGGTGAGCCGCCGGTTCGACGTCGCGCTTCTCGGCTATTACGGTTTCGGGAACCTCGGGGACGACCTTCTTCTCGAAGCGTTCCTCGGTCTGTTGCGGGACGCGGGAGTTCCCGAAGACCGCCTGATCGTTTTCTCTTCAACGCCTTCGGAAACCCGGTCGAGGTGCTCCGTTCAGTCGGCGGACCGGTGGAGCCCGGCTTCCCTCTGGGCGGCCCTGCGACGTTCGGAGACGCTGCTCTACGGCGGCGGAGGACTCTTTCAGGATGCGACGAGCCTCCGTTCCGCCGTCTATTATGCGTCCGTCGCGCATATGGCCCGAATGGCGGGGTGTACGCCGTGGTCCTTCGGACAGTCTTTCGGCCCGTTTCGGACGAAGACGGGCGAGGTCCTCTCCCGGAGCGCCGTCCGGCGAATGTCCGTCCGGGGCGTTCGCGACCGGCGATCGCTTGAGATTCTCAAAAGCTGGGGGCTTTCGGGAGTCCTCACGCCCGACGCCGTTTTCTCGCTTGCTTCCGAAGAAGCGGGGAGCGAAAAGCGAGGCGAAGTTCTTCTCGTCAATCTGCGCCCCTGGCCGGGGGATCTGACAATCCGCGCCGCCGCGGAGGCCGGGCGGCTTTCGGAGGAAGCGGGAATTCCTCTTGTCGGCGTGGCGATGTCCGCCGGTGACGAGGTGTTGCTCCGCTCGCTCAGGGACAGCGGAACGCTTCCCTGCGCCGATATCTTCAGACCGGCCGGAATGCAGGACGTTCGGCGGCTGTGGAGCGACGCCGCCGGTTCGTTCGGGATGCGGCTCCACTTCTGCATCCTTTCTGCTCTTTTCGACGTGTCGTGTACGGCGGTTCCGTATGACCCCAAGGTCGCCGGTTTCGCGCAGGATATGGGGATGCCGTGTTTTCCCGAAACGCGGACCGGCGAGCGGCGCCCGCGGAGAACGGCGCGTGAGCTCGGCGGAGAAGTCCGCTCGGAATTTCTGAATGCCTGGAGGGATCTACGTGACGGAAATACCGCGCATTCCGGAAACTGATCTGCTGCGCCTCGAACAACGGGCCATCAACGTCCGCAAGGACGTCGTCCGGATGATCGGGGTCGCGCGTTCCGGACACCTGGTTTCATCGCTCTCGATCGTGGACATCCTGACCTGGCTCTACTGGCGGGTCCTTCGGGTTTCACCGGAAGATGAATCGTCCTCCGCCCGCGACCGCTTCGTCCTGAGCAAGGGCCACGGATGCCCCGCCCTGTACGCGACGCTCGCCGACCGCGGTTTTTTCCGGCGGGAAGAGTTGTGGAGCTATCGCCGGCTCGGCGCGATGCTTCAGGGACACCCCGTTGCGAACAGGACTCCCGGCATCGACGCCTCGTCCGGCTCCCTCGGCATGGGGTTGGGAATCGCGGTTGGAATGGCGCTCGCGGGTCGCATGAGCGGTTCGCCGTATCGCGTCGCATGTCTCGCCGGGGACGGCGAAATGCAGGAGGGAGCCATGTGGGAGGCCGCTATGGCCGCGGGCCATTTCCGTCTTTCGCGGATCCTTCTGGTGATCGACCGGAATCACGTACAGATGGAAGGGAAGACGGAAGACATCATGGGACTCGAGCCGCTGGACGAAAAACTTCGCGCCTTCGGATGGCGCGTCGCGCATGCCGACGGACACAGCATGCAAAGCCTCCAGCAAGCCCTCGCGGAGATCGATTCGTCCGATGCCCCGGGCGCCGTCATCGCGAAGACGATTCCCGGACACGGCGTCTCCTTTCTTGAGAACGGCTCTTTCCGGGGAAAGGACGTCCTGAACAGACAGCGCGTGGAAATGGCGCTCCGGGAACTTGAAGTTCTCGAACAGGAGACGCTCCGCTCCCATCCTTCCGGGGAGGCGCTCTCATGACGACCGAACGGATCAGCACGCGCGACGCCTACGGCGCGGCATTGCTTGCGCTTGGGGAACACATCGAATCGCTTGTCGTCGTGGATGCCGATGTGGCTTCTTCAACCCGCGCCGCTGCGTTTGCGGCGAAATATCCGGAACGATATCTCAATCTCGGCGTTTCGGAGCAGAACATGATTCTCGTGGCTGCGGGGCTCGCTCTGTGCGATCGGACCGTGTACGCGGCATCCTTCGCCTCGTTCCTCGTAGGCAGGGCGTACGAGCAGATCCGCGACGCGATCGCCCTTCCGTCGCTTCCGGTGCGTCTTATCGGAACGCACGGAGGGGTCACCGTCGGAGAGGATGGAGCGACGCACCAGATGCTCGAGGATCTTGCGCTGATGCGCCTTCTGCCGGACGTCGCCGTCCTTTGTCCCTCGGATTACGCATCCGCGATCGTTCAGATCTGCAACGCGAACTCCTGGAAAGGTCCCGTCTATATCAGGCTGGGACGAATGCCCATCCCTCCGGTCTACGAACGGTCCGACTCGGATTTTCACGTGGGAGGCGCCAGATTGCTCCGGGAAGGCGACGGGGTGACGATCTGTGCGTGCGGGATCATGGTTCACGAAGCGCTGGAAGCTGCTACAATACTCTCGCAACAGAATATCGAAGCGGAAGTGATCGACTGTTACTCGATATCCCCGCTTCCCGCCGAGATCATTCTGAGTTCGGCGCATCGGACCGGCTGTTGCGTTGTCGCTGAAGAACACTTCCGGAAGGGGGGGCTCGGAGAAGCCGTGACGCATCTTCTGTGCGAGCACTATCCCGTGCCTGTTCTGTCCGTCGCGGTCAAGGATCTTTTCGGACAGAGCGGCACTCCCGAAGAATTACAGGCGTACTACGGGCTGACCGCCGAGCGGATCGTGAGCGCCGCCTTTCAGGCGTGGACCCTGAGGCGTCGCAGCCCGGACGCGCTCTAGCGAGGCCGGACGTGGAGGTCCGCATCGCCGGAATCACGAAGATTTTCGCTCCGGACATCGTCGCGCTCGAGGATGTTTTCCTGACCGTCGAAAAGGGGGAATTCGTCTACCTGATCGGAACGACCGGGTCCGGCAAAACGACGTTGCTCCGGCTCATAACACGCGAGATCGTTCCGACGCGGGGGCAGATTTCCGTGGGAAACCAGAACCTCCGGAAAATTCGCGCCTCCGAGTTGCCGTACTACAGGCGGAGCATCGGCGTCGTGTTCCAGGACTTCAAACTCCTGCCGGATCTGACCGTCTTCGAAAACGTGGCCTTCGTCCTCGAAGCGATGGGCGTTCCCCCGAGGATCGTGCAGACCCGCGTCAACGAGGTGATCGATCTGGTCGGACTGTGGCGTCGCCGATTCCTCAAGCCGATGCAGCTCTCGGGGGGGGAACGGCAGCGGGTGGCGATCGCCCGCGCCATGGCGAATTCTCCGTCCATATTCCTGGCGGACGAACCGACGGGAAATCTCGATCTTCATACGTCGGAGGAAATCGTGCGGTTGCTCCTGTCCATCAATGCCGCCGGAACGACCGTCATCGTGGCGACGCACGACCAGTATCTCGTGGATGCGTATCGGCAGCGCGTCGTCGAACTCCACGACGGACGACTGAAACGTGACGAGAAGAGAGGCCGGTACGTGATCGATGGGGAGCTTTAGGTATATTCTCAGGGATACGCTCAGATTGATTACGCGCCACTGGGGGCTCAGCATCCTCACGTTGCTGACGACGGTGACCGTTCTCTTTCTGCTCGGTCTCTCATCGCTCTTCGCCCTGAATCTCAGACACATGGTCAATCGTGTCGAGGGAGAACTTGTCGTGCAGGCGTATCTCAAGAACGGAAGCGACGCCTCGGGGCTTGCCGGACGCATCAGATCGGTATCCTATGTCCGCGACGTCCGCGTCATTTCCCCGGAGGAGGCGCTCGACAGGCTTCGCGCAAAGCTGGGCAATCAGGCCAAAGCGGTCACGCTGCTCGGGGAGAATCCCCTCCCGTGGGGACTCGAGATCCAGGTGGAAAAAGCCTCGTTCGTTTCGATGCTGGTCCGGGATCTGGTTGCGCTCCCGTCCGTCGAGGAAGTCGTCTATTCGGGACAGCTTGCGGACAAACTATCCCGGATTTCCGTTCTGGCGACGCGCGTCTCGGGAGCCATCATGCTCCTCGGCGCGATTATCAGCTCTCTCGTTATTTTCAATACGATCCGCATAGCCCTGTATTCGAAGAGCGAGGAGATTCAGGTGATGCTTCTCGTCGGCGCGACACGGACCTATATCGCGTTTCCCTTTGTGTTGCAGGGGCTGTTTCTTGGTACAATAGGCGCCGTTCTGGCGGTTGTCGCGCTTGCGTCCGGCTATGCCTACGTCGTGAGCGTTCTGAAAGCGACGCTTCCATTTGTGGTGATGCTTCAGAACCAGACGTTTCTGTTGAAGTTTCATCTCATTCTTCTCGGGACCGGCATGACGCTCGGATGGATGTGCAGCTGGTTTGCGGTCACCCGCTTCATCACCAGGGCGGCCCGGCCGTCCTGAGGGGCGTCGGGAAATGAGAAACGGGCGGAAGTTCGTTGTCCGGTTTCTGATGCTTCTGGCGTTCTTCGTGTCGGCTGCGGGCGCACGGGCTGCCGAGGAGTCGGATCTCGACGCCCGGATATCACAGGAAGAGACGCGCATGCGCGCGCTTGAGTCCCAGATATCCAAACACCGGACGCTCGTTCAGGAGATGAACAGGAAGGAAAAGGGCGTTCTGACGCAACTCAGCGATCTCGACCAGCGCAAACGGATGACGGAGCACAAGATCCGCATTCTTGAACTGAAAGAAAAGAAAGTTCAAGGGTCCATCGTCGGGCTGAAACGGACGATACGGGAGACGGAGGGCCGGATCGGCGATATTACGGCCATGCTCCGCGAACGCGTCACCGCGATCTACAAGTACGGCGGGATCGCCGAGTTCAATCTGCTTCTTTCGTCCGCCTCCGCGCATGAGGCGATGGCGACGTCCGTTCTTCTGGGGAGAATCGCCCGACAGGACGAGCAGATGCTCGAGGAGCTTTTTCGAAAGAAGGCGCTCCTGGAATCGTCGACACGGGAACTTCAGACCCAGAAAAAGCAACTGGATTCGCATCAGCAGAATCTCTCGGGCGAGAGGGGCCGCTACAAGGCGAGCATTTCCGAACATAATTCGCTGCTGGACAGGGTTCAGAAAGAACGCCAGGTCCACAAGGCTGCGATGAAGGAGCTGGAGGACGCACAGAGGGAGATCAGCAGGACGATTACATTGCTCATGAAAAAGAAGGCGGAAGAGGCCGCAAAGGCGCACCGGAAGCCCGACAGTTCCGTCATGATGGCCCGGGGAAGCCGTTTCGCGTGGCCCGTCCGGGGGGAAATATCGAGCACATTCGGATTGCGCGTCCATCCGACGTTCAAGACGAAGATGATGCATACGGGGATCGACATCCGGGCGGCACGGGGAGTTCCCGTTCGTGCGGCCGGTCCGGGCGAGGTCCTGTATTCCGGGTGGCTGCGCGGGTACGGGCAGATAGTGATCGTCGATCACGGCAACAGTCTGACGACGGTCTACGCGCATCTTTCCAGTTCCGTCGTGGAGGAAGGAATGCCGGTCAAAGAGGGACAGACCATAGGGACCGTCGGGTCCTCGGGAACGGCGACGGGAGCGCATTTGCACTTTGAAGTACGTGTTAACGGTGACGCGAGGGATCCCTTCGCGTATTTACGTCGATAGGAAGGCCAGGAGATCATGTTCTCACGGATTAAAGCCTCTATAGGTGGATTTGTTGTAGGCGCAGGTGTTGCGGCGTGTCTCTTTTATTCGGTGACGATTCCCGGCGGGGTGGTCGCCCATGCGGATAACATGGACGACTTGTCGCGGGTATCGCCGTTCAAGCCTCAGTCGCTGTGGCTCATGAAGCAGGCCAGGGCGATTATCGAAACGTATCAGATAGACGCGGTCAGCAAGGACATACCCGAAGACAAGATGCTGTACGGCGCCATCCGCGGGATGGTCGCCGCCTGGCAGGATCCGTATACCCGTTTCGTCGATCCGCCCCAGCTCAAGGAGGAGCAGATCGAAATGGAGGGGGAGTACGGCGGACTCGGCATTTACATCGGACAGCGCGACGGCAGGACGCTCGTCATCAGCCCCATCGAGGATACGCCGGCCGACCGCGCCGGGCTCAAACCCCAGGACCAGATCGTCAAAGTCGGGGAGGAAGTGATCCTCGGCTGGGATTCCGAGCGCGTCGTCAAGATGCTTCGCGGGAAGGCCGGAACCAGCGTCACGATATGGATTCGCCGGGATGACGTCGACAAGCTCCTGCGCTTCGACATCGTCCGCGAAGTCATCAAGCTCAAATCCGTCCGGTCGGAAATGCTCGACAGGACGACCGGGTATTTGCGCCTGTCGCAGTTCCAGCAGAAATCGGCGGACGACCTCAGGGATGCCGTGATTTCCCTCCAGAAGAAGGGCGCCAAGGGAATGGTGTTCGATCTCCGGAACAACGGCGGCGGCCTTCTGAACGGCGCCGTGGACATCTCCGACATGTTCCTTGACAGCGGTCTGATCGTCGGAATGAAAGGGCGAGTGGACCGGGCGAACGACGAGATCTTCGCAACCCCGGGCGTCCTGACCGCGATGCCTATGGTGGTGCTCATCAACGAAGGGAGCGCGAGCGCTTCGGAAATCGTCGCGGGGGCGCTGTCGGATCACGGTCGCGCGCTGCTTGTCGGCAAGAAAAGTTTCGGGAAGGGGTCCGTGCAGACGCTGTTCAACATGTCGGATGGAAGCGGGATTTACGTCACGATCGCACGGTACCATACGCCATCCGGACTTGTCATCGATCATGTGGGGCTGACGCCGACCGTTCAAGTCGACGGCGAGCTGACAAAGGAGCATTCGAAGGACAAACAGCTGATCCGTGCGCGTGAGGAACTGAAAAAGCTCATGCGGGCCAATCTACAGGTCTCCTCTGAAGGAGCGGATTCCGAGTCAGAATGAGATCCCGCAGCCGCAGGGCGATCGTTCCCTTCTGGTTGCTGCTTGTCGCCGCCGCATGGGCCGCCGGGTATTCCGTCGCAGCCTGGCGGAATGCGCGGATCGCCGGGGAGCGGGGAGCGAACGTCGATATTCGGCCTGACCGGGCGGTTCCGGGAACTTCGGAGCGGCCCGCGAGTCCGGATGTTCCTCCGGTTGCGATTCCGGCGTCGCCGGACAGGCCGTCGCCCGGATCGCCGGGTTTCCCGTGCGTCGCCATCATCGTCGATGACATGGGCTCGTCAATGCGTGTCGCACGGGACCTGGCCGCCATATCTCTGCCGCTGACATGGGCGGTCATTCCCGGGCAGCCAAGGACGGAAGACGTCGCCGCATTCGCGAGGGAAAAGGAAATTCCGATGTTGATCCATATGCCCATGGAGCCGGTCGGAAACGGCTACGACAAGAATTTTCTCATCGGAGTGAAGAGCTCGGACGATATCATACGGGAAGAGATCCGGCGCGTATTCCTGTTATATCCCTGGGCGATAGGGATGAACAATCATATGGGATCCCGCGCCACAGCCGACAGGGATACCATGCGGTCGGTCATGAAGGCCATGAAAGCGACGGGAAAAATCTTCATCGACAGCAGGACGACAGCGTCGTCCGTCGCCGTCGCGGAAGCTGCTGAGGCGGGCGTTCCCGCCCTGGCGTCTTCGGTTTTCCTGGATCACGAATCGACGCCTGAGTACATGGCGACGCAGCGGGAACGAATGTTCCGTCTCGCGAGAAAACACGGCCGGGTGATTGCGATCATTCATCCGAGGCCGAAAAGTCTGGAACTGCTCCGGCGACTGGCGGAAACGCCGTCTGGGGATGTTCGGTTCGTCACCCTGCCGGAACTGATGCACAACGGAAACGAACCGATGAGGAGGCTTGCACCGTGAAGGGAAGGGTAGAAGTCATTATCGGAGCCCAGTGGGGCGATGAGGGAAAAGGACGGGTCGTCGACAGCCTTGGCTCCCGTGTGGATGTGTTCGCGCGGTATCAGGGCGGCAGCAATGCGGGGCACACCGTGATCGTCGACGGAAAGAAATACGTGTTTCACCTCCTGCCCTCGGGAATGCTGTATCCCGGAAAGCTGTGCGTCATAGGAAACGGCGTCGTCGTCGACCCCGAACAGCTTCTCGCCGAGATCAAGGATCTTCAGTCGAAGGGCATGGATCGGGCGCGGCTCATTGTCAGCGGGTCCGCTCACGTTGTGATGCCCTATCACAAGATTATCGACAAGGCGCAGGAAGCGTTTCGGGGCAAAGAGAAAAAGATCGGGACGACCGGGCGCGGCATCGGCCCCGCATACGTCGATAAATTCAGCCGTTGCGGAATTCGGATCGAGGATCTTTTCCATCCCGATGTCCTGCGGGACAAGCTGGAATTCAACCTCGAAGACAAAAACAGGATTCTCACGAGATTGTACAATCTCGAGCCGCTTCCGTTCGACGAAATCCATACGCAGGCGATGAACTGGGGAAAAGAGCTGGCGGCCTACGCCGGAGACGTATCCCGCATTCTCTACGAAGCGCTCGAGTCCGGAAAGACGGTGCTTTTCGAAGGCGCGCAGGGAACGCTTCTCGACATCGATCACGGAACATATCCGTACGTGACGAGTTCGTCCCCCGTGGCCGCCGGCGGATGCGTCGGGCTCGGGCTCGGTCCGAATGCGGTCGACAGAGTGATCGGGGTCGTCAAGGCATACAGCACGAGGGTTGGAGAAGGGCCCTTTCCGACGGAGGATTCGGGCGAACTGGGAAACAGACTTCGCGAAAAGGGCGGCGAATACGGAGCGACGACCGGACGCCCCAGACGGTGCGGGTGGCTCGACATGGTCGGGCTGAAATACGCTGTCCGTGTCAACGGAATGACGTCTATCGCCCTGACGAAGCTGGATGTCTTGTCGGGTCTCGACGAAATATCCGTATGCGTCGCCTACGATTTTGAAGGCGGGAGGCTGGACCATTTCACAGGAAACGCCGGGGTCCTCGCGTGCGCGACGCCCGTCTTCGAGCGTTTTGAAGGATGGAAGGACGATATCGCCGCATGCAGGAATTTCGATGATCTTCCGTCCGCCGCGAAAGACTACGTCCGATATATCGAGAAAGAAACGGGTGTCCCCGTCCAGCTGATAGGTGTCGGCCCCGGAAGGGACGAGACGATCGTCCGGGGGCTTTGAGGAGGAACGAATCATCCTTCCGACAGTTGCATTATGCTCCTCGGGAGATGCGGGCGACATTCGCGTTCTCGAGGAGCTTTTTTCTTCCGTTCGCTGGGGATCGGGCGTCATCGAGCGTGAACTCGCAGAGCCGGGATTGGGCGTCCTGTATCTGGGAGCACGACTTTCGCGCCGGCTTGCGGGGTATGCGGTCCTGCGGGCGGATTCCGACAGATTGCATCTTTTGAATCTCGTTGTTGACGAAAGATACAGGCGTCGGGGAATAGCCTCCTCGCTTCTTCTCGGAGCGTTCGAACTCGGAGGCTATCTCGGCTGCTCGAATATCCGTCTTGTGACGCAGGCGACGAATTCCGGCGCGATCGCGCTCTACGAAGAACTGGGCTTTTCCAACGTCACAAGTCGCGGACGGT
>ERZ1645192.885-NODE-885-length-25120-cov-26.768322_pt1 | contig 25120 bp, 15 predicted proteins | sample MGYA00575354_ERZ1645192 | MGnify/ENA primary metagenome ERZ1645192 (study PRJEB40844, sample SAMN11349763) | freshwater sediment metagenome | isolation source: river sediment | host: Sediment | place: India: Faizupur Khadar , New Delhi | collected 2017-02-21 ... | reverse complement strand
GAAAAATAAACAAACTCCGGCATTTCCTTGAGGTCTGTCAGCCTGTCAATATTCACCTCCTTCACAGAGCCGTCGCGGCAGTGCCTGAATCCGGCCGTCCAGCCGCGGTCGAACAACAACGTGTCCCTTCCGCTCACAGGCAGTGGTCTCCACTCCTCCTCTGGCTTCTCCCTGTCAAATGCAAATACCAGTGATTCCGCCGGGCCCATTTCGAGTGAAACACCACCATCATGATCAGGCTGTACCCTCATTCTCCCTCCCGTCTCCGGATTCCATACGGAGCAGTTATGCCTGCGGATCAGTCCGGCGGAGAAATGCACCCGTGTGTTGCGTGATTCATGAAGATTGGAATTAATCATAAACACATACTCCGATCCGTCATCAGCACTGTATCTTGACTGCATCAGGAAAGGATCAGGTGTTTCAATCCTGATCCACGGATCAATCCGGTACCGCTCCTGAACAGTCCTGTACCATCCAATAAAGTCCTTTTCCGGCTTTTCAAGCACAATAAACCGGTTGGGATATGCTTTCATCTTCTCAACAAGGAGTTTCACCTCACCATCATTACTTTCATGGTTACTCCAGCCGGTTGATTTTGAAGGAACCGTTCCGATGCAGAAAATCCTTCCTCCCGCTCTCACAAGCTGCAGCATCTTGCGGGCGCTGTCAGGAGAGAGGCTCTCCACGCTTACAAGAAACAGTGTATGATACTTCCGGGGACCATAGCAGAGCTTCTTTCCTTCAACAGAGGCGTCCCGCAGGATTCTTTCGGAGATATAGTCACATCCGCTGCCGTTTTTTGTTATCGCTTCCCATACAAGTGAGAGATGTTCAGCGTGCAGCACTGAAGGAAAAGGCTCATTTTGCATCCCGATGAGGCTCCACATGTCAGCCATTGGGGGCAGAAGTGCAATATCTGCATACATGTCACAGTTCTGCAGCAGTGCTGACAGCCGGGCCTTGTACTTATTAAGAAAGTGAAAATGAGGCCACCAGTTGTTGTTCTCGTTGAAATAGCCGCCATACCTTATCCATCCCGGCCAGGGAGCCTCGGGCGGCGAGTAGTTGAATCCATGGAATACCGAATGTGTAACACCGGAGATAATGCTCTGGTCACTGCCGATCTTCAGGTTTTCAAGTGAAGTATTGAAGACAGTGTAAGTGTCTGTCATCTCCTCGCAGCTTATCAGCCTTTTGCCGGACAGGTGGGCTGCGGATGAGACGTACTTGTTAACCATTGTATAGGCCCTGCCGCGGCGGTAGTCGCTCTCCGGCATCTCCTCCCCTATCCTGTGTTTCAGCCAGTTCATGGTCCATGATTCTCCTTCCGGGATGTCAACAAGCATGCTGCTCTCCAGCGGGAAGAAGCCTCTGCCGTAAGCCTGCATGCGCGAGCTGACCCCCAGCTTCCTGCACCAACCTGCAAATGCCTGCATGAACCGCTCCTCAAGGAGTTCTGCCTTTGTCTTCTCAAAATCATACCGCATGCGGCAGATCATATCCTTTAGTGCAGGGCCTGTTTCCACACCGTATTTCCAGTCTGTCACATTGCCCATGGAACCTGTCCTGAAGAGAACAAATGGCAGGTAAGGGAAAATATCATAACCCCTCCGTCTGAAAAACTCCTCCCTCATGTCACCGGTCCAGTTGGAGCCCTCGAGCTCCATACTGTCGGTAAATAGAGCCCGCAGGTGCCCGGAAAGAGGACCGGTCACGGGTTCAATCGATTCAGACATCCTTTCCAGGAACCTGCTGACTGCGTCCCTGCTGAAATGATCGATGACCGGGCCACTTGCTCCCGGGGCACCATTGATCACCTGCATGAATCCCGTGACCTGCACAATAGCGCAGAGTGCATAATTACCTTCAGGTATGAACAGGTCGAAGAACTCCTCACCTGCCCTGTCTGAGAGATCCGTAATCTCATCGGTTGAAGTGATAGGGTCAGGCACCAGCATCATTGAAATGAGCGCTGGCTTTCTGCCGGGCCATGCATTGCTGATGGCAGGGCCGGCCTCCAGGAAGATTTCTTCACGTGAAATTGACAACTCCGCAGGACCGCTGACCTTCCGTACGGCAACTACAACTATCTGTGACCTCTCCTCCTCACCTGTATTCTCTGAACCGAAAGGCCAGCCTGAACCGACAATCAGGTCGCAGGTCATATCAAGCTTCTTTGCTTCGGCGAAGACATCATTCAGCATATTGCACCACTCCCCGCTCAGCCATTCAAGGGATGTTTTTCCAAGATCATCGCCGTCAAAACGGGACGGGAATGCTACCGGATTAATCTCAACACCGCCTATGCCTGCTTCCTTCAGAAGGTGCAATTCCCTGATGAGTTCATCTGCCTCGACCTTGTTTCCGTTCCACCACCACCTGACGAAAGGGTGGTATCCTGATGAAGGATTCCGGAACAGCTCAAAGAGGCTGCTCCCTCCCGCGATGGCATTATCCGGGCCTGTCAGACCAGCTGCACCCGTCTCTCCGGCAGGCACCGCGGATCCCGCCGGGCCCGCAGGCCCGGCAAAGACTGCAAGCGGACGTATTGTCATGCATCCTGCAGCAGCCATGGCGCTTCCTGAAATAAATCTCCTTCTATCCATTTTTTCTGAATGGAAATTCCTTTAGTATATCCCAGTTTTTCCCGTTATGCTTCAGCAGAAAGAGACTGTTAACTTCAAAAGTACCCCTGAATTCCTCATTCTGAAACTCAGGCCACGCTTCCCAGAATGCCTCTTTTGTAAGATCGCGCGTGGCAACGGTTATGTGGGGCTGCACATCATTCATAATCTCGCTGACAGGAAATCCAAGTTCATCGGCCAGAATTCCTTTCAACCGGCCATGGATTGACTTTACCGGATCCGGATCCTCTATCCTGATGAAAATGACCCTCGGAGCGAAGCAGCCAAAACCATTCAGCCTTACAATAAAAGGGGTTTCTTCAGAGGCAAATTTCTCAAGGGCTTCAGATATGGCAGATTCATCCCTGCTGTTCCTTTTGAAAGGCATCTGCAGTGTAATATGAGCAGGGGATTTGAGTGCATGACCGGCGTTGTAGTCAGCCTTCATCCTCTCCTTGACAACGCGTACCCTGTCCCTTAACTCCTTACCCGGAATAAGGGCAATGAAGTAGAGAGTATAGTTTCTCTCCATCATTTGCCTCAGCTGACGAGGGTTTGTGTATTCTTCCTTCTGCAGAACCTGAGCATCAGGTAGCCAGCAATACCTGAAACCAGAGAGCCGGTCATTATGCCAATCTTCGCCGAATCCATCAGGGTTGCAGCGCCAGAGAATGCCAGGCTGGCAATGAACATTGACATTGTGAATCCGACTCCTGCAAGCATTGCAGTGCCGAATATCTGGCCAAATGTGACTCCCTGCGGCAGGCTGGCCAGATTAAGCCTCAGGCCAGCAAATGAGAAGAGGGTCACTCCGATCGTTTTGCCAAGGAAGAGACTAAGAGCAAGCGTTGTGATCAGCGGGAAATCCGGATCCATACCGGAACTGAAAGCAACACCGGCATTGAAAAATGCAAAAACAGGCATGATGAACATGGCTACCCACCTGTGCAGCACATGCTCAAGATGCTGCAGGGGCGACTGCACCTTTTCCGTCCACTGTTCTATGTCATCTATCCTTTCTATCTGCCCGGCAGTGAGCAGGGGGGTCCGGTCAGAATCATGCTCTCTGAATTCATCCGCAATCCGGCACATCTCCCGGGTAAAGGTGTGAGCATCCGTCTTCTGCCTGAGAGGAACCGTAAATGCAAGCATTACCCCGGCAATGGTGGGATGGATTCCGGATTTGAGAAAGAAATACCAGATAATTATGCCGCATGCAAGATGAATGTACTTAGGAAAAAGGTTCTTCAGATTAAGGAATACGAGCAGTGCCATCGGTATTGCTGCCCAGAGAAGGCTCATCCAATCGATTGAGGCACTGTAGAACAGGGCTATGACCAGAACGGCGCCTATGTCATCTATTATTGCAAAAGCCGCGAGGAAAACCTTCAGACCGACAGGAACCCTGTTACCCAGCAGCTTCAGAATGGCAAGAGAAAAGGCTATGTCAGTGGCCATCGGTATGCCCCATCCATGTGATGCCTGAGGGTTTCTGTTCAGAATGAGGTAAAAAACCACCGGAACTAGCATCCCTCCAAGGGCGGCAATAAGAGGAAGGGCCGCCTTCGAGGGTGAGTTCAGCTCACCTATCATCAGCTCCCTCTTGATCTCCAGTCCGATCATGAAAAAGAAAATGGCCATAAGGCCGTCATTGACCCACAGCAGCAACGGCTTCTTCAGACTGAAGCTGCCCGCTTCGAAACCAACAGTAGCCTCCCGTAGCGTGTCATAGAAATCGCCCAGCCGGGAATTTGCAATTATAAGCGCCAGGATCGTTGCACCAAAAAGCAGTACACCGCCAAGACTCTGTGCACGGTCAAATTTCTGAAATGCAGTGAGAATTGTGCTTTTCATTTATATCAGCATAAGATGAGAGTCATTCAAACCATGTTCTGATGTACACCTCACGGTCATGCTGAAGGTCAGTGGCACGATAGGAGACTGACTGGTCATTTTCTATAACATAAACCCAGTAACCGGAAACAATCCCGGGGCTGTAAAACTTTCTTCTGAGATAAAGCCTGTCGCCACCGGTGAAGTCACATTTGCGTCCGTAGGCTGATATTTTCCCGTACTGATCCTCCATGGTGGTCTTGATCCAGATAATGTTCGGGCCTTCATAATTCTCAGGCCCCGTATGGCGGTACTCGATGAAATCGCCCACATACTTCCTGGTGATTATCAGGTCATCTTCAGGTATTGCTGAAGAACCCTTCCTCACCTGACTGCATGACGCCGTGATGGTCACAAGAATCAGTAAAAGTGCTTTTTTCATACAATCACTGATTGGTCCGACATATGCCGAAAGCCCCATGAAGGGAAAAACGGCCTTATAAAAATAGTGAAATTTTCTGACTATCCTGCCAGATTAAATAACAGGCTGACGAGCCGGAAAATGCAGTCACCACGGATCGTTTGAATGAAGCGTCTATTCCGCTGTTTTTTTCTTTCGTCCGCCTGTTACAATGAGGATCAGGTGAACGGCCAGGTATATGACTATAATGACGACGAAGATGGCTGTCATGCCCTTCCCCATCAGATCAAGCGACTTAAAGACATCTGGATTCATAATTCATCTCCTTTACAGTAATCCGGGTACGAGGCCGATTATCACGCCGCCGGCAATTACACTGGCAATCTGACCTGAAACGTTTGCGCCTGCTGCGTGCATAAGCAGGTGGTTTGTCGGATCCGCCTCCAGGCCCAGTCTCTGGATGACACGCGATGACATTGGAAATGCCGAAATCCCTGCGGCTCCAACCATCGGGTTGATCTTTTCCTTGAGGAACAGATTGAGAAGCTTGGCAAATGAGGCACCGGCAATAGTGTCAAAAACGAATGCAAGCAATCCGAGTCCCATTATCTTGATAGTATCAAGTGCCACAAATTTTTCGGCCTGCATGCTTGCTGCAATTGTTATTCCCAGGAGCAGTGTAATCAGGTTCACCAGTTCCTTCTGTGCGCTGTCAGACAATGACTTAAGCACCCCGCACTCCCTTATAAGGTTACCAAACATAAGGAAACCCACCAGGGCAATAGATGCCGGAGCCACCAAACCCGCGATTATGGTGACCGAAATCGGGAACAGTATCCTTGTCAGCCGTGAAACGCTCTTCGGATTATAATTCATCCTGATCTTCCGCTCTTTCTCAGTGGTGCACATCCTGATGGCAAAGGGCTGTATTATGGGAACCAGTGCCATGTATGAGTATGCTGCTATGGCAATAGGTCCGATGTAATCACTTTTCAGCACCTGTGATACCAGGATGGAGGTAGGGCCGTCAGCTGCTCCTATTATCCCGATAGAGGCGGCATCCCTGAGATCGAAGCCCAGCAGAACGGAAGCAATCACAGTTGCGAAAATACCGAACTGCGCCGCAGCGCCGAAAAGCAGAAGCCTCGGATTGGAGAGCAGCGGACCGAAATCGATCATTGCCCCAATACCTATGAAAAGTAACAACGGCATCGCTTCTGACGCCTCTATACCTACCCTGAACATCCAGTCAAGAATGCCGGTCACCTCTCCTATCCCGGATAAGGTCTGGTCCAGCGCCCCTGACAGCGGGAGGTTGACAAGGATAGCCCCGAATCCCATTGGCAACAGTAGAGACGGTTCAAGCTGTTTCGCAATTGCAAGATAAATCAGCAGCGCCCCGATAACCCACATCACTGCCTGCTGCCACGTGATATTGGTGATACCCTCAAGTAAAAATTCCATGATATTTCAATGATTAATTTTCAGTCTGTATTGTTCGGGTGTGACATCCATTACCTGGCCGGCTGATCCCATTCAATAAGAGGAGATCGGTAAAATCCGATACCAAGTATCTCCATTCTCTTCCCCTGGGCAGCCAGACGAACGCGGTATTCATCCCATGATCTCATCTCCGAAGGAGTCCATCCAACCTCAGCATATCCCGGAAGACGCGGGAAAATAAGATATTCAGCTTCACTGAACGTGGATATTGTCTCAGCCCACAGCGGTGCCTGCACCCCGACTATATTTTCCCTGCCGATCTCCGGCACCAGCGTGGCCGGATCCCAGTTGTAGGCATCATCCACCTCTATGTAGGCCGCCCAGCTCAATCCCGGGACTGTGGTTGAATCATATTTCATGTCAGTATATGCATACTTGCAGGGCGACATTAGCACTTTAGCGCCCTGGTCAATACCCTTCACAGCATTTGCCGCCCGCGCCCAGTACTGGACTACCGTGTTGGGTTTCAGTGTGGCATGGGCTATTTCATCCCATCCCGTTACCCTCTTGCCGTGTGATTCAACTATATCCTGTACCTTGTTTACAAAGTATATGTAATCATCTATTTTGGTGGAATGTGACTCGTCACCTCCAATATGAAAATACTCACCCGGAGTAAGTCCAGCGATCTCGCGGACAACATCGTCAACAAACCGGTAGGTGATTTCCGATCGGGTGTCAAGCGAACTGAATCCGACGTCGGTTCCTGTATAAGGCTCCCTTGCCTTTCCGTCACTGTTAAGCTCAGGATATGATGAGAGCGCTGCGTTTGTGTGGCCCGGCATGTCTATCTCGGGTATAATTGTTATATACCTCTCGCCGGCATATTTAACAATCTCTGAATACTCCTCCTGGGTGAAAAATCCTCCTTCTCCACCTCCAACCTCTGTTTTGCCACCCTGTGCCGTCAGGTTGGGCCATGATTTGATCTCTATCCGCCACCCCTGATCATCGGATAGATGCAGGTGAAGAACATTCATTTTATAAAGTGCCAGGTGATCTATAAACCTCTTTACGTCGTCCTGACCGAAGAAGTGACGCGCAACGTCAAGCATCTCCCCCCGATGCCCGTATTCAGGCCAGTCACGTATTGTGCCGGTGGGTATTGTCCATGGTCCTGGCTGAACCGTATCAGATTCAATCTCGGGCGGTAACAGCTGCCTGATTGTCTGAATGCCGCGGAATAATCCTGCAGGCCTGGCTGCAGTCAGTGTAATCAGCTTCTCCGTAATAACAAGCTCATAGCCCTCGTCACCCGGAACCGAATCAACTTCGCCAATGGCAAGCAGAATGTCTCCCTTACCCGGTCTGCGTCCGTCAGTGATCACCTCAACCCCCAGGCCTGTTGATGGATTAAGTTTACCCGCAAGAATGCTGCCTATACCGGCTACCTCTGCAGGGCTTCCGGGCATAATAACTATGTCACTCCCGGAAGTCAGCACGAACGACCCTCCGGAAGAAGTAACTGAAACCGGTCTTGGAATAATGCTGTTTTTCGTCAGATCGGTCGGCCCTTCTGTCACGGCAGTCTGACACGATAAAACCAGTGTGGCAACTGCGGCCATGGCCAGGTAAAGCTTTTTCATCGGTTTAAGTTTTACAGATGTTTAATGTCATACGGGAAAGATGGTTCCAAATATATCGTTTTTGAAACACGAATTCCATTTCATTGCTCATCCTTCACGGGATTGCAACAATTAAGCCGGCATGGTTTGATGATTATTAATTAGTAAATTTGGATTTTACGCCATGAAGGTAATTGAGCCAAAAGATCTCGAACCGTTGTCATTCATTTTCAGAGGCGCCAGGGGACAGCGCTTTGCTGAGTGGATGATCAGATTTCTGGCAATCGACAAAGTCAACAGGGTATACGACAATTCAGGAGCATGGAGTGGGCCCGAATTCACTTCCAGGTTGCTTAAAGATGTAGGAGTCATGTACATGGTTGGCAATCCCGAAAGACTGAAAAACCTTCCCGTTGGTGCCTTTATTACCGTGTCAAACCATCCTTACGGAGGGCTCGACGGAATTATGACAATTGATATGATGGCCAGGATAAGGCCCGATTATAAATTCATTGTCAACAAACTGCTCTCACTTGTAAAAACCCTCGATTGCAACTTCATTCCCGTGGTGCCGACAGGCAATAAGAAGACCGGCATCAAAGCCGCCAGCATCAGGGGTATCAGGGAAGCCATCGCACATATTAATGCAGGGCATCCCCTGGGATTCTTCCCCTCGGGAGCTGTATCCGATTTCAGCCTGAAAGACATGAAAGTCAGGGACCGCCCCTGGCAGGATAGCATACTCCACCTGATCCACTCTGTCAAAGTTCCCGTATTGCCAATCAGGTTTTTCGACATGAACTCGGCTTTCTTTTACTTCCTCGGACTTATCAACTGGAGGGTAAGGCTGCTGAGACTGCCGTCAGAAGTGTTTAACAAAAGGGGGAGTCAGCATAGAATCGGTATCGGTGAACTGATAAGCGTCGAAGAACAGTCAAACTTACCGGATCCCTCTTCACTGGGTGAATATCTCAGGAAAAAAGTATATGAAATGCCTGTACCGGAACATTTTGTTCCTGGTAATTTAATATAACTTAGAAGCTAAATTCTACGCCATGGCAGTAAGGAAACCCAACAGGAATAACCTTAGGTCTCTTTTCAACGGCGAGGTTCTAAGGAATGTGTTCGGTGACAGAACAAGGACCAACCTCCTGAAGAAACAGGAGGAAATGGCAATCTCATGGCTGGTACAGCGGATCCCGTCCTTCATCACATCAAATATGCTGACAGGTATCGGATTCTTCGGAAATATGATCGTTTGTGCCAGCTTCGTCCTTGCCTCGTTCTTCAGCAGGAGCTTCCTCCTGCTGGGATTGCTGGGATTTGCTATAAGCTGGTTCGGTGATTCCCTTGACGGAAGGCTTGCCTACTTCAGGAACAAGCCGAGAAGAAAATACGGATTTACTCTTGATATCACAATTGACTGGTTAAGCATAATACTGATAGGACTGGGTTACATAATCTATGCTGAAGGCCCCTGGAAAATGCTGGGTTATGGATTTGTGGTCCTCTACGGATGGGAAATTATAATTGCACTTATAAGACTCTATATCACGGGCAGGTATTCAATTGACTCGGGGAAAATGGGACCCACAGAGGTCAGAATTGTCATCGGACTGATAATGATCGCTGAGGTTCTTCTTCCGGGATCACTCAACTACTCCGCTTTTGTTGTGGTAATTGCGCTCTTTTCTGTCAATATCCTTGATACCAGGCGGTTGCTCAGAGTTGCTGATGATATTGACAAAAAGGAACCCAAAGAGAAAACTTAAACTATCTTTATCACAACCCAACCTGACTGACATGGGAGAAATTTTCGTAAAAGAGGTGATCACGCGCAAGGATCTCCGTGATTTCATCTATCTGCCTGAAAAGGTTCACAGGAACGAACCTGACTGGCTTCCGCCAATCTACATGGATGAGTGGGAACTGTATGACAAAAAGAAAAACAAATCATACGGTTATGCTGACGCCCTCCTCCTGACAGCCTACAGGGACAGAAAGCCCGTGGGAAGGATAATGGGAATCATCAACCGGAGGTATAACGAGATCAACCACGAGAACCACGGACGTTTCTGTTTTATGGAGTGCTACAATGACCCTGACGTCTTTCACGCCCTGATCAGCCACATCGAACAGTGGGCGAAACAAAACGGCATGTCCAGGCTCGTCGGGCCCCTTGGTTTTTCCGACAAGGACCCTCAGGGATTCCAGATTGAAGGATTCCAGTACCCGCTGTTCATTACTGCCGCCAATAACTCGCCATACATGGCTGAGCTGATTGAAAATGAGGGATATGCCAAAAAAATCGACCTGGTAAACTACCTTGGAGAAATACCCAGGGTGTTCCCGGTTGTGTATGAACGGGTCCTTGACAGGATAACCAAAGGCAGGGAGTTCGATATAATCGAATTCAAAAGTAAAAAGCAGCTGAAACCATATATAATTCCAATCCTTGAGCTGATGAATGACACTTTCGCGGAGATCTACGGGTTTGTTCCGCTGAATGACAAGGAGAAAAGGGATTTCGCGGCACGCTACCTCCCTATACTAGACCCGAAATTCATCAAGGCGGTTAAAAAAGACGGAGAGATAATTGGTTTTGCAATAGGGATGCCAGACCTGAGCGCAGGTATTAAAGCTTGCAGGGGAAGACTTCTCCCGTTCGGCATCTTCAGGATCCTCAGGGAGTCAAAACGTTCAAGAAAGCTGATGATGATGCTCGGCGGTGTCAAAAAGGAGTTCAGGGGCAAGGGCATAGATGTCCTGATGGGCGTGAAGATACTCAAGGATGCAGTCAACAGCAGAATGGAGACAATTGACAGCCACCTCGTCCTCGAAGACAACCTCCGGATGAGAGGTGAATACGAACGGATCGGTTGCAAGGTTGTCAAGAAATACAGGATCTACCAGAAGGAACTGTAAACTTCCTGTCACTTCCAGGTTATTACGGCAATCCGCTTTTTGCCGTCCATTTTGACTGACAGGTTTTCACCGAACTGAACCCGTGTCACAAATTGCTTTTTTGATACTGCCTTCTGCCTTGCCAGGAGATCCCAGTCAAGAACAGTATTCCTGTCACGGTGCTGGATAGAAAAATACCCGACATTCATTGAGGTAACATTGTGGAAAAAATGGGATCCGGAGGAAGCATCGAGAGGAAACTCCTCCAGGCTGGTTTCGATTATAACCTTAGCATTGCATATCTGCGGCCATGTCACCGGGATGCCTATCCACCTGTCACGGGTACCCCATCTGCCTGGCCCGATTAGAATATACTGCCTGCCCTCTTTTATCATCTCCTGGTTGAAGGCATCAACCTCGGCAGCAATCTCAAGCGTTTTTGACTTGTCAAAGGTGTCCCTGTCAACGTAAATGACATCCCTGATATCATTTATCAGGCCGTTACCCATGCTCTTTTCAGTGTAAAGAAGGATGTGTGACCGGTCAATTTCATCCATATTGACCTCGTAATCAATTGATGCGCCGATAATAGGCTTTATCTGCAACAGGTAGAAAGAGGCCTTGTACTGACTGTCCCTGGTCAGGTCAATTGCAAATTCGATCTCCACCGGAGTGCCGAGGGCTTCCTTGACTATATCAAGAATCTCAACAAGTGATTTGGAGAGAGGAATATATTCATATTTAAGAATATCGGCAAAATTCACCACCCTGGGACCCGCCCTGTCTATCCCCGGGTATATGGTTCCCGCCTCGGCAGAGTAAACAGATGCGCAATGGTTGAGGACTCCATGCCGTTCGGCGTCCTCGATCGTGAGACGTACCAAACCTGCAGTATCTCCCTCCATGAGATTTAAATCCTTCTTTCTCAGGTCAATAGCATAAAACTCGACCTGTGAGTTAAGGTACTGGTCCTTGGGGGTGTTGTTCTCGAGGGCAGGGTATTTGGGTGAAAACCGGAATGCTTTTTCTCCCTCAACTACATAAGTGCCCAGCCCGACAGCAATCACGGCAAAACCATCCTCGGGCTGCATGTACCCGTAAGGATAATAGTTGTATGACTGGCTTACACCGCTTATATGCGGATAATAATAGTCTTCGTACTGCTCTCCCACAACCTCCTGGATTATGACTGCCATTTTCTCCTCCTCAATCTTGTAGTTGATTGCACTGATATAACCCCTGGCAGTCTCGGAAAATACAGAAGCATAAACAAGCTTTATGGCATCGGTAAGCTGCTTAAGGCGAACCTCGATGTCACTGTTGCTGTCGGGCAGAAGGTAGGTTTCGAAAATCCCGGCAAACGGCTGCATAAGGGAATCTTCGAATAGACCTGATGATCTTACAGCCAGTGGCTTGCTGATCTTTCCAAGGATTATCCTGAGTTTCTTTTCAAGCTGTGACGACAACTTCCCGTTTATGAAAAGTTCCTTTATCCTTTCATAACTGGTCTCGGAGTAGACCCTGCTTCTGAGCCTGTTGTTATCGAGGAAATCTTCATACTCGCCGGTGCCGATTATAAATGTCCTTGGCGCCCTGATATTGATGCCGGGGACATAATTGGAGATATCAAAATTGTAGATGAGGGTATGGATAAAAGCCAGCCCCCTTCCCTTTCCTCCAAGTGCTCCGGGAGCCAGCTGAATTATATTGCTCTCCTCGGTAATAAGAGTCTCGTCAAACTCGACAATCTTACCCTTGTTCTTTTCGAACTTAAGCTGCCGGACTATCTTTACAAGGTAGTCACGAAGTGCTTCAGGGTTTTTGAAATCACTGATCTTTTTCGGGGCTATTTCACGGGCCAGCTGTATTTCACCCCTTGCAGTAAGCCACAGCGAAAAGTGATTGCGGCTGGCATGATAGAGGAGTGTCTCTGTCGGAATAGACTGCAACTGCTGCTCAAACTCATTCATGTTCTTTGCCGTACCAATGGCCTTGCCTGTCTCATCCTGGTATATGAAATCACCAAACCCGAGATTGAAACTAATGAAATTCCTGATATCCTGGGCAAGAGTGTCTGAATTTTTGTAGATGAAGACACAGTTGAGTTCCTTTGCCATCATCTCATTGCTGCGGTCTGACGACTGAATAATTGTCGGGAGATCCGGTATCTCTGACTTGACGTGCCGCACCAGGTCAAACCCCGCCTTTTCATCGAATCTTGAGTTCTTTTCGAACTTTACGTCGGTAATGAGGCACAGGAAATAGTCCTTGTATTTATCAAATATCTGCAATGCTTCCTCGTAGTTTGAGGCCATGAGGATCTTCGGCCTGACCCTTAACCTCAGTACCTTGTATAACTCATCCATTGTGCTTACATCCTCAATTATGCGCCTTGTCTGCTCCATTACGCAGTGATACAGGACCGGGATGTAACGGGAGTAATATTTGGCCGAGTCTTCAACAAGCAGGATTATGCGGCTGTAACCAACCCTGGTGTCATTATCTGCGTTTACAAAGTCTTCCAGCTGCTTCACCATCGCAAAGAAGATCCTGGAGTCACCATTCCAGACGAAAACATTGTCAATAAGGCTTGTCTTGCGCTGCTCTGCCTGGAAGTAACCAACATACTGGTTATTGTTCAGCAGAAGGTAAATGGGAATATACCTGTAAAGCGATTTAAGCCTGGATGCAATCTCCATGGGAGTCTTCCTGTCAACTCCTACCATTATAATGATCAGATCGAAATGCCTGGAATAGAGCTTTTCAAAAGCCTCTTCAAATGATGAGACTCCCGTGATCCGTGGTATTGAGGTGAGATTCAGCTGGTAATAAACCCCAAGGATATAATCAGAGAACTTCCCTTCACGCTCAAGGCTGTAGGCATCATAAAGATTTGAAATGATAAGTATCTCCCTGACCTTGAATTTCATAAGGTCATGGAATATGTCACGGTCATAATTGTTCTTTTCAAGAAAATTCTGCAGCAGTTTCCGCCTGGTCATCAGAAAATCGCGGGCAGCTTCGTATTTCTGCTTCAGTTCCTCCTCTGAACGGTATTTCCTTATTGCCACCTCCCCCTGAACAGTGTTCAGGTAATTGCAGATCAGGGTGGCGATGTTATTTATCAGGTCACGCTCTTCCTTCATGAAGGGCCCCTCATCAATGTCAGGAAATTCCTTTGTATAGTAAATCTCAACCTCCCCAAAACGGTCATCTATGGTAAGGAACGGCTGTCTCTGCCGCCACTTTGTAACAATGAAGTCAGGCGACATGAATTCCCTGCCATCGAAACTGATACGGGCAACAGTGTTATCAGGGTACTGCCAGGCATCAGGCAGTATGTAAACTATACGCTTCAGTGCATTGTCAGCTGATTTTTCTGACTGCAATATTGATGTTGTCTGGTTTATGCATGACAATTCCTTGAGGCGTTCGGTCTTCTCATAAATGATCTCCTTCAGCCCCTCCTGTGTTGCCATTACGGAATCAATCCCGTGAATCAGGTTAATGAATCCGGAGATAAGAAGTGCCAGCGTCCCGGCAAACTGCTTTTCCTCCTCCTGGAAAGGTTCCCCTCCGTCCTTTGGTTCGTCTCCTGACCAGATTATTTTTACCGATCCGCTTCCGGGTGTGATTGTCTTCAGCGTTGCTTCGAGGCTGTGAGGCGATTCCCGGTAACCCGGAGATGAGATCCGCAGGTTATCATAGGTTATCCGGCACTCAATCTGATCAGGAAACCTGAAAGCATTGGGAATAAGTTCAATGACCTCGGACAGGGTGGTCTCTGTTGAATGACCGTTCCTGAGACTCTTTGAAATTTCGTTGATGCATGAAATGATGCGGTTGTCAGCCCTCGGTTCGCTGTCAGGCTTCCCTTCCTTTTCTGCAGGCTGCCTGATTTCATTACCCTTGATTATATTCAGAAATCCCGTGATCAGGTTGGCCATGTTGCCCAGGAGTTCCTTTTCTGAATCCTGGTGTGTCTCCAGGTATGCGGCAGGAAATCCCCGGAGGTAAAAGAACTCAATAGTGCCTGATTTCCTGTCAATCGTGGTGAATTCCTCCCTGAGGGTCCATTCGTGCTCACTGTAATCCCTGTCGGAGCTGAGATACTCCTTGCCGTCATAGACTATCCTGGCAACCGCATAATCGGGGAACTGCCATGAATTTGGCATGTTACGGCAGATCTGAAAAAGTGCGTCATCAATATTTTTATCCTCACTTATTTTCCTTGTCCTCTCGAAGGTAACAACTGCATCCGGACCAATAAGCCCGCTCATGTCAGGTGACTGGAGCGAATTGAGATAATTGCTCACGATTGTTGCAATATTTTCGAGCAGATGTCTCTCTTCATGGAGGAATGGTCCCTCGTCTGCCCTGGGAAACTGCCTGGTATAAAACACATCAATCGCTCCCCACTTTTTATCCCAGGTCTCGAAAATCTGTTTCTGTATCCACCGGGTCTCCCTGAAATTGGCAGTACGGTATTCGCGTCCGTCATATTTTATACGGGCATAGGCATATTCCGAATACTGCCATGCCTTGGGAATCTCCCTGACAATTTCGGACAGTGTCTGCCCGGCCGGGTACTTTTTACTGATGATCTGGTTTATTGAATAGATTATCGAAAGCCCCTTCTGGCTCTGTATCTTTTCAGCCAGCAGCTTCTGCATATCTTTCTGCAACTTCGAAAAATCCTCCATTACCGGATCATTTACTCCATACCGGTGCTCCGGACGGGAGATTGATTTTTACAATGCAAAGCAAAATAATTCATAATATTTTTTGTGGTTAATTATGAATTACTGAAATTTAATCATAATTTCTCAGAAAACAACCAATCCAAAAACCCCTGTTACCATGTCAAACCCTGTAGATGAATTCATGGCGAAAATCATCGCCAAAAATCCCGGTGAAGTTGAGTTTCACCAGGCTGTAAGAGAAGTGACCGAGTCACTTATGCCCTTTATCCTGGAAAATCCCAAGTACAGGTCTGCAAAAATCCTTGAAAGGATGGCCGAGCCCGAGAGGGTGATTCTTTTCAGGGTTCCCTGGGTCGATGACAAGGGAGAGATCCAGATAAACAAAGGTTACCGGATCGAGATGAACAGCGCCATCGGGCCATACAAGGGGGGACTGAGGTTCCATCCTACAGTTAACCTCAGCATACTTAAGTTTCTTGCCTTCGAGCAGGTTCTCAAGAACAGCCTCACCACCCTTCCTATGGGAGGAGGCAAAGGGGGATCGGACTTCGATCCGAAGGAAAAGAGCGACAACGAAGTGATGCGGTTCTGCCAGTCTTTCATGAGTGAACTATTCAGGCATGTCGGCGCTGACACTGATGTCCCGGCAGGTGATATAGGAGTCGGCGGAAGAGAGATCGGATACCTCTTCGGACAGTACAAGAGGCTTCGCAACGAATTTACCGGCGTACTTACCGGCAAGGGCCTCGAATGGGGTGGCAGCCTTATAAGGCTCGAAGCGACCGGTTACGGTCAGGTCTATTTCGCCGAAGAGATGCTCAATACCCGCGGTGACAGCCTCAAAGGAAAAATATGCTGCGTCTCGGGCTCAGGCAATGTGGCTCAGTTCGCAGCTGAAAAAGCCATCCAGCTGGGCGCAAAAGTAGTCTCCCTGTCTGATTCCAACGGTTATATCCATGATCCTGACGGCATTAATGAAGAGAAACTTTCTTTTGTAAAGAACCTCAAAAACGTCAGGAGGGGACGCATCAGGGAATATGCTGAAAAGTACGGTTGCACCTATGTAGAGGGGAAATCTGCTCCCTGGGATGTGCCCTGCCAGGTGGCCCTCCCTTCTGCAACGCAGAATGAGATAAGCGGTGCTGATGCCGAAACCCTGATTAAAAACGGGTGCTTTGTTGTCTCCGAGGGAGCCAATATGCCTTCAACCCCGGAGGCAGTCAACATATTCCTGCACAATAAAATACTGTTCGGTCCCGGAAAAGCTGCAAATGCCGGCGGCGTATCCACATCAGGCCTCGAAATGACACAGAATTCCATGCGCCTGTCATGGTCACGCGAAGAGGTTGATAACAGGCTGCACAGGATCATGCGGGATATTCATGCCACATGCGTGAAGTACGGAACCCGCAAGGACGGGTACATCAATTATGTGGACGGGGCCAATATCGGAGGCTTCGTCAAGGTAGCCGAGGCCATGCTGGCCCAGGGAGTGGTGTAAACCGTGAAAAACATCTTCAGAGAGACCTCCTTCGAGCTGCTGATGCAGAAGAGGATAAGGTACGTCCTGCTGGTGTGCAGCAGGTACGATGCCTTTATTATGGAGGAGGACGGCAAAATAGATGAGAAGGTCTTCAATGACTATGTCTCATTCAATCTCCGTTATCCGCCGCAATTCATCCATGTCACTTCCGCTGCCGAAGCAATGCAGGCCCTCGGGAAGGGTAACATTGACCTCGTAATAAACATGCTGAGCATCAGTGATATGGACCCGTTCGATCTCTCCCTTGAGATAAAGCGGAGCCGGCCTGACGTTCCAATTGTCATACTGGCTCCCATCTCAAGGGAGATTTCCCTCAGGCTCGACAGCAGTGAGATGCGCTGCATTGATTACGTATTCAACTGGCTCGGCAGCACAAATATTCTCCTGCCCGTCATCAGCCTCGTGGAAGATAAAATCAATATCGAAGAAGATTCAAGACACGAAGGAGTTCAATCAATCCTGGTACTCGAAAATTCAATAAGAGCCGCCTCTGTCCTTATCCGTCATCTGTATTCCATAATCCTGAAACAGTCACGTGAATATATGATTGAGGGTCTCAACGAACATCAGAAGATGATGCAGATGCGCGGCAGACCCAGGATACTCCTCGCCACGTCGGTTGAGCAGGCAGAGACACTGTTCGAAAGACACAAAAGCCAGCTGCTGGGAGTGATAAGCAACAGCAATCCTTATCAGAATGAGCCGGGAAAGAGCATCACAGGCACCGGATCTGACTCCGGCGCCGGCCCTGACCCAGGCTCCGGCAACTACTCTGACCCAGGCTCTGCCTTTTTCCGAAAGATAAAGGAATATGATCCCAATATCCCGGTGATTCTGAACACCACGGGCAGTGAAGATGGAAAAACAGCCCGGGAATACTGCGATGCCTTCCTCGACAATAATTCCGTCACACTGGTTTCTGACCTGGAAGAACTCCTCAAAAGGAATCTCTCCTTCGGCGATTTTGTTTTTACAGACCCCAAAAGCGGAGTTGAGATAGCCCGGATCTCAGACCTGCAGACCTTTCAGCGCAAGCTTTTTGAAATACCGGATGAATCGTTGCGTTACCACCTCTCGCGAAATCACCTGTCCAAATGGCTGTACGCTCGCGCTCTTTTTTCACTCGCGGAATTTCTCAGGGAAATCAGCCTGGATGACTTCCCGAGCCTCGACCAGGCACGCAGGTTCATCTTCGACACGATAGCCAACTTCAGGCGTCACAAGGGCCACGGTGTTATAGCCGATTTTTACAGGGAACACTTCGACGAGTACCTCACCTTCACCCGGATAGGAGAAGGATCAATGGGCGGAAAAGCCCGCGGACTGGCATTTCTTGATCATATAATCAAACAATATCAGCTCGCTGACAACTTCGAAAATACCCTGCTTTCAATTCCCCGTACAGTGGTCCTTGCAACCGACGTGTTCGACGAATTCATGTCAGTCAATAACCTGTACGCAACAGCCCTGTCAGACAGCAGCGACAGGGATATTCTCGACGCATTTGTCAGGGCAAGGCTCCCGGTCAGAATACATAAGGACCTGCTTGTTTTCATTTCAATAATCCATGGTCCGGTTGCAATCAGGTCATCGAGCCTGCTTGAAGATTCACATTTTCAGCCTTTCGCCGGAGTCTATTCGACCTATATGATTCCAAAGGCGGAAAATGACATCGTTATGCTGGAACTGCTCAGCATCGCCATCAAGAGTGTCTACGCTTCAGTCTTCTACAGGGGCAGCAAAAACTACATGAAAGCAACCGCAAACCAGACTGAAGAAGAGAGAATGGGCATAGTCCTTCAGGAAGTTTGCGGCCAGCAGTACGGAAACAGGTTTTACCCGACCCTCTCCGGAGTGGCACGTTCAGTCAATTTTTATCCCATCGAACCTGAAAAGCCGGAGGAGGGCTTCGCCTCCATTGCCTTCGGACTTGGCAAGTATATAGTTGACGGAGGTATATCGCTCAGATTTTCACCTGTTTATCCAAATAAAATCATCCAGCTCTCTGACACACGGATGGCCCTGAGGGAGACCCAGCAGGAGTTTTACTCCCTTGACCTTAATCCGTCAAGCTTTATCCCCAGCACCGACGATTCTGTAAATCTCCTGAAACTGAAGATCGGCGATGCCGAAAATGACGGCTCACTCAGGTATGCGGCCTCGACATATGATTACCAGGATGATATCCTGCGGGATGAAGTGACCGCGGGGGGAAGAAAGGTCATAACATTCGCACCCATCCTCAGGTATGATTTCTTCCCGCTTACTGATATACTTAAAAAGATTCTTGAGATTGGTCAGCAGCAACTGAATAATCCAGTTGAGATTGAATTCGCTGCGAACATCGATCCGGAAAAAAAGAAACCGGTGATCTTCAGCCTCCTGCAGATCAGGCCCATAGTGGAAAACTACGAGACAATAAAGTTCAGACTCGAAACCATCCCGAATGCCGATACGGTTGTCAGTTCAGGGCTTGCCCTGGGTAATGGTACTGTTACAGGGCTTCGTGACATCATCTACGTCAGGACTGAGAATTTCGAGGCCTCCAGAAATCCTGAAATCGCAGAAAGAATAGAATTGCTGAATGAAAAAATGGTAAACGATGGCACAAATTACATCCTGATAGGGCCGGGACGGTGGGGATCGACTGATGAGTGGAGAGGAATCCCAATCAAATGGCAGCAGATTTCCGGCGCCAGGGTAATTGTTGAGTCAGGACTTGAAAACTACCGGATCGATCCCAGCCAGGGAACCCACTTCTTCCAGAACCTGACCGCTTTCAGGGTGGGATATTTGACAGTCAATCCGTTTATAGGTGACGGATATGTGGATTATGATTTTCTCTCCGCCGCCCAGACTGTGTCTGAAGATGACCTGCTGAGACATGTCAGATTCCCGGAACCGCTTAAAATTATGATTGACGGCAAGAAGAAAAAAGGGGTAATAATGAAACCCGGCCGCTCGGGCAGATGATTTTCAGTGCAGGAAGGTCACATCTCCTACCATATCGAAATATTCGCCATCGGCGTACCTGCCGGTGGCCTTCCATACATAAACACCCTGGGGAGCCAGGTTTCCGTTTCCGAAATAACCATCCCATCCCTTCTTCAGGTTGTTGCTCTCATAGATCAGCACACCCCACCTGTTGAAGATCTGAAGCCTGTATTCCATGACATTCTCGGAGAACGGCCTGAAAACCTCATCCATCGCCGGATTAACACCCTCCGACCATTCCCCTCCGGTGGGCCCGGTCTGATTCCACCTGAAAACATTCGGAAACTTCAGGGTTCCCTCCTTCCACTCAACCACGACAGGAGTCTCCATAACCGCTGAATCAGTGCATCCCTCGTGCGTGGCAACAAGAAGTGACACTGTGTATGACCCGGGTGACACATACTTATGCCAGGGATTTTCCTCGGTTGAAGTCTCCCCGTCACCGAATCTCCAGAGCCATGATTCGGCGAAGTACGAGTAACTGTAGAAAATTACTATCTGCTCATTGTTGACAACATTTTTGGGATAGGCGTCGAAGATGGCGGACGGATTCTGGAATACCTCTATGACGCCGTTCGCTACTGACTCCCCGGCTATGTTGTGAACTGTGAGCTTCACCAGGTACGTCCCGGGAACGAAATAGGTGTGTACCGGATCCTTTTCGGATGAATACTGTTTGTCGCCAAAATCCCAGGTGTAGCTTTCGCCGTGCTGGCTCTTATTTATGAACTGGACGGTCAGCGGGGCGCATCCTGATGTTGCACCTTCAAAACCGGCAACAGGCATCGGGGGCATTATCACACTGACATATACATCGCGCTGTGCCGCGCAACCCCAGCTCTCGGGAGGAATTGAATAGGTAAGCAGGTGATTACCCAGCCCCGCCTCTGAAGGATCAAAAAGGTTACCGCTGATACCCGGCCCTGACCAGGTTCCTCCGGTGGGATAGGCTGTCAGCGTCACAGGCGGACCATTGAGGAAGAGAGTGCCCGGGTCATCGATTATAATCGAAGGCAGCGCCATAACGGTTATGACTGCCGTATCAGCTGCCGCGCAATCAGTGTTGAGGATCTCATATCGGATAATATGGTTGCCAACTCCGGCAAGGGCTGGAACAAACCTGTTGCCGACCACCCCGGGCCCTGACCAGACACCGCCCAGGTCATGTGCTGTCAGTAAAACCGAAGGACTGTCTTCGCAGAGGGTATCCACCGGTGTGATTGTAGCATCAGGGGTGGCAACGGTCAGTACCGCAGAGTCAGTATCAGAACAACCGTTGGCATCAGTTATGGAGTATGTTATATTGTGGTTTCCTGACCCGGCTACAGCAGGGTAGAAGATATTTCCAGAGACACCTGTGCCTGACCAGACGCCCCCCGGGTCGTTTGCCTGGAGTACAATAACGGGGTCAGTTGAACAGGCAATCCCGGTGGTGATTATAGTGGCATCAGGCACTGGGTAGACCGTGATCACTGTCTGATCCTGGTCACGGCATCCGTCGGCATTTATGATCTCATGCCTTATAGTGTGGTTGCCGGGCCCGGCAAGAGAAGGATCAAATATGTTACCGCTCACCCCGCTACCGGTCCAGGTGCCTCCCGGATCATGAGCTGTCAGGGACACCGGTGACGCATTTGCGCACATCGGGGCAACCGGGGTGATTGTTGCGTCGGGGTAAGGTACGATAAGTATCCTTGCCGTTGTCTCAACAGGAGGGTGATCACCGTTGACACGGTCATGGGGACCACCGGGGATGTTAGGGTCATCGTACGGATTACAGTAGTTCCAGTTTCGCAGCGTAACCTCGAAGTACTGCCCTATCAGCTTGTCATTTGCCACGAAAATTACATCGGACCAGACCCCTGAGCCCGTCACCGGTCCTGTCAGAGTGATGACATTGTCAACGTATGGAAATGTCCGGTTGTGACCGTCAATTGTTACAGGAATCCCGGTCATTGTGATGTCTGTACCATAGATCCACTGTATCCATCTCGTGCTGACATTTGGATTGTCCCTCTCCTGCGGAGGCACGCAGTTGAACTGCGTCAGGTCCTGGAAACGGACGTTGGCGCTGTTGCCGAAACAGATCGGATATACAAGCGGGTTAATGTGCATATGCCCGCCGTTGTGATCATCGTCGTCCCAGACTGTTACTATCTGTTCCTGCGATGAGGAGGTACATAGTACCCCGTTAACAACCAGTGTGGCCTGCGGGTGGTAGTTGCAGATGCTTCCCGCTGAGGTATAGGTGTTAATCGAAGTCGCCTCGAAAACTCCCGGGGAAGTTTCAGTTGCAGAGAGAGTTTCAATGTTGCCGTTGTTCCAGTCAAACCTGATGGCCACCGGCGCCCCGCCGTCATCAACTCCGGTATAGCTTACGGTCCAGGTCGCAGTCACCGGAGAACAAAGCTTGTCCGGGGTTATGTTGTTGGCCTTTGATAAAATTGAGCAGCTCTGCCCCCAGGCATTCAACGACAACAATACTGAAATACTATATAGGATCCATTTCTTCATGAACCATCTGACTACATACCCTCGCCGGTGTGTAATGCAAAATGTTAAACGGCCATAAAGGCCTCAGGGTTACAATTTTCCCGGCCATTTTCGTACTAAACCATATCGCCCTTGCCATTATGTGACTGATTATTATTGCTTTATACTTCTATTGGCAGCCTTCCCGGCTCCTTTATAAAATCTTTTCACATGAAGAACCAAATTTGATAATCTCTTTATGGTTTGATCACCAATTTGGCCCTGCAATTAAAAGTAGCTTATCACCTCATTCAGCTTAACTTTGTGATATTGAAAATGTAAGAAGAGATGAACGGAAAAGTGACGGGAAGACAAAACGGCCTGGTCAAGCATTTATATTCATATTTGATTGTAATTCTGATCATTGGACTAACCACAATCGTCTGTCTCCCGTTGTCTTCTCCCCAGAGTTACCACATAGTTTCTTTCATCCTCCTTTTCGCAGTAGCGTTACTGGCGGTCTTCCTGGGAATCGGACCGGTTTTGCTTGCCTCAACAATGAGTGCAGTTGCGTGGAACTATTTCTTCATCCCGCCGTTCCACACTTTTCACATAGCCAGAACCGAGGACAGGCTGATGTTCATTTCATTTTTCATTATAGCTCTCCTCAACGGAATACTCACAAACAGGATCAGAAGGCAGGAAAGGGCCGTGCGTGACAGGGAGATACAGACCAACGCGCTGTTCCAGCTCACCGGAGGACTATCAAAAGCCCGGGGGACGGATGAGGTCATAAAGATTGCCACAGATCATTTCAGAAAACACTTCGGGGCTGAGGCTTTCTTTATACTTCAGGACGGAAAGAGTGCCGGTGAACCGGCCCTGACTCACCGGGGCAGACCTGACGAAGAGATTGAGCATGAGATTGCTGATTGGGTTTTTTCGAACAGGAAAAAGGCCGGAAGATTCACAGGCAACATGGATGACGCCCGCCTGACCTATCACCCGCTGACGGCAGCAAGAATAAACCCCGGTGTGGTTGCATTCAGGATTGACGAGGAGAATTATAAAAACAAGGACGCATTCTGGGACACCTACTGCACCCATATAGCCAACGCGCTTGAACGGGAGTTTCTTGACGAGATGGCTATCAAGGCAAGAGTGCTGGTTGAGTCAGACAGGTTTTACGGCACCCTCTTCAACCTCGTCTCACATGAGTTCAGGATACCGATTGCCGCAATAATGGGGGCAACTGACACACTTATGTTTTCACATACATCTGATGAAAACAGGGAGGAACTATACGGAGAGATATTCAAGGCTTCGGCACGGTTGAACCATATGACAGAAAACCTCCTCAATATGTCACGGATTGAAAGCGGACGCATTAACCTGCGGCTTGACTGGTATGACGTGAACGACCTCTTTAACAGGGTGTTGAAGAATCTGAAACAGGAACTCGAACTTTTCAGGATTGTTGCATCCATTCCTGATGATATGCCCCTTGTCAGGATTGATTTCGCACTTATGGAGCATCTCCTTATCAATCTTCTTCTCAACGCTTCAAGGCACTCGCCTCAGGGATCTGTCGTGAAGCTGGAGGCTGCATATGAAAATGGAAATTTCATCCTCAGTGTCTCTGACAAAGGGCCCGGTTTTCCGGGAGAATCACTGCCCCGGCTGTTCGACAAGTTCTTCAGGGTTGAAGGCTCACCTGCCGGGGGTCTGGGACTCGGACTTTCAATTGTAAAGGGCATTGCTGACGTGCACAAAGGAACAGTCGCAGTAAGAAACCTCGAATCCGGCGGCGCCATGTTCACCGTTACAATTCCATCAGAACTGCCTGATATGAACCACTCAGATCTTGTGAAATGACAGAAAATAAAACAATACTGATAATTGATGATGAGGTCCAGATCCGGAGGCTGCTCGAGATCTCCCTTTCAACCTACGGCTTCAACACACTGTTCGCTGCCACCGGCAGGGAGGGCCTGGTGTCAGCCGCAACACACAGTCCTGCACTCATAATCCTTGATCTGGGTCTGCCTGACATGGACGGTATGAAGATTCTTCAAACTCTCAGGGAATGGTACACCAAACCTGTTATTGTTCTGTCGGTCCGCAATTCAGAAGATGATATTATCCGGGCTCTTGACGGAGGCGCAAATGACTACCTGACCAAACCTTTCAGGAGCGGAGAACTGGTAGCCCGGATCAGGGCAGCCATCAGGCTCAGCGAAGAAAGGAAAGACACTCCGTTGCTGGAGTTCGGTTCGCTCACCGTTGATCTCCTCAATCACGTCGTCCGCCGTGACGGCGCCATCGTTAAGCTGACAACCACAGAGTACTCCCTCCTGACCCTGCTGGCAAAAAACAGCGGCAGGGTGCTGACACACCAGTTCATCCTTAAGGAGATATGGGGATACGGCTACCTTGAACAGACTCAATACCTCAGAGTCTTTATAGCACAGCTCAGAAAGAAAATAGAGGAAGATCCTTCAAATCCAGCCCTACTGATAACAGAATCAGGCATCGGGTACAGGTTCGGGAGCTGA
>ERZ1645192.883-NODE-883-length-25146-cov-22.960743_pt1 | contig 25146 bp, 19 predicted proteins | sample MGYA00575354_ERZ1645192 | MGnify/ENA primary metagenome ERZ1645192 (study PRJEB40844, sample SAMN11349763) | freshwater sediment metagenome | isolation source: river sediment | host: Sediment | place: India: Faizupur Khadar , New Delhi | collected 2017-02-21 ... | reverse complement strand
CAACTAGCTGATGGGACGCAGGCTCCTCTCAAAGCGAATAAATCCTTTACTCTCAGCTTTCTAAACACCGAGAGACTATGCGGTATTAGCGATTCTTTCGAATCGTTATTCCCCACTTCGAGGCAGATCACCAACGCGTTACTCACCCGTTCGCCACTGAGACCGTATTGCTACAATCTCCGTTCGACTTGCATGTATTAGGCACACCGCCAACGTTCATCCTGAGCCAGGATCAAACTCTCCGCTAAAAATTTATCACCTTACGGTGTTTTCATCTTCACGGAAATTTCATTAACGAGGCTTGTAGTTCTTACCAATTATTGGTCTTGCATACTTTCTATCACTTTTCAGTTGTTAAGGTGCTGACTTCACTTCAAGAGCGCGGATTCTATCGAATTATCTTCCGCCTGTCAAGTCCTTTTTCAGACTAAAGCGCCGGCTCTCTTTCTCGCCGGCAGCAGGCTTCTAATTCTTTAGGGCCACACTCGACCCAAGCTATCTTGTTGTTAATAGTCCTGCCATTCGGCGTGACTATTCATCTAGCGCCTTGGAATAATTAGTTTACACGATCTCTACTCTATTGTCAAGGCCGAAATCCGCTTTGTTGCGGATCCCCAGGGTTGTTTTTGTTTTGAAGGTTCTGTGCGTCCTTTCCGAATGCACAAACGCCTATTATATGCACTCCAGAAGTTAAGTCAAGGGCTTTTTGGAGACAATTTCATCGTTTTCCCAAGATTGCTGCCCGCGTGTTCACATTCAACCCCTTGTCTCCCGCACCACCTCATCTTTCTTCTCTTCATCCGATACATCTTTTACATTTTTCAAACATGCACCTGCCATAATAATAGCAAATTTATCTTTATCCCTGGCTGCATCCTGGCAGCATCAGGGGCAAGGAGTGATTATGGATCTTAATAAGTTCACCCAAAAAGCACAGGAGGCCGTGCTAGGCGCTCAAAACCTGGCGCGTGATCTAAACCATCAAAATATAGAACCCGCCCATCTGCTGCTGGCACTGCTGAACCAGTCTGAAGGCACTGTTCCAGCGTTGGTGACACAAATCGCCGGCGCTGCTGACGTGCTCAAACAAGAGCTGCAGCAGGATCTGGCCTCACGCCCCAAGGTTTATGGCGGCAGCGGCGAACCAGCGCTTGCCCGCCCAGCGGCAGACGCCCTGGAGGCGGCTGAGCGCTATGCCAAAGGCATGGGCGATGAATTTACTTCAACCGAGCACATCTTGCTGGGTCTGACGGACAGCCCCGCCGGCAAGTTGCTGGCTGACTTTGGCCTGACCAAAGACGCCATCCTGAAGGCTTTACGCGGCATCCGCGGCAGCCAATCCGTCACCAGCCAAAACCCGGAAGACACCTACCAGGCTCTGGAAAAATACGGACGCGACATCACCGCTCTTGCCCGTCAGGGCAAGTTGGACCCGGTGATCGGGCGTGATGACGAAATCCGCCGCACGATTGAAATTCTTTCTCGCCGCACCAAAAACAATCCGGCGCTGATTGGCGAACCTGGGGTTGGCAAGACCGCCATTGTGGAAGGTTTGGCACAGCGCATCGTCAATCGGGATGTACCCGAAGGGTTGAAAAACAAGCGCCTGGTGCAGCTCGACATGGGCGCACTCGTCGCTGGCGCGAAATATCGCGGCGAATTTGAGGAACGCCTCAAAGCAGCCCTTAAAGAAGTAACCGATGCCCAGGGAGAAATCATTCTCTTCATCGATGAAATGCATACCGTCATCGGCGCGGGCGCGGCAGAAGGGGCCATGGATGCTGGCAATATGCTCAAACCAATGCTGGCCCGTGGCGAACTGCATCTGATCGGCGCGACCACCCTAAATGAATATCGCAAATACGTGGAAAAAGACGCTGCTTTGGAACGGCGCTTCCAGCCGGTTTTCGTTGATGAGCCTTCCGTAGAAGACACCATCAGCATTTTGCGCGGTTTGAAGCCGAAATATGAAGTGCACCACGGGGTACGTATTACCGATTCTGCCGTCATCGCCGCCGCCACACTTTCAAAGCGCTATATCACTGACCGTAAACTGCCAGACAAGGCCATCGACCTGATCGACGAGGCGGCCGCACACCTGCGCACCGAGATTGACTCGAAGCCCCAGGCGCTGGACGAGGTGGATCGGGCCATTATGCAGCTCGAGATTGAAAAGCAAGCGCTGCAAAAAGAAAAAGACAAAGCCTCGCAAGATCGCCTGGAAAAGCTTGAGCGCGAACTGGCTGACTTGAAAGAAAAATCGTCCGCGATGACTACCCAATGGCAGACAGAAAAACAAGCCATCCTCGACCTGAAGCAGCTTAAAGAACAACTCGACCAGGTTAACCACGAGATGGAAATGGCAGAACGTGATGCCAACCTCGAGAAAGCAGCCCGTCTGCGCTATGGCACCCTGCACGAATTGCAGACAAAAATTGCCACAGCTGAAGAAAAATTGAAAATGCTGCAAAAAAGCGGCGCTTTGCTCAAAGAAGAAGTGGACGCGGAAGAAATCGCCGCTGTCGTGGCAAAATGGACCGGCATCCCGGTAAGCAAATTGCTGGAAGGCGAAATGGACAAACTGCTGCATATGGAAGAACGCCTGCAGCAGCGTGTGGTAGGCCAGGATGAAGCCATTCGGGCGGTTTCCAACGCTGTGCGCCGCTCGCGCAGCGGTTTGCAGGACCCCAACCGGCCAATCGGCTCGTTTATCTTCCTCGGCCCAACCGGCGTTGGCAAAACGGAGCTGGCGCGCGCTTTGGCTGAATTCCTGTTCGATGATCAGAATGCCATCGTGCGCATTGACATGAGCGAGTACCAGGAACGGCATACCATCAGCCGCCTGTTTGGCGCCCCGCCGGGCTACGTCGGCTATGAAGAAGGTGGCCAGCTCACAGAGGCTGTTCGCCGCCGGCCTTACAGCGTGGTGTTGTTTGATGAAATCGAAAAAGCACATGCTGAAATCTTCAACGCCCTGCTGCAGGTGCTGGACGATGGACGTATGACGGATGGTCAGGGCCGCACGGTCGACTTCCGCAACACGATCATTATCATGACCAGTAATCTGGGCAGCCAGCTTTGGGCCAACGGCATCAGCGGCGCCAAAGTGACCCGAGATCAGGTAACCGACATTTTGAAGAGCTTTTTCCGTCCGGAATTCCTGAACCGCGTGGATGAGATTGTGATCTTCAACCCGTTGGGCAAGGAACAGCTGATCGAGATTACAGCGATCCAACTTCGGCATACCGCTGAACTTCTGGCTGAACGGGGCTTCCACCTGGAGGTCAGCCCGGCAGCCGCCGCCTACCTGGCAGAGGTCGGCTACGAACCCGAGTTTGGTGCCCGCCCCTTAAAGCGCGCCATCCAGCGCGAACTGCAAGACCCGCTGTCTCTCAGGCTGTTGGCTGGCGATTTCGCCATCGGCGACACCATCCTTGTAGATCGTGGCCCACAAGGCTTAACCTTCAGCCGCAAGTAAACGAAAGCCGCTCCTTTCAGGGAGCGGCTTTTGATCATTGCCAGCGCCGACTGCGCCCATTTTCGGGCGCCGTGCTTTGGGTTTCAAAATTTGACGCCCAGCCCAGAGCGGAGTGGCGCCCGTGGCTATAGCCTGCAGGCGGCCTACTCTCCCGGCAGCGCACAACGAAAACCAAATGAGATCAAATGGCTGCTGGGGACGTGATCGCTGTTATAGCTCAGGCGCGCCATGCTAAAGCTGTAATCCCATGATCCGCCGTGGACCATTTTGGTGCTCCCTTTTTCTGGACCGCTGGGGTTCAGGGTGGGTGCGCTGGCAATATAGAGCGAATCATACCAATCGCTGTTCCATTCCCAGACGTTGCCCGCCATGTCCATCACACCATAAGGCGAAGCTCCGGCCGGGTAGCTGCCAACTTCGCTGGTGTCTCCGACGCATGCCTTTCCCGTGCGGTCATCAAAAGTGTTCGCCCGCCCACAGTCCGGCAGTTCATCTCCCCAGGGAAAGGCGCGCAGGTCCGGCCCGCGAGCCGCCTTTTCCCATTGAGCGGAAGTGGGCAGCTGCCCCCCTACCCAGCGGCAGTAGCTGTCAGCGTCGTACCACGAGACCCCCACCACCGGGTAATTGTCATATTCCGGATTGCCATAATAGCTTGGCCGGGTTTCTGAATAGAGGTACAGCTGATCCCGGCAGGCGCCGGCTTCGACGCACAAGGCATATTGAGCGTTCGTCACCTCATACTTGTCGATGAAGTAAGCGTCAAGGTAAACCTGCCTGAGCGGCAGTTCATCTTTCATGCAGCCAAATCCGCCATTATGCTCAGGCACGCAGCCCATCGAGAATTCTCCGGCGGCTATGTAAATTTCCGTCCCGCCATCAGCTGCCCGCGTACGGGTATCTCCTGCCTGCCAGGCTTGTGGTGCTGCAGCCGTGCCAACAGCCTCCGGCGTGGCAGTGATTGCCGGTTCTTGCCCGCTGGGCGTGGGCGTCCTGCTAACAGCCGGCGCCAACCAGGCTTCCAAATCCAAAGTTTCCGCCAGGTCTGCTGGCGCAAACAAGCCGTACAGCCCTGTCAGTGAATCCGCGATCTGTCCATACGTGGCGCTCAGCGCTTCGCCCTCATTCACCAAGATGGTCTTGTTCGTGATCTGCTTTTTGCCTGCCGGAACAATGGCCCACACGGTCGACCCGAGCCGGTCGCTGATGTCTTGCTCGTCATCCGCAACCAGGGCAATGGTTGCAGGCAGGTTCTGCCTGTCAGGTGCTGCGCCCAGCAGCCCCGCCAGCGCGGGGTAATCTTCTTCATAAACCAACAGTTGACTGAGCTGGCGCATCGTTCCGGTCGGCTTCCCCTGCCAAAACGATTTGAGGTCGCCAATATTGACCACCTCGCGAAAAGACCAGCCGGGCGCCACCAATACATAGCTCCACTCCCACTCCGCCAAGGTGACCCAACCCTCTGGGCGGCTGGCGCTCGCTCCAAAAATGACATTTGCTTCTGCAGCACGGGCTGCCTGGCGCGTGCCTTGCGGCGGGTGCACCTGGCTGGCCAAACTGGCCGGTACGACATCTTCCTTCCAGAAAAGGACTTCGCCTTCCCCACTCGCTGACGTTGCAGTAGGTGCCTGGGCGCCGACCGATCCGGGGGTTTGTATCCCCTGAGAGAGCATATCCTGCGGCCCGGCGCCAGCGCCAGCGCAGGCAGTAATGAGTATCACCGGCAAGCTAATCAGCAGCAAGAATCGAAAACGTTTTGAGATGGACTGAGACAATGGTGGGGAACCTCCGGCTATTAAAGATTCTATCACACACCGCCCAGCCAGAGCCGCCAGGAGCAATTTCTAACAACAGTCGACTCGCATTTTTTATAGATCAAATCATCGGGCGCGGGTCGTGGCCTTCGCTGTCAGTCGTCCCGTGGTAAAGCCGGGCTATGTGTGCCACTTGTCTGGGAACAGCCAACAACCCCGTCCAAAGCCCGATACCATCAAGAGCAGTCGCTCAGCCTGCTGTTATAATTTACATATCAATCGGGCTGCTGGCCCTGCCGGAGGGTTTATGGAAATTGTTTGGTATGGACATTCTTGTTTTCGCCTGGTCGAACGCGGTTTTGCCACCGTCGTCACTGACCCGTTTGATTCCGCAGTCGCCGGCTACAGCCCGCTAAAGCTTAAATCCGACGTCGTCACGGTCAGCTCCAGCGATCAGGCGCATAGTTTTACCAAAGCCGTCAAAGGTGATCCGTACGAAATCAACGGCCCAGGTGAATACGAAATTGGTAATGTCTTCATCACCGGCATGCAAACCAGCTCCCACAAATCGGAAGATCAAGCCACGCGCAATACCATGTATGTCTTTGATTATGGCAGCCTCACCGTGGCGCATCTCGGCCGGATGACCCAGGTGCCCAGCCAGTCAGCCATCGAGGAATTGGGAACCATCCATATTGCCCTGGTTCCGGTTGGCGATGGCAGCAGCCTGAATGCATCCAAAGCTGCTGAAGTGATCAGTCTGATCGAGCCCAACATCGTCATTCCCATGCAGTATGAGACGCCCTATTCCAAAATGGCGCTTGATCCTCTAGAAAAATTCCTCAAGGAAATGGGGTTGACCCAACTGGAAACTTTGGAGAGCTACAAGATCACCGGCGCAAGCCTGCTTTCAGAAGAAGAAACCCACGTCATTGCATTGGAACCTAAGCTGACATCAGGTTGAAATGGCCGCAAAACTCATTCTTACTTGGAATATCAAACCCGGACGTGAGCAGGAATATTTTGGCTTCATGGTGGGCGAATACCTTCCCCAACTCAATCGGCTCGGGCTTGAAATGAGCGATGCCTGGGTGACGGTCTACGGAGATCAGCCGCAGATTTTGGTAGGGGCAGTGTTACCGTCTTTTGCAGAGGCCAAAACCCTGATTGAATCTGAAGCCTGGCAAGAAATTAATGACCGTCTGATTGACTTCGTTGACGACCTGACCATAAAAATCGTAGACGCGCGCGGAGCATTCCAGTTTTGAGCTCAGAAATCGCGAGCAAACTGCTCGATTGGTATGACCACAACGCCAGGGTGCTCCCCTGGCGTTCTGATCCTCAACCCTATCATGTCTGGGTTTCAGAGATGATGCTCCAACAGACTCAGGTCGAGACGGTTGTGCCCTATTACCAGCGCTTCATCCAGCGCTTCCCCGACATCCCCAGTTTGGCCCAAGCTTCACAAGCAGAAGTTCTTCAGGCCTGGGAGGGATTGGGCTACTACAGCCGCGCCCGCAGCCTGCACCGTGCCGCTGGCGAAATCTGTGCGCGCTACAACGGTCAACTGCCCTGCGAAGCAGCCCAACTGCAAAAATTGCCGGGGGTCGGTCCGTACATCGCAGCCGCCATTGCTTCCATCGCTTGCAATCAGCCCGAGCCCGCATTGGATGGCAACCTCAGGCGGGTCTTCACCCGGCTGCTCAACCTGAGTGAGCCAATCGGTACCCCTGCCAGCGAACACTTGCTGCGCCAGTTCGCGCTCGAACAAATCCCGCACGACCGGCCCGGCGATTTTAATCAGGCGCTGATGGACCTGGGGGCGCTGGTCTGCCGCCCAAAAACACCAGCTTGCCCGCTTTGCCCTCTGGCGGAGAGCTGCCTGGCATTTAAGACTGGCACCCAGGCCTCCTTACCCGTGCGTAAGAGCCGCCCGCCAGTGCCGCATTGGGTGGTTACGGCTGCGATCATCCAGGCTGAAGGCAGAGTCCTGATCGCCCAGCGGCCCCCATCCGGCTTGTTGGGGGGCCTGTGGGAATTCCCGGGTGGCAAATTGGAAGATTCCGATGGCAGCCTGGCCGAAGGCCTGCAGCGCGAAATTCAGGAGGAATTGGGTCTGAAAATCATCGTTGGGACCGCATTTGGGGTTTATCGCCACGCCTACACGCATTTTCGCATCACACTGCATGCATTTCTCTGCGTACCGGCTGCCGGCGAACAGTTAGACAGCGCCGCCCACCCCGAAGCCCGCTGGGTCCTTCTGCAGCAACTGACCGATTTTCCGATGGGCAAAGTGGATCGCCTGATCGCGCGCCGGCTGCAGGCCGCCCCTGATTTATCAGCCTTTCAGCCCAATATTTGAGCGAACCGCCGGGTTTGGTTCGCCGCGCAGCTTGAACCTTTAGGTTAACCCTGGGGTTTACGTGCCAAACTGCCGGTCACCGGCATCACCTAAACCCGGCAGGATATAACCGTACTCATTCAGGCGCTCGTCGATCGCGGCGATGTGGATCGGCACATCAGGATGCGCCGTATGCAGTGCGTTGATTCCTTCTGGGGCTGCCAGCAAACCAACAAATTTAATCTTGCGAACCCCCCAAGATTTTAAAATGTCCACTGCCGCAACTGCTGACCCGCCGGTTGCCAGCATGGGGTCCAAAATCAGACAAACCGAGACGGTCGGTTCCACCGGCAGGCGGTTGTAGTAAGCTACCGGTTTCAACGTCCGTTCATCACGGTACAAGCCGATATGCCAAACCTCAGCGCTTGGCATCAGCTCCCAGGCACCTTCAACCATTCCCAAACCTGCCCGCAGGATCGGCACTAGCCCCACCCGCTCAAGCAGAGCCCAGCCGCCCGCCATTGCCAGGGGGGTCTGCACCTCCACTGGCCGGGTAGCCAGGTCCAGCGTTGCTTCGTATGCCAGCATGGCGGCCATCTCCCGAACCAGCTCGCGGAATTTTTTCGGTTCTGTGGCCACATCGCGCAGGATGGTCAGTTTGGCCGAAACCAAAGGGTGTGGGGAAGGAAAAACATTATCCATAATTTTCAACTCCGCGTCCATGCCAGACGGTGAACCAATCAAACCCGGGAATCAGCCAGACCAGCGCTGAGAATACCAAAACAAGTCGAAATGCACTGATATCGCCGCTGAAGCGCAAAGCCAGGAGCGGCAGCAGCAGCGCCAGTGCCAATACATGAGCTGTCTTTCCGACTGGCCGCAGCCCAGCCCAAAGCCACAGCGTCTTCCAGCCCAACAGGCTCAGGCCCATCAGCGTAAAATCCAAAAGCCAGCCCAGCCCCAGCAGCCAAAGTGACAGCTCGGAACCGCGCTCCAGCCAGCCGGTCACCGCTCCTGCCAAAAACAAAACTGTTGCGAAACTGTATCCTATCATCCACTGGCTCCGTCTCACTGACAGCCCCGCGATTCTTCCCTGCGGAGCCGGGAACGCAATCTTTCGAACCAACTCAAGCATATTTTAAACCCAAAAGAGTGCTGACGCGTTAATTTCTGGCCACTTGAAGTAGAGAAAACCGCAGGCCTTCCCCCAAGCCACAGCCGGCAGTGGCTGCCACAAGAAAAGCGTAATTGTTTTACAATTCTGCCATGCGGTACATCATTGATGGCCATAACCTGATCCCGCACATGCCCGGCATGTCTCTGAGCGACCCACAGGATGAGCAGACGCTGATCGATACGCTCATCCGTTTCTGCCGCCAAAAAAACGCCAGAATCACCGTGTTTTTCGATCAAGCGGCACCTGGTTTCGCTGGAGAACGTAATTATGGCCTGGTAAGGGCAATTTTTGTTCCCCGCTCCAGCAGCGCTGATCAGGCTATCGCGAACTTTGTGCGCCAGCTGGCCGGGGAAGCCCGCAACCATACAGTGGTCACTTCCGACCGTATGGTCCAGGCGGCAGCCCGCGCCCATCACGCTCAATTGATGTCCAGCGCCGACTTTTCCCGGCTGGTCATGCAAACGGCAGCCGCTGCACCCAGCGCCTCTGCCGCCGAGCAGTCGCTTTCACCCGAGGAGCTGAAAGAGTGGGAGGATTTGTTCCGCCAATATGGCAGCCCTCCGGATGATTTGACCCCTTGACCTCGCGCGGATACTCCTGGTAGATTCTATCCGCCCGCTACTTCAACTGTTTCTCAAAAAAATCCACAACCATCTGAGAAATTTCCACGCGTGACGGCCTGATTGGCCCTCCAACTGGTAAAAACGAATGGCCTGCGTTAACCACTGGTACAAGTTCTGCGGGTACGCCGGCTTCGGTCAGTGCTGCCAGCAAAATTTCAGCCTGTCGGATCGAGACTGTTGTATCCTCTTCACCGTGCAGGATCAAAAAGGGCGGGTCATCAGCAGACACATATGTTACCGGGCTTGCCAGCGCCAAGTCGAAATCTCCGAAAATGTTACGCGCCCGCCGGCCGTCACCAGTCCCCACCGTCAAATCAGCGGGGCCGAACATTACGACCACGGCTTGTACGCGGCTCGAATATTCAAGGTATTCCCCCACGTCAAAGCCGGCGCTTTCATCAGTGGCACCAAGCATTGCAACCAGGTGCCCGCCGGCGCTGGTGCCCCATACGCCAATCCGCTCCGGGTCGAGGTTGTACTGCCCGGCATTTGCGCGCAAATAACGTACCGCACATTTCACATCCTCAATCATGGCGGGGAATTTATATTCGGGCGCAAGCCGGTAATTTACTGAGACTACCAGGAACCCCGCTCTTTGCAAGAAAGGAATATCAGCCTGGCCTGTGCCGGCCCCCTTGTTCCCCGATCTCCACCCGCCGCCATGTACGTACATGGTTACCGGGAATAAGCCGTTGTTGACGGCGGGATAATAAATATCCATTTTTAGCGCGACCCCTTCCATGACGCAATAAGTGACGTCTTCTGCAAGGGTACCCAGTTTGGAAGAATCAAAAATATAAGGCAAGTTTGTGGATTGCTCTTCAGTCTCATCCTCGATTGCAGGCTGGTCAACCATCTCTGTTTCCTGTTGAAGAGTTGGTGTTGAATCGATTCTAACAGGGCCTGCCGGTGAGCGATTGCAAGATGTAATCAAGAAACAACTAGCCATTAGGGACATGCAGAGCGTTTTTTTCATAGTTGATTGGTAAAAGTGATCCATTGAGTTTCGATAAATTCAATCAGTTTGACGGGAAAATAATATCAACAGGAAAGCTTCGAAGCAAGCCGATAAAAAGAGAAATATAAAGTTTACATTCGGAATAGGGAGAAGATCTCCGAACAGTGAACTTTTATTAAACTTGACAAAATGATTCACCCAAAGGAAACCCTGGTCATAAGTTAACGCCGTATTCTTCGTCCATGCCGATGATTTATTCAATATCTTTCTGCCTGTCGAGATCTGCCTCTTGCTTTCCTCTGGCATTTTGAATAGCCAAGGAGGGTGGGTCTCGAGCCTGAGCGGTATGATGACGACGCCGACCGCCTCCCACCAATTGCATTATCAGGACATCAACTCCTGCTACCGTTAGCAAGGCTTGAGACGTTGGCGCCCGGAGTTACCTTGTCCGGTCAGCGATAACCGTTGTGTGGAGGTCATCTCTTTTGCCATGATCCCTTTACACCCTCAATATCAGAAGCACTCCCCGGGCGATTGCAATGGGGCTCCTCCCACCGATTCCAACTTATAAGAGGACTGCCTCACCCGGTAGACGGCTTATCAAATAGCCTTCTCAGGCTAAACTGAACGAGGCAAGCTCTGCACCGACTGGTTCTTTCGCTGTAAACTGCAACGGGTGTTCAACGGCGGGCGTGAGTTGCTCCACTGATTTCACTGGCAAGGTGTGGCCACGAACCAATTCTCAATCTTACGCTCGAGCTATTCCAAAGATGTCCGAAGAACAGCGACACCCCACCCAACCTTTTTACGAATTGCCGCGCAGACATCAGGCCCCAACTGGTCAACAAGGTTAAGCCCAACCCTAAAAACAAAACCCAATGAGCTTGACAGGCCGCATCTTGTTACGAAAGCGAGCCATCGTGGAGTGCGCGATTGGTTATCCAGCGACCATCTCGCGGATTATGCACTCCACTCATCGTTGTGGGACCCACACCCTGGCCTGTCTCAAGGATAATCTGCCGGATCTTTCCCGCTGGGCCAGCAAGACTATCGTCCGGAACGGAGACTCTGGCTGGCAAACCAGCCAGACTTGAACTCTCGTGAATTATTTTCCAGCCGTCCGGGCACTTTCGGAAATTAATATTCAACATTCACTAAAAATTTAATCACTTGGATTAGATCTCTGCTTGACTCATTAACAATTTATTATAAATTAGTCATGATGGCTTAAAGTGAATTGTCAGCGGCCTGGCAAAAGCGTATAATCACGAGGTTGTACAAACTTGACGGACTCTATATGACAAAAATTCATGCATCTTCTTCCAATAAAATTCTGGCAGTGCTGGCCCATCCGGATGATGAAGCCTTCGGCATGGGCGGCACGCTCGCCCTCTATAGTTCGCTGGGAGCCCAGGTCTACTTGATCTGCGCCACGTTGGGTGAGGTCGGTGAGGTTCCTGCCGAATTTCAGCAGGCCGGCCAAACCACAGCCCAGCTACGCGAAGCCGAATTACGCTGCTCCGCCGACGCACTTGGCATGCAAAACGTATTCTTGTTGGGCTACCGCGATTCCGGCATGGCCGGTTCACCTGAAAACCATCACCCTCAGGCTCTGGCCGCTCAGCCGCTCGAAGCTGTGGCCGACCGCATTGCAGACATCCTGCGCCAGGTTCAGCCGCAAGTCGTTTTGACTTTCGACCCCTTCGGTGGCTATGGTCATCCGGATCATATCCGCATCCAGCAGGCTACCGTCCGTGCCTTTGAAAAGGTCCGCTCAGAGCTCAGCCCTGACCAAAACCATTGGCTGAACCGGCTCTATTTCCACACCATGCCCAAAGGTTTTCTGAAGATGGGCATCTGGATGATGCGCCTGCAGGGGAAGGACCCACATCGGGCCGGGCTGAACGGCGACATCGATCTGATCGACATCGCCAATCACAGCTACCCAACACATGCACGCATCAATTACAAATTGGTAGAAAAACAGCGCGCCCAGGCGGCAGCCTGCCACGCCAGCCAGGGCGGTGCAGCCAAACCAGCACCGCTCCAGGCCTTCCTCAGCCGCTTCGTTGACCATAAGACCGACCTGTTTATGCAGGCCTGGCCTGCCCCTGGCCCAGGCAAACGCGTTAGCGCCGATCTGTTGGATGGGCTGCCCCAATGAAACACACCAGGCAAGCCTTCGCCTTCACCCCAGCAGGGCTGCTGCGCAGCCTGGTGCTCCTTGGCTTGGCATGCGCTATCGGGGCTTGTTCTGCCGCTGGGACGGCGCTCCAGCCTGCCACACCGACGGCCCAACCGCCGCTGGCCAGCCCAACAGCTCTTGGTACCGCCACGCCCATACCCAGCCCAACGCCTGAGCCCGTACCGCTTACTTTTTGGGCTGACCCCAGTCTGCCGGATGAGTTGACTGACGCCATCACTCTGCCCGAAGGCTCCGAATGGGTCAGCAGCGCCGCAGTTGCAAGCTTCCTGCTGCGCCCAGCCGACAGCTCGAACCCAACAGACAAGGTCTTGGCTGAAACAACTTGGACCTACACCCTTGTGGCGCCTTTCCTGACGGTTCAAGACAGCTTCCCCCTGCAGGAGCTGATCAACCTGCTGCGCGGGCTTGAGGTTGACTCTGGCATACTGCCAGCCCCCAGCCTGCTGATCCGTACAGGCGATCTAAACGCCATCTGCCAGGCGCTGGGCCTCAAGCCGGCCGAAACAGCTGCTGCAGCCCTGGTTCAGGTTGTACCAGATGATTACTTTGACAGTGGCAGCTACCCGACAGATGGTTCGTGGGCGCTGCTGCCTTTTCACCTGCTGCACCCGGTTTGGAAAGTGCTGAGCGTTGCTGGCACCAACCCATTAGACGCTAAATTCGAAAGCAGCAACGACGCGCTTTCGGTCAAATACCAGCTCAGTGTGCCACGCGAACTAAGCCAGCGCCTGAGCGAAGATCAATTGGCCACACTTCAGTCAGCCCTGCCAGAGGGTAACCGCCAGGCGGATCAATTAACCAGCCTGATTATGACCGGCGTGACGGCCATGGCGCGCGATACCGCCTACGTGATGTCCACAGAAGGGGTCACATTCCCTGCCACTGAAATCGGCGAGGTCTTGCGTTCTGCCGACCTGACCCATATCAGCAATGAAGTTTCCTTCTATGAAGGCTGCCCCTTTCCCAATCCGGATTATCCGGGATATATCTTCTGCAGCGATCCGGAATACATCGGCCTGTTGGACGCAGTCGGGGCTGACATCATCGAATTGACGGGCAACCACAATAACGATGTACGTGCTTTATACAAGGAAGATTCGGTTCCCTTCACGCTTGACCTTTACCGCCAGCACAATATGCGCTGGTACGCCGGCGGGACCAATCTGGCGGAAGCCCGCGCCCCATTGTTATTGGAAAATAATGGGAATAAACTGGCTTTTATCGGATGCAACAGCTATGGGCCTGAAATGGCCTGGGCGACTGAATCCCGCAGTGGCGCTGCGCCCTGCGGCGATTTCGGCTGGATCGGTGACACCATCGCCCAGGTAAAAGCCCAGGGGTATATCCCGATTGTCACCTTCCAATACCAGGAAGATTACTACACCAGCGCCACATCCACGGCCAAGCGCGATTTTCGCCTGGTGGCTGGCATGGGAGCAGCTATCATCAACGGCAGCCAATCGCACGTCAGCAAGGTCATGGAGTTTTATAACGGCGCTTTCGTTGACTACGGCCTGGGCAACCTTTTTTTTGATCAACCCGGCTTTTACATTACTTATCCCAGCATCATTCAACGCCATTTTTTCTATAACGGTCAATACATCAGTACGCAGTTAATTACCGTCACGGTAAAAGAAACAGGCAAACTCAGGCTGATGACTGACGCGGAAAGACAGAACTTTTTGGGAAACCTCTTCGCGGAATCCCGGGCGCTCATGGAGGAAAAATGACATCCATCGCAAGTTACTCTGGTGAACCGCTTTTCACGATCAAAGCCGTGCAAAATCGCACGGGCATAAAACCGGTCACGCTGCGGGCATGGGAGCGTCGTTACGACCTCCTCAGCCCATTGCGCATGCCCAACGGCTACCGTCTCTACTCTGAAAGGGACATCCAACTGCTGCTTTGGGTGCAGCGCCGGCTGGCTGCCGGATTAAACATCAGCCAGGTGGCTGAGCAGTTTAAAGAATTACAGAATCAAAGCCTCTGGCCCGAAAGCATCGAAACCGCAGCGCCCAAACCACGCCGCCGCAAGGCTCCCCGCCCGGCGCGTGACTACGCAGAGATGCTCTATGGCTCGCTGGTCGCGCATAATGAACAGCGCTCGGCCGCCATTTTTAAAGAAATTCAAAATTATTTCGACTTGCTCACCATTTGCGAAGAAGTCTTGACCCCGGCCCTTACCCTCATCGGTGAAGCCTGGTACCGCGGTGAGATTTTTATCGCCACCGAGCACAAGGCTTCAAATTTTATCAAAAGCGAACTGCTGACCATCATGCAAAATCTGCCAGTGGTTAAAGAAGGCCCGCTGATCCTGGTGGGCTGCGGTCCGGAAGAGATGCACGAGCTGGCAGCGCTGATGTTCGCCGTCCTCCTGCGGGAGAAGGGCCACTTCGTCGAATACCTCGGGCCTGATCTGCCAGTGGATGACCTGGTAGATTATGCTGCCCAGGTTCGCCCACGGCTGATCTGCCTGACCATCAATCAAGAAAACACAGCCTTCTTACTCAAAGACCTGGCGCCTCGCCTGGCCAGCCTGCGTGGCCGGCCCAAGCTGGCATATGCCGGCCGCTACCTGGATGAAAACCCTCAGGCTCGGGAAGAGCTCGGTGGAACCTATCTTGGTAAGAATCTGACCGAATCCCTGGAACGCATCAAGCAAATTTTTGCCATTCCCTGACCTTGCTTTTCAGTAAAAGCAAGAGCGCCTGCAAAGCTTGCAGGCGCTCTTCATTTGCGTACGAAACTGGGGCTTAGAAATTTTCCAAAGCTGAGAGGTCCACCAGCGGGGTAAGCAGCGCCACGATCCGCTGCAGCATGCCCAACCGGCTTTGGCGCAGCTGCGCGTCCTCCGCCATCACCAACACCCGATCAAAGAAAAGGTTGATGGGTTCTACAAGCGCCAACACCTGATTAAGCGCCAAATCCAAGTCACCTGACCCCTGCAGGTTCTTTTCCGCAGCACGCAGCTGTTCAAAGAGCGCTTTTTCTTCGCTCTCAACCAGGTCTTCTGCCTCAACTGGCAGCCTCTGATCCAAATCGCGCGTGATGCGGTAAGAACGGCTATAAGCGGGCAGCAATTCCGCCCAATGTGGGCCAGTGACCCATGTGGTGAGGGTTTCGGCATAACACGCTGCCCGGTATGGGTTAGCCGCCTGGGTGTGCAGGACCGCTTCCACAATATCATAACGATAACCAGCGTCGAGCAGCAAGCCTCGCAGCCGGCCAGCGATAAATTCCAGCGCTGCCTTGCCGGTTTCTGCGCTGCTGCTCAGTGGGAGCAGCTCAGCGGCTGCCTGCAAACCCCAAGCCAGGTCAAAATCAATTTTCCGGCCAATCAACAGTTGGGCCAGCCCCAGCGCGCTGCGGCGCAAGGCAAAGGGATCTTTGTTCCCGCTGGGTGCCAACCCAGCTGTAAACAGGCCAATGATTGAATCCAGTCGGTCAGCAATGCCGACAACCATGCCGGCATTCCCCTGCGGCAGGTCATCCTCGGCAGTCCGTGGGAGGTAGTGTTCAAATATCGCGTTGGCTGTGGCTTCTGTTTCCCCTGAGCGCAATGCGTAATAGCGCCCCATTACGCCCTGCAGGCTGGTCATTTCGACCACCATCTCTGTTGCCAGGTCGGCCTTGCACAGCAGCGCGGCTCTTTCTGCGGTCAGTCGGTCGGTCGAATCGAGCCCCAAGCGTTCGGCAATGAGCGGCACCAAACGCTGGATGCGCTGCGTTTTATCCAGCATTGAACCGAGCTGTCGCTGGAAGGTTAACTGCTCCAGACGTGGGACAAACGCTTCAAGCGGCTGCTGCAAGTCCTCCTGGATGAAAAATGCGGCGTCGGCAAAGCGCGCATGCACCACTTGCAAATTGCCATCTACCACCACATCGGCCCCGTGCGCGTCGCCATTCCGTACCACGATGAAGTATGGGCTGAGCTGCCCATCTCTGGTGAATACCGGGAAATAGCGCTGGTGTTTCTTCATCACCCCAATCAACACTTCTTCTGGCAGGCTTTCCAGATATGTCTTTTCAAAGCTTGCCAGCAGAGGCAATGGTTTCTCGGCCAGGTTGGCCACCTCATCCAAAAGCGCAGGGTCTTCTTTTAGACCGCCGCCGGTTTTTTCTGCCAGGGCCTGTGCGCCCTGCCAGATGCGCTGCCGGCGTTCTTCAGGGTTCAGGATGATGCCCTCAGCTTGCATGTAATCCAAATAATCGCCGCTGTCGCGCAGCACCCGGCTGGCTGGCTCAGAGAAGCGCAAGCCGCGCGTCGTCCGTCCGGAGCTCACGCCGGCAAAAGAAAATGGGATCACCGCACTATCCAAAAGCGCCACAATCCAGCGAACTGGCCGCGAGAAGCTCACGCCGGTCTGATTCCAGCGCATACCTTTCGTAAAGCGAATGCTTCCGATCAGGTTAGGGAGCGCTTCAGCCAACAGCTGGCTGGCGGGTTTGCCCTCTTCTTTGACTCGCGCAAACACATAAAGACCGCCCTCCACTTCGCGGGTTTCAAGCTCAGCCGGATTGACGCCGCGGCTGCGAGCGAAACCCTCAGCCGCCTTGGTCGGCAAACCTGCGGCGTCAAATGCTCGGTCTGCTGAAGGCCCCTTCACCTCCAGGATGCGCTCTTCCTGCCGGGTTTGCAAGGCGCGGATGCGGGCATTCAGTCGGCGTGGGGTGCCCTCCACCGTAAGGTCCAGGTAGCCCAGCCGCAAGTCGCGCAGCAGCTGCTCCACTGCGGTCCGCAGCTGTGCCAGGGCGCCATTCAGATCGGCTGTCGGCAGCTCTTCCGTGCCAATTTCCAGCAGAAAGTCAGCGGTTTCAGCGGCTACAACCTCCGCCGGTTCCGAGTTCGCGCTCAGCTCAGGCTGCTCCCCTCTCAGCCAGGGGTGCCCCATCTCAGCCCGCTGAGCCAGGTAAGCTTCCGACACGCGCCGCGAAAGATCACGCATTTTGCCAAACAGCGCCTGTCGCTCAGTAAAGCCGACGGCTCCGCGGGCATCCATCACGTTAAAGGTGTGAGAACACTTGATGATATTGTCATAGGCCGGCAGTACCAGCCCCCGCTCCAAAGCCAGGTTGGCTTCAGCTTCAAACAGCTGGAACATCTCGCGCATGCGCGCCACATCGGCAACTTCATAGTAATATGTGGAATGTTCGCGCTCAGCCACCTGGTAAATGTCGCCGTAAGAGCGTTCTTCATTCCAGCGAATTTGTTTAAAATCACGCACACGCTGCAAGGTCATGGCGATGCGTTCCAGGCCATAAGTAATTTCAACTGAAGGCACGTCTAAAACAATGCCGCCCGATTGCTGGAAGTAGGTGAATTGGGTAATCTCCTGCCCATCCAGCCAGACTTCCCATCCCAAGCCCCAGGCAGAGAGCGCCGGAGATTCCCAGTTGTCTTCGACAAAACGAATATCGTGCAGTTTGGGGTCAATCCCCAAAGCCACCAACGATTCCAGGTACAGTTCCTGTGGGTTACCCGGGTCGGGTTTGAGGATCACCTGAAATTGATGATGCTGCTGCAGGCGGTTCGGGTTTACGCCATAACGGCCATCGTCCGGCCGAACGGATGGTTCCACATACGCCACCCGCCAGGGTTCGGGGCCCAAAACCCGCAGGAATGTGGAAGGGTTCATTGTGCCGGCCCCAACCTGTGAATAATAGGGCTGCCCGATCAGGCAGCCCCGGCTGGCCCAATAAGTCTGTAAAGTAAAAATGATGGATTGAAAATTAAGTGGTGCGGCGTGAGTGCTCATGCGTCATCCTTGCGTTTATAAATTAACACGCTGATTATACTTCACCCCTGCCACAGCTCTGCCGTTATCAATACTCAAGAAATCGCGTCCAAAAATCCGGGGGTGCGCAGCCCGTTTTCCAGCAGATAGGTGAGGTACCGCTCCGAGAGCCGTTTCAGGTCTACCTCCACTTCGGCGGGGATGGCCAATGCCTGCAGCTGCTGCCAGGGGCTGCGCTGGAGATGGCGCAGATATTTGAGCACATCCACTGAGACCCGCCAGGCTGCCGGGTCAGCGGCACTGCAGTCCGGGCAAAGCGCACCGCCCAGCCGCGCTGAGAAGTATTGATCGACTGGCTCGATCTTTTTCCCGCAGTGCACACAGGCGGTCAGCTCCGGCCTGAAGCCCAACGCGTCCATCAGGCGCAGTTCGTACGCATGTACCACGGTGGGTGCAGGCGCGCTGCTCTGAAGGCGCGAAAGCGTATCCACAAGCAGCTTGAAAAGCTGGCGGTTATCGCTCTCGGCATAAGTAAAGCGATCGAGCAGCTCAACCACATAAGCCGCGTATGCCGTCAGCTTCAAGTCCGCTCTGATGCCGTCGAAGGTTTGAATAGCCTCAGCCTGGGTAACAATATCCAGGTTGCGGCCTTTGGCAAGGTAAAGGGAAACTTGGGTGAACGGTTCCAAATGGCCGGCCTTTCGCGAACGGATGCGCCGGACGCCCCGCACCAACACCTGCATTTTTCCGCGCTCGAGCGTATAAATCGTCAGGATGCGATCGGCTTCACCGTATTCGATGTGCCTCAGTACCACCGCCTGGGCATGATAACTTCTGGGTTCTTTTGGGGGCATGCGCGCCAACCAATCCGGCCAGGGCCGGTCAGTGTGTTAAACCAACAAGTCTTCCGGGCCAAATGAGCGCGGCAGCAGGGTTGCCAGGCTGGTTTCTTCCACCAGATGGCCTTCGGCATCCGCCAGCAGTACGGGCATGTCTTGCTCGCCAAACTCGCGCATCACCTGTCGGCAGGCACCACAGGGTGAGCCTCCGCCGTGGGTAGCGACCGCAATGGCTTGAATATGTCGGTTTCCTTCGGAAATCGCCTTAAATATGGCCACTCTTTCCGCACACAGCGAGGACGGGTAGGCTGCGTTTTCAATATTTGTGCCGCCATAAATGTGTCCATCTTCTGCCAATACCGCTGCCCCAACCGGAAAATGCGAGTATGGTGAATAGGAGGCTTTACGCGCCGTAAGCGCTTCTGCAATCAGGCGCTGCTTGAGTTCCTCAGTCAGCATGGTTCAACTCTCCTGATGTGTGTTCAGACTGTTGGGAAGCCAGGTGTACGCGTATCTTCAGGATGCGCCGGGCAAGCACTTCTTCAACTGAAAATTCGGCACAGTCGTTGCGGACCGCTTCACCGGGCAGGGGAACATGCCCCAGTTCGCTATAAATGAATCCTCCCAGCGTGTCTGCCACCTCGTCCACCAGCTGACAGCCGGTAATTTCGTTGAATTCTTCGATGGTGGTGCGCCCTAAAAAGATATAAACCCCAGGTTCGACAAGCTGGTAAAGCTGTTCTTCACCCTGGTCATATTCATCTCGAATTTCACCAACAATTTCTTCCACGATGTCTTCCAGGGTGACAACACCCGCCACGCCGCCATATTCATCTACAACCAGCGCCATATGAATACCCCTTGACTGCATTTCGGTCAGCAGCTCGTCAACCTTTTTTGCTTCAGGGACGAAATAAGCTGGCCGAAGCAAGCGCCGCTGTGAGGCGATCGTATCCGAGCCATCCACCACGCTCAGCAGGTCTTTGGCGTAAAGCAAACCGATGACATTGTCGATGGTGTCTTCGTAGACCGGCACGCGCGAATGGCCAGCCTGGATGAACTCCTGGCGGGCTTCACTGATGGTCGTGTTGACATCCAGCGCCAAGAGGTCCATGCGTGGCACCATAATTTCACGTGCCAGAATATTCCCAAAGCGAAAGATGGAAAAAATCATTTCCCGCTCTTCTTTTTCCAGAGTACCACTGCCTTGCTCCAGCTCTACCCAATTGCGCAGCGCTTCCTCAGTAACCGCCAACGTTACGCGCGAAGCCTGTCCCCCGAGCACGGCCGTCATCAGCCACACGGCTGGTGTGTAAAAAACCAGACAGGCCGAGGCCAGGCCGGTCCAGCGCATCGCGGACTTTTCTGGGTCAGTGAGTACCGCCCGCTCAATCCAAAACTCCAAAATGCTCATTACCAGCAGTGCAATCACCAGGCCAAGCAAAACCAGCCAGATGCTTTGAATCTGTGCCGACTTGGTGAAAAGCAGGGTCAGGCTGCCCGCAAACAACACCTGAGTCAGGGTAGAAGCCAGCCTGAGAGCAATCCGCAAGCCGGGCTTCTCCAGCAGGTCAATCGCACGGCTAGCCTGAGGCGTGTTGTTTTCCTTTAACTGAAGCAGCACCGGCAGCCGGACGTACGCAAAACTGGATTTTGCCGCCGAAATCAGCAAATCCAATAAAAGGCTGGCGGCTGTTAAAATCCAAAGCCAATAAATGTCGGACACTATTCCTCTTTCTTTGCCTCACGCGGTTTTGCTGGCACGCCCATCACCAATGTGCCGTCCGGCACATCCCGGGTGACGACGGAACCGGCGCCCGTAATCGCGTTCTTCCCGATCTTTAGCGGCGCCACCAGCATGGTGTCAGAACCAATAAAGGTGTTATCGCCAATCTCGGTAGGGTTCTTGTTTTTGCCATCGAAATTGCAGGTGATGGTGCCCGCACCGATATTGACCTCCCGGCCGATGGTAGCATTCCCAATATAAGAAAAATGACCCATCTTGGTCCCTTCCCCCAATATCGAGTCTTTGACTTCGCCAAAATTGCCCAGGTGGACGTGATCTCCCAGCACAGCCCCCGGCCTTAAGTGGCAAAAGGGGCCCATGCTGACGTCATTGCCTAAAACAGCCTGTTCCGTTACAGAATACTGAATGCGGCAGTTTTCACCGACCACGGTATCCGTCAATGTGGTATCGGGGCCAATCTGGCAGTTACGCCCGATGGCGGTGCGCCCACGCAAGTAGGTGTTCGGGAACAGGACGGTATCCTCAGCGATGGTAACATCGCTTTCAACCGTCGTGCTGTCGGGGTCAAGCATGGTCACGCCCGCCCGCATCCACTCGGCATTGATCCGCCGACGCAAAGCCTTTTCACAATCGGCCAGGTCGACGCGGTCATTAATGCCCAAGCCTTCCACTGCGTCCGGCAGCACAAACGAACCGACCGGAAGCCCTTCCGCAACCGCCATGCCGACCAGATCCGTCAGGTAATATTCGCCTTTAGGGGAAGCTTTAAGCTGTGAGAGGTGCTCCCACATCCAGTCCGCGCGGATGACATAAGCCGAGGCGTTATATTCCCTAATCGCAAGTTGCTCGGGGGTGGCCACCGCCTCTTCAACGATGGCAAGCACCCGCCCGTTTTCGCCGCGAACCACACGCCCAAAGCCACGGGGGGCGTCTCCGACAACGCTTGTCATGGTTAACACGCTGCCTTCCTGCTGTTGGCGTAAAACAAGCTGCTGCAAGGTGACCGAGCGCAGCAGGGGCATGTCTGCAAAGGTCACCAATACCTGATCGGCCTGACCTTCCAGCAAAGCGCGCGCCTGCAGTACGGCATGGCCGGTGCCCAGCTGCTGTTCCTGCAGCACAAAGCGCACCTGCCCGGCAAAAGCGGCTCCGACCACCTGCTGAACGGCTTCAGCGCCATGGCCAACCACCAACACCGGAGGCAGATCCGCAATTCCGCTTACGGCTTCCAGCGAATGTAAAACCAGGGGCTTTCCCAGCAGTGGGTGCAGCATCTTCGGCAAAGATGAATGCATGCGTTTGCCCAGGCCGGCGGCCAGCAGGATGGATGCGGTTGTCATAAGATGCCTCGGGGAATGTCTGCCCATGCAGTGTTCTTGCCCACACAAAACGTCGTGTTGGCTAAGAGTTCAGGGTCGTCAGAATTACTATTCGTCATCAGTCTCAGGCTGGGGCACCTGGATTCGAACCAAGATCCACGGATTCAAAGTCCGGTGTGCTGCCGTTGCACCATGCCCCAGAGTATGCAGGCGTTATTTTAACATAAAATTGAAGCCCCGTTGAGGCAAATTCATGAACAGCAAAGGTCGTGCCGCCTGTGATCTTCATTATAGCCGATTGTCACGCGTGCACGGAGGTCATTTCTCCTGAAAAATTAAACGTTTTGGCAGCCAGCAAGCTTATAAGGGGGGCTGTTCGGACCCGTCCAGTTCTTTCATCTCACCGGAATACACGTAAATGATCCGCTCGCAGATGTTGGTCACCCGATCCGCCAGTCTTTCCAGGTTGTGGGCTGCCCAAACCAGATAGTCAATACTCTGGGCATGCGGCAGGTCGACCAGCATCATCGAAATCAGTCGGGAGCGGATGCGGTTATATTGCTGGTCCACCAAATCATCGCGGTTAGGGATCTCGCGTGCCTGGATGAGGTCTTTGTTGATAAAAGCATCCAGGGCGTCTTCCAGCATTCCCAGGCCCATGTCGGCCATGCGCTTCAGGTCCTGGATCACCATGTGCAGATGATCCTCTTCAGTCAGCAGTAATTGGATTTTGCAAATCCCTTTGGCGTAATCTCCGATCCGTTCCAGTTCGGTGATAATTTCGAGAACCGCTGCCAGCATGCGTACATCCCGCCCAACAGGCTGTTGTGTGGCAATTAGAACGATCACGTCATTTTCAATCTGATAGCGCTTGGCGTTGACTTGCTGGTCGGCCAGGATGATTTGCCTTGAAGCCTTTGAATCCATCCTTTCCAGGGCGCTCATGGCGCGGTGCACCGCTTCGGTTACCAGTGAAGAAAGCAGCAGCACATCATCAGTCAAATGCTGCATCTGAGCTTCAAATGTCGATCGCGGAATAGTCATTCTTATACTCCCTGCCCAGCGGCCAATTTAGCCAAACCGCCCGGTAATGTATGCTTCAGTACGCTGGTCGACCGGGTTGGTAAACAGCTTATCGGTCTTGTCATATTCCACCAATATCCCTGAACGGTCATCATCCATCGTAAAAAAGGCTGTGTAATCAGAGGCGCGGGCGGCCTGCTGCATATTATGGGTCACCACGATAATGGTGTACTCGCGTGCCAGATCGCGCATCAACTCCTCGATTTTCAACGTGGCGATCGGGTCCAGCGCTGATGCGGGTTCATCCATCAGGATGATTTCTGGTTGAACGGCAATGGTTCGGGCAATGCACAGCCGCTGCTGCTGACCGCCGGAAAGGGACAGCCCGCTCTGATGCAGTTTGTCTTTAACCTCATCCCACAATGCAGCCTTGCGCAGGCAGATTTCAACCCACTCATCCATTGATGGCCGGCCCAGACCTTCCTTAAAGCCGTTGATGCGGGCACCCCAGGCCACATTCTCATAGATGCTTTTCGGAAAGGGATTCGGCTTCTGGAATACCATCCCGATCCGCTTGCGCACTTCCACCGGATCGATATTCGACTTGTAAATATCCTGACCGAGGAAGTAAATGTGACCTTCCGTTCGGCTGGATGGTATCAATTCGTTCATGCGATTAAAAGACCGCAGCATCGTGGATTTACCACAGCCGGAGGGGCCAATAAATGCAGTCACCATCTTTTGTTTGACAGCCAGGCTGACGCTTTTCACCGCCCGGAAGTCCCCGTAGTAAATATTTAGATTGGAGGCCTCAATGGCATATTCGTTTTTATCAGGCAGACTCATAGCTCTACTTTCGATACCGGTTTCGCATTAGAATGGCGAAACTATTCAATGACAACAATAAAATCAATAAGACCAGGATGGCCGCCCCGGCGATATTTTGAAATTCAGCTTGCGGGCGGGAACTCCACTGATAAATTTGGATGGGCAAGGTCGTAAATTTGGAAAACACATTGTTGGGGTCAAATGTAATGTAAGTGGCCGCGCCAACGACCACCAGTGGCGCCGTTTCACCAATCGCCCGCGAAATTGCCAAAATCGTTCCAGTCAAAATGCCTGGGATGGCGTTTTTGAGCACATGGTGCCAGATTGTCTGCCATTGGGTCGCCCCCAGGGCGTAGCTGGCCTGACGCAGCGAATCGGGTACGGCTTTGACGGCTTCCTGCGTGTTGATGATGATCAGCGGGAGCACTAACAGTGCCAGGGTCAGCCCGGCGGAAAGCAGCGTGCGGCCGTTGGAAGCATCGCTGACATTGGCATTAAAGACAGCTCCGCTTGTAATGGGCGCCAGCGTGCGGACAAAAATCGCTAACCCCAACATGCCATAAATAATCGAAGGCACGCCGGCCAGGTTATTGATATTGGTTTGGATCAGACGATTAAAGCCAGTGTCACGCGCATATTCCTCAAGGTACAACGCCGCACCCACCCCGATCGGAAACGCGACCAAAATGGTGACCAGGATCGTCCATACGCTTCCAAGCAGGGCTGTGCGCACCCCGGCTTCAAGCGGCTTGGAAGACTGCGGGCTGGAAACAAAGTCGAATGTCAGCCAGTTCTTAAATTGCAGCGTCGCTTCAGGAGCAAGCTCTGCAGCTTCATCACGCACCCGCGCCGGTTGGAAAATTGAGATGAAGAGTGGCCAGGTCTTTACCACCTCTGGTTTAAGGACTTCGTTGGTTACCAATTTTAGCAGGTCAGCTTGGCTACGGTCCACCAGAGCTTTTTCTGCCTCCAGCGTTTTGAGCCGGTTGGCAGAAAGTTTTTCAGTCAAAATTGCGGTCAATTCGGTGCTGTTCAAAGCTTCCAGGGGACGGCCATCACTCACCAACTCAGCCGGGTTGACTTTGGTCTCAATCGCAACATAACCAAAACTTTGATCCAAC
>ERZ1645192.882-NODE-882-length-25168-cov-6.547406_pt1 | contig 25168 bp, 21 predicted proteins | sample MGYA00575354_ERZ1645192 | MGnify/ENA primary metagenome ERZ1645192 (study PRJEB40844, sample SAMN11349763) | freshwater sediment metagenome | isolation source: river sediment | host: Sediment | place: India: Faizupur Khadar , New Delhi | collected 2017-02-21 ... | reverse complement strand
GGGAGTTCCGGCGCCGAATCTGCGGGCCATGAGCCTGGCCCTGAAGAAGCATGCGGTCTCCGCCCTGTCGCAGTTCTTTGCCGACGTCCACTTGCCCAACAAGCTCGACCCGGAATCGCTCGCCATCAACGAAACGCGTTCGCTGGCGATTGGCGCGGCAAATCTGATTCGCGAAATTCACTACCTCCAGTCTGCCGATTTACGGCAAATCGCCGGGACCCTGACCCTGCCCACACTCATTCTCCACGGAAAGGAAGACCGGATCGTCCCGTATCAATCCGGACAATGGCTGATCGACAACATGCCCAATGCGCGGGGAACCATCTTCTCGGGCGTTGGCCACAATCTTCCTTTGGTTCACACGGCCCTCGTAGAAGAGGAACTCCTGCGCTTCCTGCAAGCATCCGAGGGCGCCCACGTCCGCACCGTTCGACACCGGTTCTCCGCCGCCACTCCAACGTACGACACCAACGCGCGCGTGCAGAACGCCGTCGCGGCCAAACTGCTGCGCCTGATCCCTTTTTCCGACACCGTGAACCACATTCTGGAAGTCGGTTGCGGAACCGGGGCGCTCACGCGGCACCTGCTGAAGCAGTTTCCGCAGGCGGCGATGGACGCCGTCGACATCTCGCCGCGCATGATCGAAGCCGCCGCCCGCAATTTCCCCGCCGCGTCAAACATTCGATGGCACGTCGCGGACGCGCGCAGCTTCCGCGGGAAGAACAGTTACGATCTCATCACCAGCAACTGCGCCCTGCACTGGATCGATCCCCTGCTCGAAGGACTGCACAACCTGGTGCGGCAGCTTGTCCCGGGCGGTTACTTCACCTTTTCGATCATGCTGGAAGGAACTCTCCAGGAATTGCACGAATCGCGCCTGCGCATCGCGCCCCACAAGCAACCCGAAGGCCGCCTGCCCCGTTTGCGGGAAGTCATCGACAGCCTCGAACTCGGCGGCTGCACCGTTCACGAATCCGTCGAGGAAACCGAAGTCGAAACCTATCTCTCGGCAACAGGCTTCCTGCGGGCCGTCCACGATCTGGGCGTAACCGGCGGCGCCGTCTCCCGCTCCGCGGTACCGCTGAACCGCGGCGAGCTCGTCCGCCTGATGGCCGATTACGACAGCCACTACCGCACGGACAAGGGCAACGTGATCGCCAGTTACCAGGTCGGCTATATTCGAGCGACAAAGAGCCCGTCCGGGAGCCCGGGCATGCCATGACACGAAGCACGCATCCCCGAACCGGCAGGCGGCCACACCGTGACCGCGCCATGAACAGCGTGTTCATTACAGGAACCGACACGGGCATCGGCAAAACCGTCGTCGCCGCAAGCCTGCTCCTTGCCGCCCGGTCTCTGGGCATCAACGCCGCTCCCATGAAACCCGTGCAGACCGGCTGCATCCGCCGCGGGAGACAGCTTCTGGCTCCCGACCTGGAATTCTGCCTGTCGGCCGCGGATCTTAACCCCGGGCCGCAGGAACGACACTCAATGTGTCCCTACCGTTACATAACCGCCTCCTCTCCTCATCTGGCCGCGGCGCTCGCCGGGGCCCATATACAGAAAGAAACGATCCGGGCTCATTTCCGGAAAATTCGTGCGAAATATGAAAGTATTTTCGTCGAGGGCGCGGGAGGGGTTTTTGTGCCGATCGACGGCAAGAGCACGATGCTGGATCTGATGAAGACACTGAATCTGCCCGTGCTTCTCGTCGCCCGCGCCGGCTTGGGCACGATCAACCACACGCTGCTGTCGCTGGCGGAACTGCGGCGCGCGAAACTCAGAATCGTCGGAGTGGTCCTCGTGCAGTCCTCGCCGGGAAAAGCAGGATGCATCGAACAAGACAACGCCCGCGCAATCGAAAAGTTCGGCCGGGTGCCTGTCCTCGCCCGCCTGCCGTGGATGAAACGACCGGACCCGCGCAAGCTGGCGCCGCGATTGGAGCCGACGCTCAGGGCTCTTATGAAGATCTGAGATCGCGGAACCCCTTCCCCGGTCAAAGCGGCAGTTGGACTGCCGCACTCGATGGTTTTTCCAACCCTTGGAAAAACTGCCTGTATTTTTTCCAATGTTTGGAAATATTTCCGGTGCTATAATGACTTCGCGATGTCACAGGCCATTCATACTCTTTGCGACATGTCCGTGGACGATCTGGCGGCCCTGATGAAGGATTGGGGGCAACCGGCGTACCGCGCGAAACAGATTTACGAGCATGTCTACGTGAATCTTGCCGACAGCCCGGACGCGATGAGCAATCTGCCGCTCGCGCTCCGCGGGCGCCTGTCGCAGGAACGCCCCCTCGGGAGCCTTGAACTGGCGCGCGTGCAAACCGGCGACAAGGGAAAGACGCACAAGGCGCTTTTCAGGTTGCCCGATGACGCCCCCGTCGAATCGGTGCTGATGATCTACGAGGACCGCGCGACGGTCTGCGTTTCCACGCAGTCGGGCTGTGCGATGAAATGCTCGTTCTGCGCCACGGGCCAGCTCGGATTCACCCGCAACCTGACCGCGGGCCAGATGGTCGAACAGGTGCTCTGGGCCGCGCGCGAGGTCCGCAACGCGGGCTCGGAAGTCAAAGCGCTGAGCAACGTGGTGTTCATGGGCATGGGCGAGCCCTTCAACAACTACGATAACTGGTGGGCCGCCGTGCAGCGCCTCCACGACCCGGTGGGATTCGACATGGGCGCGCGCAACTTCACCGTCTCGACGGTCGGCGTCGTCACGGGCATCCGGCGTCTCGCCCAGGAGAAGATGGAGGTCAACCTGGCGGTCTCGCTCCATGCGGCCAACGACGACCTGCGCACGCGCCTGGTGCCGGCCAACAAGAAGTACCCGATCCCGGCGATCCTGGAGGCGGTTCGCGACTACATCCAGGCCACGCGCCGCCGCGTTTCCTTTGAGTACGTGTTGCTGCAGGGCGTGAACGACGGCCCCCAGGAGGCCCGCGCGCTGACCGAACTGCTGCGCGGATTGCTCTGTCATGTCAACCTGATCCCCTGGAACCCGGTGCCGGGCACGCCGCTGGGTCCATCGGAGCGACGGCGCGTACTGGATTTCCAGAAGATCCTGCACGAGCACCACGTGCCGTGCACTGTGCGCGTCCAGCGCGGCGTCGACATCGCCGCCGCCTGCGGACAATTGGCTGGAGCACACCCATGAGCCGCGTCTGGCATCCCTACACGCGTTTCTCGACCTTCGCATCCGACCCGCTGCCTGTCATCGTTCGCGGCGAGGGCATTTACTTGTTCGACGACAAGGGTACGCGGTATGTCGACGCCATCTCGTCGTGGTGGGCGTGCGCCTTGGGCCACGGGCATCCACGAATCATCGCCGCCATACAGAAACAGGCAGCGGAACTGCAGCACAGCATCCTCGGCAACCTTTCCCATCCGCGGGCGGTGGAACTGGCGGAACGGCTGGTCCGGCTGATGCCGACTCCGCAGCGTCACGTCCTGTTCTCCAGCGACGGGGCGAGCGCCGTGGAAGCGGCGTTGAAGATCGCGCTGCAGTACTGGCACAATATCGGCCGTCCCGGGAAGAAGCGCTTCGCGGCGCTCGCGGATGGCTATCACGGCGACACGCTGGGCGCGGTGGGCGTCGGGTATCTCGAGCATTTTCACAAGCCGTTCGATCCGGTCGTCTCCCCCGCGTTCCGCACGTCGCCGCAGAAGGACGGTTTTGCCGGCATGGCGAAACTGATCGAGCAACACGCGAACGAGCTGGCGGCGGTGATCGTGGAGCCTCTCTGCCAGGCGGCCGCCGGCATGAAGATGTATGCCCCCGACTACCTCGCGCAGCTCGAGAGGCTCTGCCGGGAACACGGCGTTCTGCTGATCGTGGATGAAATCGCGATGGGGTTCGGACGTACGGGCCGGATGTTCGCATTCGAACACGCCGGCATCGATCCGGACATCGTGTGCGTCGGCAAGGCGTTGTCGGCGGGATACCTGCCGATCAGCGCGGCCATCGTGAAGGACTCCATTTACACGACCTTCGCCGACACGCCGGCGGATCACTCGTTCTATCACGGGCACACGTTTTGCGGAAATCCTGTCGCGGCCGCGGCGGCGCTTGAGGCGCTGTCCGTTTACGGGGAGGAAGATACGCCGGCAAAAGCGGAAGCGATGGGAGCATTGTTCAGGGAGTCGCTCGGTCCGCTCGCGACACTGCCGTCCGTCCACGATGTCCGATGTCTCGGCGCGATTGCCGCGGTCGAGCTGGAGCCGGAGAGTCCCGCGCCGGCTGTTCCCCGCCCGCATCGCGTGCGCAGATTACTGTTCGATGACGGCATTCTCCTGCGACCGCTCGGCAACGTGGTCTACTTGATGCCTCCGCTGGTTATTGCCGAGAACGAGTTACGGGAACTGATTTCGAAATTCACGGCCGCGATTCGGAAGGCGGGTTAGCTTCTTTCTTGTAGATCGAATCCGTCCTGAAGATGCAGGCGCCATGCAGGAACACCGGCAGCACGCCGCAGTCGCGAATCAGGGGCTCAAGAAGAGCTGCTCGTGCCACCGAGCCCTCCGGCGATACCATGGCCCAATCGAGCTGGTATTCCCTGACGGCTTCGACCAGTTCCTGAGCCGACAAGTCATACGGCCGGACAAGAACGGGGATATCCTTCAGGTAGTACACAAAAATCGGACACGGCTCCTTGTCGCGATACTGCCAATACGACATCGGAGTGATCAGCGCTTTCTGCCCATCCTTGACCGAGCCGTTGATCCTCTCAGCCGCCTGACGTGACGCCGCAGCCCCCCACCATATCCCGCCGTCCTGCGCGTACAGGTATCGCTCGTAGTCACGACCCCACACGGACGATGTCGACACAACGATCACGGAGAGAGCCACCGCCCTGGCGATCCATCGCGGCCACCACGCCCCGAGCCACGGCGATCGTTCGGCGATCCTCATGAGCCATCGTTCTCCCGCCACCAGCACGGCCGAGAGACCGATCGCCTGCAGAGCAGCGAACATCGGATAGAGAGGCACCGGGAACCAGACCGTCTTCGCGCGCGCCGCGCTGAACAGGATGAAGGCGGGCACGAGAACCGCCAATGGCCATGCGATGGCCGGAAACTCGTCATGCCGGCAGTTGCGGCGCAGCCACCCGATCACCACCACGCCGGTCACGGATCCAAGGATTCCGACGAGGCCCAGATCCACCCACAACTTGACCAGGTAGTAGTACCAGGGCCGCGCCCACACCCATGCGTCCGTCGGCTGCGATGTTGAATCGATGGCGAGCGCAAGAAAGTACCAGATCGGCGAGTCTGATCGGAGGTACCACCAACCCGACAGCGCCGCGGCGGCGCCGGCAAACCACACCAGGTCCCGGATCCGCCGGCTTTCACGAGGACGAAGAAGCCACAGGATCCCCACGCCAATCGCAAAGATGACAGCCACTTCCTTGACGAGCAGACTGATCGCCAGGAATGCACCGGCCAGCAACGAGCGGCGGCTGAGGAACGCATACAGCGACAACAGGCCGAATGGGGCAACCAGCGGATCCTGCTTGAGCCAGAGATCGAAGAAGATGGCTGCCGGCATCACGGCGTAAAAGAACACGGCCCAGAGCGCGACCCTTGTGCCAAACGTTGAGCGGGAAAGGGCGAACAGCGCCAGGCAGTTCAGGATGCCGAAGAGAAGGAACAGCAGCTGCGAGCGCTCCGCGAAGCCGGACTGCAACGGGTGGAGCAGCGACATCGCCATACCCATGAGCGGGGGATGATGCCAGAACCAGCTCAGGTAGAAGTCCTGGCCGCGCGCCACGAACGAACGCACCGAGCACAGGTTCATGGCCTCATCCCACATCAGCAGGTGCCCTACCCAAGGCAGGCGCAGAATGAGGTACACGGCCAGACCGGAGACCAGAAAGAGCCAATGCACCGGTCTGAGGACTTCGCGTACCCCTTGTTCAGATTCATTCATGAGATTCGGCATTCGTCCCGGCCGCCTTATATATCGGGTCCGTCTTGAAAATACAGGCGCCGAGGAGCAGCAGAGGATGGAGCCCGTACTGCCGCATGATCGGCTCGATGACCGCCTTCTCGCCGACTCCCGGCAGGGGCGAGATCATGATCCAGTCAATTCGATGGTTCCGAATGTCGGCGAGAAGCGCGTGAAGCGGCGTGTCGATTCTGCGGAGAATGACCGGCGCCGGATTGAGGTAGTAGATGAATATGGCGCAAGGCTCCGAGCGCGGCAGGGCCCAGTAGTGCATCGGCGTGATCAGGATTCGCTCGCCGTCCTTCACCAGCCGGTTCATCATCAGCGCCGCGTTGCGCGAATTGTTCGCGCCCCACCACGTCCAATACGACTGCTTGCGCAGGTACTGCTCATAGTCGGCGTTCCAGCCCCCGATCACCACCGGCAACGCGACGGCGGCGGCCACGGCGGCGGAGGCCGCGCGCGGCCATCCGGGCGAAACACCAGGAGACCGGCGCGCGATTCTTTGAACGGCTTTCTCGACGATCCGCAGGACGGCGTACACGCCGAGCCCCATCGGCACCGCGAGCAGCGGATACAGCGTGCCGGTGAACCAGGCCGCCTTGCCGCGCGAGAGGCTGAATAGGAAGTAGCCGACGAGCAGCACCGGCAGGAACCACACAGGCATGACATCGTCCAGCGTTCGCTCGGCCCACGGCTTAAGCGCGAACCGCCGGCGAAAATCGAGAGCCAGAAAAAGCAGTCCCGCGACACAGAGAAGGACGCCCGCGAATCCGATATCCAGGGGCAGCTTGCGGATGAAGTAGTACCACGGCTGCGTCCACGTTTCCACGTCGGTCCAGCGGGTCGACGAATTCGTCGCGAACGCGATGAAGTACTGGATCGAGATGCTGAACAGGAAGTACCACCACGCCGCCGTGGCAAACGTGACAACGACCACCAGCAGCAGATCCCGGACCCGGCGGACCTTGGGCGACTGCAGGAACCAGAGGACGGCGATGCCCGCGGCATAGAACATCGCCATCTCCTTGGCCAGGAAGGAACAACCCAACGCCAATCCGCTGAACAGCGGGCGGTCCTTGTAGAAGGCGTAAACGGCAACAAGCCCGAACAGCACGGTGAGGGAATCCTGTTTGAGCCAGAGGTCGTAGAACCGGGCGGCCGGCATCACGGCAAAACAGAACGCGACCCACAGGGCAGGCGCCGTGCCAAACGAAATGCGCGTCAGGACAAACAGCATGACCAGGTTCAGGACTGAAACGCACATCATGAGCCATTCGGCCCGTTCCGCGAATCCGGCTTCCAGCGGCTTGGCCAGGAGCAGTAGTGTGCCGAACAGCGGGGGGTGATGCCAAAACCACTTCGTCCAGTAATCCAGACCCCCGCCCACAAAGGCGCGGATGCCACAAAGATTGGCGGCCTCGTCGAAGGTCAGCAGGTGTCCGATCCACGATGCGCGGAGCGAAACGAACAGGAGTGCGCACGCGGCAAGCGCAATCCAATGACCCACGCCCATGCGAGCCCTGCACTTGTCGTCGTTCATCGTTTGCACGGATACCCTATTCGAAACAAACTTTCCAGTTTCTAGTTTGAAGGGCCCTTGTTTATGCATTATGTTCCAGACACTTGCTCCAAAACATAGTGCGAGGAATGTCCGATGAACGACTTCTCTTCAAACGCCGATGCTCTGGAGATGCAGGACTGGATCGAATCGTTTCACGACCTGCTGAAACGTTCGGGGCCGGGTCGCGCACAACAGGTTCTCCGGGAACTGCAGATTCACGCCGCCCACGCCGGCGTGGCGATGCCTTTTTCCGCCAACACGCCGTATCTCAACACGATACCCACGGACGAACAGCCGCCCTACCCCGGCAATCGCGAGATCGAGCGCCGCATCAAGAGCATCATCCGCTGGAATGCCATGGCCATGGTCGTGCGCGCGAACCGCGAGGAGGAAGGCATTGGCGGCCATATCTCGACCTACGCTTCCGCGGCAACGCTGTATGAAGTCGGCTTCAATCATTTCTTCCGCGGCCGCACAGACACCCAGCCCGGCGACATGGTGTACTTCCAGGGCCACGCCTCGCCCGGCATCTACGCCCGCGCGTTTCTCGAGGGCCGGCTTTCAATCGAACAGATCGGCAACTTCCGGCACGAACTTCACGACAAGCCGGGCTTGTCCTCCTATCCGCATCCGTGGCTGATGCCGCATTTCTGGCAGTTCCCGACGGTCTCCATGGGCCTCGGCCCGATCACCGCCATCTACCATGCGCGGTTCATCCGCTACCTGGAGGATCGGGGCCTCAAGGAGCCCGGCAGCCAGAAGGTCTGGGCATTTTTGGGCGACGGCGAGACCGACGAACCCGAATCGCTCGGCGCGATCACCCTCGCGTCGCGTGAGAAGCTGGACAACCTGATCTTCGTCATCAACTGCAACCTCCAGCGGCTCGACGGGCCTGTCCGCGGCAACGCCAAGATTATCCAGGAACTCGAAGCGATCTTCCGCGGCGCCGGCTGGAACGTGATCAAGGTGCTCTGGGGGGCGGACTGGGATCCCCTGCTCGCGAAGGACAAGGACGGACTCCTCGCGAAGCGCATGGGCGAAGTGGTCGACGGTCAGTACCAGAAGTATGTCGTCGAAAGCGGCGACTACATCCGCAAGGATTTCTTCGGCGCGCATCCCCAACTTCTGGACATGGTGGGCCATCTGTCCGACGAACAGCTTCGGAAGATGCGCCGCGGCGGGCACGATCCGGAGAAGGTGTACGCGGCATACAAGGCGGCCGTGGAGAACAAAGGGTCTCCCACGGTGATCCTCGCCAAGACGATCAAGGGCTACGGCCTGGGCGAGAGCGGAGAGGGCAAGAACATCACGCACCAGCAGAAGAAGATGAACGAAGACGAACTCCGCGAGTTCCGTTCGCGGTTCGGCATCCCGATTTCCGACGACGACATCGCGAAGGTCCCGTTCTACCGTCCGCCCGAAGACAGCCCGGAGATGCAGTACTTGAAGGAACGCAGGGCCTCCCTCGGCGGGCACCTGCCCGAACGCAAACCCACCACGGTTGTCGTCAGGACGCCGGAGGATGACGTTTTCAAGGAGTTCATTGACGGCACCGCAGGGCGGGAAGTTTCCACAACGATGGCCTTCGTCCGCATCCTGGCAAAGCTCCTTCGCGATCCCGAACTCGGCAAGCTGATCGTGCCGATCGTTCCGGACGAGGCGCGCACGTTCGGCATGGAGGCGCTGTTCCGCCAGTGCGGCATCTACTCCCACCCGGGCCAGCTTTACGAGCCGGTCGACAAGGACAGCCTCCTTTACTACAAGGAGATCCGTAACGGGCAGATCCTCGAGGAGGGCATCAACGAAGCCGGCGCGATGTCGTCGTTCCTCGCCGCCGGCACGGCGTACGCGAATCACGGGATCAACATGATCCCCTTCTTCATCTTCTATTCCATGTTCGGGTTCCAGCGCGTCGGCGACCTGATCTGGGCGGCCGGCGATTCACGGTGCAAGGGCTTTCTCGTCGGGGGGACGGCCGGGCGGACGACTCTCGCGGGCGAGGGTCTCCAGCACCAGGACGGGAACAGCCACGTGCTGGCCCTGCCCGTGCCGAATCTCATGGCCTACGATCCGGCCTATGCCTACGAAATCGCGGTGATCGTGCAGGAAGGCATCCGGCGGATGTACGAAAAGCGCGACGACGTTTTCTACTACCTGACCGTCATGAACGAGAACTACGCGCAGCCGGCGATGCCCGCCGGGGCGCGAGACGGTATCCTGCGCGGCCTGTACAGGCTCACGGAGGCCGGAAACAAGGGCGGGCACCCGGCGCAAATCCTCGCCAGCGGGGCAATCCTCAACGAGGCGGTCAAAGCGCAGAAGATTCTCGCCGAGCAGTTCAACGTCGCCGCCGATGTCTGGTCCGTCACAAGCTACAAGGAACTCCATCGGGACGCGCTCGAGGCGGAACGATGGAACGTCCTGCACCCGACGGAGCAGCCCCGTGTTCCGTATGTTTCGCAGTGCCTGGGCAACACCCAGGGGCCCATCATCGCGGCCTCGGATTACCTGAAGGTTCTGCCTGACTCCATTTGCCGATGGATGCCCCGGAAGCTTCTCGCACTGGGCACGGATGGGTTCGGCCGAAGCGATGGACGCGACGCCTTGCGCGACTTCTTCGAAGTGGACGCGCGCTACATTGCCGTGGCGACCCTTTCCTACCTGGCCTGGGACGGCAAGATCACACCGGATGTCGTCTCCCAGGCGATGAAGACATTCAACATCAACCCCGAGAAACGCAATCCCTTGAACTCGTAGAACGGAGGGCACGAGATGGCCATTGAATTCCGACTTCCCGAACTGGGCGAGAAAATCAAATCCGGCGATGTGGTGAAAGTCCTGGTGTCGCCCGGCGATGTCATCGCCATCGAACAACCCGTCCTCGAAATGGAAACGGATAAAGCGGTCGTGGAAGTCCCCTCCTCTGTCGCGGGGAAAGTCGCTCAGGTCCACATCAAGCCGGGCGAAAAGGCATCCGTCGGGCAACTGATCCTGACCCTGGAAGGGGAAGCTTCATCGCCGGCGCAGTCCGCACCGGTCGCTCAATCCGCGCCCCCACCGCCTCCCAGGGAGGTGAAGCCCGCCCTCGAAAGACCGGCTGAGAAGCCGGCTGAATCCCCTGCCCCTGCGCCGTCTTCGCAGGTTCCCGTCGCCGCAGCGCCGTCCGTGCGGCAGTTCGCGCGCGAGATCGGCGTGGAGATCAGCCAAGTGCCCGGCACCGAGGCCGGCGGGCGCATTTCCATCGAGGATGTGAAGAAGTACGCGAAGCAGCTTCTGACCTCGAAGCCCGCGGGCGCAATCCCCGCCGTCGAACTTCCCGATTTTTCAAAGTGGGGGTCCGTCTCCCGTGAGCCCATGAGCAACGTGCGGAAGAAGACCGCCGAGCACATGGCGCTGGCCTGGACGTCCATCCCGCACGTCACGCAGTTCGACTGGGCCAACATCACTGACCTCGAAGAGCGGCGCAAGAAACTCGCGGCCAAGGCCGAGAAGGCCGGCGGCAAACTGACCGTGACGGCGATCCTCGTCAAGATCGTGGCCGCGGCGCTGAAGGTCTTCCCGAAGTTCAACGCCAGCATCGACATGGCGAAGGGCGAGGTCGTTCTGAAGAAGTACTTCCATGTCGGCCTGGCGGTGGATACGGAGCGAGGCCTGCTCGTGCCGGTGATCCGCGATGCGGACAGGAAGAACATCGTCCAGATCGCGGCCGAGATGACGCAGTTGGCGGACAAGGCGCGTTCCGGCAAGATCGCGCTGGACGATCTTCAGGGCGGCTCATTCACGATTACAAACCTCGGCGGCATCGGCGGCACGCATTTCACGCCGATCGTGAACTTCCCGGAAGTAGCGATCCTCGGCGTGGGACGAGCCCGGCTCGAGCCGACTTTCCAGGGGAAAGACGGATGCTGCCAGCCGAGGCTCATGCTCCCTCTCTCCCTTTCCTACGACCACCGACTGATCGACGGCGCGGACGGCGCGCGATTCCTGCGCTGGATCGTGGAAGCCATCGAAGAACCGTTGATGATCCCCTTGGAAGGCTGAACGATGAGCACAAAACAACTCGTGGTGATTGGTGCGGGTCCCGGCGGCTATCCCGCCGCATTCTACGCGGCCGACTCGGGCATGGACGTCACGCTCATTGACCAGGAAGCCAATCCCGGCGGCGTCTGCCTGTACCGCGGATGCATCCCGTCCAAATCGATACTTCACATTGCGAAGATCATGACCGAGGCGAGGGAAGCGTCGCGTCTTGGCGTCACCTTTGCCGAACCCGGCGTGAACATCGAGAAGATGCGCGAATGGAAAAAGCGCGTGGTGAAGAAACTCACGGACGGCTTGGGGCAACTGACCACGCAACGCAGGATCAACTACATCCGCGGTCGCGCGAAACTCAGCGACGCCCACACTGTGCTCGTCACAAAGCCGGATGGGGCCGAAGAACGTGTCGCCTTTCAGCACGCCATTCTCGCCTCCGGGTCCCGGCCCGCGACAATCCCCGGACTTCCGAATTCGCCCCGCATCTGGGATTCGACGGGCGCGCTCAGCCTCGAGACGATCCCGGGCACCATGCTCATTATCGGCGGGGGGTACATCGGCCTTGAACTCGGCTACGCCTACGCGACACTCGGGACGAAGGTGAGCGTGGTCGAAATGCTGCCGGGCCTTCTCCCGGGCGCGGACCGGGACTTGGTGAGCCCGCTGGCCAAGCGGCTGGAGAAGCTGTTTGCCTCCATCATGCTCAGCACGAAGGTCGTCGAGATCAAGGACGACGGAAACGGCATCCGCGTGAAACTGGAAGGGCCCGATGCAAAGCAGGTCGAGCAGTCGTTCGATCGCGTTCTGGTCTCCGTAGGCCGCAAGCCGAACTCGGCCGACCTGGGGCTCGAGAAGACCAAGGTCCAGATCGATGCGAAAGGATTCATCCAGGTGGATGGCCAGCGCCGCACGGCCGAGCCATCGATTTTTGCCATCGGCGACGTCGCGGGCGAACCCATGCTCGCGCACAAGGCGACGCACGAGGGGCGCGTCGCGGTGGAAGCCATTCTCGGAAAGAAGTCCGTCTTTGAGCCCCGCGCGATCCCGGGCGTTGTGTTCACGGACCCGGAAATCGCCTGGTGCGGACTGACGGAAGCCCAGGCCGAGCGCGACAAGATCCCCTTCAAGGTGTCACGATTCCCCTGGGCCGCGTCCGGGCGGTGCACTACGCTCAACCGGACGGATGGCGTCACGAAACTGGTCGTCGATCCGACGACGGAGCGCGTCCTCGGCGTGGGCATATGCGGCCCCGGCGCAGGCGAACTGATCGCCGAATGCGGGCTGGCCATCGAGATGGGTTCAACCGCCAAGGACCTGGCATTGACCATTCACCCCCACCCCACGTTGTCGGAAACGATCATGGAATCCGCCGAGGCCTACTACGGCCACTGCACGCACGTGTTCCGGCGAAGGGAAAAGTAACGGTCGTTCCTCACGATCCGACCAGCCATCGGGCAAACTCAACGGCATCGGCCTTCTTGAACGCGGGGGTCTGCTTGCCGAGACAGTCGACAAGGTCGGCCTCGGAGAAGCGGACACCGGGCAGGCCCTGGCTGATCACGGAACTGATGGGCTGGTAGTCGCCCTGGAGTTCGACCGTCGACTGACGCACAACCGCCTTCTCCACGCGAAACCCGACTCGGGCCTCGCCCCAGCTGAAACGCGATGTCATTTCGACATCGAACGGCGGCGTCATGCCGAACCGCCATTCCCACGAGGCGTACTTCTTTTCGATCTGTTCCAGGCATGGAGAGTCGAACAGCTCCTCTCCGCCCCATGCGATTTCCTGCCGCCCATGGTCAACCGCGGCTTCCGCTATCGCCGCGGCCAATCGCGGCACGGTAATCGCGTCCGACACATCCCGCAGATTCACCACCGGAGCTGGATTGGAGCGTATGGCCTTTGAATGAATGCCGCGGTGCCTGCACGACAGACACCGCTTCATCTTCTCTACGTCAGCCGCGACCAAGAGCGTGCCGTGGTGGAGAACGCTATCGCGCCGATAGCAGAACGCGTTGCCTGAAATCTTGCGGCCATGGACCCCCAGGCTGTTCTTACCCATCCGCACCGCCTCGACGCCACAGCGTTTCAGAGCAGCGATCACGATGTCGAAGATGGTCCCGTCCTTGTACTCCCGCCGGGGCACGACAAACGCGAAATTCAGGTTGCCCGCATCGTGAAAGACCGCGCCGCCGCCCGAAAGCCGGCGGGCCAGTTTCACGCCGTCCTTCTCCATATCGGGAAGAGAACACTCAAGCCACGGGTTCTGGTTCTTGCCGATGATGACCGCGTCGGAACTCTGCCACAGGAACAGGATCCGCCCATCCCTTCCCGCGCGGTCGAGACACAGCTCCTCCAGCGCGAGATTGCGCCAGGGGTCGAGTTTCTGTGTCTGAACAACGAGCATGGTCCGGGATTCTACAATACGGGCGCGCGACGGACCACCGCCGAATCGCCCATCCCGCCATCGCGCTATTGCGGGCGCGCTGAAAGTGAAGTATGGTTCGGAAAAGCAAAGATCGACCGGGACCGGACGACGGAGGAAAAAGTGAACGCAAAGATCACCCCGGAGTTTATCCGCCAGATTCCCAAGACCGACCTGCACGTGCACCTTGACGGGTCCCTCAGAATCCCCACCCTGATCGAACTCGCGAAGACCTCCGGGATCAAGCTGCCGTCCACCGAGGTGGCGGGCCTCAAGGAACTTGTTTTTAAGAGCGCATACAAAGATCTTCCGGAGTACCTGAAAGGGTTCACCTATACCTGTGGAGTCCTCCAGACGCCTGAGAACCTCGAACGGGTGGCGTGCGAACTGGCTGAGGACAACATCGAGGAAGGCGTCCGGTACATCGAAGTGCGGTTCGCGCCGCAGTTGCACTGCCGCAAGGATTTCACCATCAGCCAGGTGGTGACCGCGGTCTGCCGCGGCCTTGAGCGCGCGAAGAAACAGCACAACCTGTCCACGGCAGTGACGCAGGGAGAGGACATTCCCTTCGAATGCGGGATTATTGCCTGCGCCATGAGATCGTTCAACGAGCACATGTCTCCCTACTACGCGCAGATTCTCAACGTGATGTCCTACGCGCCGCGGAAGGAGATATTCGCCCAGGCCTCGCTGGAAATGGCGCGCGCGGCCGCGGAGCTGTTCCACCAGGAAGGATTGCCGGTCGTCGGCTTCGACCTCGCCGGCGAGGAAGCGGGCTACCCCGCCGAGGTGCACAAGACGGCCTACCAGTACGCGCACGAACACTTCATCAGGAAAACCGTCCACGCCGGCGAGGCGTACGGCCCCGAGTCCATCTTCCAGGCCATCACGGAATGCTACGCCAACCGCATCGGCCACGGGACCTTCCTTTTTGCCGCGGACATGATCCAGGACCCCTCGATCGAGGATCATCATGCGTACGTGCGGAATCTCGCCGAGTATATCGCCAGCCAGCGCATCGGCGTTGAAGTCTGCCTCACCAGCAACCTTCAAACCACGCCCTCGATCAAGCGCGTGTCCGATCATCCGCTCTCCCAGATGATCAAACACGGTCTGTCCGTCTCGATCTGCACCGACAACCGGCTGGTCTCGGACACGACGGTCTGCAAGGAACTGCAGTTGGTCGCGGACAACATTCCCCTCACCCCGCACCAGATGCGCAACCTCGTTGTCGCCGGCTTCAAGGGCAGTTTCTTCCCTCGCAGCTACAGCGAGAAGCGCGCGTACGTGCGCAAGGTGATCGACCGGATCGATCGGATCGAGCAGAAGCTTCTCTCGCCGGCGGGGTGATATTCACATCACTTCTTATTGACTCGTGGCGTTTTTGGGGTCATTTTATCGAACCCAAAAAGAGAGGCGAAGCCATGAGCAGGAACAAGCATCTCGACGATTTCATGAAGTCGTTCCCGCACGAAGGCCTGACGTTTGACGACATCACGCTGGTCACTCAATATGCCGATTTTCTTCCGAACGAGACGGATCTGACCAGCAAGTTCTCATCACGCATCGCCGTCAACATCCCCTTCGTCAGCGCGGCCATGGATACCGTGACGGAGGCCCGCATGGCCATTGCCATGGCGATGCTGGGAGGCATCGGCATCGTTCACCGGAATCTTACGCCGGAACAGCAGACGGAGATCGTCCGAACGGTCAAGCACCACCTGAACGGCCTGATCGAGCACCCCGTGACCTTCCGCGACTCCGACACCCTCCGCACCGTCTCTGACGTGCGCCGATCCAAGGGATATACTTTCAGCGGTTTCCCCATTCTCGATTCGAGCGACAAGGTCGTCGGCATTGTGACCGCGGCGGACATCAAGTTCGCCCGCAACGAGGACGTGCCGGTTTCGTCGATCATGACCACCCACGTGATCACGGCACCCAAGGGCACCACGCTGCAGCAGGCCTACGACATCATGCAGAAAAACAAGATCGGCAAGCTTCCCCTGGTCGAAAACGGGAAACTGGTCGGCCTGTACAGCTTCTCCGATGTTCAGACTCTGATCCAGAACGTCAAACCGATGTTCAACCGCGACAGCCAGTACCGCCTGCGAGTGGGCGCCGCAATCGCCCCTCACGACGAGGAGCGCGTCGCCATCCTTGCCTCGAGCCATATTGACGTGGTGGTTGTGGACACGTCGCACGGGCATTCGCAGGGCGTCGTTGAAATCACGAAGTGGGTTAAGAAGAACTACCCGGAGATCGACGTCGTGGCCGGCAACATTGCCACGGGAGAAGCGGCCGTTGCCCTTCGCGATGCCGGCGCGGATGCCGTCAAGGTCGGCATCGGCCCCGGCTCCATCTGCACCACGCGCATCGTCACGGGCGTCGGCGTGCCGCAGATCTCCGCGATTTACGACTGCGCCAAGGCGCTCGACGGGAGCATCCCGATCATCGCCGACGGCGGTATCCGGCACTCCGGGGACGTCACGAAGGCCATCGTGGCCGGCGCGGACACGGTCATGATGGGGTCGATCCTGGCCGGCACCGAGGAAAGCCCCGGCGAGAAGGTCATTTACCAGGGCCGACAGTACGTGACGTACCGCGGCATGGGAAGCCTTGCTGCGATGACCTCCGGTCAAGGCAGCCGCAGGCGCTACCACCAGGACGACGTGGCGCCGGACGATCTCGTTCCGCAGGGTGTCGAGGGCATGGTCGCGTACGCCGGCACCGTCGATAAGGTCATGACGCAGTTCTCCGGCGGGTTGAGACTGGCTCTCGGCTACTGCGGGGTCCGGAATTTGCAGGAACTGAAATCGCGCGGCAAGTTCGTTCGAATCTCTCCGGCCGGCGTGACCGAAGGCCACGCGCACGACGTGAAGATCACCAAGGAAGCGCCGAACTACCGTAGTTAAGCTAGAACTGGACCCGGACGCCGACGTTCAGGCCGCTCGCCAGATCAAACTCGGAACATTCCGCCAGGTTGTGTTCCGTCGGGCTTGTCCTCGAAGGCTCGAGCACCAGGGAGAGACTTTCCGCCAGCGAATCGTCCTGTCTCGGCAGTTGCTGTTTCTGATTCTTCGACATCACATTGTCCACATCGGTCTTGAAGCTCACGATGAACAGGACCGCAATCACGGCGGCAAAGAGACCGATCGTGATCGCAGCGCCCTCCGAACTGTTGTCCGAGAAATCCCCCGCTTCGCACGTGGACGGCATGACCAGCATCAGCAGCGCCGGAATCAGAAGAAGTGCGACCGCCTTTGTCCATTTCATTCGCATGAAGGTTCTCCTCTAATGTGATCCACGGGCTCGTCAAAAAGCGCCGAAAAAGATGCTGCTGAACGTGGTGATCGGGGCCGACTCCCTGAAATCGTCGATCGCCGCGCGTATCTCGTGAAGGGTGATTTTCGCCTCCTCGTACAGCTTGTCGTCCTTGACCAGTTTGCCGACCGTCCCCTCTCCCTTCTCGATGGAAGCGGAGATGCTCTTGATGGAGGCGGAGGCCTCCAGAAGGTTGTTGTAGAGCTGGTCATCCTCGGACAGCAGTTTGCCGATGCTGCCCTTGCCCTTGGCGGCCCGATCGCTGATATCCTTCAGGTTGGAAGTGATCTCGTGCAGGTCATTATACACCTGGTCATCCGACATCAGTTTGCCGATCGTTCCCTCTCCCTTGCTCAATTTGGCCGTCACTTCGTTCAACTGCGCCATGGTGGACTTCAGGTTGTCGATGATCTTGCCTTCATCCAGCGCCTTCTTGATCATCTGCGTCGTTTTCGTGGCCTCGTCGATCAAATCCACGGGCGTCACGCCCTTGATCACCGCGCCCTTGGGCATTTCCGGTGCCGAATGAGATCCCTCGTAGATATTCAGGTATCTTCCGCCCAGGACGGAAGACGGCAGGATTTCGATGGCATAGTCCTCGTGCAGTTCCACCGGCTGTTCCAGGTTTACCCCGACGTGCACTCCATCCGGCCGGATTTGCAGGCTTTTGATCTTGCCGACGGACACGCCCCGGACAAAGACGTTGTCGCCCTCCCGCAGGCCTTTCACGTTATCGAAAAGAACCTCAACGCGGTAGGTCGCGCTGAAAATATTCTCGCGGCTCAACACGATGGTGAAAAAACCCAGCGCCAGCAGAATCATGAACATGAAGGCGCCGACCGTCACTTCCATGGAGGTTTCCTGCAGTCTGCTACGCTTCATCTTTCACCGCCTTCTCCCACACACCGTGTTTGGTGATATATTGGGCTTCAAGAAAACTTTTCACAACCTCATTCCTCGACTTCACGAAGTCCGCCGGGGTCGATACTTCAACAATCCGGCCCTGGTGGAGCATGGCAATCCGGGTGCCGATCGCAAGCGCGCTGTGCAGATCGTGCGTGACCACCACGCTGGTCACGCCCAGTTCCTTCCGCAGGCTGTCGATCAGGTTGTCTATGGTCCGCGAGGTCACCGGATCCAGGCCTGACGTCGGCTCGTCATACAGAATGATCTCGGGCGACATGACGATGGCGCGGGCCAGTCCGACGCGTTTGCGCATGCCGCCGGAAAGGTCCGAAGGATACCGGTCGACCACGTTCTTCAGCCCGACCAACTTCAACTTCTCGTTCACCAGACGATCGACTTCCGTCTCACTCTTCGACGTCTTCTCTCGCAGCGGCAGGGCCACGTTGTCGCCCACGTTCAGCCATTGAAGAAGCGCCGCGCCCTGGAACAGAAAACCGAAACGGTCGCGGATTCTCTCGAGATCGGCGCCCGAAGCCTCGCTGACAATATCGTCGCCAATCCACACGCGCCCGCTGTCCGGCGTCAGAAGGCGGACCATGTGCTTGAGGGTCACGCTCTTGCCGGCTCCCGACGTTCCGATGATGACAAACGTCTCGTTGTCCCCGATTTCGAAATCGACGCCGTCGAGTACAACGCGGCCGCCCAGCTTCTTATGCACCTTGTCGAACCGGATCATTTGTAGAAAAGCCTCGTGACCATGTAGCCGACAACCAGGATCGTCAGGAACGAAATGATCACCGTTTTCCGCGTTGCGCGCCCCACTCCCACGGCGCCTTCCGTGGTCGCAAAGCCCTGGTGACAGGACACCGCCGTGATGATCAGGCCGAACAGCAACGCCTTGAGAAGGCCCACGTACAGCTCCTTGTTCTCCGCATATTGCGTCGCATTGTCGAAATAGGCCGTCAGGGAGACTCCCAGCTGGGTGTAGCCCACGATCGCACCGCCAACGATGCCGATGATATTCGTGTAGATGGTCAGGATCGGCATCATGATGGCCAGCGCGACCAGCCGCGGCATGACCAGGAAACGCACGGGGTTGATGGACATGATCTCCAGCGCGGCGACTTCCTCCGAGACCACCATCGTCCCCAATTGCGCCGCGATGGCCGATCCCACGCTGGCCGCGATGATCAGGCCCGTCATGAAGGGACCCATTTCCCGCAGCATGACCACGGTCACGGCCGTGCCGATGTTGACCTCCTGACCAAACCGCCGCAGTTCAAGGCCCGTCTGCAGGGCGAGGATCATACCGGTGAACACCGCCACCACGGTGATCACGCCCAGGCTCTTGATGCCGGTCAGGAAAAGCTGGTGAAGAACGGCTTCCCGCGACTGCTTCGAAAACGCATATCTCGTGAACACGATTGCTTCGAACAGAAGGACCATGCCCCGGCCGACGTTCCGGCAGGAAAGCAGGATTCGCCGTCCGAGGCTCTGGAAGAAGTTGATGGACGGCTCAAAATATTCTGGTTCGCGTGTGATTATGGCTTCTTCTCCTTGCCGCCAAAGTTCAGCAAATATAGCACGCGCACTGACTTTTGTGTACCGTCTCGCTTGTATCCCAGCAGGCCCTTCAAAATAGACCATTCGCGCCGGTTCCCGTCACGGTCGTCCCTTGTCCAGGAAACCACCGGGAACAGGGAAACGGACCGGTAGTCCGCGCCCCGCTTTCGGCACCGGTACAAGCCCCAGAGCAGTTCGTCGTCGTAGGAGTCCCCCATCAGCGTATGCGTGTAGAGCGTCCAGATCGGCGCGTACTCCCGTTCCACCGGCCCCGTGTTCCGCAGCGGCCAGAGCTCCAGCACACGGAAACGTTTGTTCCCGCCCTCCTGCATGTAGGACATCAACGGCCATATCTTGTGATACCGCGCAACCACGCTGTTTTTCACGCCGGGTTCGTGAGAACGCTCCTTGCGCACCTCCGAATGAATGAACGGCAGGGCCAGGAACCGCTGGCTGTACAGATCGCCCCGGTCGATCTGCTCCGTCCGGAAAACAGGCCACAGGAAGAACGCGCTCCGGACGCTGTGCATGGTCTTCTTTCCCCAGAGCGGCCAGAGGTAGAACTTCTCGATCTCGCCGGAGCTCCATTGCACGACCGGCCACGGGCAGTAGTTGTAGTTCATGCGCTGGCCGGAGGAGAAGCGAATCAGGGGCGGAATGAAGAGCCACGACTTCTGGTCTTCCAGGTCGAAATGGCCCCACAGCGGCCACAGGATGTACGCCGTGCCTGAAGCGCGCGGGTACTTGTAGTGGCCCCACGTCCAGAACGGCCACAGGATGAAGCGCTTTTCGAATCGGTCGCGATGGTAATTCCGGCCGTAGAACGGAAAGACCCTGAAGCGGTAGATCCCCTTCCCCTCCGTGCGCGAGTAGATCGGCCAGAGGACATCCTTCGTCTCCACTTCGTTGATATGGCTGCGCGCATAAACGGGAAACAGGACGAACCTGATCTCATCACGACCGAGAATATCGCAGACTTTCCCGCCGACAGGGAACAGGGCCATGTACGGGTTCCGGTCCTTGTCCCGCCCTTGGAAGTACAGAAGGAAAGCCCACAGGCGGTACCTGGATTTTGGATCGGTGCGGTCGAAATCGGTGTACCACGTCAGGAGAAACCGCCACCGGAACTCCTTCCGGAACTGCGTGGATGAGGCAATCGGCCACAGCATGTCTTTCCTGTGCCGCTCGGTGGCCGGATCGGTGAAGGAACTGTAGAAGGGCCGGACCGCGCGCAATTGCGCCCCGTTGGTCGCGCAGGCCCGCTCGTAGATCGGGCCGAGAATCTTGAGCCGCATGTTTCCGTCCGGGTCGGCCAGACGGCTGGCCACAAACCCGAAGTCGAACTCCCGCGCCTTGTCAAAGCCGAAGGCCTGACACACGCAACAGAGTAGCACAATGGCAAGACTGAACCTTCTCATGGGCGAAGCGATCCATCACGCTGCCGCGAACGGCTACACCTGTAACAAAGCATGGCTGAAAAGCCAAGTAAGAGCCCGCGATTTCGGCGGAACCGTCAGACCCGCCTGTCCAGCTCCTCCATGAACTCCGCCAGGTTGTCCCGGCTGACGACATCGGCCGCGCCGTCGAGATGCGTGGCGGCCCGGTTGACGATGATCAACCGGCTCGATGGAGGCCGCCGATCCGGCAACGAAGCCGCCGGGTAGACCGACAGGCTGGAGCCCAGCACCATGACCACGTCTGCCCGGGACATGGCCGCGGCGGCGTCTTCCCACGCCTGCTCCGGAAGCAGTTCCCCAAAAAAAGTGATGTCCGGCTTGAAGACCCCGCCGCATTTGCACAACGGAATCCTTCCCGCGACGACCTCCGGGGCCAGGCTCTTTGAATCGCAGGTCTTTCCGCACTGCTGACACGTGCTGGTTCGTACCGTCCCGTGCACGGGAAAGACGCGGGTCGAACCTGCCCGCTGATGCAGATCGTCGATGTTCTGCGTCGCGATGCGCACATCCCTGCCGCCGGCTTCCCATTTGGCCAGCACGCGATGCGCCGCATTCGGCTCTGCCGAAGCCACCATCGGATAAAACCGGGCCGCAAAGCGGTAGAACGCTGACGGGTCCGCCCGGAAGGAAGCAATATCGAACACATTGGCATTCCGCTCGTCCGAGTACAGCCCGGTCGGCGAGCGGAAATCGGGAATACCCGATTCGGTGGAAATGCCGGCGCCGCTGAGAACGGCCAACCGCCTGGCATGACGTACACACTCGGCCGCGCGCTCGACGATCGCGGATGACATCGGCTGCCTCCGCAACAGGTCCTATTTCAGCAGAACGCCGATGACGACACCGAGAGCCGTGAAGCCGAAGAACACGAGCGGCTTGAACCCGTTGAAGCTGGTCACAATGAGATCAACCCCCACAGAACCCCGGTTGAACAGAAGGACGATGAACGTCAACGCGATCAGAATCAGTGCCGACAGTAATTTCTTGCTCATATGAATCTCCTGAAAGTCGCCGAAAGTATGCCCGAAAGGCGGCGGCGGGAAAGGCTAAAAAAGCATCCCCGCGTCGGGCTTTGCAATGGCCTTCAAATCGGGATACCGCCCGAGAAGCGCCGGCGGAACCTTCACCTTCCTGCCGCTCAACGACGCTTTCATCTGAAGCGCGTTCGCGACTTCTTTTCCCTCGTAGTGATTGTTCGCCACGATCGTCAGCGCTCGATACGTCTTCGCGAGTGACAGCGCCCGATCCTTGATGCCATCGATTTCCCTGGCCGAATAGTAGTAGTTGTAGGTCTCGTCGCGCCCCGCCTTTTTGTCGAACCACTTCTCCGCGTTCCGCCCGTGCAGGCGCAGGTAGCCGTCGGGGCCGACACGGCACTCCTGCAGGCTGAAGGAATTTTTCGCCAGCGGGTAGTCCAGATTCGCCACCGTCACACCCAAGCCCCCGAGAAACTCCAGCGCCTGCGGCGATTGCCAAGACGCGTGCCGGAGTTCCAGAACAAGCTGCGGCATATCGCGGAATTTCTCGTGGATGGCGGAGAGGTGCTGCCGCGTTTCCGGCTGGTCCGCAAAATCCCACCGGAACTGCGCGAGCAGATGCTTCAGACGTCCCGCATCGGTCAGCGGCGCAAATCCCTCGTGAAAAGCCCGGACCATGTCGTCGACGAGCACGCCCTCATGCGTGATTTCCTGGTGAAGCTTGGCGGTGAAGTAGAACCCAGGCAGGTCCGCCGTCTGCCTCAGCCACGATTCCGAGTTCTTCTCCGTCGGCGGGCGGTAGAACGTGCTGTTGATCTCGATCATGTCCACATAGCCGGCAATGAATCGCAGTTTGTCCTTCACGCCGCGATCGTAGACGTACCCGTCCCAGTCCGGGTACGACCATCCTGCAATCCCCACGCGGATTCTGTCAGCGAGGTTTTCCATTTTTCTTCAACAGAATTTCAACCACGGATGGACACGAATAAACACGGATGAGGAATGAAGACTTTAACAGAAAGGTCGCGAAGATCGCCAAGCAAGGCGATGCCCGTTTATCCTCTTTGCGAATCTTTGCGTTAAGATCCGTCCGTTCTCCGTATCTCCGTCGTAATTCTATCTTTTCTTCGTTTGTTGCGTTGCAGTTCCGGTGCGCCAGGTGTTCCGTGATTATAATTACACTTTTATCGCCAGCCGCGGAAGATTCAACCGCTGGCGGGCGCTCTCCCCCTTCAGCAAATCGATCTTTCGCCACGGCAAGGCGTCCCGCGCGGTCTTCCGGTTGCGGTTCAGGAAAAGCGACGAGCCCAGGCTCAGCTTGTGCTTCCCGTACATCCCGTTCACTTCGTCGATGACCTTTGACGCGCCGATCATCTTGTCGATCCGCACCCTGTCCTCGAACAGCTCGAACTGCTCCTCCCGGTCCGGCTCCAGCTTTCCCAACACCACCATGACCGCCCGATATTCCGCGCCGTCTTTAAAGATGCTGTCGAACAAGGTTTTCACCAGCGGAACCGCCTCCTGCGCGGAAGAGGTCGGCCGGTTCAGCGCCGCCTCGACCGCATCCTCGCTGAAATCCTGGTAACGAAGGGCAATCCCCATCACGCGCGCGCGGAGCTTGTGCCGCCGCAGCTTGATGAAGGCCGACTCCATGTTGCGGAGAAGCCGCGCGTAGACGTACTCGCGGTTGCGCGACGGCGAGGTGAACGTCTTGCACTTGCTGACCGTGGCATACGTCGACTTCTCCTCGGTCACGACGGGATACACGGCATTGCCGCGCAGTTCGTTCCAGAGATCCCGCCCCACCTTGCCCATCAGGCGATCGGCCCATTTCTCGGGGCGCATGACAAAATCATAGGCGGTTTTCAGACCCTGCTTGGTCAACAACTGCACCGTGTTGGGGCCGAACCCCCAGACCTTTTCCAACGGCGTCCGATCGAGGAATAGATGGATATGATTCCCGGCAACCGCCGTAAAGCCGCGCGGCTTCCGGAACTTGGACGCGAGCTTGGCCAGGCTTTTCGAAAGGCTCAAGCCCACCGAGACCGTGATATCCAGTTCTGCTCGGATGCTGGACTGAAGCTGCCGCGCGATGTCCTCGTACGAGGCGTGGAAAACGCGCCGCAGGCCGGAGATGTCCGCAAACCCCTCATCGATGGAATATTCCTCCACCATCGGGGTGAATCGCCGCGCGATGTCAAACATGCGCTTCGAATAGAGACTGTACGTTTCGTAATCGCTCGGCAGGACGATGAGCGGCCTGCACATCTTCACCGCCTCGTGCAGGGGAATGCCGCGCTTCACGCCGAGCGCCTTCGCCTCGTAGCTCGCGCACGCGATGATCCCCCGCTCCTTCCCCGTCACCACCGGCTTGCCCTTCAGCGACGGATCCATCGCCTGCTCGACGGACGCGAAGAACGCGTCGCCATCGAAGTGAACGATCGCGCGGGGGAATTCATATAGCATGATGGGCTGGAGCATAAACCCATCTCCAACACAAAGGGTTAACCACGAAACACACGAAATACACGAAAACGGAAATTAAAGAACGATGCGCTCGTATTCGATGTTTGGGAAATGAGAGAAGTTAACGAGCAATCCCAGCTTATGGTTTGTAGCTTTTAAATAGTTGAACACTTGGGCACGGTGTTCATCCGCCAACTGGCTGACGGCCTTAATTTCCAAAACAATTTTATCGAAGCAGATAAAATCAGGCACATAAGAGTGCTTCAGAGGAATGCCCTTATAGAAAAGAGGCAACGCAAGTTGCGCAATGAACGGAACCTTTCGAAGCCTCAGTTCAATCTCCAGGCAGTCTTGGTAAACGGGCTCCAAAAACCCGCACCCCTTTTCCTTGTACACCTCAAAACACGCCCCGATGATCGCATAGCTTTCTTCCCCATGGACCAAATTCATCGTCTCCCCTTTTCGTGTCTTTCGTGTATTTCGTGGTTAATATCTTCTGATC
>ERZ1645192.880-NODE-880-length-25184-cov-7.119503_pt1 | contig 25184 bp, 19 predicted proteins | sample MGYA00575354_ERZ1645192 | MGnify/ENA primary metagenome ERZ1645192 (study PRJEB40844, sample SAMN11349763) | freshwater sediment metagenome | isolation source: river sediment | host: Sediment | place: India: Faizupur Khadar , New Delhi | collected 2017-02-21 ... | reverse complement strand
CGTGCGGGCAGAGGCGATGTCGAGGGTGAAGTCGTGGTCCAGGCGTTCACGCCGCATCATCCTGCAATCCAGTTTGCCCGCCGGCACGACTTTCCCGGGTTTTACGACCAGGAAACGCAGTTTCGCAGGGAGCTCCGGTATCCCCCCTTTGCCAGGGTGGCGCTACTCACGTTTCGCAGCCGCAACGAGGACAAGGCGAAGTTCTTTTCCGCACATGTGAAAGGCTTGATCGAGAGGTCCTGCGGCGACTTGAAAGGCCTGGTCATCTCCGGGCCGGCTGCCGCGCCATTGCAGCGGGCGGAGGGGTACTATCGCTACCAGGTCATGCTCAGGTTGCGTCAAATGTCCGCGTTAAGCCGAAGGCTTGCCGAGCTCACACAGGGGTTGACCTTTCCGGACGACGTGACCCTGACGATTGATATTGACCCGATGGATTTGGGATAGCGGACCCTGTTACTCCTGCTTGCGGAGGCCGACGGAATGCGCGATGTCCTCGAACTCCTTTTCCTCGATCTGTTCGAGTTCCTTCCCCTTGGCCGCCAGCTTTTCGTTGATCTTGATGACCTTCTCGGTCATCACCTCGTGAGTCTCCTCCGAGCCGCCGACCAGGACAAAATTCTTTCCGGTGGTCAACCGTTTATGTCCATCGGAGTCCAGGCCAACGCCAAGCATTAGCGCCTTTTTACTGCGTTTTCGCGCCATCGTCGTTTCAAGCTAAAGTCAGCCGCGGGCGGGGTCAACTGCGATCGGTCTCGATGGATTTGATATTGCCGGGGGAGAGTGGAAGCCGGGGCAAACTATCGTTCGACTCCCTATTGGACTTCATTACAATTGCGATTATGTCGAAAACCGGATTATTCCTGCATGCGCTTGCTTTTGCAGCGGTCCTTGCGTGCGGATCTTTCAAGAGCCGGGCCGCCACGAATGCGCCGGCTGCAATGGTGGAGATTCCCAAGAGCCTGTTCATTTCGATTGCGGCTCTGTCGCAGGTTCCGGATGCGCAGGTTCGCTCGTGGTTCGAGCATATCATGAAACATCATCGCGCGCCGGGAAGTCCCCAACGGATCAACTCGCTGGTGCTAACCACTATTGGCCTGACCGATCCCGCTGCGGAGGATGCGGGTGGAGCGCTGCTTCTGGCCTCGCCGCCGCCTGGAGCGGATTCCAGAGGATACTCGTCGGCGGGCGGGAATCGAAAGCTCGATATTGTGGCGAAGTATTTCGAGTGTTTTGACTCGATTTACGTCGGAACAATGAATCTGAAGTGGAAAGGGGCCACAGGAACAAAGTATAACGCCGGCATTCAGGATGCCGAGTTTCGCCGCAGAAACATCCAGGTCTCGACGAACCTTATGGATCGGTTTATGGCGACGTATCCCGGGCTTCAATTCCAGTGGTATATCTCCTACGAGGCCAACCTGAACTATTTCACAGATACAAGAATCAAGGATGGCTATGTGGCGTTCAACTCGGAGTTGTGCCGGGAGATGAAAAAGAGGCGAGATGCGGCCATCCTGTGGTCTCCGAATTTCTGGACGCGGTCGAAACTGTTGACGGATCAGAACCGCGCCGTCCTGGCGGCGAATTTGAAAGATCATTTCTCACGGGCGTCGATCTCGGAAGTTCATTTTCAGGATCATCGAGGCGGCAGTTCGCATTATACCGCCTCGCGAAAGTTCACCGCGGAAGACACGAAATACTACTACGACCTTCTCAAGAGCCTGGGAGGACCGGAAATTGCCGTGAACGTCGAGATGTTTGTGCGCAAAATCGCCCGGGGCAAGCAGACCACTGTGGCCATGAGCCATGCGGATTACGTGAAGCACATGGAGGAATACGCGAAATACCGGCTGCCCCTGGGAGCGTCCTGGGAGATCCGGTATTGGTATCCCGCGCACTGGAACCCGGCCATGTGCGGAGCGGATCATCCGCCTCGCGGGCCTGCGCGATAGCCCGGATTGATGCTCTCAGGGGAGTTGCCGCAGTGTGGTCGCAGAATCGGCGGTCACTTCGTTCCAAGCAATTGAACCCGGTATTCCGTCGGGGATTGTCCGACGATCTTTTTGAACACCCGGTTAAAATGCGTGAGAGATTGAAAGCCCACTTCGAAGGCGATTTCGCTGACTCGCAGGTTCGGGTTTAAAAGGAGGTTTTTGGATTTCTCGATGCGGACGCGGGAAAGGTAATCGGTGAAGTTCACACCCGTCACCTTCTTGAACATCTTGCAGAAGTAAAAGGTGCTGGTGTTCACCGCCCTGGCCACGTTTGCCAGGCGAAGATTCTCCGTCTGGTGTTCACGGATGTAATCTTTGGCGCGAGTGATGACGGGCGGCTCGGAGTTTTCCTGCTGCATGACCACCTGGTTGCTCAGCATGGAGAGGTGCTGCGCGAAGATCTCGAGCATCCTCACGAGCGCCTCATGCTGCCGAAGCGGGATGACTTTCGTGCCGAAGTAAGCTTCACGGAGTAGATCGGGTTCGATCTGCACGCCCCACTCGGCCACAAGTCTGCAGGCGCGATCAAACTGCGTCTGGGTGGGTTGCTTCCGGAACACCTGGCCTGTCTGCAAATAGCCGATCAAGCGGTCTCCCAGCCGCACCGGTACGGCCGTATCGCACAGCCCGGCGGGGCAAACCAGGGTCCGGGCCTCGTTCACGGCGGAATCTGAAAGCTTCTCCTGCACTTGCAGGCAGCACGCGCAGGCTTTGCTCTTCTCTGACACAATCGCGCAGAACGGACTTTCGTTGCGTTTGCCGTGATGCGGCAGTTGCCATGTTTCGATCGGGCGCAGTGCCACCGGCATACCTGTCGATTCTGTGAACGCACGCTCGTAATCCTGGAAAAGCTTCGAATTGGCCAGCGTTTCAATGAGGCTGCGATCCGCGCTGGTGCTCCCCTTCCTGGACCTCAGGCCGAACCTTCCGCCGGGGGATTTGGGGGACGCCGGGGCGGCTTGAGGGGCAACATCGGCGTGGTCGGAACCTTCCGGTTCCGGAACATGCCGCACAAATGTTGTTTGCATGCGGACAATTTAAGGGAAGACCCCTCTACTGACAACCGATAAAGGTGAGGAAATGACAAAAAATGGCAAGCTCTAAAAAAATCATAAGTAATTCATGCAAAGATACGTATGATACCCATAGGGTCAAATATGCTAAGTCACGTCACCGTGGGCATAAGAGTCACTTGGCCTGTTTACGAAACAGAGTATAGAGCGCAGGCAGGACCAGGAGGGTTAGCAGAGTGTTTGTGAAGATGCCGCCAATGACGACGGTCGCCAGTGGGCGTTGCACTTCACCGCCGATGCCCACGTTCACTGCCATGGGGATGAAGCCCATTGCGGCGACCAGCGCGGTCATCAAGACCGGGCGCAACCGGACCAGGCAACCTTCGCGCACTGCTGAATCCACCGGCGTTCCGGCTTCGATCTTCTGCCTGATGAATGTGACCAGGACGAGGCCATTGAGGATGGCCACGCCGCTGAGGGCGATGAATCCGATGGCTGAACTGACCGTAAAAGGAAGGCCGCGAAGCCACAAGGCCAGCACGCCGCCGACCAGTCCCAGTGGAATGCCGGAGGCGACGATGAGGACGTCGCGCAGGCTTTTCAGGCTGAAGAACAGCAGGACAAAGATGAGGGCCAGCGCCATTGGCACAACGAACATCAGGCGTTTATTTGCCCGCTGCATGTTTTCGAACTGGCCGCCCCATTCGATGGTGTAGCCTTCGGGCAGTTTTACCTGGACCGCGATCCTTTGGCGGGCTTCCGCGACGAAACTTTTTACATCACGTCCGCGCACGTTGCACTGCACGGTGATGCGCCGTTTGCCCCACTCGCGGTTTATGGTGGAAGGGCCTTCGATTTCAGTTATCTCGGCAAGTTGGTTTAGAGGCAGGACGGGGCCGGACGCGGTTGGGATCAAGGTGGCGGCCAGGGCAGCCGGATCGGTGCGTTGCCTGTCAGGCAGACGCACGACCAGTGGAAAGCGTCGCTGACCTTCCCGCACGTCGCCCACCCGTCGTGACCCCACGGCCTCGATGATATTCAGCACGTTGCGGGCCGGCAGGCCGTAGCGGGCGATGGTCTCCGGGTCCACGCGCACTTGCAGGAAGGTTTGGCCGGTCAACTGTTCGACCGACGCTTCGCTTGCGCCGCGCATTTCAGCCAGGACTGCTTGCACCTCACCACCCAACCGGCGCAGCTCTTCGAGGTCGTCGCCATAGACCTTGATGGCAATGTCGCCCCGCGCTCCGGCAATCATTTCATTGAGCCGCATCTCGATAGGCTGGCTGAAGGCCGGTTTAAGCCCCGGCACCTGGTTGAGCATGTCGCGCATCCGGGTGGTCAACTCCTCCTGCGTGCGGGCTTTCCTCCACTCTGCGCGAGGTTTGAGCGCGAGGAAGAAATCCGCCAACTCCACGCCCATGGGGTCGGTAGCTACCTCCGCGGTGCCCAGGCGGGTCCAGATGTGTTCGATTTCGTCGGGGAACTCCTTCATGAGCATCTGCTCGATGTGGTCGTTTTGCGCCACGGCTTCTTCGACGGAAATGCCCGCGAGGCGCACCGTGGTTCCGACAATGGCGCCCTCGCCGAGCCTTGGCAGGAATTCGCCGCCCATCCGCGAAGCGATCAGCAGCGCGCCGGCGAACAAGACCGCCGCGCCCAGGAGCGTGAGTTTTCGAAACCGCAGTGCTGCATCCAGCGCCGGCTCGTAAAGACGATGCGCCAGCCGGACCAGCCAGGGCTCTTTCTCCTTCACCTGTTTGGGCAGAAACAGGGCCGTGAGCACGGGCGTGACCGTAAATGTGAGGATGAGCGAGCCGAGCAGCGCGAAAATGAGCGTGAGTGCCATTGGTTTGAACAGTTTTCCTTCGATGCCCTGCAGAGAGAGGATGGGAAGGAAAACGATCATGATGATGCCCACCCCAAAAGCCACTGGTCGGGCCACTTCCATCGGGGCGCTTTGGAGCACCTCCTCGCGTTCCTCTTTGGTCAGAGGGCGTCCCAGTTGATGCTGCCGGTCCGCCAGGCGCCGCATGGCGTTCTCGACCATCACCACCGCGCCGTCCACGATCAACCCGAAGTCCACCGCGCCGAGACTCAGCAGGCTTGCCGCGATACCGGCCTGCAACATGAGATTGCCGGCAAACAGCATGGAAAGCGGAATCGCGACGGCTACGATGAGGCCGGCCCGCAAGTTGCCCAGGAACGCGAACAGGACTGCGATGACCAGCAGCGCTCCGGCGAGCAGGTTGTGCCTGACGGTGCGAATCACGTTATCCACGAGTTCCGTCCTGTCGTAGAGCACTTCCAGCCTGACATCCGGCGGCATGAAGTTCTGGACCTCGACGAGTTTCGCCTTTAATGCGTGCGTGACGACGGCGCTGTTTTCACCCATGAGCATGAAGCCCAACCCGAGCACGGCTTCGCCACGGCCGTCGGCCGTCACGGCGCCCCGGCGAATTTCGTGATCCTCCTTGACTGTGGCGACGTCGCGCACCCGGACGGGCGACCCGTTGTGGCTTGTGATGACGATGTTGCCGATTTCGACGACGTTTGTCGTCAGGCCGACGCCATGGACCAGCAGAGATTCTCCCCCGCGGACAATCTGTCCGCCGCCGACATTCTGATTGTTGGCCTGCAACGCCTCGACGAGGTCCTCGAAGGTCAGCCGGTATTTGACGAGGCGGTCGGTTTCCACGACGACGTGGTATTGTTTTTCGAACCCGCCCCATGTGTTCACCTCGGCCACGCCGGGCACTTTGCGCAACTCCGGCTTCACCACCCAATCCTGCAAGACGCGCAGGTCGGTGGGCGTGCGGTTCGTATCTGTTGACCGAACGACGTAGTGGAAGACTTCACCCAGGCCGGTGGCAATCGGCCCGAGTTGGGGGCGTTCCAGACCTTCCGGGAGTTCGACCGTCTGGAGACGTTCCGTGACGAGTTGTCTCGCGCGGTAGATATCCACGGAATCGTCGAACGTGGCGACGACTTGTGACAGGCCGAACTTTGAAATGGAGCGGACATTTTGCAGGCCCGGCAGGCCGCTGATGGCCAGTTCCACGGGAACGGTGATTTGCGCCTCGGTTTCCTGCGGATTGAGCGCGGCCACGGTGGTGTTGATTTGCACCTGCACCGGCGTGGTGTCCGGGAAGGCGTCAATGGGAAGAATGCTCAACGTCCGCCCGCCGATGAGGGCGAGCGACGCCGCCAGAACGCAGACCAGCAGCCGGTTTTTGAGCGAGAAGCGGATGATCCAGTGTAGCATCGTGAAGATTCCTTAAGGGGTGGATTCAGTCATCGGCGCACCCGGCCCCGAGCCGCGACATTAACATGGCGGACTTGATGGCGAAGGCGTGGCGCACAGCGACCCGGTCTTCCGGCTTCAATCCCGCCAGGACTTCCAGCCGGCCGTCATATTGTGCGCCGAGTTGAATGGCTCGGGCGTCGAACAAATCATCGGCGAGCTTCACAAAGACGAAAGGCTTGCCCTCGACACGCTGAATCGCCGACGCCGGCAAGAGCATCGCTCCCTCGGCCTGCCGCGTGAGAATCCGCACGGTGGCGAACATCTTGTCCTTGAGCAGACCGTCCGGGTTTGCGAACTCCGCGCGGGCGCGGGCCATGCGGGTGCGCTCGTCCACGGCTGGGCCGACCCAGGTCAGTTTGCCCATGAAGACGCTGCCCGGCAGGGAATCCACTCGCAGTTCCACGGCCTGGCCCGGTTTCACCCGCGCCAGGGTCGCTTCGGGCACTTGCAGCATGGCCCAGACGGTGGAAAGATCCACGAGCGTGAAGAGGGGCTTGCCGGCATCCACCAGGGAGCCTTGCACGGCCATGCGCTCCACGATGTTCCCCGCAAACGGCGCGCGGACTTCCATGAGCACCTGCTCCTGCGGTTTGTGGCCCATTGCATCTATCTGCTCCTCGGTGAAACCCAGGGTCCGCAACTGCTGACACGCGGCGCGGTGGCCGGCTTCGGCCTCCTGCAACGCCTGTTCGGAAGTGACGCGCTGCTCGCGAAGTTTGCGTTCCCGATCCAGCGTTTGGTGGGACAGCACCGCCTTGGCGACAGCTTCGGCGATGGAGGCGGACCAGATTTTTGCCACCGTCTGCTTTTCCGCGACATTCGATCCCAGGTCCACGTCCACTGCCTGGATGATGCCGCTGACCGGCGCGGCGATCTGTGCCAGCTTGTTTTGGTTGAAGTTTACTTCCGCGACACAATCAACGGCTTCCGCAATCGCGCCGGTTTCCGGGGTTGCCGTCTGAATGCCGACAATGGCCGGGGAGTTTGTCGAGGGCAGGCGGACCTTCATGCTTTCGCCCGGCTTGAGCGTTGCAGCCGTGTCCGGTCTGCAAACGGCGCACTGCGATTCGGGCACACCATGCTCGGCGCACATGAGGACGCCATCTATAGTTTTGGTGTGAGGCGCTTGATGGTCGCCGGGGCCGTGACTGTGGCCGGCGTGGCTGTCGTGGTTTTCGTGCTTTTTGCAGCCGGCGAGCAGTGCCATGACTGCGACGGCAGAAATGGCGGCAAGTTTTGGAGCGATTGGTGTCTTCATACGAGGGATTAATCTGGTGATTGAATTCACGGTTGAAGCCGCATTGTTTCCCCGGCGAGAGACTCCAGTTCGGTCTGTGCGAGGTTCAGTTCGAGCAGTTTCTGTTGATATGCCAGACGCGCTTCGGCGGTGGTGCGCTGCGTGTCCAGCAGGTCCATAAAGCTGAATTTGCCCTGCTCGAATCCCATCTGCACGAGGCGGAGAGCCTCGTTTGCTTTTGGCAGAATTCGCTCGCGATAATTGGCGGCCTGTTCCTGGGCGGCGAGAAGCCGCTTGCCGGCCGTGCTCCATTCGCCCAACAGCCGTTGCTCGATCGCGTCCTGGTCAGCCCCGGCAATTCGGACATTGGCCTGTGCCTCCTGCTTCCTGCCTTTCGAGCGGTCAATGATCGGGAGTGGAACCGACAGGCCGAGTTGAACGATGGATTGCCCGGTCTCGCCGATGCGCCCGCCTGCCAGGCCCATGCGCACATCCGGGTATGGCTCGAGTCGCGCCCGCCGCAATTCGAACTCAGCGCGCTCGCGAGCGGCTTTGACGACCAGCAAGCCGGGATGAGCCGACAGCCATTGTTCCTGCTTTTGCTCGAGGAGAGCGAGGTTGGCGGTTTCACGCAAACTGCCGGTTATGGGCGCCCCGGCCAGGGCCGGGCGGCCCAATAACAAGGCAAGGGCGTGTCGAGCTGTGGTTAACTCGTGTTGGAACATCGAGAGCTCGATTCGGGCCTGTTCGAGGGGGATTTCCGCGCGCAACTGCTCATGGTCCGCGGCTGCTCCGGCGGTAACTCGCTTGCGGGCGGTGGCGGAGGACGCCTCGGCCACGCTTACCAATTCATCGGCCACCTGCACCAGGCGCTCGGCGGCCAGCACCCGGTAAAAGGCTGATTTCACGTCGCGGATCAGCTCCATGCGGCGCAGGCTCAGTGCTGCCTCCGAAAGCCGGACATCGGACAAACCGATTTGGTGCTCGAGTTTCTTTTTGCCGGGAAACGGAACCGTTTGGGCGAGTCCAATGGTCTGTTTTGCGTCGGAAAAATTCCCGCCTCCGCTTACGGGCCAGTCTTCGGCCTCCAGGGTTAATTCGGGGTTTGGCCAGAGGGCGGCCTGGCTGGCGCGACCGGTGGCCGCGTCCATGCGTCCGCTGGATGCGCGCAGTTCGGGGTTGTTATCGAGCGCGAGGCGTAGCGCGCTTTGGAGCGTCAGAACATTTGTCGCTGGCGCCATCGGCGGCGTTGCCGGATTTGCCCCCAGGGTGGCGAACTCCAGGGGGCAGCCTCCGATGAGCGTCATCGAGCAGACCAGCGAACGGAACACGACGGAATCAATTCTTTGCTTCATAAACTTCAAACAAGGCACGGATACGAACGACCAACAAAAAGCGACCGGATGAACACCAAGCAAGAGAGCATGGCATGAGATCACGCCATGCCGTGAATAGAGTCCCGATGGGACTGCTCAGGCAGCAATGGATGGGGCGCGCGGTGAGAGAGCCGCGCGCTGGGAGAACTGCCAGGGTCCGGGTTTTTCGATCGGGGTTTGCGGGGGAACCGGGGATGCGTTTTGAAGATCCGGCGGCGGAGCCGGGGAAATCAAAGCGAGCACGAATATCGGCTGGGGCGCGGAGACGGTGCATTCCTCCGGGCGGTACTTGCCGTCTTCGACCGGGCTACACTGGTCGGTATCACAGTCCCGGGGGGCTGCGGGCCCTGAATCCACAAAGCAGCAGATCTTCAGAAAGCCGAAACCAGGAACACCCTCGAGGATGCAATGCATGGAAGCCAGTGCATAAAAGACCAGCGCCAACATTACGATAACTTTGGTGAGCCTGCTCACGCACACAAGAATACACGATGGCACGAGACTTTCAAATGTTCATCCTGTCCCGGGCAGGTGCAATGGGGGTGTTCCGCTCCGCTTTTTGCACACGAACGGGATGAGTTCATCCCGCCTCCTGCATGCATGTGCCCGGTGGATTCGCTTCGTCGCACCCCGTGCGCGTCGTGCGCCAAAAATGGAAAAAACCTTCATTGACATGGCGTTTGGTTCGGGTACTGTTTTTGGCTCTTGTTACTGGATTGAATTAGATTATGCCCAATACCAAATCAGCCGAGCGTCGGATGCGAAACAGTGCGCGCAAGCAGGCGCGGAACAAGGCTTCCCGAAGCCGCTTGAACTCATTGGAGAAGAATTACTTGCAGTTGCTGAGCACTGGCAAGAAAGACGATGCTGCGAAGGCGTATCAGCAGGTTACTTCAGCGTTTGATAAAGCCGCCAAGACGGGTGTCGTGCATCGTTCGACGGCGAACCGGAAGAAGTCCCGGCTGGCTTTGCAGTTGGCGAAGCTGAAGTAGCTGCCAGAGTTTTTTCGCCCGGCCGATGTGTTCCCGAGGAACGATCGGCCGGTGTTTTTCTTGATTCTTCACCTTTCCCGCGAGCCGCGCCTTTGTGTGCGGTTATTTCAGGTCCGAACGGGAAACAGCTTCGATTTCATCAATCCCATCCTGCATAACCGGAAACAGAGGCCGGTCCACAGGCAGCCCAGGCCGTAGCGGACACTTCGGCGGAAATTGATGGAGGACGCTTCCGGGAAGTATTTTGTGGGGCAACTGACCTCGCCGATGGTGAAGCCGTGCCAAAGGATCTGGGCGAGCATCTGGTTGTCGAAGACGAAATCGTTCGAGTTGTTCTCGAGTTGGAGTTGCTCGAGAATTTTTCTGGAGAAAGCGCGGTAACCGGTGTGGTACTCGCTAAGCTTTGCCCCGAGCAGGATGTTTTCAGCGAGCGTGAGAACACGGTTGGCAACGTATTTCCACAATGGCATTCCTCCCCGGAGCGCGTAACCGCCCAGGATTCGGCTGCCGAGCACGCAAGGGTAGAGACCATTGCCGATCATCGAGACCATGGCGGGGATGAGCCTGGGCGTGTATTGGTAGTCCGGGTGGATCATGATCACGATGTCCGCGCCGGCTTCGAGAGCGAGGCGGTAGCAGGTTTTCTGATTTCCGCCGTAGCCCTTGTTCACCTCATGGACGTGGACGTGCAGGTCGTCAAGGGATCGGGCTACGTCCACGGTGCGGTCGCGGCTCTTGTCGTCCACAAGGATGATTTTGTCCACCAAACCCTGCTCCCGGATCTCGTTGTAGGTTTGGGTGACCGTCAGTTCCGCGTTGTAGGCCGGCATGACCACAACTACCTTGTTATTTGCAAACATAGCCCTGCGGAATTAAACGAAATGCCGGAGAGTGCCGCAACGCAAAGCTCAGCGCGCCGGCCTGAACGGGCGCGGCGGAGATCCGCTGCCGCGCCGAGTGGCGAATCAGAATTCCGCGCTCTCAGCGGGATCGAGAAGCACCAGGTCAATCCCCGCGGCGGCAAACATTGATTTAGCGGCGGCGGTATCTATCTGGATTGGCGGGAAGGTGTTGTAGTGCAAGCCGAGCACCTTTTTGCAGTTCACAAACTGCGCGGCGCGGACGGCATCATCCGCGCCCATGGTGAAGTTGTCCCCAATAGGCAGGCACGCGAAGCGGAGAGGTGTTCGCTCGCCGATCAATCGCATGTCGAGGGTCAGCGCCGTATCGCCGGCGTAGTAGAACGAGCCATCGCGGCTTTCGATAACAAAGCCACCCGGGTTGCCGCCGTAGGCGCCGTCGGGGAGGCTGCTGGAATGGATCGCATTGACGAATGTGACCCGTCCGAACGCGAAGTTGAAGCCTCCGCCGTGGTTCATCGGGTGGGTTTTCTCCAGGCCGTGTTTGCCGAGCCACTGTGTGATCTCGAAGTTCGAGATGACGGTGGCCCCGGTGCGCCTGGCGATATCGATCGCGTCCCCCACGTGATCCGCATGACCGTGCGAGATCAAAATATAATCGGCCGGTATGTTGCGGGGATTGACGGCCGATGCGAGCGCATTTCCGGTAATAAATGGGTCGAAGAGGAGGTGCTGTCCGTTTACCTGCGCACCGAAGCAGGAATGCCCGTAGTAGGTAAGCTTCATACCTGCTTTCGATAACGCCGCTGGAGCGATACGTCAAGCCGGGGCGTTGAGCTTTCAGCAACCCCGGGCGAGGGTTTTCCAGGCTTTCATGTACTTCTCGAGCCGGGCGATGGATTTTTTCCGGAGCCGTTTCATCCGCAGCAGGCGCATGTTGTCTTCGAGATCGGCAAACTTCACCTGCCGGGCAATGGGGTTGGACGCGGACCTGGCGACAAAAACATCGTAGCGTTCCCCCTTGCGTTTTGTGAGGCAGTCCAGGGCTTTGATGATTTCATTGGGGAAACCCCGCTTGAGCAGGTCCGTGAAGGTGTAGTCGGTGTCCTCGACGACGTCGTGCAGGATGGCGACGATTTTTTCCGCGGGGGTGCGCACCGCTTCCATGACCCGGAGCGGGTGCAGGATGTAGGGGGCGCCGTAGTCGTCCCTTTGGCCCCTGTGGGCATCCAGGGCGATGGCGAGCGCTTTCTCCAGCAGTTTGTCGTAGTCAGGCACGGCCTCAGGATAAACGCTTTCATGGGAAAAGCCAACGCGGCTGCGAGCGGAGAGCGGGCGAAAGAAAGTGAGAATTCGCCGGATTGCATGATGCGGGCCAATTTTTTAAGCTGAAGGCTTGAGTCAGAGAACGATTTTAGTCACGGGTGGCAACGGAGACCTTGGGTGCGCCGTGGCCGAGAGTTTTCTGAGCTATGAGAGTGAATGCCGTGTGTACCTTGGTGTCCGGGAGCGGCGAAGCGCGGCGGAGGGGGCGTGCGCGAGGCATCCCGGGAGGTGCTGGTGTGTGGATCTGGACGTGACCGCGCCCGATGCCTGGCGAGCCGCTGTAGAGCGGATCTTGAAGGAGCAGGGGGGGCTGCACGTGCTTGTGAACAATGCCGGGATGCACAAGGACGCGCTGCTGGCGACGATGCGACCGGAGGATTGGCAGGAAGTGATCCGGACGAACCTGGACGCGGCGTTTTACGGGTGCCAGGCTGTTGTGCCGATGATGATGGCTCAACGCAGCGGACGAATCGTGAACGTATCCTCTCTGAGCGCGCTCATGGCTCCCGGGGGACAGGCCAACTATGCGGCGGCGAAGGCGGGGCTTGTGGCCCTGACCCGGTCGTTGGCGAAGGAAGTTGCCAGGGCGAACATTACTGTGAACGCGGTGTGCCCCGGCTACATCGAGACCCGGGCATTGCGGCACATGAGCTCCGAGGAACGCGCAGAGGCTGCAAGACGTGTGCCCATGCGACGGTTCGGCCGGCCGGAAGAAGTTGCGGCGGCGATCCGTTTTCTGGCTTGTCCTGAGGCCAGTTACATTACAGGTTCCGTATTGAAAATAGACGGTGGCATCTTTTGACATGCAAGACGCAAGCACACTGAAAGCACAGATCAAGGATTTGATGATTGAGAACCTGATGCTCCAGGTTCCCGCATCGGAGATTGGCGACGACATGCCCCTGTTCGGCCCGGGCAGCCTTGGGCTCGATTCGGTGGACGCCCTGCAACTGGTCGTTGCGTTGGACAAAACGTTTGGTCTCAAGATTCCGGACCCGGCCTCGGCCAAAGCGACTCTCCAGTCCGTGAATACGATCGCATCCGCAGTGGAGCGGAAACTGGCATCTGCCGGCACGAGCCAAAGTTCTTTGGAGGAGAAAATTTAGGCCGAGAGGTGTCTGCCTGGACGCCCGACCTCGGCCAAGGCCGCGGATTGTTTCACTTTGGCGGCATGCCCATTGATCTGCCAGTCTGCTGCCCATCTCGAGCAAACATCCATCCAGAGGTGCTTGCATCGCTAATGAGAGAGTTCTTTTTTGGTGTGGACTTGCCTGGAGAGTCCGAGAGCGAGCCCGGCGGCGACGACGAGGCTGCCGAAGAAGTGACCCCAATGTAATTTTTCGCCGACCCAGAACGCCGCGAACATGATGCCGAACACCGTTTGGGTGAAGACTGTGAGTGCGGCCACATTGAGCGGGCAGTCGCGAACCACGACGAACCAGAGAGCATAGCCCCAGGCGGTGCAGATGATCGCCAGGGCGACCAGGAGGGCCCATGAGACCCACGAGAGGCGCGCCGCGGCCGAAACAGTGTCGCGACCATCGATGAGAAGGTTTACCACCAGGGCAACCAGCAAGGAAATGGCGACGACCTTGAGAGCGTTTGCCCTCATGACGACCGCTTTGCCCATGACCGTGTATGCGGCTTCGCAGATGAACGAGGAAATGAAGATGAGGCTTGGGACCAGGCCGATGAGCTTGAAGCCCGGCTGCCAGATGCGGTTGAGCAGGGCTACGCCGCAAATCGCGAAGAAGAATCCCCAAAGGCGCCGCGGACCGATGCGTTCACGAAAGAAAATCGCGCCGCCGACAGACGTAAGAAGCGGCTCGACCGACATGAGAATGGACGAATTGCCCGCGGAACCGATTTCATTGCCATAGACCTGCAATCGCTGTCCGACGACGAAGAGAGTGACGCCCATGAGGCAGGTGATCCAAAAATCCCTGCCCTTTGGGGCGGGGCCTTTGATCCAGGGCCAGAGTGCGGCCAGGCAGAGGCCGCCCAGGCCGAAGCGCAGAGTGACAATCATGGCGGAGGCGCCTGTGTCGGGCAGATCGCGCTCGATGATTTTGTAGGCCGAGTAAACCCCGGACCAGAAGAAATTTGTCAGCAGCAGCAGCAGCAGATGTGATAACTTCATGCCATTATTCGGATTCCGTAGTGACTTCCTGGAGGATTTTCAACTCGCGCCTGTGCAGCAGTTTCCCCTGGGCGGGCAGGATCAGCCAGTACAGCCAGCAGGCGATTGCGGCCAGGATTAATCCCGAGATCACATTGAGCGGAATCCACGGGGGAAGACCCAGGAAGACCCAAAGGAACTGAAGGGCTGGAGGCACCGCGATAAACAGCACGATCAGCGGCCACACAATCATTGAGCCCAGCGCGCCCAGGAACGCGATTGGCTTGAGCTTTTTTGCCTGGAGCGAATTCATCGAGTAACGATACGGGACCAGGATGGACATGTAATTGCTGAGCAGCGCAAACAAGGCATAACCCGCAACTGACTGAGCGAGTCCTGTCAGAAAGGTTGTGGTGGCGGCATGGAAGAACAGGCCCATCAGGGACAGAACCAGGACGGAGCCCGTAAGCACGACAGGGAGAAAAGCGGCGTTTCGCGCCAGGAGGATTTGATCCCGCGGCATGGGAGAAAGGACAAGGGCGCGAAAGCCGCCACGGTCCAATCCGAACATGTTGCCCATGAGGGCTCCGAGCGTGAATGGAACCAGCATCACACCGGCGGTGACTGCGAACGGCACAAGCCGGGCATCCGGCACGGATCGAAATTTGCTTATCGCGCCGCCGGCCATCACCAAAAGAATGACGGCCGGCATTATCAGAGCCAGTTTGAATTCCGGCGCGCGCATAAGGTTGCGGAGCGTGGCCCACGCCAGACCTGCGGTGTCGTCCCGCAACAGCGGAAAAGCGCGTTCGACCATCAGGCGTTTTGGTGGCCCCACGGTGGCACGCTCCTTCCTTGCCGGCTCCTTTTTTTGGGCGTCTCTGTAATAACGCAGTGTCAGGGCGTAGGATCGCGTCAGTCCCCCGGCGGTTAACAGGGCGGCGGCGAAGATCAGTGCAAGAGAGGGGAGGACCTGTCCCTGCTTGAGCGTGCAGGCGCTATACCCCGGCCATGCCGGCGGAACAAGGATGTGCGCCGTAAGGAATTGTTCTGAGAACACGACGGTGGACTTTTTGGCTCTCGAATGCATGACGAGTTGCGGCAACTGGGCAATGCCGACGAAGAGAATGGTGATCCACATCACAACATTCCGCCCTCGCCGGCGGTCCGCCATGATGCTCGAAAACCAGCCACGCAGGCAGTAGGTCCAGGCGGTGATAGCCAGAAGAACCGATAAACACACGAGGCCGAGGATCGCCATGCGCAAGCCCCCGCCAATGGTGAGCCCCAGGCAAAAGCCCGCGATTGCCGGAGCTGCCAAAGCCAGCGCGGGTGTGAGATGCGAGGCGGCATAGTTGAAGAGGAACACTTGTTTCAAAGTGACTGGGAGATGAAGCAGTTTGCCCAGGTCGATGCTTTCCGAGCGCTGCAACTCCGTTAACAGCCCGATAAGCCAAATGAAACAGAACAAGGCCATGGCGCCGTCGAGGATGAGCAGCAGTGTGTCCGGCTTTGCGAGTTTGCCGGCTGCGACGCCACCCGCAAGACCTCCGATGCCGAATCCGACCGCACCAAACCCGATCATCCCAAGGACGAGCAGGGAGATGGTGGCGTTGATGCTGCCCCCTTTCGAGAACTGGTTGCGGGTGAGACGCCAGCGCAACCAGAGGATTGCCTTGAGCTGCGGCCAGTTCATGGCGCGGCCTCCTCATCCAGCCAGCTCAGCCGCTGTTGCCGCGCGTCTTCGGCGCCCACGACCCGGAGAAAGGTTTCTTCGAGGGAGCCGTTCGGGCGCATGTCGGATATGGGCTGCTGATGAACGAGCTTGCCGCTGGAGATAATTCCGACGTGTGTGCAAAGCTTCTCGACGATTTCAAGGACGTGAGAGGTTAGAAAGACGGTGGCGCCGCGCTGGACGCACTGTCGGAGGATGTCCCTCAGGACCCGGGAGGCGACCGCATCCACACCCTCGAACGGTTCGTCCAGGAAGAGGAGGTCCGGGTTCGGGAGCAGGGCGGCAGCGAGCGCGAGCTTTTTGCGCATGCCATGGGAGTATTCGAGGATCAACTTTTTTTCCTCTCCTGCCAGGTTCATGGTCGCAAGCAGTTCGTTTACCCGGCTTGAAATGGTTCCGGCAGGAAGCAGGTACATGCGGCCGGTGAAGATTAAGAACTCGCGACCGGTCAGATTCTCGAAGAGGTGAAGGTTTTCAGGAACCACGCCCACATGCCGTTTAACGTGCAGCGCGGAGGAAGGGTCGGAGATGTCCCTGCCAAGAATCCGCATTGTGCCCGAAGTTGGGGCGAGCAAGCCGGTGAGCATTTTAATGGTGGTGCTTTTGCCGGCGCCGTTCGGGCCCAGGAAGCCGTAAAACGTTCCGCGCTGGACCTGCAAGTCGATTCCATCGACGGCGCGGACGGTTCCGAAGACGCGCGCGAGCCCTATCGTTTCGATTGCCAGATCCATGGGCGCAGCGTAGCGATTGCGCGTTTGCAGGCGAGCATCAAATGACTGATGAGATTGGAACCGGAGGCAAAGGCTTCTTGTGCCTCACTCGTGTTGACCGATCTGCAGCTCGAACCAAAGCGAGGCTTCGTTGGTTTGCACGGTAATCGTTGTGGAGGTGGCGTTGCCCGAGACGGGCAGGGGGGCTTTGCGGCGGCCCGATTCGTCGAGGGACCAGGCCCGGACCCTGGTTGGAGGCGACGGCAGAGTGATTGAGAACGGCACGACCTCGGCCAGGACGGGAGCGGCGCCCCACTGGTTGCCGACAGAGGTTCTGTATTCGTTCTGCCACACCTGGCCTGAATTCTCCCACCAACCGGTGGCAATGATCAGGGCGGTGCAGTTGTTTGTGAGTGATTCTCCCTGCGTGAGCGTGATGCCCAGCGTGCACCACCCCAGCCGGGTCGCGCCGGGACGAAGGGAGATGTTATCGAGCGTCACTGTTTTGTTGTCGGCAAAACCCACCAGTCCTTTGGACGTTGGGGTGTTGTAGGTGAGCAAACCTTTGCCCGGTTCGGAAAGATTCCAGCGCAGCTCGCCGGTGTCGCTGGTGATATCCCGGCCGGGAATGTCCGGCGGGAGAGTGAGTGAGGAATCCGGCCCCAGCCTTGTGGCAATCCTGTTGGCGAACGCGCGTTTTGACGGCATGCCGAGTTGCCCTGCGCCAAAGAGGTTCCATGGGCTGGCCTTGAGCAGGAGGGCCAACTCCTGATCGGCGGAGAGTCCCACGTTGAACTCCCGCTCTGCTGCGGCAACGTCTCCTCGCCGGAAGAGGTTTGCGGCGAGCAGCATGTTCGGGAGTTTGACCGGGTGCTGGCCGATTTCGAAGAACCCGCGGACAGATCCCATTGGGATGCCGTCGGCGGGGTTGCCGTGGCCGTAATCGAAGAACCAGAGCCCGTCCCAATCCTGGAGTCCGCCATAGGCGGCCAGCATCAGCACGCCCTCTGCACCGTAATAAATTGGAGAGGGATGCTGGTACTCTGTCACCGTAAAAGGCTTGCCCTTGATTCGCTGCCGCGCAATCCCGGCCAGGGTGTTGTCCAGTGTGTTGACCATCGAGACATTTTCCACGAGCCAATCCCGGGAATCCCATGGGCGTCCAGGGAACTGCGGATGTTTCCAGTATCCATGTGCGTCAATCACATCCAACCGGCTTTGAACCGTGGCGGGGCTGTTCGCCATGATTGTTCCAAAGACAAGCCCGGGGTAGCCGCACCGCGTCCGGATGAACGCGGTCATTTCGTCATAGTACGCGTTTTCGAGATCCCGCAGAAAGGCGATCCAGTCACGTCTTGCCGCGCGTGTGCCGAAGAAACCCTGGCCGGAACGCGCGATCAAAGGCACGGCGCGGGATGCGAGGCTTGCGCCATGATGCAATTGGCCGAGTTGCCCGCCGGGCTGAAGGCACACGTCCCCGAAATAGAAGCTGCTCGGCTTGTCGCCCATTCCCGAGAATCCGAATCTCGCGTTGGTTTCGCTCTCCGTTGGCTCGAAGGTGTCGGTGAACATCTGCCAGTTGGTGGTGAGAAGCAGCGTGCGTCTATAGCCGAGATTGGCGTAGTCCGTGTGAGCGCGAGTCACGCCGGCCTCGATGCGCGCGGGAGACTCGGCCCTGGCCTGATAACTCACCGTATAAAGCTGCGTGGAGGAGAGTTGCAGGCCGGGTTGATTCAATTGGACGTGCCATGATGCCGTGCTGGTGTTGGTCACCCGCACGTGGGCGCACGAGCCGTTGTTGGTGAATTCCCGAATGTGCCTGAAAACTGCGCCGGCGCGTCCGTGCTGTTCGGTATTCCACCCGTTGAAGCCTTGTGCAAAGGTCGGGTTGCCAATCATGTTGGTCCCGAGCGGTTGGTTCACGACCTGCCAGGCTTTCAGCAGAGCTTCCTCGGATCCTTTGTATCGCTCTGTGAGCCAGCGGTTCCAGCGCGCCTGAAGGACGGCGGCATAGCGCTCGGGCAATTGATCGAGCGTCCCTTCCAGCCATTGGTGCAGGATGCCATTCTCATTGATGATTTCGACGAAAGCCACTGCGGGATCCTGCGCGAGGGTCAGGCCCGAGAAGCGGTTCGTTGCTGTCAGCAATTTCAGCGCGTAATCCTTTTGGAGCGCAAGCGCGGGCGGAAAGAAGAAGCCAAGCGAATGAGTCTCCTTCCAGTCCATGCCGGTGATTTCCGGCCCGAGGCCGTCACCTGCGCGGTAAACACGTCCAACGAGCAGGTTGATGTTGGCGTAGATGCCGTGGGCTTTCAGGCGGCTGACCAGGAAATGGAGGCGGTCGAGGTTTTCCAGATGCAGATTTGTGCTGCTGGAGGGGGTGTAGGAAATCAGCCCGCCGTTGTAAGCCCACGGAGCGTCCATGTGATGAAAGCGGACAGAGTTCATGCCGAATTTGGCAAGCCGGGCCGCGACCGCGTCCGCATTATTCGTCGGCATGAAAGGGGAGTTCCCGGCAAAATTAACGCCGAGAAAACGAATGCGCTTGCCGTTCACGATGAACTGGCCGTTGATGTCCACACCCACGCGGTGCGTTGTTATCGGGTCGTTCATCGCAGAGAAATCCGTGACTGTGGGTGTAAAATCGTTCCATGGCAGCACCCACGGAATCTGCGCCGACGCCGCGCCGCAAAACAATATCAGTGCGGCGCCGAGCCAGTTGCGGCGTTTGGGTTGAACTCCACCGGGGGCATGGGAAGGGTTGCCGTTCACAATCCTGTTTTACACTGCTTTTTTGGGGCAGGCGAACACTGTTTTGGCGCCGCGCAAGAGTGCCCGAGTTGTTGACGCTGAAGTGGCGAAGGTATATTTCTGACGAAGTGAGAACAACGCTCCGACATGCATTTTCAGCGACTCTGTGCATCCTATTTGCCTGCATCATGGCGCTTCAAGCGCAGGCTGCGGTGCGCTTGCCGAAGATTTTCGGCAGCCACATGGTGTTGCAACAGGGCAAGCCGCTCATTTTCTGGGGGTGGGCAGATTCCGGCGAGAGCGTCAGTGTGACCGTTGGTTCGGACACCAGGCAGACGACTGCCAGCGATAAGGGCGAATGGAAAGTTGTCCTGCCGGCGCAGAAGGCCGGCGGGCCGATCACCGTGAGGGTGGCTGGATCCAACACGGTTCTGCTTGAGGATGTGCTGGTCGGGGAGGTGTGGCTTGCTTCCGGGCAATCGAACATGGAAATGGGTATTGGGGCGTGCCGGAACGGGAAGGAAGAAATTGCAGCGGCCAGCCATCCGCAGATCCGGCTCTTCATGGTGGCGAACCGCTGGAAATCCGAGCCGCAGGCGGATCTTGAGGAATCGAACTCGAAGGGAGAGGGTCTTTGGAAGGTTTGCTCGCCAGAAACCGTCGCGGAAGGCGGTTGGAGCGGTTTCTCCGGGGCGGCGTATTACTTCGGGCGCGAGCTGCAGCAGAAGCTCGGGGTGCCTGTGGGGCTGATTGATGCCACCTGGGGCGGCACGAGAATCGAGTCATGGACCCCGCCGGAGGGGTTTGCGTCAGTGCCGGCCCTGGAAGCCGAATACGCGAAGGTGCAACTGGCAGATGCCCGGACTCCGAGCCACCGCGAAAAGCTGCAGCTGGTGCTCCGTCAGACGGAAGAATGGCTTGGGGCTGCGAGACAAGCCCTGTCTGACAGGCGTTTTCCGCCGGCGATGCCTGCGTATCCGCAGGAACTCCTGCCGCCGGGTCAACTGCAGGCAGCGACCGCCCTTTACAATGGAATGATACATCCGGTTCAACCGCTTGCCGTGCGCGGGTTCATCTGGTACCAAGGCGAAGCGAACGCTTCTGAAGGCGCGCTTTATACCGAGCGCATGAAGGCCCTGGTTCAGGGCTGGCGCAAGGTTTGGGGCGATTCCGACCTTGCTTTCTACTACGTGCAGATTGCTCCTTACACCTACGGCATGAGCGGGGAGCGCATCGGCGAGTTTTGGGAGGCCCAAGCCCGCGCCCAGGAGGTGCCGGACACCGGCATGGTGGTGATCAACGACATCGGCGACCTGAAGGACATTCATCCAGTCAACAAACAGGATGTGGGCCGCCGCCTCGCGGCATGGGCTCTCGCCAAACAGTACGGCAAATCCGTTGTTTACAGCGGTCCGACATTCAAGTCTATGAAGACTGAAGGCAATATCCTTCGGGTGACATTCGACAACACTGCCGGGGGTTTAAAAGCTCGTGACAACAAGCGGCTGACATGGTTTGAGGTGATTGATGCTGACGAGGGCGGATTTGTAAAGGCCGAGGCACGGATCGAGGGGGATAGTGTGCTTCTCTCGGCTCCCGGCGTGAAGAAGCCGGTGGCAATGCGATTTGCGTGGCACATGTCTGCCGAACCGAACCTTGCGAATGGGGCGGGTCTTCCGGCGGGCGCTTTTCGTGCTGGAGAAGCCCCCCGGAGAGATTGGCTTGGCATGCACGTGCCCGAGGCGGCTGGATACAAAACGGTCCTGGAACTGGACCTTGCGAAACTGCAGCGTGAAGTCGTTTATGATCGGGACGACCGCGCGAAGGTGGCCTCCGGCTTTGATCGCATTGCCTATTTCGTGGAGTTGCAGGACCAGGGCGGCGAGTCCCGGTTTGTTTATGTTTCGATGGATGCCTTCACAGATTCGCTGGACAAAATTGGCATACCCACTGTTGCTTCCGGGGCCCGTTTCCAGACCAAAGTCTCGCGGATGAATGTTTTTTCGAATCTGCGGGACATCGTCACCGGCACGAATCTTTCCGGAGGAAACATCGAGTTCTGGCCGGACAACTACGGCGCTGCCAACGGGGCCGGCATTCCGAACGCGTCCGGGGAGACGTTCGACTTTGGCGACAAGCCCTCAAACCCTCGGGACGGCTACGGAAGCATGCAGGTGCACAATCACCAGGCCCGGCAAACACTCTTTGCCATCAATCACTGGGTTGATGGCGCCAAGGCGGATGTCGGAATTGGCAGCCAGCCAAAAGGCAACGCCGATTGGACTTTTGCCGCAAACGCGAGCAACTGGGCGGTAAAACGCCTGCGTGTGCTCGTCCGGCCAAAGTAGTCGGAATCGCTGTCTTCGATCTATTTCTTGAACAGGCTGCCGACGCCTTTTTTCACCTGCTCGGCGGCGCTTTTCACAGCTTCCGTCCCGGCGTTTTCCGTGGCGGTGGCCGCGCTCTTTACGGCGCTGGATTCAATCGCTGCGAAAACCTGCCTGAGCAGGTCGGCAGTCGTAATGCCTTCCGGTCCCTGGCCCATATTTTTCAAGTGAATATCGGGAAGCGGGACAGTGACAGATCGTCCGCCCAGCAGCGTCAGTGCGACCTTCATCCTGGCATTGGTGATGCGAAAGCTGTCCACTTGTAGTTTCTTTCCGAGCTTGCTGACGACGGGGACGGTGGTCTCCTCGATGTTTGCCAGGATCCTGTTGAGATTGTTTCCCTTGAAATCCGTTTCGAAGGTGATTTCGGGCGCTTGCACATTGATTTCGCGAATCACGATTTTGCGTTCCAGCAGGGATGCGGGCTTCAGGGTAATCCTGGCGGAGCTGACCTTGACGGCATGGGGGGATTTGTATCCTTTGGGGTTGCCCACGGTGAGGCCGTTGACGCTGCCACCGCCGGAGAGCAACGAGAGATCCGCATCCTCCACCCGCACCTCGACTTTGGTCAGGACAGGCCCGACCTTCTCGATGCTTTTTCTGACGAGCTTGTCGGCGTAGAAATCGATCGCAACGAATGTGAGGATTGCAAGGATCACCAGGGCAAATGCCGCCCGCCTGAATAGTTTTATCATAAGCACTCCACCAGATTCCGCATTTTGGTAACAGGAACAGCCAGCGGTGTGCAAGCCTGCGCGCGGGGTCCAGGGGGACAGCATCGCGGCGATGCCCGCAACATTCCGCGGAAGTGTGCGATCGGGGGGCGCTACCTCAGGTAGGCTCCGTTTGCCAACAACTCCCGTCGCAGCTCCTGGACATCAATCTTGTCCGGGGTCAGTCCTTTCTGGATGGCCAGCTTTGCGGCGCGTCCTGCGGCCTCGCCCATTGCCATGCATGTGGCCATGACGCGAATAGCTCCCATGGCTTCATGGGTGGTCGAGATGGACCGGCCCGCGACCAGCAGATTCTCCACCTTTAGAGGCAGCAGTGAACGGTAAGGAATATCATAACAATCCCCGCACCAGATCAGCGTGCAGCCCTCGTCTCCCGGACGATGAATATCAATCGGGTAACTGGCAACTGCGATGGCGTCGTCAAAGCGCCTGCAACCCAGGACATCCTCCTGCGTCATGACGTAATGGCCGACGATTCGACGTGTCTCGCGAATGCCGAGGAATGGGGCAGTTTTTGAGAAATACGCGTTTTCGAAGCCGGGGACGTAAGAAATCAAATACTTGAGGATGGTGTCGATTTGCTGACGCGACTCGATCTCGCCGGACGAAAGGCTGCGGGCGTTGGTTCCATCCACGCCTTTCACGCGGGTCATATTGATCCACACCTCCCCTTTTCGCAGGCCGGTGATGATGATGGTGCGCTCATTGGGAATAGTGAGTCCCTGTTCCTGATGCGCTTTTTGCATCAACTCGCGGAGGCCAACGACAATGAACTGGTTGTTTTGGCCGAAATACTCGGCCGGGATGAAGTCCGTGAGATAGGTGCGAGGCTCATTTGCGATGCTGAAACGCAGCTTGTCCGTATCCACGCCCGCGAGGCAGAACATGAGGGTGGGCGGCTGCATGCCGCCCTGCGCGTTCCCCTTTTCACAAGGGACACCCGCGCGGAACGCGACATCCGCGTCTCCGGTGCAATCGATGACAATGCGTCCGAGAATGGCTTCACGTCCGCTCTTGCTTTCGGTAATGATCCCGCGGATTTGGCCGCTTTCCAGCAGAACCCCCGCGCAGAACGTGTAAAGGCTCAGGTCAACGCCAGCTTCTTTTAACAGTTCGAGTCCGACAGTCTTGACTGCTTCAGGCTCGACCAGCGTAATGCCCATGTGGAGGGGGCAGGGACGGTGTTCGCTGGCGCCGTTTCGAGCTTTCAGGCGGTCGATGAACAGCTGGGGCAGTCCCTTGATGATCTGGTTCTTTTTCTGGCCGAGGAAGCCGAGCACGGGCAGGCCGATTGTCAGGTTCCCGCCGACAAAGCTGCGGCTCTCGACGATTCCGACCTTGAGGCCGGCGCCGGAGGCCGCGATTGCGGCCATTAGCCCGGACGGCCCGGCGCCCGCGATCAGGACATCATATTCGCCGCGCACCGGCACCTCTCGTGCCGGTTCCTGAATCATCCCGCTTCCTGGTAATGACATGCTGTTCATTGTTAGAGAAATCGAACGCTCTCGGATTTCATGTTACGAAAGCGGTCGTGTTTAATCACCTGATTTTTCCCGGGGGCTGCTCGCGGCGCACCATAGTCCACAGCAACAACGCGGCCAGCGGGTGGAGAAAAGCCATGACGGCAAACATCGTGGAGGCTCCGACGGTGCCGATCACCCGGCCGACGAAGAAGTTGAAGATGATGGCTCCGACAGCTCCGAAACCGGCGGCGATGCCGAGTACGCTGCCGACATTGCCGGCCGGGAAAGTTTCGGCGATGACGACACTCAGGCTGAAAAGCCAGCTCAGGCAGACAGCGCCAACGAGGCTGAAAATGACCAGTGTGATCGCCGGGTGAGGAAGGTGCGGGGTAAGAATGCATACCGGCGCCGCTGCCGCCACCGTGACAAGCATTCGCTTGCGGGCCAGGAGTGCCGGCACGCCTTTTTTGACCATGCGATCCGACCATGCGGCACTGCCGATGCCGCCGATATCAGCGGCGAGGAAAGGGATCCAGCCGACCATGCCGATCTGAGCCAGTGTGAGCCCTGATTGCTCCTGAAGATAGCCCGGGAGCCAGAACAAGCAGAAGTACCAAACCGGATCGCTGATGAACCTGCACAGAATAATTGCCCAAAGCGTTCGTGTGCGCCAGAGCTGGGTCCATGTAAAAGACGGCAATCCGGCGGGAGACGAAGAGCCGATGGCCGACTGGGCGACATCCGGCGGCGGATCCCGGTAAACGAGAAACCAGAGAAGCGCGAGGCCAAGGCCGATCACTCCCGGGACAATGAATGCCATGTGCCAATTGAACTTGAGCGCCAGCCATGCAACCAGGGGTGGAGCGATAATCGCGCCAATGGAACTGCCGCAGACCGACACGCTGTTGGCGGTGGCCCGAAGGCTGCCCGGGAACCAGATGGTAACGACGCGCAGTTGGGACGGAAAGGCGATCGGCTCGGCAATGCCCAACAGGCCGCGGAAGACGGCGAACTGGCCGAACGTCCGGGTGATTCCGGCACACAGGCATGCAAGCGACCATGTGGATATTCCGGCCAGCATCATTCTTCGCGCCCCGAAGCGGTCCACCAGCAGCCCTGCCACCGGGTACATGGTTGCGTAGCACACAGTGAAAATGTTCGCCAGCAGCGCATACCCGCTGTC